>ERZ772882.3519-NODE-3519-length-12287-cov-4.109303_pt1 | contig 12287 bp, 11 predicted proteins | sample MGYA00580576_ERZ772882 | MGnify/ENA primary metagenome ERZ772882 (study PRJEB29015, sample SAMEA2737658) | human gut metagenome | biome: human gut; feature: human-associated habitat; material: faeces | place: China | collected 2012 ... | reverse complement strand
AAAGCTCCCCGGCGCCCATGGTCTGCAGCTCCTGCAGCGCCACAGCGCAGTCCAGACTCTCGCGCACCACGCGACGGTGCTGACGGCCGCCGTACAGGCTGGGCATGATAACGGAAACGCGGTGTGCTTTACCGGCCACAGCCTGAATCAGACGCTTCAGGTTTGCAAAGTGGTCGTCCGGGGACATGTGGTTCTCGTAGTTGAACAGCTTATAGGTGACGCTGTAATTGCCCGGGTCCACCACGATAAAGATATCGTCGCCGCGGACAGACTCCTTGACCAGACCCTTGGCGTCGCCGCTCTGGAAGCGGGGGCAGTCGCAGGAAATAATGAAGGTGTCTTTTTCAATTCCGGCAGCCTTTGCCCAACGGACAAGGTGCTTGTCGATCAGGCCGGTCAGCTCCTCTGCACCGGGGCAGGCGATCAGCCGCATATCCGCCACACTGGGCTGCTCAAAGAAGGACTTAGGGGAAATTTCAATAGACATAGTCACATAACTCCTTATTGCTGTTTACCATCCGTACCATGCACACAAGTGCGCATATCTGGTTTTATTTTATCACATTTTGTCGATTGTTCCATATCAATTTGTTTCATGTATCGATTTTCTGCGCCTTGCACAGCTGTTTTTCCTTTTCCTTCAAGAGAATGTGAGTTTCTTACAAAAAACCGACCAAATCTTTACCGTTTCGCAAAGTTTATCTGATTTTTGAGGAAAAGTAGTACTTTTCCTTGTTGATATTCTTATCCCCAAAGTCCCCTAAAAACAGGAACGGGGAACGGCATCAAAACCGTTCCCCATCGATTGGTATTTGGCAGGCGTAGCATTCTCCTGCATCTCTCAGAACCGAAGTTCCTGTCGTTACCGGCGGCGTGTGGTCGCTACGAATTTTACCACCTCAAATACCTCTCTTATCCTATGTTTAGTATAGCATATTTCAACACCGTTTGCACTGATTTATACGCAAAAAACTCCTCACCGTTCACATTCCGGTGAGGAGCTTTCTTCACTTACCTTCTATCAGGGTAAAACGCTTTTTACAGGGCAGCCACGGCAGCCTTCAAAGCATCCACGCGGTCGGTGTTCTCCCACTTCACGCCCAGATCTTCGCGGCCCATGTGGCCGTAGGCGGCCAGCTGGCGGTAGATGGGCTTGCGCAGGTCGAGGTCACGGATGATGGCGGCGGGGGTCAGGTCAAACACCTTCTCCACAGCCTGCTCGATCTTCTCGTCTGCCACCGTGCCGGTGCCGAAGGTATCCACCATGATGGACACAGGCTTTGCCACGCCGATGGCGTAGGCCACCTGCACCTCGCACTGCTTTGCCAGACCCGCAGCCACGATGTTCTTTGCCACCCAGCGGGTAGCGTAGGCTGCGCTGCGGTCCACCTTGCTGGGGTCCTTGCCGGAGAAAGCGCCGCCGCCGTGGCGTGCATAGCCGCCGTAGGTGTCCACGATGATCTTACGGCCGGTCAGGCCGGTATCGCCCTGCGGGCCGCCCACAACAAAGCGGCCGGTGGGGTTGATGTAGTACTTGGTGTTCTCGTCCAGCAGCTCAGCGGGGATGGTAGCCTTGATGACCTTTTCCATCACGTCTGCCCGCAGCTGCTCCATGCTCACGCTCTCGCTGTGCTGGCTGGAGATGACCACGGCGTCCACGCGCACAGGCTTGTTGTTCTCGTCGTACTCCACGGTCACCTGACTCTTGCCGTCCGGGCGCAGGTAGTCCATCTCGCCGCTCTTGCGCACTTCGGTCAGGCGCTTTGCCAGCTTGTGGGCAAGGCTGATGGGCATGGGCATCAGCTCGGGGGTCTCGTCGCAGGCATAACCGAACATCATGCCCTGATCGCCTGCACCGCCCACCTGATCGTTGGTGCCCAGTGCAATGTCGGGGCTCTGGCCGTCAATGTTGGAGATGACGGCGCAGGTGTCGGCGTCAAAGCCGAACTTTGCGCGGGTGTAGCCGATATCGGCCACCACCTCGCGGACGACCTTCTGGAAGTCCACATAGCAGTTGGTGGTGATCTCGCCCATAATGTGCACAAGGCCGGTGGATGCGCAGGTCTCGCAGGCCACGCGGGCGTTGGGGTCGTGGGTCAGGATCTCGTCCAGAATTGCATCAGAGATCTGGTCGCAGATCTTGTCGGGATGTCCCTCGGTGACGGACTCCGAAGTAAACAGGTGTCTAGCCATTTTTTGCCTCCTAAATGTTGCAGTTGCGTGTATTTACCATTCCATCAAGTTTGTTTTGAAAAATAAAAGCGCCCAGAGCCGAAAGCTCTGAGCGTTGCACTCTTATCTTCCGGTTTCCCGCAGGATTTGGCACCTTACGCTCTCGCGCAGGTTGTCGGGCTTCACAGGGCCTGTCCCCTCAGCCGCTCTTGATAAGTCGGTATTCAATTGGTACGCCACATATTCTATCATTGCAGCGTCAGATTGTCAAGATAAGTCGCACTTATTTTAGACATTCCTTTTAAATTGATGGAGCATTTCCCTGCTCCGGTGCGGCATGGCCGTCCCGGGCGGCGTGGAAAGCGCGCTTTTCCGCATACATCCGCTGATCCAGCTCCACCAGAAACTTCTCCACGCTGCCGCCCTCGTACTTTGCCACACCGGTGGAGAAGGACAGCTGAAAGCTGCCCGCCGGAGCGGTTTCGTTATAGTGCTGCACCCGCCGCTCGATGGCAGTGCAGGTCTTATCCAGCAGCTCCTCCGAGCCGTGCCGGATCAGCACCATGAACTCATCGCCGCTCATGCGGATAGCTACCGAGTTTGCCACCAGCGCCCCGGACAGGATGTGCCCGATCTCCTGAATGGCGCGGTCGCCCTCGGCGTGCCCGTAGGTGTCGTTGATCTCCTTGAAGCAGTTCACGTCCATCATGATGCCGTAAACGTCCTTCTCCTGCGTGGCGTGGATGCGGTCCAGACAGTAGTTCATGTACTTGCGCCCAAACAGGCCGGACAGTTCATCGGTATAGCCGCGCAGGCTGCGGGTCTGGCTGTCCACAAGCACAAAAGCGATGGCTACCGACAGCCAGCCAAAGGCCATGCCGTAGAATGCGCCCTGCAACAGCGTGCCCACCGCACAGGTGACCACGAAGTAGTACACCGGAAAAAACTCCACCGTAATGCCATCACGCTTGGCCTTATGCACCTGCCACACGCTCTCGGCGTAATAGCTGAACAGCAGCAGATACAGCAAAATATTCAGCGGGCCCCGATGGTAAGCGTTGTCCGCCGAAATGGAAAAGATCCACCCCGTGCCAAAAAGGTTTGCCACCAGCAGCACCAAAAGCGCAAGCAGCGGCGCGCCCAGCAACAGGTGCCTTCTGCGCAGGCGTCCAATGCTGCGGTAGACCCGGAAGTCCACATACAAACACCACGCATAGCCCACGCACACGGTAGCGCCGGTGCAGACGGTGTTGGTGAGGTACAGCCAGAACCGGCTTGCCGCGCCGGGCACGCCGTCCAGCAGAAAGCTGATCGTCTCTGTTGCCTGTGCCAGCAGCGTCACCACCAGAATCCGGCAAAACAGCTCTGTTCCCACGCTGTTTTTACTCTCGCCGCGCACCCGCAATAAAAGCAGAAAGCTTACCAGCACCGCCCCTGTGCCATTGGCCACAAGGATCTCGGGTATATTCATTGCATTTCCTCCTCTGCCCGCCTTACCCCATAAAGCGGGCAGCCTCCTGTTTTATACAGTATCTATTTTATTATACACCCTGCTGCACCCTGCTTGCAAGGCTTGGACGCAAAAAAGGCCGCTGCACGGCAATTTGTGCAGCAGCCCTTGAGAAATCATCCTTTGCAGTTCAGCCAAGCCCAGAGCTTTGCCGAAATACATTTTTTGCAGAAAACTTAATAGCCCTTTGCCTGCTCGCCGTTCAAGATCTTGACAGCGCGGGAGGTGCCCAGACGGTCAGCGCCCAGTGCAAGGAAAGTCTCCATATCCTCCACGGTGGAAATGCCGCCGGCAGCCTTGACCTTGCAGCGGCCACGCACGCCCTTGACCATCAGCTCCACATCATGGAAGTTGGCACCTGCGGTAGAGAAGCCAGTGCTGGTCTTGATGTAGTCGGCACCGGCCTCGCAGACGATGTCGCACATCTTTTCCTTCTCTTCCTCGGTCAGCAGACAGGTCTCAATGATGACCTTCAAAATCTTATCGCCCACAGCCTGCTTCACGGCACGGATGTCCTCGCGGACAGCATCGTACTCCTTGTTCTTCAGGCGGCCGATGTTGATGACCATATCCACCTCGGCTGCGCCGTTGGCGATGGCAGTCTTGGCCTCAAAGGCCTTGCTGGCGGTATCCATGGCACCCAGAGGGAAGCCCACCACGCAGCACACGGGGATGCGGCCTGCCATATACTCCACAGCCTGCTTGACGTAGCAGGTGTTGATGCAGACGGATGCGGTGTGGTTTGCAATGGCTTCGTCACACAGCTGCTGGATCTGGGGCCAAGTGGCCTCCGGCTTCAGCAGGGTATGATCGACATGGGACAGGATCTCTTCGCGGTTCATGCTCGTTCCTCCGTTATTTTACTTGCTGGCACGGCGCACCTTTGCCATGCCCACAGCGCTCAGTGCGATCGCAGTCACCGATGCCGTTGCACCAATGATGCCCAGCACCAGACCAGAGACCAGGAATGCAAACCCTTTCAGACCACGTTTCATACTACCGTACCTCCTGAAAATTATTGTTTCTTTTTAAAGATAATGAGCTTGCTGAACACATAGTTCAGCAAGATCACCAGTACATTGGAAAAGACCTTCACGGCAAGGCCCCACATTGCCTGAGCATCGTAGGCGCTGGTGACGAAGATGGCTGTGGGGCCGTCCGCCCCGCCGATGACGGCAATGGCAGCGGAGCCATCTGCCACGGCGGCATGGCTCCCGGCAAAGCTGTTTGCCATGTAGAGGGTAGTATCCGGACCCAGCCAGCCCGCCACGGCGCCCAGCAGACCCTGCATGGCGGTGTCCACCAGCGCCGCCCCCTGTGCGGCAAAAAGGTTGCCCCCCACCATCATGATCACGGCATCCAGCACCATGGTGCCCAGACGGCAGGTGACAAAGGTGCCGAACTCCTTGGCCATGGCTTTGCCGGTGGTCTTGCTGCGGAACACGAACGCCCGGTTGGTGCAGTAGGCAAACAGGATGCACAAGGCGTTATCCAGCACATTGCCCCAGCTGTTGGCGGCAGTATAGCCGAACAGGCGGCTGAACAGCGCATACAACACAATATTCAGCAGGGTGGTCAGCACGCCAAAGATCAGGTAACTGAGCACTTCCCAGTGCTTTTTGAAGAATTTTATCATGGCTTTGTTAACAAAAACAGCCCCGCCGCCGTTTTCCCGGCAACGGGGCTGCAGATCGCATTGTGTCAGAAGCTATGCTTTTGCACGAAGGGCTGATTACTCAGCGTCGTCGTTCAGCAGAGCCTTCATGGACAGGCTGATGCGCTTCTTGTCGAAGTCAACATCCAGCAGCTTCACATCGACCATATCGCCGACCTTCAGTGCGTCGGAGACCTTCTCAACGCGGTCATTGCTGATCTCGCTGATGTGGACCAGACCGTCAACACCCGGCAGGATGCGGACGAATGCACCAAACTTGGTCAGAGAAACGACCGGAGCATGGAAGGTGCTGCCGATGGGGTAGTTGTTCTTCAGCTGCTCCCAGGGGTTGTCCTCGGCCTTCTTGTAGCCCAGAGAGACCTTGTGGTTCTCGGTGTCGATATCCTTGACATACACTTCGATGGTGTCACCAACGGAGACGACCTCGGAGGGGTGCTTGATGCGGTTCCAGCTCAGCTCGCTGATGTGGCACAGGCCGTCAACACCACCGATGTCAACGAATGCACCATAAGAGGTCAGGCTCTTGACAACGCCGGTGTAGGTCTTGCCCACCTCAACGTTTGCCCAGAACTCCTCGCGCTTTGCCTTGTTCTGCTCAGCGGTCACCTTGTTGATGCTGCCCACGATCTTGCGGCCGGAGCACTCGGTGACAACCAGCTGAACGTGCTGGCCGACCAGAGCAGTGTAGTCCTCGTCGCGGCGCATAGTGGCCTGAGAACGGGGAACGAACACCTTGACGCCCTTGACGTTGACGACAACGCCGCCCTTATTGAACTCGGTAACATCGCCCTCGACGACTTCACCGGATTCTGCTGCCTTGGCGATCTCTTCCATGCCCTTGCGAGATGCGAGCTTCTTGCGGGAGAGCTGGATGACGCCATCCTGATCCATAACCTTCTCGACGATGAGGTCCAGCTCATCGCCAACCTTCACCAGGTCTTCGACCTTGGCGGAGGAATCATCGGTCAGCTCGCTCAGCTTGACAAAGCCGGTCTGCTTCGCACCGATATCCACCTGGATCTCGTTGGCAGAGATGCTGGTCACGATTCCTTTCACAATACTGCCTGCATGAACACGCTTTTCCTCGGATGCGTTCAGCATCTCCTCAAAGCTCATGCTGTCATTGATTTCTGCGCTCATACTGTTAAGTACCTCCTCAATAATAGACGATGGCGTTGAAGCCCCGGCTGTCACGCCCGCCACTTTAACATCTGCAAACCATTCCGGCCGAAGTTCGCTCGCTGTTTCGACCGTTACGGCACGCGTGTGTTTTGCGGCGACCTGTACCAGCTTTTGGGTATTGGAAGAATGATGACCGCCAATGACAACAACAATGTCGCATTTTTGGCTGAGGTCTTCCGCTTCCTGTTGCCTCGCCCACGTCGCATTACATATTGTATCAAAAATTCGGGCGTTTGTATAGGCTTTTTTGAGAAACTCCGAACTTTCTTTCCATTTTGTTACCTGAAATGTGGTCTGTGCAACTGCAAAAAGGGGTTTTTGGGGGTCAGAAGGGCCTTTCCACGCCTTTAACTCGGCTAAATCGGCAAAAACGAACACCTCGCCCCGGGTGTGTCCCACAATGCCCTGCACCTCCGGGTGGGTCTTATCCCCCGCCACCAGCAGCACCGCACCCTCTTTTTCGGCCTGCGCGGCAATGCGCTGGATCTTCTGCACAAAGGGGCAGGTGGCATCGTGGTAGGGGATGCCGTTTGCCTCCAGCTCATCGTAAACACTGCGGGGTACCCCGTGGCTGCGGATGACCACCTCGCACCCGGCGGGCACATCCTGCACGGTGTCCACTACCTGTGCACCCTTGCGCCGCATATCCTCCACCGCCTGCGGGTTGTGGATCAGCGGGCCCAGTGTTGCCACCTTATGCCCCTCGGCCAGCAGGCCGTAGGTCAGTTCCACGGCACGGTTCACGCCAAAGCAGAACCCCGCCGTTTTTGCCAAACGGATCTCCATCTCTTACGCCCCCATCTTTTCCCATGCTTCCAGCAGCGCCTGCTTGTTGGCACGGAGCTTTTTGGTGTCCCGGCGGCCTTCCATGGCAAACTGCGCTGCGGGCATCGGCTCGCCGTAGATCACCCGCACCTTGCAGAACAGGTGCATCTTCCTGTCCGGGGTGTCGTACAGGATGCGGCAGGGCACAACGTCCACCCCTGCCTCAGCGGCAATAACGAACAGGCCGCTCTTGGGGGGCAGAAGCTTGCCCTCCTTTTCGCGGGTGCCCTCCGGGAAGATGAGCAGGGTCTTGCCCTGTTTACAGGCCTCCACCGTCTGGGAAATGACCGCCATCTCGTCCTTGGTGCCGCGGACGCACACGCCGCCGCAACAGCGGAAGAACCATGTCAGCAGAGCGTTGATTTCGAACAGTTCCTTTTTGGCGAACACCACCATCCGCCTGCCCCACCGGGTAACGACGATGAACACCGGGTCGATGGCAGACACATGGGTAGGTGCAAGGATGTAGCCCTTCGTCTGCACCTTTTTCAGGTTTTCGCGTCCCTCCACCCGGATGCGGAAGCCGATGTGCCACACAAGCCATGCAAGGGGCACCAGAATATAATATAGTACCATTTTCTATTCCTGTCCTGTTTGTTGTATCAGCCGATCTTTTGGGCAATGATCTGCTTCATGGCGTCAAGGCTCTGCTCAAAATCCAGTTCCGAGGTATCCAGCAGCACGGCGTCCTCTGCCTGCTTCAGCGGGGCGGCGGCGCGGTGGGTGTCCTGATAGTCCCGCTGCTTCACATCTGCCAGCACTTCCTCGTAGGGGGTGTCGATGCCCTTGGCCTGATACTCCTTCCAGCGGCGGGTGGCGCGTGCCTCCGGGCTGGCGGTCAGGAAGATCTTCACCGTAGCGTCCGGCAGCACCACCGTGCCGATATCCCGGCCGTCCATCAGCACATCCTGCTTTTTTGCCATGCTGCGCTGTAAGTCCAGCAGAAATGCCCGCACCGCGGGGTTTGCGCCCACGGCAGAGGCTGCCATGCCCGCAGCTTCGGTGCGGATGGCGGTGCTCACGTCCTCGTCCTTTAAGTAGATGTGCTGCTCGCCCGCAATGGAAGCCAGCCGCAGCTCGATTTCCGGCAGCAGGGCGTCCACCGCTGCGTTGTCCTTGGGGTCCTTGCCCGCGCGCAGGGCGTACAGGCCGATGGCGCGGTACATTGCACCGGTGTCCACATAGATATAGCCCAGTTCTGCCGCCAGACGGCGTGCCAGAGTGGATTTGCCTGCACCCGCAGGCCCATCAATTGCAACAGATACCATAATATGTTCTCCTTATTTATATATAGTACACAGCAAAACGGACTGCGCTGCTTTTGACGTATCCCTATCAGCCGCCTGCAATAGCCTTCCCCCGGTCGGGGGAAGGTGTCTGCGAACACAGCGAGCAGACGGATGAGGGCGCGGGCAAGCAACAGCCGTCCGCATTTTTGCTTTTTTACAGATTATTCGCAAAGCTCTGTGCAGTGCAGAAAGCGATCTGCAGATTGTAGCCGCCGGTGTAGGCGTCCACGTCCAGCACCTCGCCCGCAAAGTACAGTCCCAGCGCCTTTTTGCTCTGCATGGTCTTGGGGTCTACCTCCCGCACCGATACGCCGCCGCTGGTGATCACCGCGTGGGCAAGGTCGCCCCGGGCGTCAATGGACACCTGCCAGTGCTTGACCAGCTGCACCAGTTCCCGCTTCTGCTCCCGGGTGATCTGGTTTGCCTTGGTGGCGGGGTCGATGCCCCAGCGCGCCACCATGACCGGCTGCATGCTGGAAGGCAGCAGCTTGACCAGCGCGCCCTGCGCCGCGTGGTTTGCCAGCAGGGCAAAGTCCCGGGTGATGCGGTCGTACAGCTGCTCCTCGCTCAGGGCGGGCTTCAGGTCGATCTCCGCGATGTATCTGTGCTTTTTCATATCCCCCAGATGGCTGGACGCGCTCAAAGTCAGCGGCCCGCTGATGCCAAAGTGGGTAAACAGCATCTCACCCTGCTCGTCAAAAATGGCCTTGCCGTCCTCCAGCAGGGTCAGGGTGACGTTTTTCAGTGCAAGCCCCATCATCTTTTTGCAGTCCGGGTCGCGGCTGACAAGGCTGACCAGACTGGGCACCGGCTCCACAAGGGTGTGTCCCGCCTGCTGCGCCAGCTTGTAGCCGTCACCGGTAGAACCGGTGGTGGGGTAGCTCACGCCGCCGGTGGCCACCAGCACGGCATCTGCCCGGTACTCCCGGCCGGAGGTGCCCCGCACACCGATGCACCGCAGTGCCGGGCCTGCCTTTTTCTTTTTGGGGTGGCGCGGGTTTTCCGCTGCCGCCGGGGCGGGCTCTGCCTCCGGCACGATGTCCTCCAGCAGCAGCTTTTTTGCGCCGTCGTAGACGATGTCGGCGTCCTGCGCATAGCGCAGCAATGCCTGCCGGATCTCCTCGGCCTTATCCGATACCGGGAACACCCGGCGGCCGCGCTCCACCTTCAGCTCCACGCCAAGGCCTTCGAACAGCTCCATGGTCTTTGCCGGGGGGAACGCTCCCAGCGAGGAGTACAAAAAGCGCGGGTTCGTGCGCACATGGCGCAAAAACTCCTCTGCCGGGCAGTCGTTGGTCACGTTGCAGCGCCCCTTGCCGGTGACAAGGATCTTCTGCCCGGGCTTCTCGGTATGCTCCAGCACCGTCACCTGATGTCCCTGCCGCACGGCGGCACCCGCCGCCATCAGTCCGGCTGCCCCGGCTCCCACGATCAAAACCCTTGCCATCTGTCATCCTCCCAAAATCGCCTGTTGATTCTATTGTATCATACCAGAAACAACGCACAAAAGCAATGCAGCGCCGCAGGAAATGAATGGATTTTCGGTTCCATGCCCTCTTGACAAAGCCGCCGGGCTGCTGTATTCTTTTTACAGACCGTTAGTTTGTAAAAAGGAGCATCTGCCATGCCGCGCAACAAATACCCGGAACAGACCGTGGAAAAGATCTTAGACGCCGCTGCCCTGCTCTTCCTCCAGAAGGGCTACCAGAATACCACCCTGCAGGACATCATTGATGCCACAAAGCTTTCCAAAGGGGCGGTGTACCATCATTTCCGCTCCAAGGAGGAGATCGCGCAGCGCGTCGGTGACCGTTTGGGCGACCAGATGTGGGAGCCGCTGCGCCATATCCGGGACGACCCAGCTCTGACCGGACTGCAAAAGCTGCAGGCGGTGTTTGCAGCATCCTTTGCCGGGCAGCGGCAGCAGCAGATCGCGCAGACTTTGCCGCACCTGTGCAGCAACCCGCAGTTCCTTGCTATGGAGCTGACCAACATTGAAGCACATTTAGCCCCGGAGTGTATTGCACCCATGATCCGGCAGGGCATGGCAGACGGCTCCATCCACACTGCCGATGCCAATGCGCTGGCCGAAGCGCTGTTCGTGCTGGCAGACATCTGGCTTTCTCCCCAGACGCGCCCCACCACGCCGGCTCAGCAGCGGGCGCGGAACCTCGTGTTTCAGCAGATGACCCATGCACTTGGGCTGGATCTTTTGACAGATGCACAGGCCGAACAGCTGGTGCAGCTGTGCACACCGGTCAAGGGCTGAATTTTCCGGGCGGAACGCTCCGCCCTTTTTTGTGTGCCCTTACAGACCAATGGTCTGTAAACAAAAAAGCAGGAGGTTTCCATGAACACATTTTTCCTCATCGTCCTCGGGCAGATCATCTCCCTGTTCGGCAATGCCGCCCTGCGGTTTGCGCTGCCGCTGTATCTGCTGCGGCAGACCGGTTCCGCTGCGCTGTACGGCGGCATCACCGCTCTTGCTATGCTGCCTGCTCTGGTCGGAATGCTGACCGGCGGCGCGCTGGCAGACCGCTGCCGTAAAGCCCGCCTGATGGCGCTGCTGGATCTGGTGACCACCGGTATTGCGGCTGCAGCCGCTGCCGGACTGCCGCATCTGCCGCTGCTTCCGCTGGTCCTGACCGTGCTGGGCAGTCTGTACGCCATTCAGGGGCTTTACCAGCCCGTGGTACGCGCCTGCCTGCCCCTGCTGCTGAACGGCACCCAGCTGCTGCGCGGCAACGCAGTCATCCAGCTGGTGGATACCGTGGACGAACTTCTCGGCCCCTTGCTGGGTGCTGTTCTGCTGGAGCACTTCGGCATCCGGGGTCTGCTGGCGCTCTGCAGCTGCTGCTTTGCACTTTCCGCCGGAATAGAGCTGTGCCTGTGCATCCCACAGGATGTCCCATCGGACACAAGGCTCTCCGTCCGTTCTCTGTGTACCGACCTGCGGGAAAGTGCGCAGTTCCTCACCGGGCAGGCTGCGGTGCTGCAATTAGCTGCCGCCATGGCGGCTGTAAACCTGCTGGAAGTCCCGGCTCTCACCGTGGGTGTTCCGGTGCTGGTGGTACAGACTTTGCAGAAAAGTGATGCCTCCCTCGGCCTTGTGCAGGCGGCGCTGAGCGCGGGCGGCATTTTAGGCGGCGTACTGGCCGGAACCGTCTTTGTCCGGCATCCCATCCGCAGCGGCACAGGCCTTTTGCTGGTGCTCAGCGGTGTGTGCGCCGCGCTGGGCCTTGCCCTCCGGGTGCCCACGCTCCAGTTCGGCAGCATTCTGGTGCTGGGGGCTGTGTTTATGGCCGTGGCAGCGCTGTTCAATGTGTGGTTCTTTGCGCAGCTGCAAGTGTTAGTGCCGCAGGCACAGCTGGGCAAGACGACAGCCTGCCTCTCTGTGCTGGCCTGCCTGACCCAGCCCATCGGACAGGCAGCCTATGGCAGTGCCTTCCAGCACTGGGCCGCGCACCCGGCAGATGTACTGCTGGCAGCCGGGGTGCTTTCGGCGCTGCTTCTCTGGCTGCTGCAAACGCGCCGTACCGCCTGACGCAGCAAAAAAGGAGCCGCTATTGCAGCCCCTTTTATGGTTTGCTTACTCCGACAGCTTTGCCGGGTCGAGGTAGCTTTCGCCCTGCTT
>ERZ772882.3514-NODE-3514-length-12304-cov-2.886685_pt1 | contig 12304 bp, 10 predicted proteins | sample MGYA00580576_ERZ772882 | MGnify/ENA primary metagenome ERZ772882 (study PRJEB29015, sample SAMEA2737658) | human gut metagenome | biome: human gut; feature: human-associated habitat; material: faeces | place: China | collected 2012 ... | reverse complement strand
TGCACTGGCAGGCGCGGCGGAGAATATCGGCAGGCTCCTTGCCCGGAAGCACTACTATTTTGTCCCCTTCGGTCAGGACGACGCCGTGAAGAAGCCCACCAGCATGGTCGCGGACTTTGCGATGATTCCCCAGGCCATGACGGAAGCGCTGGCTGGGCGGCAGATTCAGCCGATTCTTTTATAAATCTTTCTTGCATTTTGCGGGAATATCTGGTAGAATAAAAATCGTCAGAATGGTACGCGAACCAGCATCACATCGGAAGCCTTGTTCCACACCCCGGCGGCAGCTACTCCTGCCGGGAACGTCACAGTCAGGAGGAAACCATATGGGTAAATTGATCGTTCGAATTGCGTCTCTGCTGCTGATCGCGGCATTTCTGCCCACGGCGGTTCTGGCCGCGGAATGGAATCTGGAAAACGGCAGCATTGAGATCACCGCCACCGCAAATCCCGAGGGCGGCACGACCCAGACCGTCTCTCAGGGAGGAAGCAGCGCAGAGGACAGCAACCCCACCATCACCAGCAACGGCAATCAGACCGGCTACACCATCACCATCAAGGCGGGTGGCGGTACCACCGCCAATGTGACCATCAAGGATACCAACATCCGCGCCGGCGGCACGGCAATCAAAACCGAGGGCGAGGGCAACGTCAATCTGAACGTGGAAGGCATCAACACTGTTTCCAGCGGCGATAAGCACGCCGGCGTGGAAAAGGCCAATGACGGCAACCTGACCATCGGCTCCGAGAGCGGAGAAGGAGAGCTGACCGCCAATGGCGGGCATGGCGGTGCTGGCATCGGCGGCGGCTATGAAGGGAGCGGCAGCGATATCACCATCACTGGCGGGGAGATTACCGCCAACGGCGGGTGGTGCGGCGCAGGCATCGGCGGCGGACCTAGAGGCAACGGCAGTGATATCACCATCTCCGGCGGGAAGGTTATTGCCAATGGCGGGTTGTGCGGCGCAGGCATCGGCGGTGGCTATAAAGGGAGCGGCAGCGATGTTACCATCTCCAAGGATTCCCGGGTGGAGGCTACAGGCGGAGATCCGTGCCTATTAGGAGGTTACGGTGCGGCCATCGGCGGCGGTGGATATAACACCGACACAGGTAATCAGGTTGACGGCAGTGAGATAGAACCGGACACCTCCGGGCTGTACACCACCGGCAAGGTGGAGCGGAAATCCGGCGACGGAACTGTCCTGGACACCATCGTCGGCACGGTATCCGCTTCCTCTGAAGAACCAGACAAGCGGGAGCCGCTCTACCGGGTGCTCAACCTGGATGGCAGCACGCTGAAGCACCAGGCGGAAACCGCGGACGGCGTTCTGACCCTGACGGCCAGTGCCGACGGTGCCATTCTCACCGGTACTCTCCGGGCGCTGGGCTATCTGCAGAACCAGGGCATTGAGAAGATCACCTTCACCGACGGCACCCACACGGCGACCATCGTTCTTGCCGACCTGATCGCCAAGGGCGAAGCCGAGGCCGTCTACGTCCTCACTCTGGGCGCGGCAAACACCCTGACCCTGAACGGCGAAGCCATTGATTTCTGATTATAATACACAATGCGCCCCCGGTTCTGTCGAACCGGGGGCTTACATATATTATAGACTTTCAACTTCGTCCAGCCAAAGTCTCGCGCTGGCGTCGCTGGGCATCCGCCAGTCCCCTCTTGGGCTGAGGGTGACGGAGCCGACCTTCACGCCGTCGGGCAGACAGCTGCGCTTGAACTGCTGGGTGAAGAACCGGCGATAGAAGGTTTTCAGCCATTTTTTGATGACTTCCGGCTCAAAATCCCCCGCGAACGCCCGACAGGCCAGAGTGTAAATTTTCGTGGGGCGGAAGCCGAAGCGGAGAACATAATACAGGAAAAAGTCATGCAGCGCGTAGGGGCCGACCAGATCCTCGGTGTGCTGGGCGATCTTTCCCTCGGCGTCCGGGGGCAGCAGCTCCGGGCTGATGGGGGTATCCAGAATGTCCTGAAGCACCGCCCGGGAGGGGGCGAAGGCGGGTATTTCCGAAATCGCGTCGATCATCCAGCGGATCAGGGTCTTGGGGATGGAGGCGTTCACGCCGTACATGCTCATGTGGTCGCCGTTGTAGGTACACCAGCCGAGAGCCAGCTCGCTCAAATCCCCGGTACCCACCACAATGCCGCCGACGACGCTGGCATAGTCCATGAGAATCTGCGTCCGTTCTCTGGCCTGAGAGTTTTCGTAGGTGCCGTTGTGGATATTGGGGTCGTGGCCGATGTCGGAAAAGTGGAGGTTCACCGCGTCTTTGATATTGATTTCCTTGCAGGAAATTCCCAGCGTGCGCATCAGCTCCCAGGAATTGTTGTACGTCCGGTCGGAGGTGCCGAAGCAGGGCATGGTCACGCCGCAGACATCCGACGCAGGCCGTCCCAGCTGACGCATGGCCTCCACGGACACCAGCAGCGCCAGCGTGGAGTCCAGTCCCCCGGAAATGCCGACGACCGCTTTCGCGCTGCCCAGAATGGCCAGCCGCTGTTTCAGCCCCGCCACCTGCATGTGGAAAATTTCCATGCACCGCCGGACGCGGTTCTCCTTCCCCGTGGGGACGAAAGGCAGCTTCGACAGCGGATAATCTGCGCCGTCGCTGCGAAGTTCCGGGGCGTGGGTGTCAATCAGGACGGCGGGACGTGCCGGATTCTGCTGGGCGGCATCCTTGAAGCCCTTGTTTTTCATCCGGTCGGCGCGGATTCTGCCCAGGTCGCAGTCGCAGACCAGCATATAGTCCGACGCAATGGGTTCCTCCGTTTCGGCAAGGAGCCTTCCGTCCTCCCCGATCAGGCTCTGTCCGGAGAAAATCAAATCCTGGGTAGACTCCGTGGAACCGGCGGAACAGTAGGCATAGACGCAGTTCAGCGCGGCGGACTGGTGCTGCACCAGCCCCCGGCGGTAGGCGCGCTTGCCGATGGTCTCATTGGAGGCGGAGAGGTTCAGAATCACCTCCGCGCCGTTCAGCGCCAGAAACGTAGACGGCGGCAGGGGCGTCCACATATCCTCGCAGATCTCCACGCCCAGCAGCGTTCCGCCAACGCGGAAAACGGCTCTCGGGAGAACGGGGACAGGCTCGCCCAGAAGCTCCGCCACATCCTCCGTCACCTCCGCCCCGGAGGAAAACCAGCGCTTTTCGTAAAACTCATTATAATTGGGAATGTAGGTCTTCGGCACCAGGGCGTGTATCTTTCCCCGGGAAATGACGGCGGCGCAGTTGTACATCCGCATTCCCGTCCGGACGGGCAGTCCCACCGCCGCCGTTACGTTGGGGTGGTCTTTTGTGCAGTCGGCAATTTTTCGGATTCCCTGCTGAACCCCCGTCCAGAGGGTGTCCTGAAAAAACAAATCCTGACAGGAATACCCGGTAAGCGCCAGCTCCGGGAACAGGACGATATCCGCCCGCTCTGCGTCCGCTTTTTCGATATAGGCGCAGATATCCTCCGCGTTCTTCGCCGTATCCCCCACCCTGACCGCCGGTACGGCGCAGGCAATTCTGATAAAATCCAGCATAGGAATTCCTCCCGATCTTTTTCTGAGGGTATCATACCATACTCTTCCCGATTTGCCAAGAGAATATAAAAAACTTGCGGGGAAAGGCCATTTGCCCTCCCCCGCTGTCTTTTGTTAGATTCCGGCAAGCTCACGCAGCTTGTCCGCCAGATCTGTCTGCTCCCACGGGCGGCTCTCAATGCCGAAGTGGCCGTGGGCGGCGGTGTCTGCGTAGATGGGACGACGAAGGTCGAGCTTGCGGATGATCCCGGCGGGGGTCATGTCGCAGGTCTCCCGCAGAAGCTCCGTCATTTTCTCGTCGGAGATTTTGCCGGTGCCGTAGCTGTCCACCCGAAGGGACACCGGCTGGGCAACGCCGATGGCGTAGGCCAGCTGCACCTGCACCTTGGTTGCAAGACCCGCGGCAACCAGATTTTTGGCCATGTATCTCGCCATATACGCCGCGCTGCGGTCAACCTTGGTGGGGTCCTTGCCGGAGAATGCGCCGCCGCCGTGGGAGAAATAGCCGCCGTAAGTGTCCACGATGATCTTCCGCCCGGTCAGGCCGGTGTCGCCGTTGGGGCCGCCGATGACAAAATTGCCGGTGGGGTTGATGTGGATATGGGCGACATTCTCAATCCGGAAGCCGTAACGCTCCAGAACCGGGGCAATCACATTCTCCCGGACGTATTTTCTCAGCGCCTCAATCTCGAAATCCGCGCTGTGCATAACGGAAACGACCACGGTGTCGATGCCCACCACGTTGCCCTGCTCGTCGAATTCCACCGTAACCTGCGTCTTTCCGTCGGGGCGAAGCAAGTCCGTCTCGTGGACGCACTGGGTCAGGCGGCTGCACAGGGCGCGGCTGAGGGCTGCGGGCAGGGGCATCAGCTCCGGGGTCTGGGTGCAGGCGCCGCCGAACATCATGCCCTGATCTCCCGCGCCGCCAACCTCGTCGTTGGTTCCCAGTGCAATATCGGCGGACTGGGTGTGGATGCGGCACTGAATCTCCACCGTGTCGGCGTCGAAGCCGTCGCCGGGGTAGACATAGCCGATCTTCCGGATGGCCTCCCGGGCAACGGCAGCGTAGTCAACGGTAGCTTTCGTGGTGATCTCGCCGCAGATGATGCAGAAGTTTGTGGTGACCATGGTCTCGCAGGCCACGCGGGAATGGGGGTCCTGCGCAAGGCAGGCGTCCAGAATGGCGTCGGAGATGGAGTCCGCTACTTTGTCAGGGTGTCCGTTGGTGACACATTCAGAGGTAAAAAGTCTTTTTTCCATTTTGTTTTTCCTTTCTTTCTATAACGAAACCTGAAAAAGAAAAACCGCACACCGAAGATTCGATGTGCGCTCCTATCGAATCCTCATCTTTCGTTTGCCGCCGGATTTGGCACCTTGTATAAACAGGTTGCCGGGTTTCATCGGGCCGTTCCCTCCACCACTCTTGATAAGGCTTGTATGCAGTTCAACACTGTATTCTACACGATTTTCTAAAAAAGTCAAGCTTTTTGTTTACAAATCCGATATAGACATTTGAATGAATTGCTGATAGAATGGGGATACGTTTTTTATACTGAACTTCCATTATGATCTTTAGAAAAGATTTTAATCAGGAAATAGTATTAGGAGTTGAGTACCGTGAAAAATTTACGCAAAAAATTTGAGCTTTTCTGCTTCAAAAACCGGGATAAGGGCATCCCCAATCTGATGCTTTACATCGTCATCGGCACCGCCGTGGTCTACCTGTTCAGCCAGATGTCCGGCAGCATGCTTCTGTACAGTGCGCTCTGCTTCAATCGGGAGGCCATTCTTCAGGGTCAGGTCTGGCGGCTGATCACCTATCCCCTGACCTACAGCGCCGGGAGCATTCTGCTCACCGCCATCACCCTGCTCTGCTACTACTCCCTGGGCAGAGCCATGGAAAATGTGTGGGGCACCCTGCGGTTCAACCTGTTCTACCTCACCGGCGTGGTGATGATGGACATTTACTGCATGATCTTCGGCGGTCAGGCCAGCGTCACCTACCTGAACCTGAGTCTGTTCCTCAGCTATGCCACGCTGTACCCCGACGCAAATTTTCTGCTGTTTTTCATCATCCCCATAAAGGCGTGGATTTTCGCGCTGGTCGATCTGGCATTGGTGCTGCTCAGTCTGTTTACCGACCCCTTCCCTTACAATCTGTTCTCCGTGGTCTCCCTTGCCAACTATTTCCTTTTCTTCGGCAAGGACGTGCTGAACGTGATTCCCGTGTCCTGGCGTGCCAATGCCAGCCGCCTGTTCCGCAGGAAGCCCAAGCAGCCCAAGGCGAAGGTCATTCATTTCAACGCCGGCTCCTACGAAGCCTCCACTGCCACGCCGAAAGCCCCCTACACCCACCGCTGCACGATCTGCGGACGCACCGATGTGACAAATCCGGAGCTGGAATTCCGCTACTGCTCCAAGTGCAAGGGCTACTACTGCTACTGTCAGGATCATATCAACAATCATACGCATATTCAGTGATCCCCGGCTTTGGAAAAATGGGACGATTTTTGTAAATCCCTCTTGCAATATTCCGCCGCCCGTGGTATAATGTCCGCAGCTACTGAACAAGGAGCCTTTTTGTATGGTCACCATGAACTCTTCTGCCAGCTTTTCCTTTTATTACTATTACTTTTTTACCCGAAAAAAGTAATAGCGATTTGTGCTGCAGAAAATTTTCAGGAGCTTAAAGGGTTATCTCAAGACGCCGCACGAATTGCCGTGCGGCGTTATTTTATTATCAGGAGATGTTAAGCAATGATCGCAGTATTGAAAAACGGCACCACGCCCTCCCAGATCCAGCACCTTGTGGACTGGCTCAAAAATATGAATCTGGACGTTCACATTTCCGAAGGCTCGGAGGTCACCATTCTCGGTCTGGTCGGCGACACCAGCCGGGTGGACATCGACCTTCTGAAAAGCCTGGAAATGGTTGAGACCGTCAAGCGGGTCTCTGAGCCGTTCAAGCAGGCCAACCGGAAATTCCACCCCAAGGACACCATCATCGAGGCGGGAAACGCCCGCATCGGCGGCGGGTATTTTGCCATGATCGCAGGCCCGTGCAGCGTGGAATCCGAGGAGCAGATCATTGCCGTCGCTTCCGCCGTCAAGGAATCCGGCGCATCCATTCTCCGGGGCGGCGCGTTCAAGCCCCGCACCTCCCCCTACGCCTTTCAGGGCATGAAGGGCGAGGGCATCCGGCTGCTTCTGGAGGCCAAAAAGGCCACGGGGCTGCCCATCGTCACGGAGATCATGAACATTTCCACCCTCGATCTGTTCGCCGATGTGGATATCATTCAGGTAGGTGCGCGGAATATGCAGAACTTTGACCTTCTGAAAGAGCTGGGCAAGACCGACAAGCCCATTCTGCTGAAACGGGGACTTGCCAACACCTTGCAGGAGCTGCTCATGAGCGCCGAATATATCATGAGCGAGGGCAACAGCAAGGTCATCCTCTGCGAGCGGGGCATCCGCACCTTTGAGACCGCCACCCGGAACACCCTCGACCTTTCCGCAGTCCCCGTTCTGCACAATCTGACCCACCTGCCCGTGGTGGTCGATCCCAGCCATGCCACCGGCAAGGCCGATCTGGTCGCCCCCATGGCCTACGCGGCCACCGCCGCCGGTGCCGACGGCATCATGGTGGAGGTCCACAACGATCCCGCCCACGCGCTGTGCGACGGCGCCCAGTCCATCACGCCGCCACAGTTCGATGAGATCAGCCGGAAAGTCCGGCAGATTCGTGAGGTTCTTGTATGAAAGTCGGTATTTTGGGTCTCGGCCTGATCGGCGGCTCCCTTGCCAGAGCCTACGCTCTGGAGGGACACACCGTCTACGCCATTCAGCGAAACGAAAGTATGCTGTCCTTTGCCATGCTTTCCGGCGCAGTCCACGGGCGGCTGGACGAAACCACCATTCCGGAGTGCGACCTGATTCTGCTTGCCATCTACCCCGGCGGCTGCGCCGACTGGCTGGAAAAGAACGCGCCCCTTGTATCCAAGGACGCGCTGGTCATCGACTGCTGCGGCATCAAGCGGGAGGTTTGCAGCCGGTGCTTCCCTCTCGCCGAACGGTACGGCTTCACCTTCGTGGGCGGGCATCCCATGGCAGGCTCCCAGTTCTCCGGCTTCAAATACAGCCGGGCAAACCTCTTTGCGGGCGCACCCATGGTGCTGGTTCCGCCGGTGTATGACGATATCCAGCTGTTAGACCGGGTAAAAACCGCACTGAAACCCTGTCATTTCGGCTTTTTCTCCGTCACAACAGCGGAAGAGCACGACAAAATGATTGCCTTTACCTCCCAGATGCCCCACATTCTCAGCAACGCATTCATCAAGTCCCCCACCGCTTTGAAGCACAAGGGATTTTCTGCCGGAAGCTACAAAGACCTGACCCGCGTCGCGTGGCTGAATCCTCAAATGTGGGCGGAGCTGTTCATGGAAAACAAGGACAATGTTCTTTTCGAGCTGGACAGCTATATTGAGAGCCTGTCCGCCTACCGGGACGCCATTGCCGCGGATGATATGGACACATTAGTCCGGCTGCTGGACGAGGGCAAAAAGCGCAAAGAGGAGGTGGACGGATGAACACCGTTACCGTCCGCGCCTCCAGACAGTATGATATTCTGATTGGTCAGGGGCTGCTGCCCACTTTGGGCGCGGAAGCGAAAAAGCTGGGAAAAGCGCAGAAAATCTGCGTCGTCAGCGAGAGCAACGTCTATCCCCTTTACGGCGCAGCTGTAGAAGAGAGCCTGAAAAGCGCCGGTTTTTCCGTGGTTTCCTATGTTTTCCCTGCCGGGGAGGAAAGCAAGAACGGGCAGATTTTCCTCGATCTTCTGAACTTTCTCGCGGGAAACCGGCTGACCCGCTCCGACATGATCGTCGCTCTGGGCGGCGGCGTGGTGGGCGATCTGGCGGGCTTCGCCGCCGCAAGCTATCTGCGGGGCATCCGCTTCATTCAGGTTCCCACGACCCTGCTTGCCGCCGTGGATTCCTCCGTGGGCGGCAAAACCGCCATTGATCTCCCCGCCGGGAAGAACCTTGCCGGTGCCTTCTGCCAGCCAAGTCTGGTGCTGTGCGACACGGATACCTTAAATTCCCTCCCCACGGATATTTTCCGGGACGGCTGCGCCGAGGTCATCAAGTACGGCGTGCTGTACGACCCGAAGCTGTTCGCCCATCTGGAAGAAAAGGGGCTTGCCTTTGACCGGGAAGCGGTCATCACCCGCTGTGTGGAATTAAAGCGGGACGTGGTCATGGAGGACGAATTCGACACCGGCGCGCGGATGAAGCTGAATCTGGGTCACACCGTCGGTCACGGCGTGGAGGCAAAGAGCCATTTTGCCATCTCCCACGGCAAGGCCGTCGCCATCGGTATGGCCATCGTCAGCCGGGCATCCGCCTGCGCCGATACGCCGCGAATCGTGGCACTTCTGGGACAATTCGGTCTGCCCACCCGGACGGACTACTCCGCGGACGATCTTTTCAGCTACACGCTCTCGGACAAGAAGCGTTCCGGCGGCACGGTGAATCTCATCATCCCCCGTGCTATCGGCGACTGTGCCATTACCCCGACCAAGGTCGAATCCCTGAAATCCTTTATTCAGGCAGGTCTTTGATATGGATATCACCATTTTTCCCGGGAAACTTTCGGGAACCGTCCGCGCCATCCCCTCGAAGTCTCAGGCGCACCGCTTGCTGATCTGCGCCGCCTTTGCCGACGCGCCCACCACTCTTTTCTGCCCTGAAACCAACCGGGACATCGAAGCGACCATGGGCTGCCTGAACGCTCTGGGTGCGGACATCACACGAACCGACTCCGGCTACCGGGTCGTCCCGGTGAAGGAAATCCCCCGGCAGACAGCGCTTCGCTGCCACGACAGCGGCTCTACCCTGCGATTTCTGCTGCCAGTGGCCGGGGCTTTGGGCATTGACGCAACGTTTTATTTGGAGGGCAGGCTCCCCAGCCGCCCTCTCTCCCCGCTGTGGGAGGAAATGGAACGTATGGGCTGCACCCTCACCCGCCCGACTGCGGATACCGTTCGCTGCACCGGGCATCTGCGGGCGGGAGAATACGTCATCGACGGCGGCGTTTCCAGCCAGTTTATTACGGGGCTGCTGCTTTCCGCCGCTCTGATCCCCGGGGAAAGCCGGATTCGCCTGACCGGGAAGGTGGAATCCCGCCCCTACATCACCATGACCCAGCGGGCAATGGAAATATTCGGAAAGCCAACGGCAGATTTTGCCGTGACCGGCGGCACTCCGTTCCGCTCCCCCGGCACGCTGACGGTGGAGGGTGATTGGAGCAACGCCGCGTTTTTCCTGGCGGCGAAGGCGCTGGGGAGCTGCGTGGAGGTGACGAACCTCTCCCCGGATTCCCCCCAGGGCGACCGGGCGGTATTTGATCTGTTTCCCGCGCTGGAAGGCCATCCCGTCATTTCCGCCGCCGACATCCCTGATTTGGTTCCCATTCTCGCCGTTACGGCAGCGTGCAAAAACGGTGGGGTGTTCACGGACATCCGGCGGCTGCGGCTGAAGGAATCCGACCGTGTCGCGTCCGTTATTGCCATGGTGGAAGCGCTGGGCGGGAAGGCCAGGCTTCCGAGGACACCCTGACGGTGTACGGCACGGGGCTGGTCGGCGGAACGGTGGATGCCATGAACGACCACCGCATTGCCATGTCCGCCGCCATCGCGGCCACGGCCTGCAAAGCCCCCGTGACCATTCTGGGTGCGGAGTGTGTAGAAAAGTCCTATCCAAAATTCTTTGAAGAATACGCCCGTTTAGGAGGTAACTATGAGTAGTACCTACGGTGAAAATCTGAAATTGTCCATTTTCGGCCAATCCCACGGTGCGGCCATCGGCATGACGCTGGACGGCATTCCGGCAGGTCTGCCCGTGGACACGGACGCGCTGCAAATCTTCCTGAACCGCCGCGCCCCCGGTCAGAACGACTGGTCAACGCCGCGAAAGGAAGCCGACCGGCCGGAGTTTCTCTCCGGAATTCTGGACGGCTTCACCTGCGGCGCGCCCATTGCCGCCGCCATTTACAACAAAAACACCCGCTCCGGGGACTACGCCAATCTGAAGGACTGCCCCCGTCCCGGCCATGCGGACCTCACCGCCCAGATCAAATACGGCGGATTTCAGGACGCCGCCGGAGGCGGACACTTTTCCGGCCGTCTGACCGCGCCGCTCTGCATTGCGGGAGGACTGTGCAAACAATGGCTGGAGGGCATGGGAATTCAGGTTTTCGCCCATATTGCCGCCATTGCGGGCATTTCCGACACGCCCTTTGACCCCCTCGCCCCGGATAGAGATTCCATCCAGCCGGATTTCCCGGTGATAAAACCGGACGCAGGGGCACAGATGCGGGATGCCATTTCCGCCGCCAAGGGTGACGGCGACAGCGTGGGCGGCATTGTGGAATGCGCCGTCACCGGTCTTCCCGCCGGGGTGGGAGAACCCATGTTCGGCGGCGTGGAGAGTCGAATTGCCCAAATCGTCTACGGCGTTCCCGCCGTGAAGGGTGTGGAATTCGGTGCGGGCTTTGCCGCCGCAGGTCTGCGGGGCAGCCAGAATAACGACGATTACGTTATTTCGGATGGGCAAATCCGCACCGTCACCAACAATGCCGGGGGAATTCTCGGCGGCATTACCACCGGAATGCCCCTGATTTTCCGGGCGGCTCTCAAGCCGACGCCCTCCATTTCCCGCCCCCAGCAGAGCGTCGATCTGAACGATGGAAAAGTTCAGGAGCTGATCGTCAAAGGCCGCCACGACCCATGCATCGTCCCCAGAGCCGTCCCGGTGATCGAGGCCGCGGCCGCCATCGCCATTTTCGACATGATTCTGGGCAACACCCAGACAGACAGGAGGAAACCGTAAATGAACCTGAATGAGATTCGCAGTGAGATCGACAAAATCGACGACGAACTGGTTCGCCTGTTCTGTCAGCGGATGCATGTCGCCGCTCAGGTCGCTGACTACAAGAAGGCCAATAACCTGCCCATTTTCCAGCCCGCCCGGGAACGGGCGAAGCTTCAGGACGTGGCGGAAAAGGCCGGCCCCGAAATGGCCAATTACACTCGGGTGCTGTACTCCATGCTGTTCGAGCTGAGCCGCAGCTACCAGTCCAAGCGCAACGGGGAATGCAGCCCCCTTTACCGGAACATCACGCAGGCCATCGAGCATACGCCGAAGCTTTTCCCGCAGGCGCCCATGGTCGCCTGTCAGGGCGTGGAGGGCGCTTACTCCCAGATCGCCTGTGAAAAAATCTTCAAAAATCCCTTTATTATGTACTTCAAGTCCTTCGAGGCCGTGTTCAGCGCCATCGATCAGGGGCTGTGCCAATACGGCATTCTGCCCATCGAAAATTCCACCGCCGGTTCCGTGAACAAGGTGTACGACCTGATGATCGAGCATAATTTCTCCATCGTCCGCACCTTCCGGCTGAAAATCGACCACAATCTTCTGGTTAATCCCGGCACGAACCTCGCCGACATCAAGGAGGTCTACTCCCACGAGCAGGCCATCAACCAGTGCGGCAACTTCCTCCACAGTCTCCCCGGCGTGAATGTCATCCCCGTGGACAACACCGCCGTGGCCGCCCAGATGGTCGCCCAGTCCGGCAGAAAGGACGTTGCCGCCCTGTCCAGCCGCGCCTGCGCCGAGCTATACGGACTGGACTGTCTGCGCTCCTCCGTGCAGGACAAGGGCAACAACCGCACCCGCTTCATCTGCATCAGCCGGAATCTGGAAATCTACCCC
>ERZ772882.3510-NODE-3510-length-12310-cov-3.444961_pt1 | contig 12310 bp, 8 predicted proteins | sample MGYA00580576_ERZ772882 | MGnify/ENA primary metagenome ERZ772882 (study PRJEB29015, sample SAMEA2737658) | human gut metagenome | biome: human gut; feature: human-associated habitat; material: faeces | place: China | collected 2012 ... | reverse complement strand
GGAAGATCATGTTCTTATTATCGACGATTTTCTTGCGAACGGATGCGCTCTTCAGGGATTGATCCAGATCGTTCAGTCCGCAGGCGCGACAGTAGAAGGAATCGGGATCGCGATTGAAAAAGGCTTTCAGTCGGGAGGAAGGATCATCCGCAACCTCGGTTTTCAGCTTGAGTCTCTGGCAATCGTTGACGGAATGGATGCTGCGGCGGGAACGGTGACGTTTCGCAGCCAGGAAGAGCAAAAAGAGGCGGAGCAGCCCGCAGAAAAATGTGAACAGTGCAGGAGTGCGACTCTTGATTAAGAAAAAACCGGTCTCTGTGAAGGGGCTGGTTTTTGACATGGACGGACTTCTTCTTGATTCTATGCCTTACTGGAGAAATGTTTCCAAGGAATACTAGGATCAACAGCGCCGCCCAGAGTTTTCATACGGGCCACAACCTCCTCAAAGATACCCCGGATGACCATTTTTTTGTTTTGTGCATCATAGCAGGTCATAAACGGACCGACGAGGCCGGTTGTGGCCTGGCCGCCTACACATCCGTTCTGATCAAACACAAGGGTCCGGGCCCCATTGCGGGCCGCACAGACAGCGGCACCGATACCGGCGGGGCCGGCGCCGACTACCAGAACGTCTACATTTTCAGCAACGGATAGTTGCCTGGTAAAGGATACGGTCTCCATTGTTTACCTCCGCTCTTTTGTTCTGCCTGAGGTGCGGGGTCAATAGCGGCCCCGCCTGGTCTGCCCCGGGCGCGAATATTTTGTGGAAACTCCGAAAGAATCCAGGATCAGGGCTTGTTTGACATCCTGATGATCCTTGTCATACCATAAATTGTGCTGTTCCTGCGGATCGTTTTCCATGTCGTACAACTCTCCGAATTGGATGCCGTGATAAACGCTGAGTTTGAACCGTCCGTCGTAATACATGGTTGCGTAGCAGCTTTCGGCCGGTTTGCCGGCCGCCTGAATTTCTCCAGGGGCGCGAAGTCCGTCGTAGTTCATATCCACCTCCAGCGTATCGTAGAACTCAGCGCGCACGAATTTGCGCGGCGCCGGCGCGTTCTGCCCTGTGAGGACGGGAACGAGGGAACGCCCATGGGTGTCGGCTGGTGGGATGCCGCACAGGTCGGCGATGGTGGGGGCCAGATCGGTTTGTTCCACTAGGCCGCCGTACACGGCGTTTTGCCGGAAGGTACCGGGCAGGGAAATAATAAGCGGGACGTGCGTAATACCCTCGTAAAAGCGGCAGCCTTTATGGGTAAGCCCATGGTCGCCGAGCATTTCACCGTGATCGGAATTGAAAATAACGATGGTGTTTTCCCGCAGCCCCATTTCGTCCAGTGCGTCAATGATGCGTCCGTAGTGTCTGTCGATCAATTCTATCATCCCGTAATAGGACGCCTTGTTCCTCCGCATCGCATCGTCTGTGGGATGGGCCGTACTTTGAAAGAAAAAATCTTTAAGGTTATTGTTCAGAGCGAGGTCGGCATCGCTGTAAATGGGGTCGGGCAGATTGCGGGCAAGATATTTCTCCACCAGGTCCGCCGGCGCGTCATAAGGCGGGTGAGGGTCGTAGCAGTTGACCGATAACAGCCATGGCTGCTCGCAGGCGGACCGTTCCCGTATAAAGGAGACGGCTTTTTCCGCCAGCCATGCGGTTTGCCGCAGCTCCGCAGGAGCGTCGGAGCGGTACCAGTGATAATCGTGCTTTTCATCGGAGGTAAAAATATCATGCCAGTCCACACCTTTTTGGTTCAGCCATTCCACATAGGGGTTGCCGGGGCTGTTCAGGTGATGCCCGGACGCGAGATTGTAACAGAAATAAGAATAGCCGTCATCCATGCGTGGCTCGTAATCGTTCCAGGCCGAGGTGATATGCAGTTTCCCGACGAGCCCGCAATAATATCCGGCGTCGGCAAGGCGTTTTGTGATCAGCGTGCAGTGCTCCGGCAGGTTGCACGCCCCATTGATATTGGCGTTGATCGAAGACGGATAACGCCCTGTCAGGAAACTGGCGCGGCTGGGTGTGCAGATGGGGTTTTGGCAGTATGTGTTGGTGAAAGCGACACCCTGGCGGCACAGGCGGTCCAGGTTGGGCGTATCAATGAATGAATTGCCCAAAGCATGGATCGTGTCCCACCGCTGTTGGTCTGTGCAAAGCCAAAGGATATTGGGCCTTTTGTCCATAGAAATTCCTCCGTTCTTATCTGCGACCTTCCACAAAAAAGGGGCCTGAGGCCCCTTTTGGTGCGGTTGGAATATGGTCAGCCATAAAAACTGTCGTACCAGGCCTGCAGCTCAGCCTGAACTGCATCGCCGCCGGCATTTTTCCAGTCCGCCTGGAAAGTGGGAAGATCGTCCAGCGTTTTGGTCCCGGCCAGAATTTGCAGGATATAATCGTTCATGCTGCTGAACAGTGCTGTATTGTATTTGGCATAGTTTTCGGTGGCAGGCTTAAAGGCGAAATCATTGTTTACAAAAATTTCAGGCGTATTTTCGTTGGCATACAAAGTAACAGCTTCGAAACCTGCCCACTGGGCGTCGGATTTGCGGACGCGGGACGGCCATTCGGTTGCGAACTCTTCCTCGTTGGTAGAGTCGATATACCAGTAGGAATTGCCGCGCTCCTCGGCAAAGATGGGGTTGATGGGGGCGATGCCGCCGTCTTCATCATAGTTAAAGTGAGTTCCTTCCACACCGATGTTGATATAAAGCTGGTTTTGCTGCTTCAGGTTGATCCAGTTCACGGCATCGGCGGCGTTTTCCGAGCCGCGCAGAATGACAGTAACAAAGTTGATGGCTTCCGTGCGCATGTATTTGCAGGTACCGTCAGAGCCTTTCAGTGCGCCGATGTATCCGAGGTCATCGTAAGTGAGGCCCAGAGTCTCAAGCATGGTGGGAGTGGTCTCGCCCAGGCCGTTGCGGTTGATCTGAGCGATGATCGCCTTGCCGCCTGCAAGCTTTTCCTGCACGGTGGACGAGGTGTTTACGGCCCAGTCGGGGTCAAGCAGACCCTCCTGCTGGCACTTAGACAGAAATTCGATCATCTTTCCGAAGTTTTCATGCTCCGTCATATAATATACATTGCCGTCCTCATCTACCATCCAGTCGTTGTAGATGCCGAACGCCGCGGCAATGGCCTGCGGGAAGATCCAGGTGCCGTTGCCTTCCGAGGCGGAACGGTACGGGCCAGAGAAGATGATGTATTGATCTCCGAAATGTTCTTTTAATTTTACGAGACAGTCATAAAATTCGTCGATCGTGGTTGGGATGGCCTCGATGCCTGCCTCCTGCATCAGATCCCAGCGGCATACCATAAAGCCCTGCACCTCCTGGGCATAGGGATATTTATAAGGAATGCCGTAAATGTTGCCGTCCTCGCCGGAGACAGCACGCCAGGAATCCTCGGATACACCGTTCAGGATATCCTGGCCATAGACGTCCAGCAGATCGTTCAGGGGCATAAGGGCACCCTGGCTCATCAGTGTCTGGAACTGGTCGGGCGAGCACTGGATGATATCATAGGAGGCGCCGCCGGCAACCTCCATCACAAGCTTTTCGTCGGCATTCTCGGCCGGCAGAGCATAATATTCCACATCATAACCCGTGGTCTCTTTGAGAACGTCCACCATGATATCGGTGGTGGGGTCCCATGCAACGTTATACCCCAGACGCTTTAATGTTACGTTGCCCGGGCCCTTCAATGCGGGGACGTTTGCGCCCGCCGTGCTTTGGCTGGTGCCGGATGCGTCCGTGCCGGACGGCGAAGCGCTTCCGGCGCCTCCGCAGCCTGCAAGGCATGTGAGCAGAAGCGCTGCGGTCAGCAGAATAGACAATGCTTTTTTCATCTTGTTACCTCCTGTTTTGATCGATTCGACTATCTCCTACCGGTGCATCCCGGAATGGATCCAAAAAGGTTATCCCTTGACGGAGCCGATTGTGATGCCCTGTACCATAAACCGGGCCACAAAGGGATAAAGGGCGACAATGGGAATGATGGACAGCGTGACGGCGGCCGCAACCATGCCTTCGGAAGTGATATTGGCCATGTAGTTGTTGCTGGCGAGATTTTGAATAAAATCCTGGCTGTTGTTGATGATATTGTACAGGTATACCTGAAGGGTGTTCATATCCGGGGACCGGGTATACATCATCGCATGGAAATAATTGTTCCAGTAATTGATCGCATACAGCAGGCCGACGGTGGCGATCACCGGTTTGGACATGGGGCACACGATGGACACCAGCGTGCGCAGATCTCCGGCGCCGTCGATCCGGGCGGATTCCTCTACACTTTCAGGCAGGCTTTCAAAATAATTTTTCACAATGAACATATTGAACTGCACGATGGCGAAAGGCAGGATGCAGGCGGCATAGGTATCCAGCAGCCCCAGGCTTCGTACGACCATATAAGCGGGGATCATACCGCCGAAAAACACCATGCTGATGACATACAGCAGTGAAACGACCCTGCGCCCCTTGAAGCCGGGCTTGGAAAGGGGATAGGCTGTCGTAATCGTCGTAAACAGGCTGAGCAGTGTACCTGCTCCCGTAACGATGAGAGAATTTTTCAGCGCCGTAAAAAATGAAGTCTGGGTCAGCACATACTTGACGGTCTCAAGCTGGAACCCAACGGGCCAGAAGTAAACGTTGCCGGCTGTGACGTCCGGCCCATTGCTGACAGCCTTGCTGATGACGTGCAGACAGGGCAGGATGGCGATAAGACTCAGCAATGCCATGGCTATGTAGGCAAAGCCGGACAGGAATTTTTCACTGCCGGACAGGGGAATGCCTTTTTCACGGTATAGCGGTTTCTTTTTGGTATTTAACATTTTATTGCATCCCCTTTCTTACCAGATGCTGCGTCCCAGCAGCTTGCGGCTTATCGCATTGGCGCTTACGATCAGAACAAACGCCACCACGGAGTTGAACAGTCCCAAAGCGGTGGACAGAGGGAAATCCATCTGCCCCATACCCAGACGGTATACATAAGTCTGGATTATATCTGCAACTTCATATACGGCAGGATTGTAAAATACCAGCACCTGCTCAAATCCCGTTTCCAAAATATAGCCCACCTTGAGAATGAGCATTAGGACGATGGTGGGCAGCAGGCCGGGCATGGTGATGTTCCAAATCTGGCGCCATTTGCTGGCGCCGTCCACGCGGGCCGCCTCATACAGCGTTATATCGATCCCCGTGATGGCCGCCAGATAAATGACCGTATTGTAGCCGACTTCTTTCCAGCCTTCGGTAAATACCAGCACGCTGCGGAATACACTGTTATCGGTAAAGAATCCGATGCGCGTGCCGCCCATCGCGGTGATAGCGGTATTGATGATGCCGTAAGAACCAAACAGCGAATAAAAAATACCGAAGATGACGACCCATGAAAAGAAATAGGGCATATAGATAGCGGTCTGGGCAAATTTGCGGTAGGTAGCGCGGCGGATCTCGTTGAGAAGTATCGCGCAGATGATAGGGATGGGAAACAGCCAGAGGATCTTCAATCCGTTGATGATCAGCGTGTTGGCCAGCACTTTCGTAAATTGGGAACTGGCGAACAGGCGCCGGAAGTGTTCAAGCCCCACCCAGTCGCTCAAGCCGATGGCGTCGATGGGGTTGCTGCCCAGAAAAATATTGTAGTCCTTGAAAGCGATCAGAATACCATACAGCGGCGCGAATTTATAAATAAAAAGGAAAAACAAGCCCGGTATCAGCATCAGATACAGCATGGGATGATGCTTTACATACACAAAAAAACTGTGGAGTTTATGCCGCAATCCGGTTTTGGCTCTCAGTCCGCCGGACGGTACAGCCGTTGTGTCAAGTGCCATCTTCATTGTAAAACCCTTTCTTTCCATTCAGCTGCCGGAGCGTTCCGGGCTGTTTGTTCTCTGATATCAATTGTAGTACGGGCCAGCGTTGTGGTAAATATCACAAAATTTCGTTTTCTAGTCCGTTCTTTATGTAATTGTTGCTCAATTCAAAGACGTTGTAGACTTCTTACAAAAATACGCCCATGCCTTTCGGCATGGGCGCAGAAGAAATGAAACAGAATCAAAAAAATGAAACAGAGCCGCCTTCGCGGCTCTGCGGACGACCTCGTACAGGAGCGTTCAATCGCTGTCATGGGGCTGCACCGGAAGTTCAATCATCACACAGGTGCCGATGCCTTCGCGGGCGGAGATATAAAACTTGCATTTCCCCTGGCCGAAGATATCGAGCCGCTTATGTACATTGGCTACGCCGTAACTTTTGCTGGTGCGGATATCCAGCTCGGTCAGCTTCTGTGCCGTTTCGGGCGCCATCCCGTTGCCGTTATCCTCGATCTCTACACCGAAAGCGCGGGAGGAACGCCATGCGCGGATGACCAGACGCTTTTCCGTTTTGTCACAGTACAAAATGCCGTGGAGCAATGCGTTTTCCACCAGCGGCTGGAGCGAAAGTTTGGGGATCAGGCATTCCATTGCAGCCTGATCCAAATCATACTCCACCTCAAACTGATGGGAGAAGCGTTTTTGCATGATACCGAGGTAGGTGCGGGTAAGATCCAGCTCGTCGGACAGCGGTACGATGGCTTCGCCTTTATTGATGCTCATGCGCAGATAGCGGGAGAGCGCGTTCACCATCCATACGCTGTCATCCGGATTTTTGTCCAGGATCATCCACTTGATGACATCCAGCGTGTTGTAAAGAAAATGCGGCTTGATCTGAGCCTGCAGCGACTCCATTTGATATTCGGAAATAGCCAGCCTGTCGCGGTAACGGGCGTCCACAACAGCGGCGATGGAGCGTACGATCTGCTCGGTATCGCGTTCCAGCGTGATGAGGCCTCCTTTGCGGCGTCCCGCGCAGGAATCGGTATTTCCGGTCCCGTTTTCGGCATCCAGCGTATGGATGGCTGCGTTGAGGCGGCTAACGGTACGGTTGAGATTGAGACTGTAGGCTGCCGTGACGGCGATGATAAACAAAATCAGACACGCGACTACCCACATGGATACAATGGTGTTTACCGCGCCGGAATCCATGGTGTAGACCTGTGCCCGCGGCATGGAGGAGATAACGTACCATTCCGTCGTTTCAAGCCGGCTGAATGCAAGGATGACGTCCGGTTCAAGCAGATAACCGGAGCCCAGGCTGCACACCTGCTCCATCAGCGACGGCGGCAGGGCCGTTTCGCCCAGATGCGCGTCGTCTGTGTGCGCCAGAATACGGCCCTGCGCATCCGCAAGGAACATTTCGTCATGGTTGGTGCTGCCTGCGGCAAATATCTCATGAAATTGAGAAACGCTCACATCGGCAAAAAGCACACCGCACAGCTTGTCGTAATCCGCCTGGCTTTTCAGCGCCACAGCACAGGAAACAACGGCGGTGGGCTCGGATATGCCCAGGCTGACAAGGTGTGTTCCGTGCCAAAATACGCCGCCTTTTTGATAAACGGACCCGTTTTCTCCAAGGCTGGACAGAGGGTCCAAGGAGTAAAGCGTTGTTTTCTGGCCGGAATAAATTTTTTCGTCGGGCACATACAGCCGCAGGCGCGTGATCATATGCTTGTCCAGCTGTTCAGACAGCGCGCGGCGTATCTTGGCGTATTCTTCCAGTTGCACGGCTGTGTCCGCGTCTGAATTGAGATAGGGATACAATGTGCCGATCAATGCCGATGCGCTCTCTTTGACCTGTTCAAAACGGTAATCGATGTTGTTGCGGGTCTGCCCGGCGGATACCAGCATTTTTTGACACAGCTCCGCTTCCATGGCCTGGGCGGTGTTGCGGGTGTAGTAGAATACGGCCAGCGTCAGAAGCACCAGCGCAGCCAGCAAAAGCACGAACATCAGCAGGCGGGCGGCGCTGCGGGCACGGCCGAGCCGGACGCCGCCGTTTGCGGGACGCCTGAAGCGGGCGGTCGCCTGTTTCAAAGCTGCTCCGCCTCCTTTTCGGCCGCGGGGCGGGCGTTCAGCATGATGTTTTCGCGGTATTCGCCCGGCGTTTGGCCCGTGTACTTTTTGAACAGGCGCGAAAAATAACTGGGGGAAAGGTATCCCACCTTATAGCATACGTCATACAGATGAATGTTTGTCTGCGCTAAAAATTCTTTGGCTTTGTTCAGCCGCTCCTGCGTGATGTATTCGTTGATGGTCTTTCCTGTGGCCTGCTTGAACAGCACACACAGATAGGTGGGCGTAAGATATACGGCTTCTGCGAGGCTTGTTACTGAAAGCTGCTCCATATACTGCGCGGCGATGATCTCCCGCACGCGCTTGATGACCGTATTTGTGTGAGGCGTGCTCATTTTTTGCAGGTGCAGGGTCAAATCTTCATATACGGAAGCAAGCATCGCCTCCTGCTCTCCCAGGCTGTTGCATTGCAGAAAGCTGGCCGTCAATTTAAGGTGTGAGGCATAGGGGCCCATATTTTCCGTGCGCATATTGGTCATCAGGCGCGTGGGCAGCAAAAGAAGGAAAAGCATGAAATTCTGCTGCTCGTCCTCGCCGGGCAGGGCGCGGATGCCGGCAACGGCGCGCTCCAGCGCCAGATGCACCGCCGCTGTATCTCCATTGAGAATGCTGTCACAGATCTCTTTTTCCGCTTGTTCGCGAAGAGTGCGTCCGCTGCCGTCGTCCTCATATTTTTTGATGGAGATCGGGATATCCTTGCCGATCAGGTAACAGCGGCTGATTGCCTCGCAGGCATTGGCGTAAGCGGAGCGTACGCTGCGCAGCCCGCGGAACGGCTCGCTGATGCCGATCATGGTATCCAGTTTCATTTCGCTGCGTATGCGCGCCTGCAGATGCTCGGCCACGCTCAACAGGTCTTCTTCGTATTCGTCATGTTCTACGTCCAAAATGGCGATGTATTCGGAAAGCCGCCCTTTGAACACGACATTGACGCCGTATTCCGCCAATACGCGGGCAAACAATTCTTCCAGCGCCATACTGAAGGTGATGCGGTCTTTTTCAGGCATGCTGCCCATGGTGAGCCATTTTGATTTTGGCTGAAGCCGCAGTACCAGCACGGCGTAATGTGTCTGGCTGTTCAAAGGGATACCCAGGAATTCGATGCTTTGCAGAATGTCCTCCTCGCTTTCGTCATTGTTCTGCAAAAGATCGCACAAACGGCGCTGGCGCAGCAGCGGCATGCTTTGCTCCAGCTTTCGGGCCATGTCTTCCAGGGCCAGCTGCTGGGAAGACCTCTGGTCCAGCATGGCCACCACTTTGGTGATCACCGCGTCCAGTTCGTCAATGTCGATGGATTTGAGGATATAGTCTACGGCTTCCATCTTCAGAGCATCACGCAGATATCCCACATCTGCATAGCCGCTGATAAATATGATTTTGACGCCGGGATAGCTCTCCAGCACATTTTTGGCCAGTGTGATGCCGTCCATATGGGACATCCGCACGTCTGTGACGATGATGTCAACTTCATTCCGGCGGACAAAATCCAGCGCTGGGACGCCGTCGTCGAATACTCCGGCCACTTCCACACCGTGCTTGCCCCAGTTAAAGTGCGTTACAAGCCCACGGCGAACCGTTTCCTCATCGTCTGCGATAATGGCTTTGTACATCTTTACCGTTCCCTTCCGCGGTTTTGCCGCGCGCTCAAAGTGTTTGCAGGTATTCTTCGATCCACGGGATGGCCGAGCCCAGGGCGGCCGCTTCTTTTTTATAGGCACAGGCCTTGAGATAGCCGGCGTCCGGCTCGAAGGTGTTGCGGAAAGCCGCGCGGCGGCGCAGCCCGGCCAGCTCTGCATCCATGTACCGGCCTACATAGCCTCCAAGAATCACGTCGCAGTCCAGCATCATGCGCAGGTTGTTCACTACGACGGCCACGTTGTCCAGATAAGCGTCCCACACGCTGCGCAGCGCGGCGTCACCCGTGTGCAGCCGCAGGAAGAAATCTTTCAGGCTGCCGCCGGTGTGGCCGTGCAGCAGGCCGGCGCGGCAGTAGGCGTCCACACAGCCGCTTTTGCCGCAGTAGCACGGCCGTCCGCCGGGAACCAGCGTGGTGTGCCCCACCTCGCCGCTGCGCAGGTTGTGCCCCAGATACAGCCTGCGGCCGATGAGCACCGCGCTGCCCACGCTGTTGCTCAGGGAGAGATAAACCGCGTCCCGCAGAGAGACGTCAGCCCAGGCCTCGGCAAGGCAGCCGGCGTTTGCGTCGTTTATCATGCGGCAGGGCAGGCCGAGATATTGTTCGAATTCATCGGCCCGCAGTCCCTGAATGGAAAGCGCGTGGGAGCGCAGGACGAGGTCCTGCCCGCTGCCGATGATACCGGGAATGGACAGGCCGACGCCCAAAACCGATTGCCGGGGCAGCTCCGCGCACAGCTCGCTGATGAACGCGGCGAGCGCCCGAAAATAGGCGGGCGTACGCGTAAAGGCCAGAGTGCGGGTTTGCGTGCGCGTCACCTGGCCGGAGAGATCCACAGCCACCAGGCTGACATGGCGCAGAGTGATGTCGGCCCCAACAACGTACCGCGCGCCGGGACAGGCGCTCCAGGCCCGGGGCTTGCGTCCGCCGGTGGAACTGAATTCCCCGCAGGGCTGCACCAGGCCGTGGCCCTCCAGGCGGCGCAGCAGAGTAATGGCCGTGGGCGTGCTCACCGCCAGAGCGTTCGCCATCTCCTGTGTGGAAAAACGTTCTTTTTCCATGGCCCATGCAGCCGCCTGCGCCGCCCGCCCGCGCTGTGCGCCGAAAAGATTTACTGTCTCCATCCTGAGTGCCTCCCGCCTGTTTGTGGTTTTACTGTAACACATTCAAAACACTTTGTAAAATCGTTTTAAAAACTTGACAAAAAGAAAGACTCATTCTTGGAGATTCCAACAAAATTGGAAGAGACCGCTTGACAACGCATCAAAAAAGACGCATTCTAATGCTGGAATCTTTTTAAACTGAGTTAAAAAAGTTTTGGGCATGGGAACATGCGGAAAGGATGGATCGACGATGAAGGGAGCTTTTTTTCTGGGCAACCGGGAATTTGAAGTCCGGGATATGGAAAAACGGCCGCTGGCCGCGGACGAAGTGCGCATTCGCGTGATGGCGTGCGGCGTGTGCGGTACAGATGTCCACATTTACCACGGCGAGGCGGGCTCGGCCGAAGTGACGCCGCCGGTGGTTCTGGGACACGAATATGCGGGTATTGTAGAAGAAGTAGGCGCGGATGTGAAAGGTTTGGTGCCAGGCGATCATGTCGCCGTAGACCCCAATATTTACTGCGGCGCCTGCACGCCCTGCCGGGACGGTAAAAAGCAGTTCTGTGAGCATCTGCAGGCGCTTGGCGTCACCCGGGACGGCGGGTTTGCACAGTACAGCGCAGCGCCGGCGGCACAGTGCTTCAAACTGGCACCGGAGCTGCCCTTTGAGGCAGGAGCCATGGCCGAGCCGCTGGCGTGCTGCCTGCACGGTATCGATGCCGCGGGTATACGGCCCGGCAGTACGGTATGTGTGATCGGCGGGGGAGCCATCGGCCTGCTGATGGTGCAGCTGGCCCGCCTTTCCGGCGCGGCGAAGGTCATTCTCAGTGAGCCGGTGGAACTGCGCCGCAGCGCCGGGCTGTCCGTTGGAGCGGATCTGGCTGTCGACCCGCTCCGGGAGGACCTGTCCGCCCGTGTGCGGGAGGCTGCGGGCAAAAGCGGCGCGGATGTGGTGATTGAATGTGTGGGGAACACGGCGGCCACACGCAGTGCCTTCGAGGCCGCGGGCTTCGGCGCGACGGTGCTGCTGTTCAGTGTGCCCGCGCCTACGGCTACGGTTCCGCTGCCGTTGTTCGACGTATACAAAAAAGAGCTTGCCATCCGCGGCTCCTTCATCAACCCGGATACGCATCTTCGGGCTGTGGAATTGCTGAGTGCGGGGCGCATCAATGTGGAGCCGCTCATCACCCACACGTTCGGCATCGGGGAAATGGAGCAGGCGATCAAAATGCAGATGGGCGGCGAATCCATCAAAGTGATGGTGCTGCCAAACAAACGCTGAACGCGTACAAACGGGAGAGGATGATTCAGAATGCAGAAAATGCTGCAGCAGGTGATGACGGCGCCGGGGCACATCGAGTTCCGGGAGGCGCCCGTACCCGCACCCAACGCGGGCGAGGTATTGGTAAAGATCATGAAAATCGGCGTGTGCGGGTCGGATATCCATGTGTATCACGGCGAACATCCGTTCACAAAATATCCGGTCACCCAGGGCCACGAGGTGTCGGGGAAAATCGCGGCGTTGGGCGAGGGCGTGACGGGATTTGCCGTAGGGCAGAAGGTGACCATCGAACCGCAGGTCTACTGCGGCCGGTGCCATCCGTGCACGCACG
>ERZ772882.3505-NODE-3505-length-12334-cov-2.830687_pt1 | contig 12334 bp, 8 predicted proteins | sample MGYA00580576_ERZ772882 | MGnify/ENA primary metagenome ERZ772882 (study PRJEB29015, sample SAMEA2737658) | human gut metagenome | biome: human gut; feature: human-associated habitat; material: faeces | place: China | collected 2012 ... | reverse complement strand
CTGCAACAACCGCTGCCACTACTGCGCCATCCCCGGCATCCGCGGCCCGCTGCGCAGCCGTGATATGGCCGACTGTGTGGCCGAGGCCCGCTGGCTGGCCGGTGAGGGCGTGAAGGAGCTGATCGTGGTCGCGCAGGACACCAGCCGTTACGGCACAGACTTGCCCGGGCACAAGCGGCTCCTGCCGGAGCTTCTGCGGAAGCTCTGCGAGATCGACGGACTGCACTGGATTCGCGTCCACTACGTCTATCCCGACGAAATTGACGACGAATTCATTCAGGTCATGGCCTCCGAGCCGAAGATCGTCAAATATCTGGACATCCCCATCCAGCACTGCAACAGCAAAATCCTGAAGCTGATGAACCGCCGGGGCGACGGGGAGTTCCTGAAAGCCCTGTTCGCAAGGCTGAGAGCCGGGATTCCCGGACTGGTCATCCGCACCAGTCTGATCACCGGTCTGCCCGGTGAGGGAGAGGAAGAGTTCGCCGAGCTGTGCGATTTCCTGCGGGAGGAACGTCTGGAGCGCGTCGGCGCGTTCGCGTTCTCGCCGGAGGAAGGCACCCCCGCCGCGCAGATGGAGCATGTGGACACGGACACCGCCGTCAAGCGGGCGGAGATCGTGGAAATGCTGCAATCGGAGATCATGGACGCCTACAACGCCGAAAAGCTGGGTAAGACCATGGAGGTTCTGGTGGACGGGTACGACGAGGAAAGCGGGCAGTTCTACGGCCGCACTTTTGCCGACTCCCCGGACATCGACGGCCGGGTCTGGATTGCGTCCGACGAGCCTGTTCACGAGGGCGATTTTGTCATGGTAAAAATTGACAGCTGCACCGACGGCGATCTGTGCGGCTATGTAGTGGAGGAAGAAGCATGACGCTGGCAAGTAAAATCACGCTGGTGAGGGTGGCAATGATCCCGGCGTTTATGGTGACCATGTACTTATCCGGCGGCGTGCCGGGGCTGTGGATGTACGTTTCCCTCGCAATTTTTATTGTTGCCAGCCTGACGGATTCCTTAGACGGTTACATTGCCCGGCATTACAATCAGGTCACGGATTTTGGAAAATTCCTTGACCCCTTGGCTGACAAGCTGCTGGTGATCGCCGCCATGTGTATGTTCTGCCAGTGGGGCGTGTTTCCCGCGTGGGCGCTGATGATCGTGCTGACACGGGAATTTGCCGTAACGGGACTGCGGCTGATCGCCGTCCAGAAGGGGCACGTGATCGCCGCCGGATGGAGCGGCAAAGTCAAGACCGCCAGCACCATGGTGGGGCTTTGCGTCATGATGGCGCTGCCCGGTGCGGCCGTTCTCAACTGGGTCGTGATCGGCGTCATTGTCCTTACCACGGTTTATTCCGGTGTGGAATATTTTATCCAGAACTGGAAGTGCCTTTGGAGCTGAAAAACGAAGCGCTGTCATCCCGCCGCGGCGGGATGACAGCGTTTTTGCAAAAAAATATCTATCCATGCAACGTTTTGATTTGCTCAATCGTTTCTTAACTGAGAGGAGGGGAAGGCAAATGCCTACTTTGCTGCGCACCAACAAAGAAATCATGGAAATCTATGACCGCCAGGTAGACACCGTTTACCGTGTCTGCTATGCATACATGAAAAACGCCCCGGAAGCAGAGGATATGACCCAGGAGACCTTCCTGCGGCTGATGTCCAACGGAAAGCCTTTTGCAGACCAACGCCACGAAAAGGCGTGGCTCATTATCACGGCGTCAAACCTCTGCAAGGACACCCTGAAAAAGTGGTGGCGAAAAAATGAGAACATAGACGATTACACGTCCCTGCCCCAGGAGCGGACGGAAACGGGAAACGACGTGCTGGACGCCATTCTGGCGCTGCCCCAGGACTACAAGGACGTCGTCTATCTGTACTACTACGAGGGATACACCACTGCGGAAATTGCTGCCCATCAGAACTGTCCGGAAAGCACCGTCCGCAGCCGCCTGTCCCGGGCAAGAAAGCAGCTTATGACCATGTTAGGAGGTGCTGACAGATGAAAAGTCAAGTGATTTGTGGCGCTTTGAACACGGTTAACCCCACGCCTGCCCAGAGAGCCAGAATGCGCGCGGCTCTGGAAGCCCAGCTTCCCGCCGAAAAGCCCCATCGCCGGGGCGCGCATCAGCAGAAAGCATCGTCTCAGCGCTGGTGGACGATCATCCCCGCCGCCGCGGCGCTGTTTGCGGTGGTGCTGCTAGGTATTTTTGTCCTCGGACGGACGGATAAGGCTTCGCCGTCCATGTCCAATGTCCCTGCCGCGCCGCTGACGCTGGAAAGCCTGCTATCCTCGGCAAATTACAAAGCCAGCATGGAGATCAAGGACTACGTCCAGAGCTGCAACGCCACAGGCGATGTAGACGAGACCCTCTCCGAAGCCTACCGCGCCTATGGCTGCCGGAATACGGAAATGGCGCAGAAGGTGGACGAAATCTGCACGAAATACGGTCTGAACAAGGTCGGAGACGGAATTTCCCCGGATACCACCGAAGAAATGTTCACCGCGCTGGATGTCAGAAGCATGGTCAGAGACTCCGGGAACGGGGACGTGACCACCAGCAATCCCAGCTATTCCGCCGACGGCAATTTTGAATTCTGGGGCGCGACCACGGTCAGCGGCGTGGACTACCCCATAGAATACCGGGTGTACCGCGCCATGAAGCAGACCCTCTCCACGGCCTATTGGGAAATCGAGAATACGAGCGACTACCAGTGGTCGAACTATGTCACCACCGCCGGGACGGATGTCCTCATTGCCGTAGGACAGAGCAATTCCCTTGTGCTGACGGACACCGGCGACTCCGTTGTCGTGATCGTTGTGATGAACGCCACGACGGGGGACTCCCAGACGGGAAAGGCGGCGCTGGAAGCCTTTGCCAACACCTTTGACCTGTCCCTCGCCCCGAGAACCCGGAACGCCCCCGTTGAAACCACCGCACCCACCGAGAACGGTACCGCGATTCCGGAAGCCTATCAGCCGGTCATCGCCAAATATGTCACCGCCCTTACGGAACACTGGGGCGGGGAGGCGTGCAGCAACGCGGACATCAGCATTCTGGTGAGCTACGCAACCTCCCCCAGCGAGCTGGGCTATGCGCTCCTTGATCTGGACAATGACGGCACGGACGAGCTTATCATCGCCAACGACGCCGAACGGCAGGTCATTTACGACCTGTATTCTCTGGTGGACGGCAAGCTGGTGCATGTGTTCACCGGCTGGGATCGGAATTCCTATGAGCTGCGGGAAGGCTGCCGCATTCTGAACGTCGGGTCGAACGGCGCGGCGCTTACAGACTATGTGTACTGCCACCTGAGCAGGGGACAGCTTGTCACAGACAGCCTTATCCGGTTTGACGCGGCGACAGACCCGGATCACCCCTGGTTCCGGGGAACGGGCGAGAACGACCTCGCGCCGATCACCGACGAAAACTGGTCGGAGGACGAAATTTACAGCACCGCCGCCAGTCTTCCCATTGCCATTACACCATTCGCAGATAACAGTGCCGGGAGCTACGACCCGGCACTGGCCGACTATGAAGGGTATCTTTCCACCATCGACACGAGTTCCATAAAATACTATGCGCTACGTGATCTGGACGGCGACGGACAGGATGAATTGCTGCTGTATAATTCAGGAGAAACTTTGATGAAGGTGGCCGCAATTCAAAATGGCACTGCGCAGGAGATTTTGTCCGGCAATGTGCTTGATCTTTGCGAAGGCAATGTTCTGGAAGCATGGGAAGGCGGTTCCGGCGCGGAACAGCGGACGTATTACCGGGTGGAAAACCACACAGCAGTTCCGTTTGAGTGCATTATTTATAATATCGATGAAAACCAATGCTACCGGGATAGTAATTACGACTTTTATGAGGAAAATCTGACGCCCATCACTGAGGAAGAGTATAATCGGGTCGTTAACACTTATCCCGGTATGTCCTTCTGGGATTGTAACCCAAAGCCGCTTGAGAAAATGAATTCCGCAGACAGCAGTGCGGGAGATGACACCCAGCTGCTGGCCAATTACGGGGGATATCTTTCTTCAATCGACACGTATTGGATAAAATACTACGCGCTTCGTGATCTGGACGGCGACGGGCAGGATGAACTGCTGCTGTTTAACAGGGACAAGACGCTCAGCAATGTGGCCGGCGTTCTAAACGGCACCGCGCGGGAAATTCTGAGCGGAAATTCGCTTTATTTGTGTGCTGGAAATGTTCTGGAGTACTGGGGCGAGGGTTCCGGCGGAAGCGGCTGTACCTATTATCAGGTGGAAAACAAAACGGCTGTTCCGATAGAGAGTATTACTTACCACGGCAATAATGACCAATGGTATCGTGACAGAGATTTTGACTTTATGAAAGAAGACCTGACACCCATCACGAATGAGGAATATCAGCGCATCGTGGACACCTATCCCCGCATGACCATGAGCGATTGCAACGCGAGGGCACTCCCGGAGATATAATCTGACGAAGGCGGGCAAAAGCGCCCGCCTTCGATTTTGACTGGATTTTTCCGTTTTGATGTGATATAATGTCCGGGCATTTCAACATACAAGCGAGGGAAAACCATGAACGATAAGGAAATCGGCGAGATCCGGCGGCATCTGCGGCGGGATCGCAGCAATATCACGGCCATTTACGGCTGCTATGTGAACGACAATAAGGAGGTCATCTCCGAGTTTCGCCAGAGTACCGGCATCATGCCGGAGAATGAGTCCGACAAATATTTTGCCCTTCTGCGCCGCTCCCTTTCCGGTGCCATCGGCAAGAATCTCATTGACATCACCTTCAAGACAAGTCAGGTGGCAGGCTCCCCGGAGCATAAAATGCTCATGGATCTGCGGGAGACCAAGCTGGCGGACGACGCGCTTCGCCGGGAATTCTGCCAGAAGATCATCGACACCGTGACCATTGAGGGCAATTACCTGATTCTGCTGTGCTGCGACAGCTACGATGTTCCCTTCAAGAGCAAGGACGGCGATTCTCAGGCGGACAATTCCGACGAGACCTACACCTTCATTCTCTGCGCCATCTGCCCCGTCAAGCAGACCAAGGCGAATCTTCACTACGTCCCGGAGGAAAAGCTGTTCCACGACGGCGCGATGAACCAGATGGTCTCCGCCCCCGCGCTGGGATTCCTGTTCCCGGCCTTTGACGACCGGGCGACCAATATTTATAACGCCCTGTACTACACCCACGATATTACGGCCTCTCAGGACGCGCTGATCGAGGCGGTGTTCAACACCCCGGTGCCCCAGCCCGCCGCCGAGCAGAAGAAGTCCTTCGAGGCGCTGCTCACCACGTCACTGGGGGATGATTGCAGTCTGGACGTGGTTCAGACCGTTCACGATCAGCTGTGCCAGCGCATCGAGCTGCACAAGGAGAGCAAGGTGCCGGAGCCGCTGATGATCTCCAAGGAGGACGTGAAGGAGGTGCTGACCTCCTGCGGCGTTTCCGAGGAGCATCTGGCCAAATTCAGCGTGGACTACGACGAGACCTTCGGCTTCGAGGCCGACCTGCACCCCAAGAACATCATTGACAACAAGCATTTTGAGGTGAAGACCCCGGATGTGGTCATCAAGGTAGACCCCGCCCGGAGCGACCTGATCGAGACCCGCGTCATCGGCGGCGTGAAGTACATTCTGATCTCCGCCGACGAGAGCGTGGAGGTCAACGGCGTCAATATCAACATTGCCGATTCCGAAAAGGAAACGGCCAACGTCTGATTCATAAAGAATGCCCTGCACCGGAAGGTGCAGGGCAAACCTATGTAATTTACTTTTTGGAATTTTCCACAACGCCAACGATGATATCGGCGCACTGGTCAATGCCGAGAATGCCGGAATTCAGGCAGATATGGTAGTTCTGGGACTGACCCCACGTGCGGCCGGTGTAGTGCTGATAGTTGACGCGGCGGCGCTTATCCTTCTCGTTCAGACGCGCCTCCGGACTCTTGTCAGACTCGCCGTACAGACGGACGATGCGGTCGGCGCGGAAGGCCATATCCGCAAAAATGAAGGTATGCAGCGCGTCGGGACGATCCTTCAGAATGTAGTCCGCGTTCCGGCCGACGATGACGCAGGGGCCTTTCTCCGCCAGCTGAAGAATCACGCTGCACTGGATATTCCACAGAAAATCGGCTGTGGACAGGCCATTCATCACGCCGGGGACGCCCTGCGGGGCGAAAGCGTAGGAAAACAGGCTGCTGCTGGGGGAATGCTCGCCGTGTTCCTCAACGAATTTTGGGGCGAAGCCGGATTCCAGGGCGACCTGATTGACCAGCTCCTTGTCATAGAAGGGAATGCCCAGACGCTCAGCGACCTTGTGGCCGACGGTGCGTCCGCCGGAACCAAATTCACGGCTGATGGTGATGATTTTCTTTTCCATAAAGAACCTCCTTCGGAGAATGCAGTGGCTTCTCCTACTGTTATTATAGTAAAAATGCTGTCAAATGTCAAGAATTGGTTCGCTCATTTGGCAGAATTGCCGACGGTGCTACCTCAGAGCGGCTTGCTGCCACCGTATACCCGGTCAATTTCTTTCAAAATATCCGCATCGGCAGGGCAGAAGGTGAAGTTTTTCGTTTCGCTGGGGTGAATCCAGCGCAGGGCGTTGTGTTCCAGCGCCTGGGGGACGCCCTCGGAGATGACGCAGTGGAACAGCGTCAGGCGGATGAAAATGTCCGGGTATTTGTGTTCGACCTGCATGAACCGGTCGCGGACGTCCAGCTTGACGGCCAGTTCCTCCATGCACTCCCGCTGGAGCGCCTGAGGCAGCGTTTCGCCCGCTTCCACTTTGCCGCCGGGGAATTCCCAGAGCAGTCCACGCGCCTTGTTTTCCGGGCGCTGGCAGATCAGAAATTTGTCTTTGTCCCAGATCAGCCCCGCCACGACCTCGATTGCTTTTCTGCGAGTCAGCACTATGGCGGAAATGGGGGAGACGAGAACCGTTCCGGACACCGTTTCCGTGGTTTCCGTTCCGGCGCGGCCGTCCCGGATGTTCACGTTCCAATGTCCATCCGGCAGGGAAACGGGAACAGGCTGGGTGTCGGCGTTGAAGATAGCGAAAATCTCTCCCTCCGGCTCGTCAATGCGGAACGCCACACAGTGTTCATTTTCACAGTACACCGGGTGGACACAGCGCTGAACATCCTCCCGTGTGGACAGATGAAGTGCCCCGTGGGCTTTCCGGAACGCAATCAAGCCCTTATAGTAGCTGAGAACATCCTGATACTCCGGCTTGTCCAGAGTCGCCCATTTCAGGGAATTGACGCTGTCCGGGGAGCGGTAGCTGTTGTCGTCAAAGCCGCCGTGCTTTCCGGGCTTGGTGCGGAGCATTTCCTCACCGGCTTGCAGGAAGGGGACGCCCTGGGACAGCATATAAAACGCGGCGGCGAGATTGTTCATCCGAATCCGGGTTTCGACAGGCGCGTCCGGGGCGGTGAGGGCGATACGGTCAAAGAGGGTGGTATTGTCGTGGCAGGAGGCGTAGTTCACGCACTGGTCTGGCTGAGCCGCCCAGGACGGCATCCCCATGAAGCAGGCTTCCAGTGCCTCTTTGGGTACTACTGCGCCGGCGACGAAGCCCGGCGCGGTGCTTTCAAAGGTAGTACCCCGCAGTAAATCCCGGATGGTGTCGCTGAAGAAGCCGAAGCCGGGAACCATCGCGGAATTGGTCTGCACTGCCAGCCGGACACCTGGCTTGGTCAGCTCGGTCTTCATGTCCCAGCCCTCGCCGTAGAAGATCACGTTGGGGTGCTTCCGGTGGACGGCGGTCATGATCTCGTTGATGGTCACGGTGTCGATCAGACTGGCGATATCGAAGCGGAAGCCGTCCATGTGATACTCGTCCGCCCAGTAGCAAACGGAATCCACGATGTACTTGCGCACCATGCTCCGCTCGGAGGCAGTGTCGTTGCCGCAGAAGGAGCCGTTGGAGTATTTGCCGTCACTGCTGATACGGCTGAAATAGCCGGGGACGATTTGGTTGAAGCAGAATGCCCCTGCGTCATACACGTGGTTGTATACTACGTCCATGACCACACTCAGGCCGTTGTCGTGGAGCGCCTTGACCATCTGCTTCACCTCCGCCACACGGACAGCGCCGTGAAACGGGTCGGTGGCGTAAGACCCTTCGGGGACGTTGTAATTCAGCGGGTCGTAGCCCCAGTTGTACTGGGGATGGCGGCGGCTTTCGTCGGTGAAGCCGAAGTCATACATCGGCAGGAGGTGGACATGGGTGATGCCCAGCGCCTTGATGTGGTCAAGACCGGTGGGGTGGCCGCCCCGGGTCTTTGTGCCGGTTTCGGTGAGACCCAGAAATTTGCCCTTGTGCGCAATATTGGCGCTGGGGGCAGAGGACAGGTCGCGGACGTGCAGCTCGTAAATTACGGCGTCGGTGATGGACTTACCGGCGTGGGGGTCTGCATCGGTGTCCCACTGCGGGGGATTGACGGAAGCCAAGTCCAGAATCATCCCCCGGCAGCCGTTGACGCCGGTGGTTCTTGCATAAGGGTCGCAGACTTCCCGGGTCTGGCCGTCCACGGTGACGACGTAGGTGTAGTAAATGCCGTTCAGATTTCCGAACCGTTCCGCCGTCCATGTGCCGCAGACGTCGGACTGCATCCGAAGCTGGGCAAGAAGGTCGTCGGCACCCGGGTCGCCGCTGCGGTACAGGCGGATGGAAACCGTCTCGGCAGTGGGCGCCCACAGGCGGAAGGCTGTCTTTTCCGGCGTCCAGAATGCGCCTAAATTACCGGAATAGATGTATTTTTCTTCAAATTCCTGAGAAGAATATTGTTCATACATAGTGGCGGATGCTCCTTATTTTTGCCGGTAGACCGGAAATCGTTTCCTAAAGTATAGCACAGTCCGCGGGGGAAGTAAAGAAGAAGGCGTGATTGTAAAGAAGCTTTACAATTTCCCGGTAACAAATTTTACATAGATTGGATAAAGTAAAGAGGAAACAAAGATTATGAAGAAAGAAGGTATCCCGGCGGGATACCACAGGAGGAAAAATATGACTTACGAGCAGGTGAAACAGGACGAAGCGGTCAGGGTGTACATCGATCAGGCGGATGCATCGCTGAAAGCCCTTGGATTTACGGAACACAGCTTCCAGCATGTGACACGGGTCGCTCAGACGGCCGGATGGATTCTGGAAACGCTGGGCTATCCGGAGAGAACCGTGGAGCTGGTGAAGATCGCCGGATATCTCCACGATATCGGCAACGTTGTGAATCGGGTCGATCACAGCCAGAGCGGCGCGGTGATGGCGTTCCGCATCCTTGACAGAATGAACTTTCCGCCGGAGGAAATTGCCGCCATTGTCACGGCCATCGGCAACCACGACGAAGGCACCGGCCAGCCGGTGAGCGCCTTCGCGGCGGCGCTGATTCTGGCGGACAAATCCGACGTGCGCCGTTCCAGAGTGCGGGACAAGGCCACCGTGGCGCTGGACATCCACGACCGGGTGAATTACTCCGTGACGGACTGCCATCTGGAATTTGACGAGCAGCACACCAGCATCCGTCTGATTCTGACGGTGGATACGGAACTTGGTTCCGTGATGGAATATCTGGAAATTTTCATGAAGCGGATGCTTCTGTGCCAGAAGGCGGCGCAGGCGTTGGGACTGACGTTCCATCTGGTGATCAACGGCCAGCTGCTGGTATAATATTTCTGCCCGGCGTCGATTCGACGCCGGGCAGTTTTAGCCATCAAAGCTGAGAAATGCAGTCACGGATACGCGCCACAGTGCGGCCGTAGCCCAGAATCTGCATAATGGTGTACAGGTCGGGGCTGTCGGTCTTCCCGGTGACGGCCTGCCGCAGGAAGGTGGAAACGTCGGCCACGGTGCCGGGAAAAGCGGCGGGGTTCGCCTTGTAGGCTTTCATATCCGTGGTGAAGCCGATGGCCTCGGTGATCTCCTTGACCTTGGCAAACCACGCGGCGGAGTCGTCGGCAAAGTCGTAGACGTTCAGGAAGCGCTCCAGCACGTCCCGGATGACGGTCTTGGAGAACTTCTCGTCCCAGACGGGCGCTTCCAGATACTCGTCGTAGAAGAATCCCATGTAAGGCTTGGCGTCCTTCCAGACGGCAAGGTCTTTTCTCGGCTTCTTGCCGCCCCGGCCAATGGCGAGAATCCGCTTCGCGTAGTCCGGGTCGGCTTCCAGTTTGGCGGCAAAGTCGCTATCGAACTCCTTCGCCCATTCCAACAGCTGGGCGTACACGTCCTCCGCGGTCATGCGGGAAATGACGTTCTTCGATACGTCCACCAGCTTGGCGTAATCGAACAGGCTCCCGGCGGGGTTCAGCTTCTTGGGGCTGAACTTGAAGGATTCAATGTCCGCATCGGGGTTCGCCCGCCGCCAATCCTCAAAATTGGAGTTCAGCACGGTCATGATATATTCCCGCACGGAGGGGATGGGGAAGCCCTCGGCCTTGTAGTAGGTCAGCGCCAGTTCAGGGTCCTTGCGCTTGGACAGCTTGCGCTTGGAGCTGCCGTCCATCTTCATCAGCGGCCCGATGTGAACATACTTGGGCAGCTTGAAGCCCAGTGCCTGGAACAGCTGAATGTGGAAAGGCAGACTGGGCAGCCATTCGTCACCCCGCACCACATGGGTGGTGCGCATCAGATGGTCGTCTACTGCATGGGCGAAATGATAGGTGGGGATGCCGTCGGATTTCAGCAGCACCTGATCCTCCAGCTCCTTGTTTTCGACCGTGATGTCTCCGAAGGAGGCGTCATGGAAGGTCGTCGTGCCCTCGTGCGGGATGCGCTGACGGATGACGTAGGGCGCTCCGGCGGCAAGCTTCTCCTGCACGGCCTCCGGCGTCATGTCGCGGCAGGCGCAGACGTGCTTTTTGATCTGCTTGGGATCCTCCGCACTTTCCTGCGGCTCCGCTTCCTTCTGGCAGAAGCAGTAATACGCGCCGCCCTTCTGAACCAGAAGCTCGGCGTACTTTCCGAACAGTCCGCGCCGCTCCGACTGGACATACGGTCCGACCGGGCCGCCGACATCGGGGCCTTCGTCGTGGTCAAGGCCGCACTCCGCCAGCGTCTTGTAGATCACATCCACCGCGCCCTCGACCAGACGGCCCTGATCGGTGTCCTCGATGCGAAGGATGAACGTGCCGCCCTGACTGCGGGCGATCAGCCATGTATAAAGCGCCGTGCGGAGATTTCCGACGTGCATATAGCCCGTGGGGCTGGGCGCAAAGCGGGTGCGCACCTTTCCCTTCGGGATCCTGGATTCCATTTCCTCAAAAAAGCTCATAAAAGCAGCCTCCATTTTTTCGTTCGCACCTATCATATATTTTCTTTTCCCGTTCGTCAATGATTTATTGCGAAATCTGTTCCCGTGTGGTAAAATACACATACTTATGTAAAAATAACAGAGTAGAGGTCTTATACCATGGAAAACAAAAAGAGAATTTTTTCAGGGATCCAGCCCAGCGGCGATCTGACGCTCGGCTCTTATATGGGTGCGATCAAGAACTGGGTCGCGCTTCAGGACGAATACGACTGCCTGTACTGCATCGTGGATATGCACGCCATCACCGTCCGTCAGGTACCGGCAGACCTGCGCCGCAGAACGCTGGAGCAGCTGGCGCAGTACGTCGCCTGCGGCCTTGATCCTGAGAAGAACATCATGTTCATCCAGAGCCATGTTCCGCAGCACGCGGAGCTGAGCTGGGTGCTCGGCTGCTATACGCAGTTCGGCGAGCTGAGCCGCATGACGCAGTTCAAAATGAAATCTCAGCAGCACGCCGACAACATCACCGCCGGTCTCTTTACCTACCCCGTCCTGATGGCGGCGGATATTCTGCTGTATCAGGCCGACCTTGTCCCCGTCGGCGAGGACCAGCGCCAGCATGTCGAGCTCTGCCGCGACATCGCCGCCCGCTTCAACAATTCCTTCCCCGACACCTTTACGCTCCCCGAGGCGTTCATTCCGAAGATGGGCGCGCGCATCATGAGCCTCGGCAATCCCGAAAACAAAATGTCGAAGTCCGATCCCGACGGCTGCGTCTATCTGATGGACAAGCCCGAGGATATCCTGCGCAAATTCAAGCGCGCCGTGACCGACTGCGAGACGGCTGTGAAGTTCGACAAGGAGAACAAGGCCGGCATCTCCAACCTGCTCTCGATCTACTGCGCCGCGACGGGGAAGACCCTCACCGAGGCCGAGACAGAGTTCGCCGGACAGGGCTACGGCATCTTCAAGCCCGCCGTGGGCGAGTCCGTTGTCGAGCTGCTGCGCCCGATCCGCGAGGAGTCCGAGCGCATCATGGCGGACAAGGCGTATCTCGAGGGGATCTA
>ERZ772882.3492-NODE-3492-length-12388-cov-3.426660_pt1 | contig 12388 bp, 7 predicted proteins | sample MGYA00580576_ERZ772882 | MGnify/ENA primary metagenome ERZ772882 (study PRJEB29015, sample SAMEA2737658) | human gut metagenome | biome: human gut; feature: human-associated habitat; material: faeces | place: China | collected 2012 ... | reverse complement strand
GCCTTATCCTTCATCCTTTTTTATTCATCTGTCCAATATGTATTGTACTCCTACACTTTTCCATGTCCAAAACAGGCTGCACTTCTTGAAAGAGAGCAAAAGATGTGGTAAAATAAATACCGTTCTATGTACTGAACATTTGCTTTTCAAGCCGTATATAGGACAAAAGATTTATTTTGCCGCTATGATATCAGCCCCAGACGGGCAAGCTGGCGGGCGTGCTCCGCGCCGGTGGAGAGCAGGTAGATCCGGGTGGTCTCGATGGAGGAGTGGCCCAGTACATCGGCCAGCTTGACCACATCCCGGCTGGCCTGGTAGAAGGCTCTGGCAAACAGGTGGCGCAGGTTATGGGGAAACACCTTGCTGTCTGCCACTCCGGCCTTCCGGCACACCGCTTTCATCTCCGCCCACACCTGCTTTCTGGATATGCCTCTGCCGCTTCTGGTGAGAAAGATCTCGCCGGAGGCGATTTTTTGTGCCCGCCCGTATTGCAGCAGCTTGCGGCACAGCTTACCGGGGATCAGGATTGTGCGGATTTTCCCCTTCAGCGACACCTCCGCCCGGCCGCGGCGGGCGGCCTCCATGGTCAGGTATTTCACCTCACTCACCCGGATTCCGGTGGCGCAGATGGCCTCCATGAGCAGGCCCAGACGCTCCCGACCCAGTCCCCGGGCGGCGGAGAGCAGGCGGCCGTACTCGGCCCGGCTCAGCTCCCGGTCGGGGGAGCGGAAAAGCCGCCGCTGGAGCCGCAGTGGTTTGACCGTGCAGTCCATCCAGCCCAGGAAACGAAAAAAACGGTTCAGCCCGGCCAGCTTGCTGTTAACTGTGGCAGGGGAGAGGCCCCGGCGCAGCAGCTCGGCCTTCCAGCCGCCCGCCGAACCGGCGGCCACGGTCTCCGGCGCCAGCCAGGCGGCAAACTGACGCACCGACCGCGTGTACTGTTTGATGGTCTCTGTGCAGCGCTCCTCTGCCCGGAGCGCCTGGGCGAATGCAGCCAGCGTTTCCACGGTAATGCTTCGCAGTTCCATATGGTTCTGCCCCCCATTGAATCAAATATTTTTTATTTTACCCAACTACGCGGGACGATATGAAGTAGCGGAGGCGGGTTCGGGAGAAGGGGGGGCCGCTGCCGCGGGAATTGTGTGCCGGAACATTTTATGGTATAGTTGTAAAATAGAAAAAACAGGTGTGCCGGCGGAGCGCTCCGGAGGAGAGCAGGCTGGCGCGTGATTTCCGGCGAGGTGATGCCTGTGATAGGGAAATGGCTCAACTACATGTCCAGACTGCACGATGGTGTGGATGCGATTCTGATCGCAGACCGGCATGGGACCATCGAATACTCCGCCATGTTCTCCGAGCAGGAAAACGGGCTGGCCGACGAGGGCTTTATCGGGAAGAACATCCTCGAAGCCTATCCGCAACTGACCGAGGAGACCTCCAGCCACTTCCGGGTCATGCGGACGGGGGCGCCGGTACTCAATGAAAAGCAGGAATTGACGGACTTTTATGGCCGGCGGACCATTTTGGTCAGCTCCACCTTTCCGCTGGAGTACAGCGGCGAGCTGATTGGGACGATGGAGACCTCGGTTTTCTACCACAAGGACGCTCAGTTGGATGGGAAAAACCACTGGCTGGCCAATCCGCACAAGGGGCTGTTCCGGCTGGACGACATCATTACCCAAAACCCGGAGATGCTGACGCTCAAGGATACCGTTCAGCGGGTGGCGGCCAACACCTCTCCCGTGCTCATTTGGGGAGAGACCGGCACGGGGAAGGAACTCTTTGCCCAGTCACTCCATAGCCACAGCTCCAGGGCCAGGGGGCCGTTTGTGGCGCAAAACTGCGCGGCCATCCCAACCACCTTGCTGGAGAGCACCCTGTTCGGCACTACGCGTGGGAGCTATACCGGGGCGGAAAACCGGAAAGGACTGCTGAAACAGGCTGATGGAGGCACTCTGTTCCTGGACGAAGTGAACTCCATGGATCTGTCCCTCCAGGCCAAGATTCTCAAGGCGATTGAGGAGAAGCGGTTCCGCCCTGTGGGCGGGGAACAGGATGTGCACAGAGATGTGCGTATTGTTTCCGCCATGAATGTGGATCCTATCACCGCAGTACGGGAAGGGCTGCTGCGGCGTGACCTGTTCTACCGGCTGGGTGTGGTGCAGTTGGCGCTGCCACCCCTGCGGAAGCGGCCGGAGGACATTCCGTTGCTCACCGATTTCTATGTGGAGCAGTACAACCGGAACATGGGGCGGGCGATCTCCGGCGTGAGCGAGCTGGTGCGCAATGCCCTGCTGGCCTATGACTGGCCGGGCAATGTACGGGAGCTGCGCAATGCGGTGGAGTCGGCGTTCAACCTCTGTACCGGGGCCACGGTACAGCTCAATGATATTCCTCGCTATATCTTCTACCACGAGGAGGAGGCGGGGGAGAGGCAGGAGCCGTGGCCTATGCCGGAACATATGGGGCTTCAGGAGGCGGTCCGCCGCTACGAGAAGGGGTTGATTGTCCGTGCGCTGGAGCAGAGCCGGACGGTTACGGAGGCCGCGGAGAAGCTGAGGCTGACCCGGCAGGCACTTCAATACAAGATGATGAAGTACCATCTCAACGGATAGGACTGTAGAAAGCAAGAATTTTTGCATTTTGCGCAAAAATTCTTGCTTTCTTTTTGCCGGGCCTGTCCCGCGAGGCGGCCGTGTTCCGCGCAACCCCTGGCAGTGCAGGCAGTCCTAACTATGTTTGCCTCTCTTGACAAGCTGGCATCCGGCTTGCTTATTCTAGGGGCAGTGGTTATGCGTGGACCACATATCTGAAGTTAGGAGAGGGTTAAAGATGACACCAAAGAAAAAAGGTATCCGTATCCCCCACATGTTCACGCTGCTCCTGCTCATCATCGCGGTATGTACCATTCTGACCTGTGTGATTCCCGCGGGCCAGTACGAAACCTACGTGGATGAGAACGGCGTGGAGATGCTGGTGGACGGCAGCTACCACCGCATCGAGCAGACCCCGGTGACCCCGATGAAGGCTTTGATGGCCGTACAGGAGGGCCTGATCGAAACCGCCTATATTTCCGCCTTTATCTTCATCATTGGCGGCGCCTTCGGAGTTGTGGCGGAGACCAAGGCCATTGAGGCGGGCATCGGACGCATCATCAAGAAAACCTCCAAACGGCAGGAGCTGCTGATCCCCATCATGATCTTTGTGGTGGGCTTCGGCGCCGGCTCCTTCGGCATGTTTGAGGAGTGCCTGGTCTTCATCCCCTTCCTGGTACCCATCTGCATCGCTATGGGCTACGACTCCATCACCGGCCTGGCGGTGGCCATCGTGGGCAGCTCCAGCGGCTACGCAGGCTCCTTTGTCCAGGCCGCCAACGTGGGGGTTTCCCAGAGCATCGCGGGTCTGCCCATGTACTCGGCCATGTGGTACCGCCTCATCATCCTGGTGGTCATGCTGACCATCGCGGCGGTGTATATCTATTTGTATGCCCAGCGCATCAAGCGGGACCCAACCCGCAGCCTGATGTACGAGTTCGACCGCCAGCGGGAGGAGAAGGTGGATCTAAACGATCTTCCGGAGCTGACGGGCACCCGGAAGCTGGTCCTGCTGGTCATGGGCGCCACCTTCGCCCTGCTGATCGTGGGCGTGCTCAAGTGGGGCTGGTATATCAACGAGCTTTCTGCCCTGTTCCTGGGCATGGGCATCGTCGTGGGCTTTGTGGCCCGGGTGGGCTTCGACGGCTTTGGCCGCCTGTTCAGCCGCGGCGTGGCCGACTTCGCGGCCGGCGCGCTGGCGGTGGGCTTTGCCCGCGGCATCCTCATCGTGCTGGAGGGCGGCAACATTCTCCACACCATCCTGTACGGCGCCTCCGGCCTGCTGACCTCGCTGCCCTCATCTCTGACGGTGCTGGGTATGTACGTATTCCAAAACTTCCTTAACCTCCTGATTCCCTCGGCCAGCGGGCAGGCGGCCACCTCTCTGCCCATCCTGCTCCCCATGGGCGACATGGCCGACATTACCCGACAGACCACCTGCATCATCTTCCAGATCGGCAATGGCCTGTCCAACATCCTGGTGCCCACCTCGGGCACCTTCATGGTGGCCCTGACCATGGCAAAGGTTCCCTACGGCAAGTGGGCCAAGTGGTTTATTCCCCTGCTGGGCCTCCAGTTCGCGGCGGGCGCGGTGCTGGTGCTGATCGCCAACGCCATCCGCCTCGGGCCAATGTGAGCAGAAAGAAGGTATTTCGATGAAAGAGACAATACAAACAGCGGCGGAGAGCTTCCTCCCCGCGCTCTGGACCATGTCCCGTGCGATGTACGACCACCCTGAGCTGGGGCTGGAGGAGGTCAACTCCTCCCGCATGCTGCGTGAGTGGCTGGCGGAGCAGGGCTTCAAGGTGGAGGAGAACTTCCACGGCCTGCCCACCGCCTTCCGGGCAGTCTACGGCTCCGGTAGGCCGGTGCTGGGCTTCCTGTGCGAGTACGATGCGCTGCCCGAGGTGGGCCACGGCTGCGGCCACGACCTCATTGGCGTCGTCTCGGCGGGAGCTGCGGCTGCCCTGCGGCAGACGGTGGACGCCGTCGGCGGCACCCTGATTGTCTACGGTACGCCCGATGAGGAGGTCACCTGTACCAAAGTACAGCTCACCGACGAAGGGGCCTTTGACGAGCTGGATGTGGCCCTCATGCTACACCCCTATCAAAAGACCTGCGGCCGGATGGGGAGCATCGGCATCTATCCGGTGCAGTACGAGTTTTTCGGAAAGAAGTGCCATGCCAACGAGGCCGGGCCGGGCAGCGACTGCATCAACGCCCTGGACGCCGCCGTTGCCGCCTACCTCAGCGTCAACCAGGTCAAGCAGTACCTGGACGCCAACATCTACGGTATCCTCAACAGCGGCGGCACCCTGCCCAACATCATCCCCGACTATGCCAGCCTGCGCTACTACATCCGCTGTGACCAGGAGTGGAAGACCCGTCGGGCGGTGGAGCGCATCAACCGCTGTGTCCAGGGGGCGGCGGACAGCATGGGGGCGGAGCTGAAGATCACCCAGTACCTGTGTCCCACCCAGCCGCTGCTGCTCAACGAGCCGCTGTTGGATGCCTATGAGGCGAACATGGCGGCGCTAGGTGAGCCGGTCGTGGTGGAGGAGGCCAACCGCCTATCTACCGACGCGGGCAACGTGAGCTTCCGGATACCCACCCTCCACGGGATGCTCGGCATTCACGGATGTGGGGGTGTCGATCTGCATACGGAGGAGTTCGCCGCCCGAACCGTGACCGAGGAGGGCCGGGAGGCCACCCGGCTGGGAGTCTGTGCCCTGGCGGGTGTGGGCTACGACCTGCTCACCCGGCCTGAGCTGCTGGAGGCTGTCCGGGCCGACTTCCAGCGGGGCATCCGGGAACAGGACGAGAAAGGAGTTTCATCATCATGCTATTGAAAAATTCTATCACGGAGGACAAGACTATCTGGGCTGGCCTGAACCACCCGGAGCTCCCCCTGGAGGAGGCCGACATAGCTGTGTTCGGTATCCCCTACGACGGCGGGGTCAGCTTCCGCTCCGGCACTTGCGAGGCGCCCCAGGAGCTGCGGAAAATCACCCACACCATCTCGCCCACCACCGAGGATTTCCGGGATATCTCCTCTGTGAAGGTCAAGGATCTGGGTGACTGCGTGGGGAAGGACCGGGACGAGATGTTCGCCGAGGCGGAGAAGCTGGCCTGTCAGGCCGTGAAGGCGGGAAAGTTCTTTACCATGATCGGCGGCGACCACTCGGTGACGATCCCCGCCCACCGGGGCGTTAACCGGGCGGTGGAGGAGGACTTCGGTATCATCCACATCGACGCCCACTTCGATCTCTGCCACGAGATGCACGGGGACATTCTGTCTCACGGCTCCACCGAGCGGCGGGCCACCGAGCTGTCCCACGTGGGGGACAGTGACGACCTCTACTTCCTCGGCATCCGCTCCATCGAGTCCGACGAGCTGGAGTTCTACCAGAACAACAAGATCAACGTCCTCTCCGCCGCTGATGTGGACCACCTGGGGGTGCCGGCGGCACTGGAGCGGATGGTGTCCCACATGAAGCGGTTCTCCAAAGTCTATATCACTCTGGATATTGACTGCCTGGACCCCGCCTATGCCGCCGGTACCGGCACGCCCCAATTCGGCGGCCTCACCGCCCGGCAGCTTCTGGACCTGCTGAAGGGCCTTTTTGACGGCCTCAACATCATCGGCATGGACGTGGTGGAGGTGGCCCCCAGACTGGACCCCTCTCTGGCGGCGCTGTTCGCGGCCCGGAAAATTATTACCGAGTGCTGGGCCCACCACTACTTCAAAAACCTCGCCCGTGCGTAAGCAGAGAGAAGAAGACTAAGCGCATAAAACACGGCCTCCGGTTCAGGCGGAGGCCGTGTTTTATGCGCTCAGAAAAACTTTTCAGACCGTTCATCCGTCCAATGTTTAACAGCCACTGCGGCGGTATACGTTTGGATGAGGTGAGCTTAATGAAGCGGATAGGTGCGCTGCTGCTCTGCGGTATTCTGCTGCTCCCGGCCGCCGGAGCTTCCGGCACCCCTTGGCCGGCCTGGGCAGCCGAGGCGCTGGCCTGGGGACGGGAAAAGTCGGTCAGCCGGGCATTTCTGGCCTCGCCGGGACAGCGTTTGACCCGCGGAGCGGTGGCCCGGCTGCTCTATGAGTCGGCAGGGCAGCCCGTTGCGCATGAGGAGTGCCCTTTCTCTGATGTGTCTGAAAAGGATGCCGTAGCCGTGGGCTGGGCAGCAGGGCAGGGCTATCTCACTGGCGTGGGAGATGGAACCTATGAGCCAGGCCGCCCTGTCACCCGGCAGGAATTTGCCGCTATCCTCTGGAGACAGGCGGGAACACCCGAGGTACCGGTCCAAGGACTCGAGCGTTTTGGGGACGCCGGCACTGTGTCGGAATGGGCGAGGGATGCTGTGCTCTGGTGCCAGCAGGCCGGGGTAATGGCAGGCCGGAGCGGGGATAAACTGGCCCCAGAGGATACCATCACCACAGCGGAGGCGCTGGTCATGCTGGAGCGGGCCGCCGGGCTGCCCGATGTCGGGCAGCTCCGGGACGATCTGGAGATCCTTGCCGCACACCACCGGCCGGTGGGCTCCCAGGGGGAGGCCGATGCAGTCCGGTACCTGAGGGACCGCTTTGAGGAAATGGGGTACAGCGTCACTCTCCAGCCCTATACCGACGGCCAGGGCCGCACCGGGCACAATGTCGCCGCGGTAAAGGCGGCCTCTGTTCCCGATGCGGATATCTTGGTGCTGTCCGCCCATCACGACAGTGTGCCCACTGCCTATGGGGCAAATGATAATGCCTCGGGTGTGGCTGCCCTGCTCTATACGGCGGAGGCGCTGAGGAATGTACCGACTGATACGGAGGTGCGCTTCCTCAGCTTCACCGATGAAGAGAACGGTAAGAATGGATCCCGGACCTACACCGCCTCTCTGACAGAGGAGGAGCGGACTCGGATAGTCGGTGCGATCCAGTTCGATATGCTGGGCGGACTCGGTTCCACAGGGACTCTGGTGTGTACTGTAGACGGGGAGGCGAACTGGGTCAGCGACCTGCTTCAGAAAAAGAATCCGGGGTTGGAGAGCGGAGTGGAGACCGCCAGCGACCATACCTCGTTTCAGCTCTCTGGAATACCTGCTGTCCTGCTGATGCAGAGGGGGCGGGGCTACCTGTACCACTCGGCGGCGGATACGGCGGAACAGTTGGATCTGTATGCCATTGCGGCTGCCGCTGACAGCGCAGCAGCCGCGGCGGAGGAGATCTGCTCGGCCGATACCCCCTCCTACCGGGCTCTGGCCCGGGAGCAGGGAGAGAGAGGCGCCTACCGCCAGACCAGACAGAATATGATCTATTTCGGCAGTTCCAGAGCGGATACTGAGGCGTACATCGGAGCGGCGGGAGAGCCCGTAGGCGCCAGTGAGATATCCGGGGAGGGGTGGACCGACACCTATGAGACCTACCACTACTCCATGCGCTGGTTTGACAGCAAAGTTCCTATGAGTACCTATTACCAGTACCGCAACGGTTTTCTAGAGCGCATTGAGCTGCGGCCGGAGGAAACCGGCTATACAGGGGAACAGGTACGGGAACTCATTGAGGCGATGTATGGCTCCCCCGTATCAGAGGAGAGGGGACAGACCGGCTGGTCCGACCCCATTTACAGCAAATATATCACGCTGTCCCGTGAGCGGCGGTCAAGCCGTCATCAGCGATCCGGAGGATGCGGCGGTATGGAACTATCTGTGTTCGATCCTCCCGCTGGAGGCCAGACAGAAGTTGGCCGAGTTCAACCTGTTTACGGACGGTACCAGTAATGTCCTGGCCTATACCTCTCCCATTCGGGAGGAGGGCGTTACGGACAACACCCGCTTTTCCATCAGCATTGACTACTTCGATGTGTATGATGAAAACGGGGAGAAGCGGGACTGGAGCAAACTGACCTACACGATTTTGCACGAGTATGGCCACGTCCTGCTGGAGGACGAGACACAGGTAGACCTGACCGTGGGCAGGGACACTCATGACCCGGCGGGATTTGTGGAGGGGGCCTTCCGCAGAGCGTTTTACGATGCGTTTTGGAGGGAGCTTGGAGTCAGCGGCGCGGGTGATTACGACAGATCGCCTACTCATTATGTGAGCCGTTACGGGGCCAACTACTTCCATGAGGATATCGCCGACACCTTTGCCGTCTTTGTGTTGGGTGGGGAGCCTGGAAAAAACACTGTGGCAGAGGAGAAGCTGCGCTTTTTCTGGAGGGACCCAGATATGACGGCGCTGCGGTCCGCTGTCCGGGAAAACCTGGGGTTGGAGTGGCCGAAGCGAGCTGGCACCAGCAGCTCCAGCCCCGCGCCGCCGGTGGCCGCTACTCTGGAGGAATTGGAACAGAAGCTGATGGAAGCGATTGTAGCGGTGGAGCAGCCGCCCGCCTTAGCATGTGCGGCACCGGTCGGTTCGGCGGAGCTGCCCATGGCTGTTAAAAACCTGTACTACAGCATCTTATCCGACCATCCGGAGTACAAGTATGCCTATGATCTCACTTCAGAGGTAGGGGAGGACGGACTGCTCCGCTGTAAAGTGTCCTATATGCCCTACCGTACCGGCGCGTATCCCGCCGGATTTCAGGGAATAGAGGTGGATGGCCTGGATCGTCTGGTGGAGGTGGCGCGGGGTGGACTGTCACAGGAGAGTATTCCCATCCGGATTACCGAGCCCACTCTGACAGTGGATGCCATGAACCGGGCGCTTCAGCAGGTGGGCGGAGGTTGGCTGTTGTGCCAGCTCAGCCGTGACGGCACCGCTATCACGGTCACGCCCCAGGGTGGCCTGAGCCGAGAGGAGGCCCTGAACCGGCTGGCTCAGTCAGAGTGCCTGGCAAGGCAGGTTTATGAGGAAATCGTCACGGCGGAGATGGGGAAGGCTGCACAGGCTGAGGCGCTGTATGCTTACTTGACGGAACAGGTACGTTACGACTTCCGCTACTACAGCCAGCCCGGTGAGATGCCCTACAGCGCTACCACCGCATACGGGGCGCTCCATGACCATCTAGCCATCTGCGGCGGCTATGCCCAGGCGTTCCAGATGCTTTTACAACAGGCGGAGATTCCCTGTATTACCGTCAGTGGGAAGATGGGTGGAGAGAACCACATGTGGGTTCTGGCCCAGGTGGACGGCCAGTGGCTCTATTTTGATCCCACCAGCGACCGGGGCAGGGTTGATTACGGTTTTCAGTACTTCGGAGTGGGAGAGGATGCTCTGTTCCGCTATACCTGGGACCGGGAGGGGGCGCGCAGCTTAACGGAGGCGCTGTTTCCCTAATCGGGAAAATTGGAAAACGGCAGTGACGCATACCCCTGTATACGTCACTGCCGTTTTCGGCTGCCCGGCGAATCATTGTCATGGCCTCGGCGCAGATGATAGGCATCGCATTGGGCAGGCGAAAGAAGCGTGTGGCGGTTTCTGCTTGGATGATGTTGTCCAGAGCGCGTACTGCGCTGCCCCATCAGCCGGGCTGAGGGCTTGTCTCCCGAAGGGATCAGCGCATGCCTGCTGTGCAATATGCAGATATGCGGAATCACCATTTTGACTTCCCCACTGGGACAGTGCTCTCCGCCGGACTCTATATTGATCACATCCGGGGCAAAACGCAGCCAAATTTCTGATTTTGGGTATGCAAATTAAGACCGAGACGTTTGCTCTATCCCGGCCCCTGTCCTTCTGCATCCCGGCAGTCCTCCCAATCCGGGAGACGAAATAGGCGGTTGAGGACGGCCCGCGTCTGCCGAGAGAGTCAAGCTGCCATGGCTCAAAGCGCCGTGCCCCTCTTGGGGACGGACAGGCGGGAGAGCTCCACGCCCTCGTGCTCCAGCAGCCGGAGCTTGGCGGCGATGCCGCCGGCATACCCGGTGAGGCTGCCGCCGGAGCCCACGACCCGGTGGCAGGGAATGATGATGGAGATGGGGTTATGGCCCACCGCGCCGCCCACTGCCTGGCTGGACATGGAGGGCCTTCCCATCTGCGCCGCCAGCGCCCGGGCAAGAGCTCCGTAGGTCGTGGTTTCTCCGTAGGGTATTTGGCACAGCAGACTCCATACCCGCTGCCGGAACTCCCCGCCGATGGGGCACAGGGGCAGTTCGGAGGGCATCGGCTTTTCTCCAGCAAAATACCGGGCCAGCCAGTCCCGCGCCGCGTCAAAGACGGGAAGCCCGTCCCGCTCCTCCAGCACCTCCCGCACGGCTCCGCCGAAATACTTCTGCCCCTCCAGCCAAAGGCCGATCAGGTGCTCCCCATCGCTGCCCAGCGTGAGCATCCCCAGCGGGGATGGGCAGACCGCAGAATAGTACATCCAATTCCTCCTTTTTGATCAATCAGATGGATTTCACAGCGGCGCCGCAGGCCGCCTGTCAATGAGATCATAGCACAAAACGCACCGATTTTCTCCCCTGAACGTTCCAAGCCAACAAAAGGGGGTTGACAGGAGCGGAGAATATGTGTATTATTACACTAACGCTTTAATTCGTTAGCGAGATAGAAGGTGATTCAATGTCGCAGTTTCTAAACGGGGCGCTCCGGCGGCTTACCCCCTATACGCCGGGGGAACAGCCCCGGAATCAGGCATACATCAAGCTGAACACCAATGAATCTCCCTATCCCCCGTCGCCGGGGGTACTGGCGGCGCTGAACCGGGCGGAGGGGGAGAACCTGCGCCTCTACTCCGACCCGGAAGCGGTGGAGCTGAGGGAGGCGCTGGCGGCCCGGTACGGGGTGGAGCGTGAGAATGTGTTTGTCGCCAACGGCTCCGACGAGGCCCTCAGCTTCGCCTTTCTGGCCTATGCCGCCGACGGCCGGGGGGTGGCCTTTCCCGACATCAGCTACGGGTTTTACGCCGTGTTCGCCCGCCTGTACGGCATACCAGTCCGGCAGGTGCCCCTGCGGGCGGACTTCCGCCTGGCGCCGGAGGACTACAATCACCTGCATCGAACCATTGTGCTCGCCAACCCCAACGCCCCCACCGGCCTGGCCCTGAGTCGGGACGAGGTAGAGGGGATTGTCCGGGCCAACCCGGATGCGGTGGTGGTGGTGGACGAGGCCTATGTGGACTTCGGCGGGGAGAGCGCGGTGCCCCTCACCGCCCGCTATCCCAACCTGCTGGTGGTGCAGACCTTTTCCAAGTCCCGCTCCATGGCGGGCATGCGCATCGGCTATGCCTTCGGCAGTCCGCTGCTCATCAAATACATGAACGATGTAAAATATTCCTTCAATTCCTACACTATGGATCGTACCACTCTGGCAACCGGTGTGGCAGCTATCCAGGATAAGGCATATTTTACAGAAACCTGTGAGAAGATTATTGCTACCAGAGAATGGGCGAAGAAAGAACTGGCTGCCCTTGGTTTCACATTCCCGGATTCTAAGACCAACTTTATCTTTGCTTCTCACAAAAGCTGTCCGGCCAAAGAAATTTTTGAGGCCCTTCGTCAGGAGCATATTTATGTAAGATACTTCCCGAAGCCGAGGATTGACAATCATTTGCGGATCACGGTAGGGACTCAGGAAGAAATGGAGAAATTAATACATTTTCTGGAAAAATATCTAAAAAATCATAAATAAGTGAAAAATATCTGTTTGAACGAAAATTCTGTTCTGGTGATTTTTTAATACGCTCTGGAGCCTGTGTGAAAAATACTCCGGAACAGGAAGCTCAGAACGACAGGAGTAAATATGAAATATAAGAAATTATTGAAAAAAGCAGCTGTAAGTCTGTTACTTGCCCAGTCCCTGATTTTTACAGGCTTGCCTATTCAGGCAGCAGATATTGCCGGGCAGAGGATGGTCTGGACGG
>ERZ772882.3488-NODE-3488-length-12411-cov-2.625364_pt1 | contig 12411 bp, 9 predicted proteins | sample MGYA00580576_ERZ772882 | MGnify/ENA primary metagenome ERZ772882 (study PRJEB29015, sample SAMEA2737658) | human gut metagenome | biome: human gut; feature: human-associated habitat; material: faeces | place: China | collected 2012 ... | reverse complement strand
CAATAGAATGCTCGCAGAGCGTGCATTCTATTGTTTTACGAAACTGTGTGAATGCTTCCTTGAGTTATGTAGAAAAATAAATTAAAATAGAACATGGTACTATTATAAAAAGAAATGTTTATCAAAAAACAACGTATGATAGAACTGCAGAACGTAAATCTGCGTCTGCGGGCAGGAGGGAATGTGAAGAAACGAAACTGGTATCTGATCCTTGGTATGCTGCTTTTGGTGCAGCTGATTGCGATTTTTTATTTTGGAAGTAAAAAAGCAGGGTTCCATTATGATGAATATTATTCCTATTATTCCTCCAACGTGTCGATCGGTCTGGTGCCGACCGACCGGGAGTGGAAGCCGGGCAGCGAGATTGCGGACGAATTCCGGGTTCTGCCGGGGCAGCGGTTTCAGTATGGGACGGTTACGCGCATGCAGACCTATGACGTGCATCCGCCGTTTTACTATCTGCTGCTGCATACGGTATGCTCGCTGTTTCCCGGAAGGTTCAGCAAATGGTCAGGAATTGGACTGAATATAGTGCTTTTCGTTCTGAGCTGGAGTGTGCTGGCGAAACTGACGCGGCGGATTGTGATGGGTGCGCTGAGGAGCGCGGCTGCGCCTGGTGGGAAAGCGCAGACCTGTGTAACGGCGGCGGACGTTCCGGAGCGTATCACGCGAGTGATGATTTTCGGAGTGTGCCTCCTGTATGGTTTTAACCCGGCGGTTTATTCCGGCGTTATGCTGGTTCGAATGTATATGCTTCTGGCTCTGTGGATTTTGCTCGTGACCTGGCTGCATGTAAAAAGCCTGCAGGAGAGAAAACGCGGGTTTTCCTTTTATCTGCCGTTGATGGCGGTTGTTTATCTCGGTTTTCTGACGCATTACTATTTTGCTGTTTATCTGTTTTTCCTGGCAGCGGCGATGGAGCTGTATCTGCTGTTGGAACGTGCAGAGCAGAAAAGCTGGGGGCAGAAATGGAAAGACTGCCTCATTTATGCGACTGCTGTGATCGGAGCGATGGTACTTGCCGTAGTCAGCTATCCGGCGTGTCTGAGCCATATTTTTCGGGGATACCGGGGGACGGAAGCGATGGGTGCGTTCTTCGACCTTGGCAATACGCTTGGAAGATTCCGGTTCTTCGCAGGACTGCTCAATGAATATGCCTTTGGGTCGATGCTGTACGGATTTGTTCTGCTGCTTGTCCTGATGGCGCTGACGGTCTGGGGAATTGGACGGATGAAAGCCGGACGGAAAGCTGTCGCTGCGACTGTGCAGAAATCTGGGCAGCAGACAGCAGAGCATGCAGCCGCGCAGGAAAATTCGAACCGGCAGGCTGACGCTTTCCGCGAATCATTCTGGGAAGCACGGCGTGTTTTCTGGATTCCGGCGGCAGCAGTACTCGGTTATTTCCTTGTCGTGACCAAAACAGCGCTCCTGACGGCGGAGGAAGCGAACCGATATCAGATTCCGGTCTACGGGCTGATTTTGCTGCTGATGATGGTTATATTTGTACTGCTCGGACAGAAGCTTTTCGTGTTGACTATGAGAAAAGGGACTGCTGTAAAAAGCGCTGCGGGGAAAATCAGCGATACCAGAGATACATCTGCTCCGGAAAAACGGTCCGTGCACGATAAAGCAGCCGGCTATGTGCTTCTGGCGGTATTTCTGGTGCTGGCAACAGGACAGATTCGAGGGCTGGCGGATGGAAAGGTGCTGTTTCTTTATGAAGAGGACACAAAAAACATCGCGTTTGCGCAGGAGCATAAAGAGAAACCGGTCGTTTATTTTTATAATCCCAACCTGACCTGGATGATCTGGGACGATTCACTGGAGCTGATGCAGTATGATGAAATTTATTTTGCGAGCCTTGCAGATGTTTCGACTGTGGAGGATGATACAATCCGGCAGGCGGATCAGGTGCTTGTATATGTTTCCAGAATGGAGCAGACTGAGGAGGCGCTGCAGGCTGTTGCAGATGGAATGGGCGGTGATGTGAAGATGGAAAAGATCAGAGAGCTGCTGTATTGTGACCTGTATTTGATAGCAAGAAAGTAATGCATGCTCTGTGAGCATGCTATTATCAGGAATAAAAAGACTCCCGTTCCGGTGGCAAATGAAGAAGGAATCATTCTCCATTTGTCACCGGAAATGGGAGTTTTTTCATGATAATCGTTTTACTCAGCAGCGCTTTCCGCCTGGGCTGCTTCCCCATCAGCTGCAGTGCTTTCCGTGCCAGCCGCATCTGTTTCTTCTACAGCGCTTTCTATATCAGCGGTTTCTTCAGAGGTGCTTTCCGTATCTGTGTCCTCTGTTTTGGCTGCGGTACTTTCTTCTACAGTGCCTTCTCCAGTAGCGCTTTCTTCAACTGTAGTTGTTTCGATTACGCTTTCGACAGTGGTTTCTGTTTCTGCCGGCGTCTCTGTCTTGGGAGTATAGTGGCGGTAAATTGCAAAAGCAATCGCAAGTACGATTACTGCAAGTACGAAATAACTGCAGATGCGAAGGAGCTTTTTTCGTTTCTTTTCCTTCTCCAGACGTTCTTTGCGATGCGCTTTTTCCTGTTTATAACGGTCTACTTTTTGTTGGCTCATTTTATGTCCTCCATCAAATTTCTTAGTTATCACTATACAGAATAACTGTGAAAATTCTGTGTCAGGAGGGCAGATTTTTACGGGAAAAAACGTTATAACGCAGATGCGCCTTCCTACAGACACGAAAGTTGTCTGCAGGAAGGCGCAAGCAGATAAAGATTTAACCGAGGAACAGGCCGTACAATACGGCGATCAGGATGCCGAGCAGCGCGCCGACAAACACCTGTAAAGGGGTATGGCCGACGAATTCCTTGAGCTTTTCTTCGTAGGAGATCGGCTGCCCCATCTTTTCCCAGAATTCCATCATTTCATTGATGACCTGTGCCTGGAGACCGGTTTCCCGGCGCACCCCTCTGGCGTCATACATAACGATAATCGCTACAATAGCGGCAATGGCGAATTCAAAGCTGCTGCCGCCGTATTGCATTCCGGCTGCGGTTGCGAGTGCGCAGACAGTGGCGGAATGGGAGCTGGGCATGCCGCCGCTTCCGACTAAACGTTCCGGATCAAAGCTTTTGGTGATACAGGTATAAATCACTGTTTTGATGACCTGTGCAGCGAACCACCCCGTAACTGCGGACATAAAAACCGTGTTGTGAATCAGTGCGTTAAAAAAGTCCATAAAATACCTCTTTCTCTTTGGAAACTAAATTAGGCAAAATGCCATCCCCTGATTTTTTATTTTACACTTTTTTTGTCAGTTTTACAACGTTTCCCATCTCATTTTTGCAGACGGGAGGTTTGAAGACGGCAATACGGCAGCGCAATGAAAAACGGCGCGGCAAGGATGAGCGGATAAGCGTAGCGCAGATCGGAGGCGACAGGAGTTGCCAGAAGCAGGGTAAGTACAGTTCCGATAAACGGTACAAAGAGCACGAGAAACCGCCGCTGTCCGTATAAAAACTGATATGCGGCAAAATACAGGACAGCCCAGAAGTACGCGCCGATGCTCCACAAAATACCGTAAACCGGAAGCATATCAGGAAGCTTTAAAAGAATTTCACTGATTTTGACCGGAAACTGACCCCGCAGAAGATGCGGCCAGGAAAGTCCGATTTCGTTCGGAGAAATCCCTTCATTCGTGCGTAAAGCAGCCGGGGCGGGGAACCAGTATCCTTTTGTCTGATCGATAAAGGCCTGGAGATAGTCGCCCGGGTAAGAAATACCGAGTTGAATCCAGAGGGTGAAATATTTTGAAGGATTCCGGATGATCGCATCGGCATGGTTGTAGGAGACGAGTGCCTTGATGGGATCGGAGATCACCGGATTGTAATACTCCGGAATCAGGGAAGTATCGACTACATCATCGATGAGCATTTCCTGCTCTGCGCTCAGCTGTCGACCGTTAGAAACGACACAGGCAATCTGCTGCAGAGGAATGGAGAGGGATTCTGTAAAGGAAGCGCGCTCAACATGACAGGCAGTGTATACAGGGCCGGTGATGATCAGGGATAAAAGAAGTATGCCGACCTGCACGGCAAACATTTTTTTCCATGTCCGGCGAAATGCGAACAGAACAAACGGGAGGGTGAACAGGAAGATATAAAGCCCGTTTGAACGCAGGGTGCAGACGAAAAAGCCGGAAAGGGAAAGCCCTGCCCAAATGCCCGGACGGTTATCCGGGTTGCAGAGCAGTTCATATAAAAAGCAAAGATATAACAGCATAAATCCGGAAAAAAGAATATCTTTCCAGACGGTTACGGCAAAAATTGCGTGAAATGGAACGAGCCCCCAGAAACAAAAAGACAGAATCAGCCAGAGGCGTGAAGCGCCTGATCTTGCGAGGAGGGATAGCGTATAGGTTTCAATAGCGGCCATAGTGCACATCTGGAACAATACATAACAGGCGATTCCGGTGTTTATGCTTCCGGTCAGAAAAAATCCGATATGGTAAAACAGGGAGAACAAAAGCGTGTGCAGGATCGGGTGGTGGTTACTGAACGGGATCAGGCCGGTAGCCTGGGAAAACTGGCTGATGCTGTCTGGGGTCAGAACACCGGGAAACTGGTACAGAAACCAGAACAGCCAGCAGAAGAGCAGACCGAAGTAACAGAGCAGTTTCTGTTTGCGGGACAGGGCATGCACTGCAGATATGGCTGGGGGTACAGGACATGCACCATCAGGCTGCTGCAAAGTGTTTTGGGCAAAACGCCGCTGCTGTCTGGATGCAAGAAACAGCATGGACAGTTCACAGAATCGGAAGAATATAAAATACAGACCGATAACCGCAGCCGCCAGGAATGCAAGTCTGAATATGCGGCTGTCAAAGCTGCCGGACAGTTCAGCATGCTTTGCTGCTGCATAAAATAAGGTGTAGAGAACTGCGAGAAGTCTGCATATTGGATAAAAATGGCGCGGAAGCACAGAAGAAGCTGCTCCGATATTCGTCAGCCTTTGCGTCAGCGTTGGAGAAAAAAGGAGGAGCATGCCTGCAAAGATCAGGACAGAAAAAATATCTGCCGGATGGATGGAACCGATATCGCATAGTGCAAAGGCTGCAAAAAACGCTGCAGTAATTCGAGTGATACCGGGCTTCTGGAATGAAATTATATTTGTCATAAGATGGGAGTCCTCCTGGAAAGCAATGAATGATTTTGATCTGTATATGGATTCAGTTTAGTGTCAGTGAGGGAAAAAAGCAAGAAAATTACCCGGAAAATGGAGCACATCCATTTCCTTGACATGAAATGGGGGCAATGGTACATTTAATGCATCAGACAGGGGTATCAAAATTATGATAATGATTTTAATGGAATGGGCGTATATGGCGACGTTGTCGTTTCTGATGGGCTTTGCGTGTCTTGCACCGTTTCGAAAAAAGGGCGGTTGTCAGATTCATAGCGCAGTAACCTATATGATGGCGGGTCTGCTCGTATTGAATGTGTATGCAGAGTATTTCAGCCTGTTTGCCGGCGTTGGCTTCTGGGCAAGCCTGATTGCCGTTTTTGTTGCGGTCATCGGCGGAATGCTGCTGCGTCGGGATTTGGCGGATTTTTTCAAAATTTCGAAAACACAGGCATGTCAGAAAAAAACGGAAAGAAGCGACGAAGGGCTTGAAAACTCAAAAAGCCTTTGGCGCAAAAAAAACAAAGCCGTCTGGCTGCTGTATGCCGGTCTGACGCTTTTATTTGCATACGGCTCGTCGAGGGGCTATATGCACTACGATACGGGACTGTATCATGCACAGGCAATTCGATGGATCGAAGAGTACGGCGTTGTGCCGGGGCTTGCGAATCTGCACAGCCGGTTCGGTTACAACAGCGCTTCCTTTGCACTCAGCGCCTTCTTTAGCGAGACGTGGCTGATCGGACGGCCGATGCACTGCGTGGCTGGATTTTTTGCGCTGCTGTGCGCGTGTAAATGCGCGGCAGGGCTTATGGCATTTTGGAAACGAAAAAAAGTGCGAATATCGGATTTTTTATCTATCGGCGGGATCTTTTATCTGATAGCAGTGTTCCGGGAGATGGTTTCCCCGGCGTCCGATTATTTTGCAATGTTGGTTTTATTCTGGGTAATAATGACCTGGGTGGAACTGTGGGAGCAGGAAAGGGACTGTCCCATCGGGGAAAAGCAAACCGTGCCTTACGCGCTGCTGAGTCTGTATCTGGTGTATGCGGCGACGGTGAAGCTGTCCACAGCGGTAATTTTGCTTCTGGTTCTGTATCCGGCGGTGTTGCTGCTTAGGCAGAAAAAATGGCTGCAGATTGCAGGCTATATTGCGCTGGGACTTCTGATTGCATTTCCGTATCTGGCGCGGAATGTGCTGATTTCCGGCTGGTTGTTTTATCCGTTTACGTTTTTGGACTGGTTTCCGGTAGACTGGAAAATTTCCAAAGGCTATGCGGACAGCGACGCAAAGGAAATCCAGGCGTATGCGCGGGAGATTTACAATGTTTATCAGCTGGATCAGCCGTTAAAGCAGTGGCTGCCGAACTGGTTTGCAACGCAGGCTGGATTCGATAAGCTTCTGGTGCTGGCAGGCTGGGCAGCGATCCCGGTGAGTGCAGTGCTGGCGGTGCTCGGAGCTGCGCGCGCAGTCAGAGCAGACCGGGTGACGGTTGCATCTCGTGCGGGCGGCGCTGCGTCCGTGGATAATGGTACGCACACGTCCAAAGCAGACCGGGTAACAGTCACGCTCCATGCGGGCAGCGCTGTGTCTGAACGGGAAACTGGCGTACCCTTGCCCGCCCGTCGAGCCGCACATCTTACGCCCTTGTGTTTTTCCCTGCTTCAGCTGTGTGCAGTGGTCGGTTTTTTCTTCTGGCAGCTCGGGGCGCCGCTGGTGCGGTACGGATATTTTTATGTGTTGTTTTTGCCGCTGACGGTGTTTGGAAGCCTGTATTGTATGGCAGCGGAAAAGCTGGCTGGTTCAGAACAGGGACACAATGGGCGTAAATGGTTGAAAAATGCCGGATATTGGGCATTTGTGGGATTGCTGGTAGCATTTTTTACCTATAAGGGGTATAATCTGATACAGATGGTTCGGGAGCTGGCATATGAGCCGTATTATCTGTGGCAGCAGGATTATGTAGATGGATCTGCAGAGATGTACGAGGTGGATGGTGTGACGATCTATGTGCCGACGGACAGAGGGCAGATCGGGTATAACAAATTCCCGTCATCCCCAATCGTACAGGATATCGAGCTGCGGGGCAACTCGATTCGGGACGGCTTCCGCAAAAAGTCGAAATGATCCGGCAAAATAGAAGCGATCCGGAAAAAGCCGAAAAGGATTTGTAAAAATGCATGGAATGGGCTGACGGAAGCGCAGCACTTCAGAAAGGAAATACAACATGAAAACCTATGGCGTAATTATGGCAGGCGGGGGCGGAACCCGTTTCTGGCCGCTGAGTACAAAGGCAGAGCCGAAACAGTTTTTAAACCTGTCCGGCAAAGATATTCTGGTTAACGAGACGATCGACAGACAGCATGACCTGATGGATCAGAAGGACATTTTTATTGTGACCAATGAGACACAGGCAAAGATGATGAAGGAGCGCACAGCAGGCAGAATTGCGGCAGATCATATTCTGGCAGAGCCTGCGGCGCGCAATACAGCAGCGTGTATCGGTTATGCGGCAATGGAAATTCTGCATAAATACGGTGACGGCGTGATGTGCATTTTTGCGGCGGACGCTTATATCCGTGATGAGGCGGAATACACCCGCGTGATGAAAGAAGCGGTTCGTGCAGTGGAAGAGACGGACGCACTTGTGACGATCGGGATTCATCCGACGTTTCCCTCGACCGGCTATGGTTATATCCGCAGCGTGGAAGAGGCTGGAAAAGTATGGCGTAAGGTAGAAGAATTTGTGGAAAAACCGGATTTGGAAACGGCGAAAAGCTATCTGGCATCTGGCAGTTATGCGTGGAACAGCGGCATGTTTGTCTGGAAAGCCTCCACGATTCTTCACTATTTCGAAGAACTTCTGCCGGATGTGTACGCCTGTCTGAAACAGATCGGGGCAGCGCTCGGCACAGAAAAAGAGCAGGAGGTTCTGCATGAGGTTTATCCGACCATCCCGAAGATTTCCGTGGATTACGGCATTATGGAGCGCGCAAAGGGTGTTCTGATGCTGGAAGGAGATTTCGGCTGGAACGATGTTGGCAGCTGGGATACGCTGGATGCAGTGCGCACCCGGGATGCTGCCGGTAACATCAGCTCCGGCGATACGCTGCTTCTGGACGCGAAAAACTGCGTTGTATACGGCGGTAAAAAGCTGATCGCCGCAGTCGGCGTTGAAAACCTGGTCATCGTAGAGGGCAGGGATTCGATTCTGGTCTGCCCTGTCGATCAGGCACAGCGCGTCAAGGAAGTCGTTGAGACGCTGGAAAAAGAAGGCAGGACGGAACGGCTTTAAACGGCGAAAAAACGCGAAATATCACGACCGTTTTCCGTTTGGTTTCCAAAATCTGAGTGTTAGAATAAAGTAGAAAGCAGCGGCAGAATGTTCACAGTGCGGTCACACTGTTGGTGCGGAAAAAAGACTCAGAGGAGGAATCAGAAATGGCTGCAGAATGGAAAGAAACACTCGAAACGGAGCGGGAGATATCGGCGTTTATGCTGGAACTTGGGATTCCGGCGCATTTGAGGGGATATTATTATCTGAGGGAGGCGGTTTTGCTGGCTGTCTCGGATATGGAACTGGTTGGCAGCGTGACGAAGCTGTTATATCCGGTGATCGCAAGGCGTTACAAAACAACGCTTCAGCGGGTGGAACGCGCGATCCGAAACGCGGTGGAGGTGTCCTGGGAACGGGGCAATCCGGAGGTGTTTGAGGATCTGTTCGGGTTCAGCCGGGAGACGGGCGCGCCGAGGCCGACAAACAGCGAATACATAGCGAGAATTGCGGACAAGATAAGAATGGACGCAACTACAGGAGAGAAAATTGAAAAATAAAATTTTTCAATCACGAGATTTGTGTCTGCGTGCGCTTGACACAAACACGGCATGCGCAAAAAGCGTGCGCAGGAATGAGAGGAAAACATGTTACTGAGCGTAATCGTACCTTGCTATAATGAAGAGGAAAACGTTCCGATTTTTTATGAGGAAATGATGAAAAATTCCGCTTTTTTGGAGCAGGAAAAACTGGAGCTGGAAATTATTTATATTGATGATGGTTCCAAGGACAATACCGCAGCGGAGGTTCGGAAGCTTCACGAAAAGGATGAACGGGTGCATTTGGTGTCCTTTTCCCGCAACTTTGGCAAGGAAGCAGGAATTTATGCGGGCTTCCAGAAAGCAAAGGGGGACTATGTCGTGATGATGGACGCTGATCTGCAGGATCCTCCGTCACTTTTACCGGAGATGTTTTCCTACATTAAGCAGGGCTACGACAGTGTGGCGACAAGACGTGTGACCCGAAAAGGCGAACCTCCGATCCGGTCGTTTTTTGCAAGGATGTTTTACCGCATCATGAATAAAATTTCCAAAACGGAGATCGTGGACGGCGCACGCGACTATCGCCTGATGACGAGACAGGTTGTGGATTCGATTCTTTCGATGTGCGAATATAACCGTTTTACGAAAGGAATTTTCGGCTGGGTCGGCTATGAGACGAAGTGGCTGGAGTATGAAAACGTGGAACGCACCCACGGCGAGACAAAATGGAGCTTCTGGAAGCTGTTTTTGTATTCGCTGGATGGAATTACCGCATTTTCAACAGTGCCGCTGGCAATTTCGTCTATCATGGGCGTTGTGTTCTGCATTATAGCATTTGTGGCGATCATCGCCCTGATTATCAAAAACCTGATTTACCATGATCCGACGCCCGGCTGGCCGTCGATGGTATGTATTATTCTGTTGGTTTCCGGCGTGCAGCTTTTCTGCCTGGGAATCGTGGGACAGTATCTGTCCAAGACCTATCTGGAAGTGAAAAAGCGTCCGATTTATCTGGTAAAGGAAGAACTGTAATGAATTATGAGAACCTGATCAGCATTGTGATGCCGGTTTTTAACGCCCAGGCGTATCTGGAGGAAGCGCTGGAATCGGTTCGCCGCCAGACATGGACGGACTGGGAGCTGCTGGTGGTAGACGATCATTCTACGGACGGGAGCGCAGGTCTTGTGTCAGAAATCTGCAGAAAAGACGCACGAATTCGGCTTCTTTCCCAGACGGACGGGGTAAAGGGCGCGGCAAATGCAAGAAATTTCGGGACAGCACATGCAAATGGACGTTATCTCGCATTTATGGATGCGGACGATATCTGGCGGATGGACAAGCTGGAACGGGAAATGGTTTTTTTGCGGGAAAAAGACGCAGCCTTTGTATTTTGCTCGTATGAATTTGGAGACGAGCATGCGGTCGGAACCGGCAAAATCGTGCGGGTTCCCGATCAGTTGACTTATCAGAAAGCGCTCAGCCGGACGGTCATTTTTACGAGCACGGTGCTGTTTGACTGTGAAAAAATTGACAAGGCGCTTTTGCAGATGCCGGACGTGCCGAGCGAGGACACGGCGATGTGGTGGCAGATTTTAAGAAACGGACACGTCGCTTACGGGTTAAAGGAAAATTTGGTGATCTACAGAAGACCGGAAAAATCCCTTTCCTCGAACAAGCTCCGGGCGATTACAAGAATCTGGGGACTTTACCGGAAACAGGAAAAAATGTCGGTGATCGCAAGCGCAGCATGTTTTTGTATGTGGGCGGTGCGCGCTGTGTGGAGAAGAATATAGCGGGAGAACGGAAGATGAAGAAAAACGATTCTGTCAAGCGGCTGATTATTCTGGCGCTTGGGCTGATTGGACTGTGCGTGCTGACTGCTTTTTATGCGCACGACTGGTTCGCCTATTATTATCATCATATTGCATGGAAAACACATAACCGTTTTAATGTAAACGGTCATTTGCTGATTGTTGCACTGTATTTCATATTGCTCTTTTTCTTTTCCAATACTTATGGAGCACTCAAAATCGGCTATCTGAAACCGCTGGATATTTTCCTGTCTCAGCTGTTTTCTCTTCTGTGCGTCAATGTAATCAGCTATGCGCAGCTGTCCCTGATGTACGGCTGGTTTATCATCGGCGGGGGGCATATGGTGTCGATGATGCTGTATCAGCTGGTGTTTGCAGGGCTGTGGGGCTGGCTGTGCAATCTGATTTATCGTCGCGCGTTTCCTCCGCGGGAGCTGCTTTTGGTGCACGGCGAGCGCCCGGTAGAGGATATCCTTGGAAAATTTGCAGGACGGAAGGATAAATATCATGTTGCAAAGTGCATGAATATCAAAGAGGGGTACGATGCGGTGATCCGCGAGGTCGGAAAGTATGATGCGGTCGTTCTCTGGGATATTCATACGATGGACAGAAACGTGCTGCTCAAATATTGCTATAGCCATTCGATCCGCGTTTATATGATGCCGAAGATTCCGGATGTGCTGGTAAAGGGAAGCGAGCAGCTGCACCTGTTTGATACGCCGATTCTGCTGACGAGGGAATATGCGCTGAGCGTAGAACAGAGAATTGCAAAACGGTTTATCGATGTAGTATGTTCGCTGATCCTGATTGTTGTGACATCGCCGATCATGCTGATTACGGCGGTGGTGATCAAGCTGTATGATAAAGGTCCTGTGCTGTACAAGCAGGTCCGCTGCACGAAGGATGCGAAGGAATTTTATATTCTGAAATTCCGCAGCATGCGCGTGGATGCAGAAAAGGACGGTGTGGCGCGGCTTGCCGCCAAAAACGATTCCCGGATTACGCCGGTGGGCAAATTTATCCGTGCGGTTCGTATCGACGAGCTGCCGCAGCTGTTCAACATTTTAAAGGGCGAGATGTCCTTTATCGGTCCCAGACCGGAGCGGCCGCAGATCATCCGCGAATATATAGAAGAAATGCCGGAGTTCGCATACCGTACCAGAGTGAAGGCCGGGCTTGCGGGATATGCGCAGGTATACGGAAAGTACAATACAACGCCGTATGACAAGCTGAAGCTGGATTTGACGTACATACGGAACTATTCTGTTCTGGAAGATCTGAAGCTGATTATCATGACGCCGAAGATCATGCTGATGAAAGAGAGTACGGAAGGGGTTAAAGAAGAACAGGAGCCGACAAACGGAAAATAAAACATGGAAAAACAAGCAGATATACGCATTTTGATTGCCTGTCATAAGCCAACGTATGTGCCGGAAAATCCCCTTTTTTATCCGATACAGGTGGGAACGGCTCTGACAGACCGGCGGCTGGAAGGAATGACATACCATGACAATGAGGGCGATAATATATCCGGGAAAAATCCGGATTACTGTGAATTGACGGCACAGTATTGGGCTTGGAAAAATATAGACTGCGACTATTATGGATTCTTTCATTACCGCCGCTATCTGAC
>ERZ772882.3465-NODE-3465-length-12481-cov-4.964751_pt1 | contig 12481 bp, 7 predicted proteins | sample MGYA00580576_ERZ772882 | MGnify/ENA primary metagenome ERZ772882 (study PRJEB29015, sample SAMEA2737658) | human gut metagenome | biome: human gut; feature: human-associated habitat; material: faeces | place: China | collected 2012 ... | reverse complement strand
GCAGCGCGATATGAGCTATGCCGCCATCCCCGACCTGCGGGAGCAGTACCATCCGGGCAATGAGCTGACCTGCGTGGTCAAGCAGTTTGACCGCAAGGCCGGTACCTTGGAGATCTCCGTCAAGGAGACGGTGCCGAACCCCTTTGACGAGGCAAGCCTGCGTCACCCCGTCGGCTGCCGCCGCAGGGCAACCATTGCGGGAAAATACGCCGGCGGCGTGTTCTGCAACCTCCCAGACGGCGCGGTCGTCATGTGCCGGTACTCGTTCCACTACGAGGATTCCGATTTCGAAACCGGCGATACTGTCATGGTCGTGATCCAGCGGTATGACGAGGGGAAGAAGCAGATTTTCGGGAAAATTGTAGGGCGATAATAAAGCGGGTATATTCTTCACATTCGGATAATGCATCCTGCTTAAGAGTTATATTTCTGGAACAACAAGGTCCATTACTGGGTTGTCTCGTTGTGCTGTACTACTTTTTGCATTGCACCATCTTGGTTCAGCGTCTTGATACATTTAGATAGCAAAGCAACTATTTCTTCTTTTTCATGCGGGCTAGCGGAAGAATAATTGCTCTTTCTAAGTCAACTGCAAAATATTTCTTGTCTTTGCTTCATTGCTCTTTTGTTGCGCAAGCAAGGTGGCCTTTGATAGTGCTTCCTGCCGGCACATAATCAGGTATTTCCGCTTTGCCACACGCTCGAGCATAGCAACAAAGAATTGAAGCCCAGTTGCAGCAAGTGCAACCCCAAAGGCGGCCCGTCTGATAGATCTTCCAGCTACTATTCCGTTTTCATCGCCTATAATTAATGACGCAACGGCAAGAGCAAAGGTAATTACAGGTAGAAGCACTGACAGACCGGCCCTGTGAAAGCATCGAACGCGCTCTTCCTTTTCCGGAGATAAATTCATCTTTTCTGCCCCTCTCTTTATATTGTTTTTGCTTTCTTTCTGGATTTAACCGGCAATGCTGCTTGCGCGTTTTTATCAGATCCTCCTTTATCACCAACTCTACAAATCTTCTCGCTCTGTTCTTTGCTGCCGCCTTTGTGACAAAGAACATGACCGACAAGTAAAGCACCGGCACGGCAAACATCTGCCAACACTCCTGACCATCAGGTTTCAGCACAGTAAAAATCACCACAGTTAGGAGTGTCAGAATGAGCAGGGACAGCGTGGACATGCAGATATCACGCGTCATCAGCTGCATCCGCTGTCCCTCTATGACATTTCCGCAATCGGCTGCTCTGCTGGTGTGCAGCAGCTTGTACCACTCTGCCCTCTGCTTGTCTGGTGGAAGCGCAGAAAAGTGTTTATACTTCTCCTTTGCCACATCGATGTCAAAGCAAAACTCGTTTTTTCCAGCTGCAATCTCGGAAAAAATGGTATCACTCGGCATAATGCCATACACGATCCTTGTCTTCATCGCATCCGACCATATCTCGTTCAGGATTACAACCAGTACACTGAGCCCGCTGACCCAAATATCCATAGCCGTCATTTTGAGCAAGGTATTCAGCAGGTCCGCGTTATCGGCAGAGAAATCTGTATGTAGTGCAATGGAAGCGGCCGTTATAAGCAGGTACGCAAGAATATACTGCCGCAGTTCTTTTTCTTTGTAGTCTTTGACATAGTGATCCTTCATACTGCAGTTACCTTTTCAAAGGCCAGACGAATTGCACGAGTGAGGCCCTCTTTCCGATGCATGAACACTTCGCGCTCGGATTTTGTTGTGAGAAATCCAAACGTTCCAAAGTCCTCGGCATAGTTAAAGGAACCGTTGCGTTGATCCTTTTCCTGTTGAGCCAGATATAGTTCGGATTGCTGATTATACTGCTTGATGGTGCGCAGCAGGTTGAGCTTGTGCATATCAGAAATCTGGCACGAGTTTATAGCACAAATCGCCCTTTTCCAGCTTAAGGTCGCACTTAGAATGATAGCCACTTCAGGCGTGTGTGCCAAAACAAAAAGTCTGTACTCGCCCTTTTCCGACTTGCATTGGTAATAGTTCAAATAGCGCTTGTCGGCAATCATCACTGTCCGTTTTTGCCAAGGGGAAACACGCGCCTGCGACACCATCTCAATATACTCGTGTCTGGCGCTTAAATTTTCCTCCGTTCCGGCAATACTACTTGACACAATCCAAATCACTCAGGCGTACCCTCTCTTTTCCAGCGCTCTTCAGTGTTCCAGCCGCTGACAGCAGCGGCAGCTCTACCACACCGTTTTTCGTATTGTGCGCCGCATTATATTTTTCTTTTTTCATGAAATCAACCAGATTGTCAGAACCGCCGCTCGTTTTTCCAGAACCGCTATTGTCGGACACAAGGTACTGCTTTTTATAAGCGTCTCCGCCCAGCTCATCAAAAATAGCCATGGCATCATCCAGTTGCCCATGATGCGGAAGCTGAATGTACACATAGCTGTCCAGCTCATGCAGGTAATCCGGCGATGCGTCTCCGCAAAGCAGGATTGTATTTTCGTCGTTCAGCGTACACTTCAGCTGAACGCTGGCCGCATTCATAACCGTTTCCTGCGCATCGCCCTCGCCGATATTATCGCTTTCCCGCGAGTCGATCGCCTTGGCTGCAACTTCAATAAACTCATCCTCCGTCGGGCCGACGATTGTGCATGTGCCGACTGCGGTATCTGGAACCGCGTTCACGCAGTCAAACCCGCAATCCGTTGCCGTCTCAATTATTTCCCTGATATGGTCAAACTTCTCCAGCAGCGATTTTTTCAGGGACTCCCGGTTTCTGCGTCCGTCGTCTACAGTATCAAGAATTTTGTCGACGTACTTTAAATATTGGTGCGTAAACACCCGGACGGTATATTTTCCGCTGTCTTTCAGCCAGTTCAGCAGCTCGCAGACACCACCGGTGTGGTCAGAGTCGTTGTGCGATACCACAACGTCGACTACCTTGATCGCGCTATGCTTTTCCAGAAAATCTTCAACCTCCTGCGCGTGCCGCGAGTGCCCACAATCGTATACAACCAGAGAGGCTTCGTCGTAGAGCAGAATGCAGTCGCCGAAGCGCGTGTCCATATCCTTGTCGTAATGGCTGAGTGCTTTGAATTTCATATGCTTACCTCCTGAAAAATTCGAATCATGAATTATTGCGCCCTTCTGTGTCTGGCATAGATAAGTAACAATTTGGTTTTGTTTTAAGAAGTCAAAGGCTTTTGCGAATAAAGGGGATGAAACGTGTGGTAAATGTGAAGGATAATATAGAATAGAATTGCTTGCTAAATATATAGACATGAAATTTACCGAAATGCAACGAATTATCTAGAAATATAAGGAACCTGCCCAATATCAATTAGGCAAGTTCCAGAGCAAAACGGTTATAAAAAGGGAAAGTTCCTTAAAAATAATGAGAGAAAGATATGCGATTGACAGTACTTACAGGGACGGCTTTTGAGGGGATAATTACCTGTGAGAAGCTTTCCGGAGCCTATAGAACAGACAAATTTCAAAGGAGATTTTGACTTTAGAACTTCCTTAACTGAATAACCTGCTTTATGTTGCTTTTCCCCGAATTAATTGTCTATACAAATAGATGCAGACAATTATCAGCACCATTTCACTTTCAAGCTGAGTGAAATAGGCGCATTATACGTCTGTGAAGTGCAGCAAGCCTATCGCATCGGACAGAGAAAGAGAAGGAGAGAAAGAGATGAAGAAAAAATTCCTGAGATGTATCAGCCTGCTGCTTGCGGTCATAATGTTGGCAGAGATGTTGCCAACAGCATGGTTTGCAAGCTTCCTGCCGCGTGTCTATGCGGCAGACACAGCCGCGCCGACAGAAACGTACACAGTCCCTGTTGCTGCGCCGACGGACAACACGATTACCACAGATATTCCACCAACGATCATTGACGACACAGATACAGATGATGAGGACACGATCACAGGCAATGCAGCCGCCGCAGGTACACCTACCATAGATATTTCGGATATCATTAACACGTCTAAACCGGAATGCTCGGAAGATGATGCGCACTTTATCGCCATCCTGAAGCAGTCTGCTGCATTTTCTGCACTTTCTGCGGCAGATGCCGCATTCCTCGTTGACTATACACATATTCCAGCCTCCAGTTTTTCGGAAATGGAAGCTGGCGGCATTTCTCTTTGGGATTCCGTCACATATGGCACACTGGCTATCGAAGCCGAATGTCCCGTTTCAACCGTTCTTGCGCTGGATCTTTCATTAGATGCAGTCCGGCGCATTACGCAGGAGCTTGCAACGCTGCAGGCAGTATTGCGAGCAGAGCTTTCCGGTACGGAGCTCTCCAGAGAATTGAAGCAATATATTTTGTACGGTCATAGTTGCGTCCGGGTATTGAACGCTTATGGTGTCAGTCAAGTGTTTGGCATCAGCATGGCAAAGCTTCTTAATTTTGATATTGCCATGCCTGCGGAACTTTCCGCTTCTGAATCACAGAAAATTGAGGCTTTCAGCGAGTCTTTGGATATTGCTGCCGCACCTCTCGCGGAATATGCCATAAAGAACGGACTGAGTGCAGAAGAAATAGAGAGTCATACGAATGAAATCACGCAGAAATACTCAGATATTCTTCTTACGCCACAGAGTACCGGAGGCGATTCAGGCGAAGCGGCAGCAGTTCAAAATCCGTATGTTGGCGCACCATATACTTACAGCAGCAGCGGAAACGAAAAGACTGCACTCAATTCTGGCTCACTGGTCTATGAGAATACAGACTACGTTCTCCCTGGCATCAATGGATTGGATCTGGAAATTGCACGCAGATACGATTCGCAAAGTGCCAGTCTGGGAACCCCAGATGCTGAAGTAGTAACACATTATGAATATGTGGTGTATTGCGTTATTGTTAGTGGAACTGCTTATTCTGACGTTCCAGGCTATGGCTGCGGACGCTGGCCTGCCAATGATGTTCCACCCACACAAGTTGGCGCGTTCACATCATACATGAAGGCAGAAGAGCTCCGGGCAAGCTGTGAAACCACCGTACGGAAAGAAAATTTCCAGGGTGACGTGGATCTTATTATTGAATACACCGCAAAAATCGTCACCAACTACATTGGAACTATATATGGGCTTGAATCGACAACAAAGCCCAATGATTATTTTCAGAAACTGTATGGTCTTGGCTGCGGGTGGCGATTGAATTTCTCCTCGATTGAAATTTCCGGGAATCAAAAATATCTGCATTTAGCCGCTGGTGAAACATATGAGATCAAATCAGATTCATCTGGCCTGCATCTCAAAGATTATCCTCTTGATGACCTAACGCTCACAAAGCAAAGCAATCTATTCAGCAATGGCAGCACACACTCAGAATACTGCCTTACGTATCAGGACGGCAAGCGAGAATATTTCGACAGCGAAGGCAAATTGATCGGGATTCAAGACCGAAATGGAAATACCATTACGTTAGTGCATACCAAGGAAAACGGTTACCCGCATATTGCAATTACGGATACCTTGGGACGAGAAACAATTATCTCAGGCACATCAACCGAGTCTGGACATAGAATGACTGTTCAGCTTCCGGATGGTATAACATTGATCTATGAATTACTGCATGAGGATAATGCATATATTCTTGCATCCTATCAGGACGCAGCCGGCAATAAAACACATTATAGTTATGAAAAGAGCAGTACCAACTTTAGCATAAAGACCGACGAAGCAGGCATTTGCCGCAACACATATCTGAATCTGGCCACTATTACACACCCGACCAATGCGCAAAGCATTTATACCTACGAAAAGGCGACCAGAAATCTCGGCAAGCAGGGCTTCATGGAGGTCTATCGTCTTACTTCTCGAGCAGATAAGCTTGGCAGTGAGACCTTCAACCAGCAAACGTTTAGCTACTCGGAAAATGATTGCAGCGGCTATCCAAGCATTCATGATCCGGAGAAGCTCGGTGAAGATTATCAATATTATACATCTGTTTCAGAAGCAGATGGCTCCGTAACGACCACAACATTCAATTTCAAGCATCTTCCCATTTCCGTCGAATATTGCAATGCTTCTGTTGTGCTTCAGAAAGCTTATTATACTTACGATGCTCGAAAGCAGCCGGTACAGCAGAAAATTGAATATTTTTCGTCGGGAGCTCAAGCCCAGTCTTTCACGGCTATTACTGCCGCCGAATATGACAGTAAAGGCAATACCACGGCAAGTTGGAGCGCACAGGCAAACGGCGTCACAACCGATACGGAATATCGCACATCGTACACATATGACAGCGCCTACGGCCTGCTGCTTACGAAAACCTATAAGACGGATGCGGATACCACAATTGAGGTCTGCAATACGCTGGACAGCAGCAAAAAGAATATTATCCGCACGGAGACATTCCGGAACGGTGTCAAAACTGCCTGTACAGAATACGATTATGACGCTTACGGAAATGTGATCCGGGAAAAGCGCTATCATGACGGTTTTTCTGCGTATGATACAACAGAATATACATATGACCGTAATGCTTATCTGACTCAGGCGAAACACACCGGAATCCTGACCGCGGATGGAGCCGGCGCAGCTTCTTCGCCTGGTCAGCCGGCCGGAACGATCACGACAGACTACACCTATGATGTTCTCGGACGTATGACATCGGTCACAGACGGCAGCGGAAACCTTACTGCATATACCTATGATGCAGCAGGAAACGTTACGCAATGTACAAATCCCGACGGAACGTTTGTCCGTTATGATCGTGATTATGTTGGCAACAAGCTCACAGTGACAGATGAAAACGGTTCGCAGCTCCGGTATACATACACACCGCTCGGTCTGGAATACGAAACGATCGACATGCAGAGCGGCCTTGTCATGACCCGAAAGGAATACGACGAGCAGTCCCGGCTCTGCAAGCTCAGCGATTTTGTAAACGGAGCAGTGACCGAATATACCTACGATGTGTCTGACCGGATCTTGTCGGAGACAGTCATGCAGGACACGGTCATCCTGTCTCAGACGCGCTATGCTTACGACGACGCGGCTGAGAGCGGTCTGTACCAGAAGGTCACCAAAACAGTCGTCGGCGATGCGGCGGCCCCGTCCATTGTCACAACACAGTACACGGATAAATGCGGAAATGTCGTCAAGACCGGCCAGCTTCTGAACGGCACAGAACATCTGGACACTTTTGCGTATGATTATGTCGGGAACAAAACGCTGGAATTGTCTGCTGCTGACGCTGCAAGGAATCTTCCCTTTACCGCAAAATACGAGTATAATGAAAACGGGCAGGTCGTAAAGGCGTACAATGCGGCCGGTCAGTTTACCTCAAGCACATACAACGCCCTTGGACAGCTGATCCAGACGACAGACTATGCAGGAACGCCTACAGCATATACATACGATGCTCTCGGCAGGCTTCTTTCGCAGACGGTCACCATTGAAGACGATATCACTGCGGTCAGCAAATACGAATATGATGGCTGCGGCAATATCATCCGGGAGTGGAAACCCGTACAGGCTGTCGGCACAGCTGCAGAGTGGTCCAAAACCGAATATACCTACAACAGCCGGAAAAAGCTGATCTCCGCAAAGCAGTATGACGGCAGCACGCTTGCTAGTGAAACAGCCTATACCTACGATGGTGTCGGCAATATGCTGAGCATGAACGCTGGCGGCAGCACGACCAGCTATACCTATGACCGCTTCGGAAATGTTCTGAGCACGACGGATGCGCTCGGCCAGACAGAGACGAATGCCTATTCTGTACTGGGACGGCTAGAATCCAAAACGGACCGGAATGGTATCGTAACAAGCTACACATATGATGCACTTGGGCGCGTTCTTTCCGTAAGCGCCGGCAGCGGTGATTCTGCGCAGACGATTCTGTACACCTATACCAAAACAGGACAACTGCGCAGCGAGGAAAACGGATGGCAGAAATCCACATATGCGTATAATGCGATTGGACAGCTCATTGGAACAGAGGAGGTTGAATTAGCCAGTCTCCCGGCTGTGGAATCTCCTGTTTACAATATTACGCTCGATGCAAATGGCGGAACTGTCACACCGGAAACGCTCACAGTTTCGACAGATGAATCCTACACGCTCCCCGTTCCCACGCGGAGCGGCTACACCTTTACAGGCTGGTTCCTCGGTGAGACGCAGATCTTGGACGGCACACCTGTTCAGCTCACAGGCGATGTGACCTTTGTTGCGCACTGGGCGGCAAATACCTACACGGTCACGCTTGACGCCAATGGCGGAACTGTCACACCGGAAACACTCAGCGTTTCGACGGATGAATCCTACACGCTCCCCGTTCCTGCGCGAAGCGGCTACACCTTTACAGGCTGGTTCCTTGGTGAAACGCAGATCCTGGACGGTACACCCGTCCAGCTCACAGGCGATGCGACCTTTGTTGCACACTGGGCGATCAACACCTATACGGTCACATTTGATTGGAACTATGAAGATAACCAGCGGACTTTGCAGGTCGCACACGGCTCCAGCTGCACAGTACCTGCGATCACGCGGAAGGGCTACACACTTACCGGCTGGCTGTGCGGTGGGACGTACTATACTGCCGGTACGTCTGTGACCATTACAGAGAACACCACCTTTACCGCGCAGTGGAAGGCCAACACTTACACCGTAGAGTACCACAGCAATATCCCGCCGGAACATGATGGTGTACCGGAGTCTAAGAATGTCGTTGTCGAAACGCACACCTATGATGTTGTGTTTGAAATTCTGGAGAATCCGTTCAAGCTGGAGGATGCAAGATTTTACGGTTGGAGTCTGTCCCAAACCGGAACGGTCAAATACCGCGAAGGCCAGAGCGTGAAAAATCTGACTTCGGAGAACGGCGGCACTGTACGGCTGTACGCAGTCTGGACGGACAATGGCGGTGGCGGTGAGATCCCTGTTGATCCTCCAATCAAGCCTCCAGTCGAGATGCAAATCGCAAGCATTGCGCTGCCGGACTCCAACTCCAAGACCTACACCTACGACCTTGCGGGCAACCGGACGAGCTTCACGCTTACGCAGAATGGCGAGGTGCTGCAATCTGTCGCCTATACCTATGACGACCTGAACCGCTTGACCACAGTCAGCGAAAACGGCGCGCAGCAGGCTGCTTATACCTATGACACGAATGGCAACCGGGCCAGTCTGACCTACGCGAACGGCGTGACCGAGACCTACCGCTACAATAAGGCAAATTGGATCATTTCGCTCGAAAACCGGAACAACAGCGGCCTGATCTCGTCTTATACATATACCTATTATGCAAGCGGGAGCCAGAAGACAAAGACAGCTGCTGACGGCAAGGTCACGAGCTACGTCTACGACGGCCTGAACAGGTTGGTGCAGGAGAGCGAAACGGGCGCACTGACGCAGAGCTATACCTACGACGCCCGCGGCAACCGCGCAACAATGACGGTCACCGGCACGGAGAGCTATGCCGTAAGCTATACTTACGACGCCAACAACCGCCTGCTGACCGAGCAGAAAACGCAGGGCCTGCTGACGGATCTGACGACGTATACCTATGATGCGAACGGAAATCTGCTCTCAAAGACGGTACTTGCAGGAAACGGCGGCGCGGCTGGCTCGACCTACGTTTACAACACCCTGAATCAGCTCGTCTCCGCAACGGAGAACCAGCGGACGGCAGCCTATGCCTACAATACGCAGGGCATCCGGACAACGAAGGTGACCTTCTCCACGCGGACAAATTACCTGCTCGATGGAGCGAACGTGGTCGGCGAACGGCTCAACGGGGAATACGTTTCCTATCTGCGCGGTGCAAATCTGATCTCGCGCACGAGCGGAGATGAAACCGACTTCTACCTGTTCAACGCGCACGGAGACGTCACAGGGCTGGCAGACAGCACCGGAGTGAGCACACGGGCCTATGATTACGATGCATTCGGCGTAGAGAAGGATCCTGACCCGCTGGATGAGAACCCGTTCCGCTACTGCGGCGAGTACTTTGACCGCGAGACGGAGACCTATTATCTCCGCGCCAGATACTACGATCCAACCATTGGCCGCTTCACCCAGCAGGATACCCACTGGACGACTGCCAACAGCATCTACGGCGATAATCCGCAGAAGATCAACGAACGCGAGGATAAGCTGGGCCTGAAGTCATACTCCTATGCGCCGCAGATCACTGCCATCATGCAGAGCGGAAATCTGTATGTGTACGGGGTTAATAATCCCGTTGCTTTTTGCGACAGAAATGGCTGTGCCGGAGAACTAGCATTGGCATGGACCGGCAGTATGTGGTGGCTGCCGGCAATAGATGGTATCCTGCCAATTGGTGACATCATTTATCTAGGCGGCATTGGAGTAACCGCCGCCATTGACAGCATTGGTATTGACAATATTGCCAGATTTTTCAGTGAAGTTCCCAATGCACTTCAACAGCTTATTCAGCAAGCTGGCGATAAGGCTGAGGCTATTTCCGACGCTGCGCAACAATCTGCATCAAGCAGCAGTCCATCTCCTAGAGGCCCAAACTGGGGAAAAGGCTTTAAGACTTTTAAAAAGTTGAAAGAGTATCTGGGACATCCGGGAAAAGGAAATGAATGGCACCACATTGTTGAGCAGTGCCAAATTAAGAATTCCGGTTTTAAGGCAGAAATAATTCAAAATGTTAACAATGTTGTAAATATATCAGCAGAAACGCACAGAAAAATATCCGCATTCTATTCAAGCAAACATAGTTTTACTGAGGGCCTAACGCTTAGAAACTGGCTGGCTGGTCAGAGCTTTTCTGTACAATATGAATGGGGATTACGCATATTGAAAATGTTTGGAGTTGATATTTCTTGAACTTGAATCAAGCAACTGAGAAGTTCACGGCACTTTGTTCACGGCTATGTAAGGATAATCATAGTTATACTGCCATAAATGTAAGACGCCATAACCAGGCGATGCAGCAACTCTCTATATGGGCAATGAGACTCAGCTATGAAGCGTTGGCGATTCAAACAGAGGTATATACGCACTTGCTTCAAAACGCCGACGAGATTGTGAAACTAAATGCGGCAAGTTTTGCACTGAAATACGGTGTCTGCAAAGATATGGCGGTCTCAGTATTAGAGCATTTGCAACTCGAAGCCATGCCATTGGTTGCATTTGATGCAGAAATGACCTTAAAGGTATGGCGTGGGGAGTTCCCGGGACGAACGCTTTGATAATACTTTCACGTATGAACGCTGGGACTGCGGCAACCGGACGAGCTTTACGCTTACGCAGGACGGCGAGGTGCTGCAATCTGTCGCCTATACCTATGACGACCTGAACCGCTTGACCACAGTCAGCGAAAACGGCGCGCAGCAGGCTGCTTATACCTATGACGCGAATGGCAACCGGGCCAGTCTGACCTACGCGTCAGAATAATTATCTAGCTAATTATTTGAGGGATTAATATGGGTGAATACTTTGAAATCACTTTCTTTGAGGGAAATCATAATGCTATTTCGGCTACATCTGAAAAAATTAAAAGTATATTGGGTATTGCAGATGGTAGAAATATCATAAAACTTTCCAAACTACCTTTGTTAGAAAACAAAAACGTGTATTTTCAGTCTATCACTTATTCTGAATTTACCATGCATATGCTTTCAATTGAAAATTTTGTACTGACAAGAGAATCTTTTGAAGCACAGTTGGACTTGCTCATGCAAACTGTCTCCATTTGCTTTTCATCCGCCTCGGATTTGGCTTTTGCAACAGGAATTTACGAGCTGACAGATTACTATCTTGGAGAATCAGAAAATATACAAATGGCTTTGAAACGTGCGTTTCGCTATTGCCCAATGCTGTTTTTCCGAGAGTCCAGCAGCTATTCTAATTGCACCCCGGCAATTAACCGATATCATATTGCATGCATTGTTCAATCTGGAAATAGAATACAGAATATCTTCTCTGATCCACCGCTTTGACCCAGTCGTGAGCAGCCGGATAATTGTAAGACAGTCAGTTTCGTAAATTGAGATATAAAAAGTAATTAAGGCTAATACTTTTTACATCGAGCAGCAATAACGTGGTGCAGTGTCAATTATCGGTTAATACCCTAATCATGGCGGGGAGTGCGTATTGGCACTCCCCGCCATTGTCGTTGATTGCGGACTTCAATCATGCCATAACTTATCCGTTTTCACACGCGCTGCGCAATTACATTTTTCACAATCTCATCATCGGTCAACTCGCTAGTCCGATAGATCTTCTGACAAAACGGCATCAGGCTGAACGCCATGCCGGGGTTGCCAGCGTCGAGCAGGATGCCAGTCACAGTGAATTTTCGTGCTGCTTGCTCTTTATGGAGTTTTGCCAGATAGTCTTCCGGCAGCTCGCATAGGCCGTCGGTCAGAAAGACAATGTCAGCGTTTTCAAAGCCGGTGTCCATGAGCTGGATTGCCTCATCCAAGGGCCGTTTGAAATTCGTGCCGCCGTCGAGGAATGTCTCGGCGGCATTCATCTTATCCTGCATGGAATACTGGCCGGGCAG
>ERZ772882.3464-NODE-3464-length-12484-cov-2.446456_pt1 | contig 12484 bp, 7 predicted proteins | sample MGYA00580576_ERZ772882 | MGnify/ENA primary metagenome ERZ772882 (study PRJEB29015, sample SAMEA2737658) | human gut metagenome | biome: human gut; feature: human-associated habitat; material: faeces | place: China | collected 2012 ... | reverse complement strand
CAGATTACGCTGCATCCAGTCTGCACTGCCCATATAAATTTTGGGATTACCTGCATTTTCAAATTGAAAAATACGGCTGTGTTCCAGCAATTGACCAACTATGCTGTGTACACTGATATTTTCACTGATTCCCGGAATTCCTGGAATCAAACAGCAAATGCCGCGTACAATCAGTTGTACGTTTACTCCGTTTTGAGATGCCTTATACATCAGTTCAATCATTTCAGGGTCAACCAGAGAGTTTACTTTTACTATTATACCACTTGGGAGACCTTTTTTCGAGTTTTCTATTTCTCTTTCAATCATTTGAACAAAAAAACTGCGTAATCCATGTGGTGCAACTGCAAATTTATTGTATTCCGGAGGACGGGAGTATCCTGTTAATACGTTAAAAAGGGAAGAGGCGTCCATACCATACGGCTCTTTGCAGGTAAATAAGCTAATATCCGTATAAATTTTTGCGGTTGAATCGTTATAGTTTCCTGTACCCATGTGTACATAACGGCGAATTCCATCTTCTTCTCTGCGTACAACCAAGAGAATTTTACAGTGTGTTTTTAATCCGACCAAGCCATAAATAACATGGCACCCTGCTTCTTCTAATTTTTTTGCCCAAAGAATATTATTTTCTTCATCAAATCGTGCTTTTAATTCCACCAAAACGGTTACTTGTTTTCCGTTCTCAGCTGCTTTAATTAAGGCTGCAACAATAGGGGAGTTACCACTAACACGATATAACGTTTGTTTAATAGCTAGTACATTTTCATCCTCCGCAGCTTGGCGAACAAAATCTACAACGCATTTAAAACTTTCATAAGGGTGATGCAGCATACGGTCTTTTTCTTTGATGGCATCAAACACATTTTTATGTTCAAAGAAATCGGCAGGAGGATAAACGGGGATAATCGGTTCAAAACAAAGTTGTTCACAACCATTCAAACCGGCAAATTTAGTAAAGAACGTAAGGTCAATAGGACCCTGAATCGAATAAATGTCTGTATCTTTTACTTTTAATGTTTCTATCAAAAAATGGCGGGTTTGCTTATCACATTTATGTGCAATTTCCAAACGAACAGGACGTCCACGTTTCCTTTTTTTAATGGATTTCTCAATTTCAAGCAATAAATCTTCCGCTTCTTCATCAATATCCAAATCAGAGTTGCGAGTGAGACGGAAAGGGGTACATGCTTCAATGCTGTGAAGCTCAAACAATTCTTCAATTTTGTAGATAATAATGTTTTCAAGCAGCACGAACGCTCTTCCTTCATCGCTGGGAAGTTCTAAAAAACGCGACAGAATAGATGGTACTTGTACCAAAGCAAAGCAGGATTCCTCATCTTCACCTTTTAAACGTACCGCAATATTTAGACTTTTATTGGCCAGCAATGGGAAAGGACGGCTTTCATCTACTGCCAGCGGTGTTAAAACAGGGAACAATACTTTGTCGAAATAATCAGAAATATACTTTTGTTGCTTTTTATTCATTTCATTTGGAGTTAAAAAGACAATCCCTTGTTTCTTAAGGGCCGGTATGACAGAACGTTGGCAGCAAGAATATTGTTTTTCCACAAATTTATGAATTTTTTCTTGCAATTGGGCAAATAGAGCTGTAGGAGTTAATCCGGAAGCATCAGCGCTTTGATAGCCTGAAATAATTTGCGCTTTTACGCCTGCAACACGTACCATAAAAAATTCGTCTAAATTAGAAGCGCTGATACCAAGAAAACGGACGCGCTCCATGATAGGATTTTCTTTTTCCAAAGCCTCTTCCAGAACACGGCTGTTAAAATCCATCCAGCTGAGTTCACGGTTGATATAAGGCATTTTTGTTTCATTGCTCATGAGTATCTCGCACGACCTTTCCTTTGTTATATCAAACTTGATTTTACAGTTAAAATTGGCTGAACACCAAATACTTCTTGAAAGAAAGCGGAACATTTTTCAAATGCCCAGTGTTCCAATCTGGTATTGCTGTCACTTTTAGCGGTAATGATGAATTTATCGTCATCCAATCTTACCTTAACAGACTGCAATTTTTGTTTGTGAGATTTGTCTAGGGAATTTGCTAATCGAAAAATAGCAGCCAACTTCAGCGCAATGATTTTTTCGCTTCCCTTCAAAGATGCAAATTCTGCATCTTTGTAATTTGGTGTTTCACTTTCCGCAAAACGGGAAATATACGCTGTAATTAAGGTGGTTTTATCTGTTAATCCATAAATATCTGTATATTTCACAATATCAACATTGCTATTAAGATGATGCTTTGAATTGATAAAATAGCCGCAGTCATGTAGAATTGCAGCAATTTCTAATAGTAGTTTATAATGAGGATTCAAACCGTGTAGAGTTCTAATTTTATCAAAAATCATGCATGCTGCTTCCATGAGAAAGCTGGCATGTTCATAGTTGCATCGATAGCGATCGGCAACTGTTTTTGCACAGGCCAATGCATGTTCACGTGTCTCTACAACTTCGTTTAGAGCACGTTTCTGTACCAACATTTGTTCAATTAAAGTATCCCATAAATCTACTTTCGGAGCAATAACGTAATCAGCTTCCGTAAATTTCAAAAGTTTCGCATAAATAGCCAAAGAAGAATAGAACATTTCGGCTACCTCTTCGGTTAAGTCAAATTTTAACGCTATTTTTTCCAAAGGCATCAAACGAATGGTCTGATATAAATTGGTTAAAGTTTTTGCTTTAATCATATAATTTCCATCAATGGGTTCGGCGTTGCACAGTTTTGCAATCCGCTGCATTTCGTTTCCCGTTAATACCAAGCCGTTGACTTGTTGGTAGGGAACGGGCATTTGAATTCGATTAAAGATAGAATCTAAATATTCGTCTACCACAATTGCAAAGTCATCTGTATATTCTTGTACACCACTTAGCACATCATGCAGTTTTAGAGAACCGGTAGAGATATTTTGTGTAAAGAAAATATGTTTCCCATTATATAATGAAATACCTATAGAACCGGTACCAATATAAGATAGCAGCATATTTTCAGGTTGTTTTGTTTGTTCTTTCAGATTCGATTGAGGTGAGAATAATTCCATATGTTTTAATGCTTTTGTAATTGCAGAGTAAATAAGGGATTTTTCCTGATTATCATCATAAATTTCCACAATCATATCGTTTTGAATCAAAAGCTGATCTTGAATAAATTCCTTATTTTGTGCTTCTCGTAATGCAGTAGTACCGACTACTTTATATTGATCCACACCATATTCTTTCATCACATTGGAATAGCCGGTTAAAATATGGGAAAGTTCGCGCAAACATTCAAAACTGATTTTACCGTAGTTAAACACTTCATGTCCCAGTTTAAGAGGATATTCTAATGTGTTCAGCGGTATAATTTCTTTATTTCTGACCTGTGAAATCTGCATTTTCACATCGCTGGAGCCAATATCTATTACTGCAGCTACTTTACCGCCTTTATGTTTGGGCATGATGGTTGCACCGCCTTTTTAACAAATTATTATAACAAAGCTATTTTTCTCTATCAACATATTTCATAGAAATTTAAAGAATCAATTCGTTTTTTAACATACTTCTAACAATAGTGGTGAATGCCATTGCCGCATATCATGGCACTTGTCAATGAGAGTGGATAGCAAAATAGAAATTTGCATCTATCATTGAAATCGGTTATTTAAAATAAATAGATTGTTCTAGCTGAATTTTACTGTTGTTGAACAAAGAGTATCGGTTTGTATCTGCATAGATGAAGAGGGTATACAGCAATGTGATATATTTTTTGGAATCATGCGTTTTCATTTATAAATCAGTAATTTAAAATGGAGAGAAAGTATCGTGTTTACAAATGTTTCTGGTCACATTATGATGAATACAAAAATGCCGGGACAATGCAAGAAATAAGAGATATCTGATAGAGCAGTAAACGTAAACCTATATAAAATAGATACCGGATATAAATGTATGACGTAAAAGAACAAAATTTTTGCCAATAAGATTGCAGTTATGTATTGAACAGTAGATACTAAAATGAAAGAACTATAAAAATAAGGAAAGACATTGGAGTATATGGGGAATCAGAGTGAATAAGACAATACGTATGATTGTTTCTCTTAACTGTTTCTGAGAAGAACAAAAGAGAATATTGGAGGAAGGGAGAAGAAGTGGAGTGACTTGAGAGAGGCTTTTTGCAAAGTAAAAAATAGTGGAAACCATTTCTGGTTCTTTGGTCAGGTCCACAAGGATGAACGGAAATTTCGCTTTGGCGGGAGAAATACCAATGTAGGCTGCCTTGGGATAATTTGAAATGCTGTTGGGAGTCAATTACAACCGAATTTCGCAAAATAAAAAAGAGCAAGATTCACCTTGCTCTTTTTTATTGATAATATTTATGATTTAGAAGTTAATAATAATTCCAAAGCAGCTAACTTAGCTGCAATACAGAATACATTCATAGCTTCCTGAAGTTCCTGAACAGATGGGAAAGAAGGAGCAATACGGATATTGCAGTCTTTCGGATCTTTTCCATATGGATAAGTAGCGCCTGCATCTGTCAAAGTTACACCTGCTTCTTTGCAAAGTGCTACCACACGTTTTGCACAACCTTCCATTACATCTACACTGATAAAGTAACCACCATGAGGATTGGTCCAAGATGCAACACCGACAGGAGCCAATTGTTTTTCCATGGTCTCCAAAACAATGTTGAATTTGGGCTGTAATAATTCCTTATGCTGATTCATAATAGTCTCAACGCCATTCATGTCTTTTAAAAAACGTAAGTGACGTAATTGGTTAATCTTATCAGGTCCGATGGTTTGGAAAGAAAGACGTTTGCGAATATTGGCAAGTGTATTTTTGCTTCCTGCCATAGCTGCAACGCCGGCGCCGGGAAACGTAATTTTGGATGTAGAAGCAAATATAATAGGTAAATCTTCATTTCCTTGTTTTTTGCATTCGTCCATGAGATTTAACAATTGGTCAGGAGTATCTGTAATGTTGTGTACGCAATATGCATTGTCCCAAAAAATTTTAAAATCTTTTGCAGCCGGTTTCAGTGCTGCAAAGCGGCGTACTGTTTCGTCAGAATACGTAATACCTTGAGGATTGGAGTATTTGGGAACGCACCAAATTCCTTTAATGCTGGCATCAGTATGAACCAACTGCTCCACCATATCCATATCAGGTCCGTCTTCTGTCATTGGTACAATTATCATTTCAATGCCAAAGAATTCCGTAACACCAAAGTGACGGTCATACCCGGGGCAAGGACAAAGAAATTTTACAGTTCCTTGTTCCGCCCAAGGTTTACAATTTCCAAATCCACTGTACATGGCCGAGTTAACGGTATCAAACATCATATTTAAACTGGAGTTTCCGCCTACAATCACATCATTTGCATCTACACCTAATAAATTGCCAAAAAATTGGCGCATTTCAGGCAATCCGTCTACAACACCGTAATTGCGGCAGTCATCGCCTGCTTCAGCGTTGTAATCAGATGTGGAATTCAAAATATCCATCATCGGCATGGAAAGATCCAATTGTTCCGGACCGGGTTTGCCTCTGGACATATTTAAATTTAATCCTTGCGCTTTGTATGCATCATATTTTGCTTGTAAATCAGCTTTTTCTTTTTCAAGCGCTTCTTTAGACATAGAATCATAATATTCAGTGTTCATTTGCGTATCTCCTCTAACCAAAATTGCATAAATGTCTTAAAACCTTACTTATTCTACACTCATTTTATAAAAAATGCAAGTTAATTTTAATAATCTTGCATTTTGCTCAAATCATGAATCTTTGTGTAAACTTTTCTGTAGGTTTCTTCCAGTGATTCTCCTAATATGCGAGCAGCTTTGGCCGCGCTCTCATATTCTACATAATATTTCTTAATATGATGATAGGTGCATATTTTACAATCAATGGTTTGAGAACCAATTTGTATCGGCTTTACTTCTCGTGCCATAATATTACGTTTTGCAAAAGTTTTACGCAATCCAATGGCTGTTGTTTCTTGGAAAATGGTTTCTGTTATGATTTGTTCCAATTCCGGTTGGCATAATACGGTTAACTCATAAGCAGGACGATTTTTTTTCATATAAATCGGGGTAAAATATACATCGGCAGCGCCAAGTTCCAATAGACGTGTGTGGCAGTAAGCCAGTTGTTCCGGAGTGCTGTCATCAATAGCGCTTTTTAAAATGCAAATTTCATCTTCATGTGTGTCTGTAATTTCAGAAATCAGCATAGCACGTACTACATTTGGATGGGCAAATGCTTTTTTACCTGCGCCAACGCCTACTTTATCAATGGTGAATTTTTGGGGAAGTGTAAATGTATTTGCCAATGCTGCGATGATGGCCGCACCGGTTGGAGTAATCATTTCACCTTTATTTTCTGTGATTCTCATTGGTATGGAAGCCGACTGTACCAAACGCAGTGTACATGGGGTAGGTACCGCTGTCAGCCCATGATGACATTTTGTAAATCCACTGCCTTCATATAAAGGGGAGCAGATGATATGGTCAATATGTAAAAAATCAAGACATACAGCGACAGTGACTACATCCAGAATGGAATCATCGCTTCCTACTTCTTGAAAATGAACTTGCTTTGCAGGCATCCCGTGAACAAAACCTTCTGCCTGCGCCAGTACATGAAATATTTTTTTCGCTGTTTCTTTGGCTTTGTCTGAAATTTTAGATGCGTCAATGATATATTCAATGTCAGCAAGACAACGACCTGAATGGTCATGATGAGAATGAGTATGTGCATGCTTGTGTTCATGAGAATGCTCATAGGTGGAATGATTTGTGTCAATATCGAACGCAATTGCGGAGATTCCTTGTTTGTCTGTTTTTCTGATGTCAATTTCAAACTTCTCCAACGGTACGGTGTGAAGCTGATTGAGCAAAAATTCTCGGTCAACGCCCAGGTCTATCAAAGCTCCGACTGCCATGTCGCCGCTGATACCGGAATAACATTCGAAATATAATGTATTCATGGAAACTTCCTTTCTTTTTTATGAACATATTTGATAAAAAGGATGCTTTCTCAAACCGTGGTCAAAGCATCCTTTTGTATGTCATTCTGTTATATTTGATTCTGAGCCGCATTTACAATTAAACGATTGATTTGTGCAGCCATATAACCGCCGCCAAACCCGTTGTCTATGTTGACGGTTGCCATACCTGTGGCACAAGAATTAATCATGGTCAGCAAAGCGGAAATTCCTTGCAGATTTGCACCGTAACCGATGCTGGTAGGTACGGCAATGACAGGTTTGTCTATTTGTCCTGCCAATACAGATGCCAATGCTCCCTCCATACCTGCTACCGCAACAACTGCATTGGATTGACGAATATCAGGCAAAGCATCAATCAAACGGTGGATGCCGGAAACGCCGATATCATAAATACGATTTACCTGCGCCCCACATAATTCGGCAGTGACAGCGGCTTCTTCTGCTACAGGGATATCCGAAGTTCCTCCCGTACAAATCGTTACCAAGCCATGTTGTTTTGGTTTGTCTTCATATGCGTATAATATGCGAGCTGTATCGTGATACTGTGCGTGGGGAATCACAGGAAGAACCGCATCGGCTTGTTCTTTTGCTACTCGCGTTGCTAAAGCAATTTGGTTGCGTTCATATAATGTTTTAAAAATATCATGGAATTGTGCAACCGTTTTTCCTTGTGCAAAAATAACTTCCGGAAATCCTGTTCTTAATTGTCTGTGATAATCCAGTTTGGCATATTCCATATTATGATAAGGCAAATCCTTTAACTGTTCCATAGCTTGTTCCACAGAAAGTTCATGATTTTGGACTGCCTGTAATAATTCTTTCGTTAACATTGGTTACCTCTTTGTTTTTGATAAGGTTCATCCATACTGCCTGAACGGAATCCTTCCATATCTAACGTGATATAATCAAAGCCGATTTGTTTCAGGCGAAAAATCAAATCTGGCTGCTGATAAAATGTGAAAAATTGTTCTGTGGGAATCTCAATACGTGCAATGGTATCATGCATACGGACACGATTCACAGGAAATCCATTCTCATATAGCAGTTGTTCCGCTTTCTCAATTTTTTTCAGTTTTTCTTTGGTAATAAGGGTATGATAAGGAAGCCGTGTAGCCAGGCAAGGGGAAGAGGGAGTGTCTGATGAAGAAAGCCCAAAATCAGCTGCCATTTTTCGTATTTCCTGTTTTGTAATATGACAGTCGGCCAAAGGACTGATAATATCTAACTCCCGTAAAGCTCGGATACCGGGACGATGCTGGTGTAAATCATCCAGATTGGTTCCATCCATGCAGGTGGAGTAACCATGCTGAACTGCCCAATCCTTTAAAATGGAAAAGAGCATATGTTTACATTGATAACAGCGATCCAATGGATTTCTCATTATATTGGGATTGGTAAATTCATCAAGCTCAATAACATAAAAAGGAACGCCGATTTCCTGCGCTATTTTTTCTGCTGCATTTTGATTCCCTACAGGGTGCAATGTGGTTTGAAAATAAACAGCAGCCACCTTTGGTACTGTCTGTGCAGCAACCTTTAGCACAAGACTGCTGTCCACTCCTCCGCAAAAAGCGATGCAAATACCATTTTGGGCATAGTGGGACAAATACGTTTGCAATTGTTCTAGTTTTGTTTTTGTTTGCATAAAATTCTCTCTTATTTCTATTTTGTATGGATTAAAATTCTGCATTTCCTGTTGTTCGTGGAAAGGGCAAGACATCACGAATATTAGAAATACCGGTTAAATACATTACCATACGTTCAAATCCCAGTCCGAATCCGGCATGTTTTGTTCCGCCAAAGCGGCGTAAGTCCAAATACCACCAGTAGTCTTCTTCCTTTAGACCTGCTTCCTGCATACGTGTCTGTAATAATTCTAGACGCTCTTCACGTTGACTGCCTCCAATAATTTCTCCAATTCCGGGCACCAATAAATCCATGGCGGCAACTGTTTTGCCGTCGTCATTTAAACGCATATAAAATGCTTTGATTTCTTTTGGATAGTCTGTTACAAATACAGGTTTTTTAAAAATTTGTTCTGTTAAGTACCGTTCATGTTCTGTTTGCAAATCAATGCCCCAAGCAACGGGATACTCAAATTCAGCTCCACAATTTTGAAGCTGTTCAATGGCGTTGGTATATGAAATACAAGCAAAGTCTGATGTTACAATATGGTTTAAACGTTCCAATAGTTCTTTATCTACAAATTGATTGAAAAATGCAAGGTCATCTGGACAGGTTTCCATGACATAAGATATAATAAATTTGATTATCAATGTGCCCTCAGACAAAAACTTCCGGAAAAATATTCCTGGTCATCGAACTAAAATAAAGAAAACGTCTGATATATTTTGCGAAAAAGAAGGAACATCATGACGGATAGAAAAAGAAGGCGGACTTCCGACAGAGGTAACAGACGGCGGTCTGCGAAGGTGAAGTCACGAAAACAGAGAAAACAAAATAAAGGCAGAATGATTTTCTGTATTGCGATGGAAATGATCGTGGTACTTATACTTGTATTGGTCGTCGGATGGAATTATGGTATGGGGACGCAGCTGGTTGAATGGATTGAGCAGATGCGTAAGCCGGTTGTTAAAGAACTCGATATCAGTGGTATCAACAGTCCGAATGCGATCCTGATGCAGGTCAGGGGAGGTAAGATTCTGGGTGAGATTAACGGGGAGGCTCAGATTTATCCGGCTTCTATGACGAAGATTATGACTGTGATACTGGGGATTGAGAATTTTGATGATCTGGATGAGAAGATTACTCTGACGAATGAGATGTTCTCCGGATTGTATGAGCAGGATGCTACGCAGGCAGGTTTTCAGCCGGGGGAAGAGGTCCGGGTGATTGATCTTCTCTATGGTGCGATGTTGCCTTCGGGGGCAGAGTGCTGTATTGCGCTGGCAGATACGATCAGTGGTTCAGAGGCGGATTTTGCGGAGCTGATGAATAAGAAAGCAAGGAAGCTTGGAATGGAGAATACCCATTTCTGTGACTCTACAGGACTGCATAACCCGGATCATTACAGTACGGTTAAGGATATTGCGGTGTTGATGAAGTATTGCATTAAGAATGATACGTTTCGTGAGATTGTGGAGACCTCCAGACATTCTACCGGAGTTACAAATATCCATCCGGATGGAATTACTTACTACAGTACAATGTTTAAAAATCTGTCTGATCCGACAGTCACAGGTGGAAAAATCCTCGGTGGCAAGACCGGCTATACCAGTGAGGCAGGACACTGTCTGGTGAGTTTTGCGGAGATTGAGGGCAGGGAATATATCTTTGTTTCCGCAGGTGCTTCAGGAGCAGATGGAAATACGATTCCGCATATTCAGGATGCTGTGACTGTTTATAACAGGGTTGGTGCGGCGATTGAGGCGAAGATGAATGATAATAATAAATAAAATCTCCCACAAATTGTGACGCACATCTTGTGGGGAGCATTTTCGTTACTGTTCACACGCCACTATCCCGCGAGGTGTTTTGGCATGAGAATGCCAAAATCCCGAGACATACCGCGCGAATTTATGCGAATAGCATAAATTCTGTGCATCGCGAAGCGTGTTACTGGGCACGGAGTGAACAGTAACACAATAACCATTATTTTTGTGCGTTCTTCTGTTGCTATGGTAAATTCTGTTCAAATCTGTTATAATATGATTCAAAGGGCGTTTTTCACAGAACCTGCCTATATGCAGCACATTTGCTGTGTACAGGCGAAACAAATAGAATGATGAAGAACGGAAAGAAAGATATGAGTGATAAACTGAAATTAAAAGGGCATATGAAAGCATTCATGCGGTGGCCTCTGATTCTCTCGGCTTTACTGATCGTACTTAATATCTGGGTATATTTTGTCAGCGTGAAGGCTGGTATTATTGTGTCAGGTGGAATCCTGATTTATGTGGGATGTGCAGTAATAATACTCCGATGCCACAGACCGTTCATTGTAAATGAACTGATAGCCTTTGCCAATCAGTATGATTCGCTTGAAAAGAGAATCCTTGAAGAACTGGCATTGCCCTATGCCATTATGGATATGAATGGCAGAATGATCTGGTCCAACAAAGTATTTGCGGAGCTTACAGGTAAAGATCAGTTTTATAAGAAAAATGTCAGCACTGTTTTTCCGGATGTAACAGCTGACAAATTACCGGTCGCAGATAAGAAAGAGACTGCTGAGATCAGTACTCGATTTGGAGAGAAGACTTATCGTATTTCCATGCAGAGGGTGTCTCTTGGTGAAGTGGTTGCCAAAAGTGAGTTTCTGGAGAATTCAAACAGGAATGCCAGCCTGATCGCCATGTATCTGTATGACGATACAGAACTGAAGTCTTACATTAAAAAGAATGAAGACAATAAGCTTGTTGTAGCGTTGGCTTATCTGGATAACTATGAGGAAGCACTTGAGAGTGTAGAGGATGTGAGACGTTCACTTCTGATTGCTCTGATTGACCGGAAGATTACGAAATATTTTTCCAATTTCGATGGTCTTGTAAAGAAACTTGAGAAGGACAAATATTTCCTGATCATGCGCCAGAGTTCGCTTGAGGCTCTGAAAGAACAGAGATTTCATATTCTGGACGAGGTTAAAACAGTTAATATCGGAAATGAGATGGCGATCACTTTGAGTATTGGTGTGGGACTGAATGCCTCCACGTATATTCAAAATTATGAGTATTCACGTATTGCTATAGAGATGGCACTTGGACGTGGCGGTGATCAGGTTGTTATTAAGAATGGAAATAATATTACCTATTACGGCGGAAAGACTCAGCAGATGGAGAAGAATACCCGCGTAAAAGCCAGGGTAAAAGCGCAGGCACTGAAAGAGTTTATGAGTACGAAAGACAGAGTCGTTGTCATGGGACATAAAATCACAGATGTGGATGCGTTGGGAGCAGCAATCGGTATTTTTCGTGCAGGTAAAACACTTGGAAAATCTGTCAGTATTGTAGTGAATGATCCGACAAAATCTATCAGACCGTTGATCGCAGGATATGTGAATAATCCAGACTACGAGCCATCTATGTTTGTGGACAGCGAGCAGGCTAAAGATATGGTAGATAACAATACAGTGGTGGTTGTAGTTGATACTAACAGACCAAGCTATACGGAATGCGAGGAGCTTCTGCACATGACAAAGACAATTGTTGTGCTGGATCATCACAGGCGGGGAAGCGAAGTGATAGAGAATGCGGTGCTTTCCTATGTGGAGCCTTATGCATCCTCAGCCTGTGAGATGGTAGCAGAGATCCTGCAGTATTTCTCGGATGACCTGCGTATCCGCAATATGGAGGCTGACTGTCTCTATGCGGGAATTATGATCGATACAAACAATTTTACTACAAGAGCAGGTGTACGTACCTTTGAGGCTGCTGCATTCTTAAGAAGGAGTGGAGCAGACGTGACCAGAGTACGTAAACTGTTAAGGGATGATCTGAAATCTTATCAGGCACGTGC
>ERZ772882.3458-NODE-3458-length-12503-cov-3.808323_pt1 | contig 12503 bp, 9 predicted proteins | sample MGYA00580576_ERZ772882 | MGnify/ENA primary metagenome ERZ772882 (study PRJEB29015, sample SAMEA2737658) | human gut metagenome | biome: human gut; feature: human-associated habitat; material: faeces | place: China | collected 2012 ... | reverse complement strand
TGGCCGCTGCCTGCGTCCTGACGATGACCTCTCTGGCACTGCCTATCGGCGTCATGCCGGTCCAGACGGTGCATGCCAATATCATTACGGACGTCATCGGCGGCTTCCAGCTCAAATCGGCCATGAGCAAGCAGCTCAAAGCCTACGACACGACCAAGGAAGGGCAGGCCGCCATTTATCAGCAAGTGACGAAGCAGACGGGTGTCCTCAATAATTCTTATTATGACAACCGCCTTGCAAGCATCATGAACCGCCTCAGCGCGAGCATTGCCAAGACGGACTCGAGTATCACGACCCTGCCGTACCGCTGGTATGTCAGCCCGGACACGACCTTCAACGCCGCCTGCACGATGGGTCATGTCATGGTCGTCAATAAGGGCATGTTCGACCTCCTCAACAACGATGACGAAATCGCCGTCGTCCTCGGCCACGAAATGGGCCACGGCCAGAAGCACCATGTGGCCAACGCGACGATGAAGAAGCTCAACGTGGAAATCGGCAAGCAGGTCCTGGCCGACAGCGTCGGTGCTTCGGGCCTGAGCAGCCTGATCCTCGACACGGTCAGCAACCAGATCGAAACGGTCCATATCGACAGGGCTGACGAATGGGCGGCGGACAACCTCTCCTTCGACTACGTGACCAATGCCGGCTACAACCCGGGCGCGACGGCCGCTGTCTGGCAGCGGGTCATCGAAAAGCAGGGCGACAATTCGAGCAACTTCGTCGGTGAAATCTTCTCGCCGTCGGACCACCCGTCCAACGTGGAACGGCGCGACAACTACGCCAACAAGCTCTATGAAATGAGCGGCAAACACGCCAGCGTCAAAGACGGTACGGTCTACGTCAATGGCAAGAAATTCATCAAGCCTGCCGCCACGTACAGCATGAGCAGTGCCGAACGGTCCTATTTCGTCCTGGGCAACCTCGCCGCCGCCTACAAGAACGGCCACGCCAAGGAAAGCGCCACCGCTTCGGGCGGCACGGTCTACCTCGGTGCCCAGAACATCATGACGCCGGTCAACGGCGACCCGTCGGCAGAAGAACTGGCAGCGCAGCTCAATAAAATCAAATAATGATTGAACAGCATAACTAAAGGCAAAATGGCCGTGCACTATGTATATTTTGTATCTATCACCTGTAGTAAAATACAGGTGATTTTTTTTTGAAATAAGCTATCCTATAAGCAAGAAAAGAATTTTACAAGAATCGTTACGAAAAGGAGGTAATCTTATGGGTTTGATCAAAGCGGCAATGGGAGCAGCCGGCGGTGTCCTGGCTGACCAGTGGAAGGAATTTTTCTATTGTGACAGTATGTCCCCTGATATCCTCATGATGAAAGGGCAGAAGCAGACGAGTTCGCGCGGCCGCAGTTCCAATACGAGTGGCGAAGACAATATCATTTCCAACGGCTCGAAAATCGCCGTCAACAACGGCCAGTGCATGATGATCGTCGAATCGGGCAAGGTCGTCGACGTCTGCAACGAACCGGGCGAATATATCTATGATATGTCGACGGAACCGTCTATCTTTACGGGAGGCCTCGAACAGGGGCTCCGGGATATGTGGGGCCAGATGAAGGAACGCTTCACCTTTGGCGGCGATACGGGCAAGGACCAGCGGGTCTACTACTTCAACATGAAAGAGCTCATCGGCAATAAGTACGGCACGCCGCAGGAAGTCCCGTTCAAGATGAAAGACCCCGATACGGGTCAGATTCTCTTAATCCGCCTGCGCTGTTTTGGCGAATACAGCTATCGTATCGTCGACCCGGTCCTGTTCTATACCAACGTAGCGAGCAACGTCGCCGACCGGTATGAACGCAGCCAGATCGACAGCCAGCTGAAATCGGAACTGCTCAACGCCCTGCAGCCGGCCTTTGCCAAGCTCAGTGCCCAGCGTATCGACTACGTCGAACTGCCGGGGCGGACCTTTGAAATCGCCGACGCCTTGAATGAAGTCCTGTCCAAGCGCTGGCGGGAACTGCGCGGCCTGGAAATCGTATCCTTCGGCATCAACAGCATCAAGGCCAATGAAGAAGATGAAGCGAAGATCCAGAAAGTACAGATGGGCAAGACCCTGTCGGATCCGTCGCTGGCTATGGGTGCCATGGCCGATGCCACCAGCGATTCCCTGCGCATGGCGGCCCAGAATGAAGGCGGTGGCGGCGCGGCTTTCGGCTTCATGAATATGGCCGGCAATGCCGGTGCCGGCATGTATCAGCAGATGGCTCAGCAGCAGGAGCTGATGGAACGGCGGCAACGACTGATGGACCATCAGCAGTTAGAAGCTGAAATGGCCCGAGGGAAGGCCGAAGCAGAACGGGGCGTAGCCGCGCAGGCAGGCAGCTGGACCTGCCCGCAATGCGGTACGGCAAACCTGGGCAAGTTCTGCCTGAACTGCGGCACGAAGAAACCGGAACCCAAGCCGGCCGATACGTGGGACTGCGACTGCGGCCAGACTGGCAATACGGGGAAATTCTGTATGAACTGCGGTAAGGCCAAGCCCGAAGGGAAAGCGCCGGAAGCGGGTTGGACCTGTCCCAAGTGCGGCGCTGTCAATCAGGGCAAGTTCTGCATGGAATGTGGGACTCAGAAGCCGGCTGACGCACCGCTCTTCAAGTGCGACAAGTGCGGCTGGCAGCCGCACTTGTCGCATCATCCGCCGAAATTCTGCCCTCAGTGCGGCGATCCTTTCGACGAGCACGATCAACAATAGCGTAAGAAATGAGGTGAGCTTATGGCCAATACTTCCGTAGGCTATAAATGCCCGAACTGTGGCGGCCCCCTGGCCTTTGCGCCGGGGTCGGAAAAAGTGACCTGTCCGTACTGCGATACGGAATTTGAAGTCGCCAAGATCGAAGAACTCTTTGCCAAACAGGAAAAATTGGCTGCCGAAGCCCAGGCGGCGAAAGAAGCCAAGTGGGATACGGCCGATGCCGGCAGTGAATGGGGCGAAGACGAAGCAGCCCAGATGCAGACCTTCACTTGTTCCTCCTGTGGCGCTGAGCTGGTCAGCGATGGCAATACGATGGCGACGGAATGTTGCTACTGCGGCAACCCGACCATGATCCCCAGCCGTTTTTCGGGGATGCTCAAGCCGGATTTCGTTATTCCTTTTAAAAAGACGAAAGACGAGGCCGTAGCCGCTTTGAAAGAATTTTATAAGGGCAAACGGCTTCTGCCCAAGGCCTTCACGGCCCATAACCGCGTCGAAGCCATCCAGGCCATGTACGTGCCTTTCTGGCTCTTTGATTCTGATGTGACAGCGTCGGCCGAATTCCGGGCTGAGACCGATACGGTCTATGAAACGAATGATGAAACCGTGACCGAGACCAGCGTCTACCGCTGCGACCGCCAGGGGACCATGCGCTTCCAGCGTATTCCCGTCGACGGCAGCCAGAAGATGGACGATACCTATATGGAAAGCATCGAGCCTTACGATTATCACGACCTGGTTCCCTTCAGCAGCGCCTATCTGACCGGGTTCCTGGCCGATAAATACGACGTCGATGCCGAAGCCGCCGTGCCCCGGGCGGATGAACGGGTCCGCCAGAGCGCCCTCGGCGTCCTCGAAGATACCGTCGAAGGCTATGACCGGGTAGAACTCAAAGAAGATGCCATCCACAAAGAGGAAGGGGCTGTGTCCTATGCCATGGCGCCCGTGTGGATCCTGACGACGCGTTACCAGGACCAGCCGTATACGTTCATGATGAACGGCCAGACCGGCAAGATGGTCGGCAGCCTGCCTTATGACAAGGCCAGGGCCAACCTGTACTGGGCCGGCAGTGCCTTAATCTTGACGACGATTTTCTACTTCATTGCCAAGTGGTTCGTGTAAGGAGGGATAGCCATGAAAGGATATGTAACCAAGAGTCTGCTGTTCCTGGCCTGTCTGTTCTTCCTGGCGATGAATGTCTTGGCCGCCAATCCGTCCAGCCTGGCTGACGGGGCCCAGCTCCTGAAGGGCAGTGAACGCATTGCCGTGCTGAATGAACTCGGCAACATCGAAAAGAAATACGGCGTGCGCCTGGCCGTCGTCACCGTCAAGACGACGAATAAAGTAAAAATCGGTGACTATGCCAATCAGCTCCTGGACAGCACTTATAAAGACGGGAAGAACGGCAATATGGTCCTGGTCCTGGCGATGGATACGCGGGACTATTACGTAGCCACCGATAAGGCCATGCGCCAGCGCATCAGCGATAAAGGCAGCCTTCCCGTCTTGGAAGAAAAATTCCTGCCCTTGCTGAAAGAAAAGAAATATGCCGAGGCTTTCAAAGCCTATGCCTTGGAGTCCGGTGAACTGCTGGCCTATTATGAAGCCAATGGCAAGGCCTATGATCCGCATTACGCCTTCAGTTGGACGGCGCTGCTCATCGCCCTGGTCCTCGGCATCGGAGGCGGCTTCCTCATCCGGCGCTATCTCATCAGCACCATGAGCAATGTCGCACCGGCCCTGGCGGCGTCGGCCTACCTCGATGAGAACAGCTTCGACCTTACGGAAAAGGAAGATACGTTCCTGTTCATGAATGTATCCCGCGTAGCCAAAGCGAAAAAATCGGGCCGCAACGACAGTACCGACGAGAATCACGGCGGTGGCGGCGGGAAGTTTTAAGCAAAATACGAAGGAGGAAATCCGATGATTTTTGGCAGAAAATACTGGCTGGGCCTGGCCCTTTGCCTGGCTCTGCAGGGGGCGGGCCAAGTCAGCGCCAATCTCGTCGTCTTACACACCAACGATGTCCACTGTGGCGTGGAGAATCAGCTGGGCTATGCCCAGCTAGCCCAGTATAAAAAGGACCTGATGAAGAATCCTGACGATACGGTGCAGCTCGTCGATGCAGGCGATGCCATCCAGGGCGAACCTCTGGGAAGTCTGACCCGGGGGCAGGCCGTCATCGACATCATGAATGTCGCCGGCTATGATTTCGCCATTCCCGGCAATCATGAATTCGACTATGGCGTAGCACGCCTGCTGGAACTGGCACCGCAGCTTGCTGGCGGCTATTACAGCTGTAACCTGGTAGATCTGCGGACGGGGAAGACCGTTTTTCCGCCCTATAAGATGGTGGCCTATGACGGCGGGAAAAAGGCGGCCTTCATCGGCGTGACGACGCCGCAGACCCTGATTTCTTCGACGCCCCGTTACTTCCAGGACGATAAGGGACAGTTCATCTACGGATTTTCAGAAGATGCGACAGGACAGAAAATCTATGAACAAGTCCAAAAGGCCATCGACCAGGCTTGGGACGAAGGGGCCCGGACGATTATCCTGGTCACGCATCTAGGTCAGAATGGGTCGCTCCCGGTCTGGACCAGCGAGGCCTTGGCTGCACATACGCAGAAAGTGGCGGCCATCATCGATGGTCATTCCCATGAACAATATGAACGCTTGGTCAAGAACCGCAAAGGTCAGCCCGTCCTCATCGCACAGACGGGAACGAAGTTCCAGTCTGTCGGCAAATTGGTCATCGATGACTACGGCCACGTGCGGGGCGAATTAGTGACCCAGCTGGACGGGGCCGATGCGGCGATAGAAGCCGTCGTACAGCGCGAAATGGCTGTCGTCCGGGAACAACTCCAGCAGCCGGTTGCCACGCTGCCTGTAGATTTCGTGACCGATATCGAGGGTCAGCGGCGCGTCCGGAACGGGGAAACGAACTTGGCCGATTTAGCAGTCGATGCCATCCGGTACCGGCTGCATACGGATGTGGCGCTCCTGAACGGCGGTTCCTTCCGGGCCCCGCTATCAGCCGGCATTGTGACCTATGAATCGTTATACCGGGTCTTTCCCTTTTCCAATCAGCTCGTCGTCTGCAGCGTAACGGGCCAGCAGCTCCTCGATGCCCTGGAAATGGGGGCTTCGCGGTATCCTCAGGAATTTGGCGGATTTTTGCAGGTGTCCGGCCTGACTTACCGCATCGATCCGGCGATTCCCAGTTCCGTCGTCCTCGACGATAAGGGACGTTTCGTCAAAGTAGCCGGTCCGCGGCGGGTCAAAGACGTCCAGGTCAACGGCAAGGCCATCGAGGCCGATGAAGACTACCGCGTCGGCGGTACAGCTTACGTCCTCTGCCATGGCGGCGATGGCCAGACCAGTCTGCAAGGCGGCATCCTGTTGGAAGATACGGGCTTGTCCGATGTCGACGCCCTGGCAGCGTATCTCTCCCATAAGGGGGACACCCTGGCTGCTGACTATGGCAACCCGGCCGGACAGGGACGGATTACCGTCGGCCCGTAAACAGCAGCGGTGTGACGGCTATAGAAAAGGAGGTATTTTCGATGAATCAGATGATGACCAAACGGCTTCTTTCACTAGTGGCGGCAGGCCTCGTTTTCGCCGCTTCCCTGGCCGGATGTGGCAGTAACGCACCGGAATCACCGAAAGCGGATGCCGTGAAGATGGAAGCCATCCAAACACTTAAACTGGCTGGCAAAGACGTACCGCTCTATGAATTGACGGGCACTGAGCTGCCTCACTTCGTCAATTCTCTCCTGGCCGTAACAGCCGATGCGGTCTATGCTCCGACTCAGGAGAAAGGGGAAGACGATGCTCATCTCTGGAAATTCCCGATGAAAGGCGACAAGCTCTCGGCCGGACAGGAAATCGGTCTGATGAAACGGTACTGGCTGACGACGAACGGCCAGAACGTCTATTTTTGCCAGGGCAATCATGTCCAGGGCATCTATGACGGTTCGGCTGTCCACCAGGCGGCCTTGAGCAGCAACCGGGAACGTTCTCTCCAGGCTGTCTACGGCAGTGATGCGGTCTATTTCGATCGCGAAGGGGCCAGTGCGACGGCCGGCATCACGCGGGGCACGCTCACGAAAGACGGCTTTTCGAATCCCAAACTGCTGCTGGCTACCTTTGGTTATATGGACCAGCGCAAGGCTGCTAAAGACGAAGTCGCTCCCAAGCTGATTGCAGCTGATACAGACGGCTTCTATATGCAGTGGACGGCCCGTAATGGTTCGAACAATGGCACGGGATGGACGAAACCGGTTTATGCTTTTGACCCGGATGGCAAGGAACTGCGTTCCTTTGAAGTAAATACAGGCCTGGCTGAAGTCATGAAAATCGTTCCGAAGTTCTGACGGTATCTGCTAAGTATACCTCTCAACGTTGTCCCAAATGCGGTACTATCCACAAGGAAAACCGTGACCATCACAAACACTTATATCGTTGCCAGTGTGGTTACAGATCTAACGATGACCGTATCGGAGCTATGAATATCCAACTCCTCGGAACTATGTGGATTTCCGGAGATAACCATCCTCGTTACGAAAGAATAACAACTGCTTCGGAGTAAACTCCTTAGCAAAGCGGGTGTTGTCAGCCACCCGATGATGTAGGCGGATTTAGGAAGACATCTTTTAGATGTCGTTAGTACCTATGCAGTTCCGACTTACAAGCTCCCGACTTTAGTCGGGAGTAGTTGATGGGTGTATCCTTTCGCTATACGTTTTTTTATAAGTATACCATGCCCAAAAGGCCCATGTATACCGGGATAGTTTACAAAATCACTGCTTCGGCGTGATCCACCGCACGGGGCTCATCCATAAATTCAAGGGGGCAGGCCTAATCTTGCCTTATTCATGAAAAAAGTATATAATTAAAGTTAATGTAATGAATTTTTTGTATATCGACAGGGGAGATGTGTTTGTTCATGAATAAAACGATCGTTACGTCTATTTTTGTCGTATTGGCCTTGTTATTATCGACGACGTGGGACTTGCTGGCTGTCAAGATCTTGCTGACAGGCTGTCTCATGGGCTGGCTGGCCCGGACGATTGTCGCCAATTTTCAGGCCAATGCCAAAAAAGCCGCTGCCCGGAAGAAACGGGTACGCCGTCCGCGCGCGGCCCAGCACAGCCAGGCCGGTCCGACGAGCCAGGCCAGTGTATCCGGCCATTGATGAGTAAAAAAAATTAAAATCCATAAAATATAAATCATTGTCATAAAGGCATATAAGATGTTAAAGAGGTTAAACAGAATCATAACGTTTAATCTCTTTTTTATACTTAAAAAATATAAGTAAAACGCCGACGATGACTTAATAGTATATTTGACAGGCCATTTTAATCGTGATATACCTACAGGTACAGAGGCGAGCGAAAAAGTCATAGCAGAGCTTTTTGTTATTCGTTTACTGCATTTATTGTACCCTGCGTACCTTCGTGCATCCTCTGCAGCATATTTTTTGTAGGAGGTATTCATATGAATGGTGTTGTTTTAGTCACCTGTGCTATCGTCATCTTGGCGGCAGCCTATCGGTTCTACGGCAAGTGGCTGGCCAAGACGTGGGGCATCGATCCCAACGCCCTGACGCCGGCTCATCGCCTGGAAGACGGTCAGGATTATACGCCGTCTTCGAAATTCACGGTTTTTGCCAATCAGTTCTCGTCCATTACCGGTGCCGGCCCTGTCACGGGTCCGATCATCGCCGCCGCGTACGGCTGGCTGCCGGCCTTCTTATGGCTTATGATCGGCGGCGTCTTCTTCGGCGCTGTCCAGGACTTTGCCGCTCTCTATGCGTCCATGAAGAATGACGGCAAATCTATGGGCGTCCTCATCGAAAAGTATATCGGCACGACGGGCCGCCGCCTGTTCCTGCTCTTCTGCTGGGTCTTCAGCCTGCTGGTCATCGCCGCTTTCGGCGATATCGTCGCTACGACGTTCAACGGCTTCGCCAAGGATGGTTCCATGGTCCTGCCCAATGCCGCTGCCGCTTCCATTTCCATGTTGTTCATCTTCGTCGCCATCGCTTTTGGCCTGTTCATCAAGAAGTTCAACCCCAGCGAAAAAGTCCGCTTCGTCATCGCTATCGTCCTCTTGATCGCCATGCTCTACGTCGGCATCGACCTGCCGATTTATCTGGACCGCATGACCTGGCTGTACATCATCTTCGCTTATATCTTCTTTGCGTCCATCATGCCCATGTGGCTCCTCAAACAGCCGCGTGACTATATCAGCGCCTTCCTGCTGCTCATGATGATCGCCGGCGGTGTCATCGGCATCTTCATCGCTCAGCCGACGCTGAACATGCCGGCCTTCACGTCCTTCTCTGTCGGCGGCAAGGATTTGTTCCCGATCCTGTTCATCACCATCGCCTGCGGGGCTGTTTCCGGGTTCCACAGCCTCGTTTCGTCCGGTACGTCGTCGAAGACGCTGGATAAGGAACAGGATGCCGTCTTCGTCGGCTATGGTTCCATGTGCGTCGAATCGGTCTTAGGCGTCGTATCCCTGGTCATCGCCTGCGCCGCCGCTTCCAACGGCCACGTCGCTTCGGGTACGCCGTTCCAGATTTTCTCCGGCGCTGTCGCCGGCTTCTTCACCATGTTCGGCCTGTCCCAGACCGCCGCTGCCTGCATCATGACCATGTGCGTTTCTGCCCTGGCCCTGACGACCCTCGATGCCGTCGGCCGTATCGGCCGTATGTCCTTCCAGGAATTGTTCAGCGTCGATGAAGGGCAGGAAATGACGACGATCCAGAAAATCTGCGTCAATAAATATTTCGCCACGGTCATCACCTTGTTCTTCGGCTTCCTGCTCTGCTTAGGCGGCTACATGAACATCTGGCCGCTCTTCGGCTCGGCCAACCAGCTGTTATCGGCCATGGTCCTCATCTGCCTGACGGTCTTCCTCAAGACGACAGGCCGCAAGAGCTTCATGCTCTACGTCCCGATGGTCGTCATGTTCTGCGTCACCATGACGGCTCTCGTCGAATCGGCTTACGCCCTGATCATTAAGATCGCTTCGGGCAACTGGTCGCTCCTCATCGAAGGCCTGCAGTTCGTCCTGGCCATCGCCCTCATGGTCCTGGCTGTCTCCATCGTCTACCACTGCGGCAAAGAACTCATCCACGCCGACGATAAGACGGCACACCAAGACGCCCAGCCGACGGCTACGCATTGAGAGTGTCAGCAGTTAGCAGTTAGCAGTTCGTAGGGGACGCCCAAAGGGCGTCCCGCAGAGTGCAGTTAGCTATCAGCCATTAGCAGTTAAACACTAACGGCTAACCCCTAAAAAGGGCCTGTTGCATATGCAACGGACCCTTTTTACTTATAAAAATGTAATTTATAAAGTTAAATACTTATTTAGAGTCAAAAGTATAACGTTTTAATTATAAATTGTGAAAGTTTTCGCTTAAAATCCCTTGACAATGTACTAAGTAAAGTGTACAACCTCAGTAACGTTTCCGATAGGAAGCCATTTATTCTTAGTCATCAAGAGGTATGTTATCATGGGGTACTTAAAAAATTTGACCATCATGTGTTGTACGATATGATCGTATTGTACAACCATTCATAAGGACAATACAATACGAAACCTATTCATCCAGAGCAGCCGAGGGACTGGCCCGATGACGCTGCGGCAACCTACGTAGGTAAGGTGCCAATTCCAGCAGGAACAACCTGGCAGATGAAGTCATGGGCATACGTCTATTTATAGCGCCATCTGCATGTATCAGGTGGCGCTTTTCTTTTGCCAAGAAGGAGCTGAGTATATGGAGCATGTGGCAAAGTATTTGACTGAACTAATCGGCAACACGCCGCTTTTGGAACTGACTCATTGGCAGGCCCGGCACGGCCTCAAGGCCCGGGTCCTGGCTAAATTGGAGTACATGAATCCCTTGGGCAGCGTCAAGGACCGCGTCGCAGCGGCGATGATCGAAGAGGGGATTCGTCAGGGGAAAATCGATCAGGATACGGTCATCATCGAACCGACCAGCGGCAATACGGGCATCGGCCTGGCCTTGGTCGCCGCCGTGAAGGGGCTGCACCTGATCTTGACCATGCCTGACACGATGAGCCTGGAACGGCGCAAGATCGTGTCGGCCCTGGGGGCAGAAATCGTGCTGACACCGGGCATCGAGGGGATGCGCGGCAGCATCGGCAAAGCCGAAGAATTGAGGGATTCTTACGGCAATGCCTTCATTCCCCAGCAATTCGACAATCCGGCCAATCCGGCCATCCATCGGCAGACGACGGCTGAAGAAATCTGGCGCGATACGGACGGAAAGGTAGACATCTTCATTTCTTCCGTCGGTACGGGCGGCACCATCACCGGTACGGCCCAGGGCCTGAAAGGCCATAAGCCGGACGTCCAGATCGTCGCTGTCGAACCGAAAGATTCGGCTATCCTGCACGGCGACCGGCCGGGACCGCACGCCATTCAGGGGATTGGCGCCGGGTTCATCCCGAAAGTATTGGATATGTCTCTCGTGGATGATGTGATCGACGTATCCAATGAAGATGCTTACGGCCGGGCCAGGGAAGTGGCCCAGACGGACGGCCTCCTGGTCGGTATTTCTTCCGGCGCGTCGCTGCAGGCGGCACTGGAACTGGCCAGTCGGCCGGAAAATGAAGGCAAGACCATCGTCGTCCTCCTGCCGGACGGCGGCGAACGCTACTTATCGACGGCTTTATTCGAGGGGTAAAGAAATAAAGATACAGCCGGTATAGAGGGGGAAATAACATGAAGAAAAAACATATCATAGCTATACTGGCTTTCACAGCGGTATTAGTCGCCGCGGGGGCATTGGCTGGCTGCGGGTGAAGCGATACAGCCGATGGCGGCGGCACGATGACCCTGACTAATGTCTCGTATGATCCGACCCGTGAGTTATATAAAGAATATAATGAATTGTTCCAGAAACACTATCGGGAGACGACAGGAAAGGATATCCGCATCATCCAGTCCCATGGTGGATCGGGCAGTCAGGCCCGTTCTGTCATTGAAGGCAGCAAGGCCGATGTTGTGACCTTGGCCTTGGCTCATGATATCTCGCTTATCGAAAAAGCCGGCCTCATCCATGAAGGCTGGCAAAGCGATTTCGCCAACGATTCGGCGCCGTACACGTCGACCATCGTCTTCCTGGTCCGCAAGGGGAACCCGAAAGGGATACGCGACTGGGATGATTTGGCAAAGCCCGGCGTCAGCGTCATTACGCCGGACCCGAAGAGTAGCGGCGGTGCCTGCTGGAACTTCTTGGCCGCCTGGAGTTGGGGCCTTGACCATTTCGGGGGAAATGAGATCAAGGCCCGTGCCTTTATGACCGACTTGTATCGCAACGTCACGGTCATGGATTCCGGTGCCCGTGGTTCGACGACGACCTTCGTCGAAAACGGACAAGGCGACGTCCTTATCGCCTGGGAAAACGAAGCGCTTTATTCGATGCGCGAATATCCCGACAAGTTCGAACTCGTCGTGCCCAGCATCAGCATCATGGCCCAGCTCCACGCGTCGCGCGACGTTTCCTTTGGCATCGACAAGGGCAAGCTCGTCGCCCTCCTCGGTCCCAGCGGCAGCGGCAAGACGACGATTCTGCGCATGCTGGCCGGCCTGGAGAATCCCAACAGCGGCGACATCTTCATCGACGGCCGCCGGGTCAACGACATTCCCGCTGCCAAGCGGGGCATCGGCTTCGTCTTCCAGAACTACGCCTTGTTCCGCTATATGACCGTTTTCGATAACGTCGCCTTCGGCCTGGAAATCCAGAA
>ERZ772882.3454-NODE-3454-length-12522-cov-2.508302_pt1 | contig 12522 bp, 8 predicted proteins | sample MGYA00580576_ERZ772882 | MGnify/ENA primary metagenome ERZ772882 (study PRJEB29015, sample SAMEA2737658) | human gut metagenome | biome: human gut; feature: human-associated habitat; material: faeces | place: China | collected 2012 ... | reverse complement strand
GCGATTTTCTAGGTATAGCCGACAGTCGATATAATGAGCGCAAGTGAGTGGGCGTGCTTGCATGACTTGCGAGCGGCGAATTAGGGTCATGACATAGTAAAGCTAGATGCGTATGCGTAGGTTAGCCTGCGCATGCAGGATGAAGGAGATATATGAATAAAGAATACAAATCAGGCTTCGTGTCCATCATAGGCAGACCAAACGTTGGAAAGTCGACACTTATGAACAGACTGATAGGACAGAAGATAGCGATAACAAGCAACAAGGCGCAGACCACGAGAAACAGGATACAGACCGTGTACACCAGCGGGATCTCCACCGTCTCTTTGATGGCCCGGATGGCCTCCTCGGTGATGAAGGTGTTGCACACCAGCCCAAAGGCCCCCTGATGCTCGGCATAGGCGGCGATGCTGGCCGACCTCTGCCCATTGGTGAGGCCACCCCCCACCCCGGCAAACACCGGCACCTCCGACACCGACAGAATGGCCTGTGTGATAGCCGGCTGGGGCGTAAAGGGATACACGGCGATGACGGCGTCGGCGTTGATGTTCTTGATAATGGCCACATCCGTGGAAAACACCAGCGACTTGATGCGCCGCCCGAAAATGCGGATGCCGCTGCACTCGCTGATGCAGCGGGGAACCTGAATGCTGTGCTTGCGCAGCTCCCCCTCATAAACCGGTACAAACTTCTTCACCGTCATCCCTCCATGTCTTGTATTATTAGACACATTGTAGCATATCTCCCCGTCTCTGTAAATATTTCCCAAGTTATTCGTCAGATTTTTACGTTTTGTTCATTTTTGTAAAGTCCCTTAACAGGATGCAGCTTATAAGGGATACGTCCCCCTGCCGATCACTTGCGATCGAAGTTCGTGTGTGCTATACTGAATATCCATTCGGCAAATCGGCGTCTGTGGAAGTAATTACGCTTGCTTTATATGAGCCCAAATATGAGGACTTGTGGTTTCGGCAAATGATGCTGGCCGATGAAGATACCATGTCCTACCATCGTGCATAGGGTGGGACAATTCCCTGGCCGGAAGATAAATCCCCGTCTATCGGTTTGACCTGCTCCCTTTTGTCCATTGTTTTCTCCTTGGCCGCAATTTCCTTTGCTCCGGAAAACGTCAAATATCATCTTAGGAGGCCGTCATGAATCTCTCCATCGTGCAGGGTGATATCACCCAATTCCACGCTGATGCTATCGTCAATGCCGCCAACACCTCCCTGCTGGGCGGCGCCGGGGTAGACGGTGCCATCCACCGGGCCGCCGGGCCGGGTCTCATGGCCGAGTGCAAAACGCTGAACGGCTGCCCCACCGGCGAGGCCCGCATCACCGGTGGCTATGACCTGCCCTGCCGGTACGTGATCCACACCCCCGGCCCCATCTGGCGGGGCGGCGGCCACGGCGAGGCCGCCCAACTGGCCTCCTGCTACCGCAGCTGCCTGACGCTGGCACTGGAGAACGGCTGCCGCACGGTGGCCTTCCCTTCCATCAGCACCGGTGTCTACCACTATCCGCTGATGCAGGCGGCTCATGTGGCCCTGAAGGCCATCACGGACTTCCTGCGCCTTCATCCGCAGCTGTCCGTCACCATGGTCTGCCACTCCCCCCAGGCCCTCCACGCCTATCAGGTGGTGTGGAATATGCTCTATCAGGAGACGAAGCCCCATGAGGACTGACCCGCAAAGCCCCATAGCGTGCGCTGCCCGTAAGCAGCACACCCTCCCGAAGCAAAAGCGCCGCCCCACCGGGCGGCGCTTTCGTCTATCGCACTCTTCAGATCTTGATAAGCTCATACGCTCTGGTGCCGATGCCGATCTTCTCGGCGTGCTCCAGACAGCTCATCCAATCCGTCTCCGGATGGATGCGATGGAAGTGGTCGTGGTCATGGACGTCACCGCCGTCGGCCGCAGAACCCCGCATCACCGGCTGAGCGTTGACGGCATCCACACAGGCCATATCCAGTGCCACCGGGTCGAAGGAGGCGAACATTCCCACATTGGGAACAATGGCGGCGTCGTTCTCGGCGTGACAGTCGCAGTTGGGCGACACGTCGATGACCAGTGAGATATGGAAGCAGGGCCGCCCGTCCACCACCGCCTTGGAGTACTCTGCGATCTTTCGGTTCAGATTCGTCACCGTCTCATCCCAGTCGATCTGGATGGCGTTCCGGGGACAGATGGCGATGCAGCGGCCGCAGCCCACGCAGCGGCTGTGATCGATGTTGGCCTTTCTCTCCGCAACGGACAGAGCGCTGTGGGCGCAGATCCTGGTACACATCCCGCAGCCCACGCAGTGTTCATGGTTCACATGGGGCTTTCCGGCGTTGTGCTGCTCCATCTTCCCGGCCCGGCTGCCGCAGCCCATGCCGATGTTCTTCAGCGCCCCGCCGAAGCCCGCCTCCTCATGGCCCTTGAAGTGGGTCAGGGAGATGAACACGTCGGCATCCATGACGGCCCGACCGATCTTGGCCTCCTTCACCAGCCGGCCGCCCACCACCGGCACAGCCACCTCGTCGCTGCCCTTGATGCCGTCTGCGATGATGACCTGACATCCCGTGGTCATGGGATTGAAGCCGTTGAGACACGCCGTATCCAGATGATCCAGCCCGTTCTTCCGTCCCCCTACATACAGGGTGTTGCAGTCGGTGAGGAAGGGCTTGCCACCCCGCTCTTTCACGAAATCTGCCACCGTCTTGGCCCAGTTGGGCCGCAAGAAGGCCAGATTGCCCGGTTCACCAAAGTGCATTTTGATGGCCACGAACTTCCGGTCGAAGTCGATTTCGCCCATCCCGGCGGTTTTCATGAGGCGGGTCAGCTTCTGCTGGAGATTCTCGTGGAAATCCGCCCGCAGATCCGCCCAATAAACTTTTGATGCCATAGGGATCCCCCGCTTTCTGTAAATTGATGCGTTCAGTCTACCACATTTCCCGAAAATGTGGTAGACTGAAAATATCCCCAAGGAGGTGTTTTTTCATGCGTCTCTTGACCCACACCGTTACCCCGCAGGAGGCCGGCCTGCCGGTACGAACCCTGCTGCGCCGGCAGCTCCGTATCTCCGGCAGCTTTCTGGCCAAGCTGAAATGGCGGCCCGGCGCCATCACCCTGAACGGTATCCCCGTCATCGTCTCCACCCGCACAGAGGCCGGCGACGTGCTGGCGGCGGACGTCTCCGACCTGCCGGGAGAAAACCCCCACATCCGCCCCGTGGCCTATCCGCTGGATATTCTGTGGGAGGACGAGGATCTTCTCCTGCTGAATAAGCCCGCCGGCATCGCCATCCATCCCTCCGCCCTGACGGAGGAGACCGTCACCGTAGCCGGTGCCGTGTGCCACTATCTCCGCACCGACAGCTTCCACTGCGTCAACCGTCTGGACCGTGGCACCACCGGCGTCATGGCCGTGGCCAAGACCGGCTACATCCACCGCCTGTGCATGGAGTCGCTGCACACCGATTCCTTCCTCCGGGAGTACCGGGGCATCTGTCTGGGTACGCCCCAGCCCTCCTCCGGTGCCATCGATCTGCCCATCAGCCGGGACCCCGGCTCTCTGCTCCGCCGCACCGTGGACCCTATGGGACTCCCCGCCCGAACCCTCTACGAAACGCTGCTGCCGGGGGAGCTGTCTCTGCTGCAGCTGCTGCCCCAGACGGGCCGCACCCACCAGCTGCGGCTCCACCTCTCCGCTGTGGGCCACCCGCTGGCCGGGGACTGGCTCTACGGCACCGAGGCCCCCACCCTCATCCCCCGTCCGGCGCTGCACTCCTACCGTCTCCGGCTCCTGCACCCCGTGACCCGCCGCTGGCTGGATGTCACCGCCCCGCTGCCGGAGGATATGCGCCGCCTGCTCCCGCCGGACTGCGATCCCGCATAAAAAGCTTTTGCCGTGAACTATATTAATGGCAGCGGCATCTACCAGGCGGGGCAGCTTTTTCCCATCAGCCGTCCGCAGACGGCCCTTATTCCATCATCTGCCGCGCAAAGCACCGGGCCTTCTCCCGGATCCCCGGCAGGCGCACCAGACTCCCCCGCTCATTGGCTGTCTCCAGCAGGCAGAACCGTGGCGGCAGATAGAAGGCCTTATTCATGTTCAGCGCCGAGATCAGTTGCCGGGCCAGCAGATCGCCGCCGGAGTAGCCGGACACCACCAGTCCGTAAAGCCGCTTGTCATAGAACCGGGTCTGGCGGAACAAGGCCGTCAGACGGTTGACGCAGGCGGTGAGATTGGCGGAGAGGGCATCGTTATAGTTGGCGCAGACCATCACCAGCGTGTCGCAGGAGCGCACCGCCGGATACACCTCCTCCACCATCGGCCCGCCATAGAAGCACCCGCCCTGCTCCCCGAAGTGCATACAGGCGGTGTAGCTGCATCCGTTGCAGTCGGCCATGGTCCCGTTCCGCAGGCAGATCTCCTGCACCTGCACCTCCGGCGGCAGGGATCGGCGCACCATCTCCCACAGCGCCAGCGTGTTGGAGGTGCTGCGCTGGGAGGCGTGGAGCGCCAGGATGTGCCGGATGGGGGCGGGTCTTTCCCAGTCCGCCAGACGCCCGATGAGCTCGGCCACGGCGGCGTGAAAGGCTGTGACCTCATCGGTGCCGCCGATCTGGGCCTGCACCCGGAAGTTCCGCAGGGAACCGGTGGCCTCCACCAGCGGGCGTCCCAGAAAGGCGCAGCCCGCCTGATTGGCGGCGAACACCAGATCACGGGCGGCGTCCTTGGTGTATAGCTCTCCCCGCCCCGTCACCACCAGCCCCGCTACGCAGCCCTCCAGCAGCGTCCGGCTCCTCCGCAGGGTCATCAGCATCCGATACCCGCTCTCGCTGCATCCGCTCTCGTCCAGTGCCAGAGCAAACAGCAGCCGCTGTCCGGCCAGCCCCTCCAGCCCCGCATCCGGGTCACGGATCTGGCTGTCCGGCGGCAGCAGCGGTGTCAGCAGCGCCAACAGCTCCCGGCTGTATGGATTCTCCGGCAGCAGCACCGTCAGTGCCATCCCGCTCCCTCCTTCTTCATCGGATCGCCCGCAGGCGCTCCATGGTATCTCTCAAACGCTCCTGCAAGGCCTCCGGCAGGGGCAGCCGCTCCGGCTCCGTCCCCGTGGGGAGCAGCCGGTTTCTGGCCCCCATAAACACCCCATCCAGATAGGTGGACGAGCAGTGCCACTGCCCCCGCAGACAGGCCAGCAGGCTCAGCGCCCCGGAGCTGAGGGCCGGGGCCACATAGGGCTTGAAGCCCAGCCGCCGCATCTCCAGATTGGCTGAGACCACCCGCTCCGTCAGCTCACGGGACAGTGCGTCGTCGTAGTGCTCTATGGAGTTGGCCACCACCAGATCGGCCCCGTGTGGGCCGTAGGTGCGCCCCTCCGTCAAAAAGGCGGCAAACCGTGGCTCCTTCTGGGCATAGTACATGGCTCTGGCCTGCATGACCCCCAGTCCGAAGCCCCGCACCTGATGGGAAAACAGCCCTCCGCCGTCCCACCGGCCCGTCTCGTCCCGGTTGCTCTCCTCCAGCACCGCCCGGCACAGGGGATCCACCGGATCGCTGACCACGCAGAACATTCCTCCATAGCGCCGCTGCCGGGCCATGCGGGCATAGCGGACCGCCAGTTCCCGGTTCACCTGATACTGGGCCATGCGGACGTCCCCGGAGGTAACGGAGGTATCCGGCACGAACCGGGAGGCGCAGAACAGGAACACATCCCCGTCAAACACCTCCTCCGGGGAGACGATCTCCACCGGCGGCAATCTCTCCCCCTCCGGTGAGACGATCTGGTTCAGCTCCATCTCCCACCGCTGGGGAACGTTCTCCCGCACGTCGCAGATGCCGATGGAGTCGATGACATCGCCTCCCAGCAGCCGCAGCCCCATGAGAAGGGTACTGCCCACATCGCCCAGCGCCAACAGGTTCACCCGCACACGCTCCCTCCTCCGGAGGGGAGGCAGCAGCTCCTCCTGTCGGGGGTGGGCCAGATTTACCGCCCGCACACGCCCGGCGGCTATGGCCGCCGCCAGCGCCGGATCTGTCTCCGGCTCCTCCGCCGTCACAAGGGTCGATACCCCCTCCTCCGCGGTCAGCAGGGACGGCGCCGTCACCGGGAAGGTATCCCGCCCGATACCGGGTGTGCGGTGAAATCCGAACAGCACCTCCCCCGTCTCCGGCAGAGCGTGCAGCGCCGGAAGCGCCAGCACCTCCCGGCTGCACAGGGGATAGCCGCCGCAGTCATAGTATCGCACGTTAGCCTCCTTATTCTGCGGGACGCACCCGCTTCAGCAGCTCGATGTCCTCCTCCAGATAGGTGGAGGCGGTACGGCTCAAATCATAGGTCATGCACCCGCCCTTATCCGGATACAGGGGCAGGATCACCGCCTCGCTGAGGCGGTTCAGCGTCAGGTTCCGGGCGTAGAGGGAGCGGTACTCCGCCTCCAGTGCCAGCAGGATGTCCCTTGCGTTTTCCAGACAGCACAGGCTCAGCCGCCACGCCACATCCGGGGCAATGGGGGCAAATTCCGGGGAGGCGTAGGGCAAGATGCGGTTGACAGAGGGCTGAAGCCCCTCCGTGGGCCGATCCCGCCGCCGCACGGTGTCTCCGCCGATGAAGGGGTACAGGGTGGACTCCACGAACCGCATCCGCAGATTGGGCAGATAGTAGATGCTCTCCACCGGATACCCCAGCTCCTCCATCAGATCCCGGCCCATGCCGGTAAGATAGCCCACCAGCACCAGATCCACCTGCGTCCCCGTCTCCTTCAGCAGCGGCGACAGGCTCCGCAGCCGCTTGCCGTCGTGGAGCAGATCATCCACCAGAATGACGGGCCGGTCAAAGGCCCGGATGGTCCGCACCTGATCCGGCAGCGGCGAATACTCCGGGTAGGCCTCGATGGCATAGTCCGACAGATCCGCCTCGTATACCTTGTCGGTACGCAGGGTCTTAGTGACGGTGTTAGGCACCGCCACGCCCCGCAGCAGCTTTCCATAGGGGACGCAGATATCCGGTCCCTGCCGCCGGGGCGTCACCGGTTCGGCGGGTACACCGTTGCGTGCGGTGATGCGCTGGAGCAGCCGGTGATAGATGATCCCAGCCGACAGGCTCAGCACCAGTGACCCCGGCTGCAGCTCCGTCAGCGCCTCCTGCAAGCGCCGGTGGGCGACGGCCACCGCCGCCGTCACACGGGGCATGGAGGCCAGCGGAGCCTTGATGGAGGTGTCCACGTTGTGGCTCAGCACGATGGGGCAGCGCATATCCACCTCCAACACCGGCCGCCCCGACACCGGAGCCGGGACAAAGCCCTGCCGCCGCAGCAAATTCAGCACATAGCTGTGCTCTGCACCGGGCAAAGGATCGTACAGGGCGCAGGGATACTCCCGCCCCAGTGCCATGGTAAACACCTCTGTCAGCAGCAGCTGCCCCAGCTCCCGCTGCTGGTTGCCGTCCGGCACCCACAGTCCGCTGATGAGCAGCGCCCGACCCCCGGCCTTCTGCCGCACATAGCCGGAGAGCTCCAGACTCCCCAGCCGGTCATACAGCTCACGGGACTCCAGCTGCCGGTAGCTGACGGCTCCCAGCACCTGCCCCTGCATCCCGTGGCGCAGCAGCAGAAGACTGTCGCCGCACTGCCACAGCTTCTCCACCATGGCGGCGGGGCAGATCCCCTCCAGCATGGCCTCCATGGACGCATCCGGCCGGGGATAGTCGGTAAAATCCAGATCCTCCGTCCGCAGCAGGGGCTTGTCCTGCGGCTCCCGCAGATACAGTCCCCTCCGATAGATGAACTCCTGCACCGCCGGATCCACCAGATTGCTGATGTCCCGGTTGGCGTCCACCGCCTCCCGGATGCGGGTGGAGCTGATCTCCTCCAGCGGCTCCGGCAGCGTCAGCTCCAGCACCTTGCCGTAAATGCCGCCGTAGCCGCCCACGGCCTCCTGACCGGGCCGACGGAAGATGATGTGGTCAAAGGTATGGATGGAATCCGGCTCCACGGGCTTGCGATAGGAGGAGGCGTGAGCCACCACGTCGCTTCCCACGGCGATGGATACCTTCCGTCCGGGGAAGGCCTGCCGCAGCCGGTGGAGGTTCTCCGGGTTGGCGATGTTCACCGGGAAGTCCTCCGGGAAGATCTGCACATGGAATTCGTCCGCCACCGACATGGCGGCAATGCGCCGCCGGATGCGGTAGGGCTGGGTGCGCTTGGACCACGAGAATTCATCGATGGCCAGCAGTACCTCGAAGCCCCGATCCCGGATGGTTCGGACAATGGCCTTGTGGGACAGGGTGAATGGGTCGAAGGTACCGGGGAAAAAGGCGATGGGCCGTGGCGCTTCAAAGGTGAAGCCGCCTCGCAGCCGCTGGGCCGTCAAAAAGCGGTACAGCCTCCCCAGCATGGAGGCCCGATAGTAGAAGGACAGTGCATCCCCGTCCTCCTGACGGCAGGTGGTCAGCAGCTTCCGTGCCGTCAGGGGGAAGGCCCGGCTCTTCTCGCCGTTGCTGAGCTGTGCCGAGCCGAACACCCGTTGTCCCAGCACCAGCATGGCCTCCTGCCGGGTCTCTCCGTCGATGCCCGCCAGTCCCCGCATCAGCATCCCCAGCAGCCGGTCCCGGCGGCGTAGGCACGTCTCCTCCGCTTCCTCCGGGAACCGCTGATGATAGACGTCGTACTCCTCATAGATGACGCCCACGGTGTCCAGCACCGGAGTCACGATGCGGCTGCTGGAGGCACTGAGGGTCACCCCCAGATCCGCCAGACACTCGTCCAGCTGCTCCGGCGGCAGCCACAGGGCAAACCGCCCCAGATAGTCGGGAATGTACTTGGTGAACTCCTGCTGCCCCAGCTCCAGCCCCCGGCACAGCTCCACGGAGACCTCATTGCGCTGATCCACCGTCAGCCGGGGAGCGATCTCCAGCAGCGCCAGTCCTGCGCCGTGGCGCACCGTGACCCGGTCGCTGACCTTGATGAGGTTAGAAAGATGCGTGGCGATGTGCAGGGCCGAGCCGTGGTCGTTCCGTGCATCGTCCGTCAGCAGCCGCAGGTTCACCTGCTTGATGATCCACGGCGTGGCGGTCTTGAGGTTATCCAGAAAAATATCCGATACCTGCGTCTCCTGCAAGGTCAAGCCTCCGGCGCAGATATCCTCCCGCAGCAAAGCCAGCGACATATTGCCGCAGTCCATCTCCTGCAAAATTTTCAGGGGCCTCTTCTGCCGGGGCATGGAGGTGTGGACGTGATCCAGCAGCAGCATGGCCGCCGCCTGCACCGTCAGGCTCTCCCGCCCGGACAGTACCTCCGCCGCACGGAGCAGTGCATTCAGCTGGGGCCGGGTACACAGCTCCAGCGGCAGGTCCGCCGCCGCATCCAGCAGCTGCAGCGCCACCTGATCGTCCAGCTGCTCCGGCCGCCGCAGATACGCCAGCACCGGCGCCAGAAACCGCTCCTCCCGTCCGGGGCAGCGGGAGAGCAGGGACTTCACGCAGAATTTCAGGGTGAACCGGATCCACCCCCGGTGCTGGGGCATCAGCTTGTGATCCGGATAGATGATCTTCTCCAGATACAGCCTCCACTGATCCAGATCCGTCACCGTCCGCAGGTCGGGACGGCTGTCCGCCGGACGCTCCTTGGCGTAGCCTGCGTGGAACCCGGCGATGATCTCTCCCATGAGAGCCGCCGCCTGACGGCGGATGTCCCCCTCACGGTGCATCAGCAGTTCATAGAGAAAGGCCAGCGTCTGCACCTTCTGTGGAATGTGCAGATACAGGGAGTAGGACTCGAACACCCCCAGATAGGCCCGCAGCCGCCGCCAGTTGGTCTCACCACGAGCCTGCTCCAGCAGGGAGGCAAAGCTCCGCTGCCCGGTAAGCCGGTCCATCAGCTCCATGTTGTGGGCCACACACTGCATGGTCAGGGACTCCAGCACCTCCGCATCCTCCATCAGGGCCACCGCCTGCTCCGGCAGCGGCTGCGTGTCCGCCCCCTGCATGGTCACGTCCACTCCCCGGCGGATCATATACGCCTCGAAGTCCTGCAAGCGGGCATAAACTCTGGTGTAGCGGCGGCGCTTCTCCCCGTCCACGTCGTCTAACTTGTTCAAAATCACGTCAAAGGCCTCCGCCAGCGACGAGATGTGCGTGATCTCATGGCCCTCCGGGTCGTGGGTCTGCTTCACCCGGAAGTCTGCATAGATCAGCAGCAGCGCCTCCGCCGACAGATACTCCGGCTCCAGATCCCACACCGAGTGGTTGGCGGCCACATGGCCGATGTCCGTCAGCTTCCGGCGGCGGAACCACTGGTCGGTGTAGTAATAGTGCAGGTAGGGCACCCGTTCCCCGGGCTTGCAGCCGAATTTGCCCAGGTCGTGGCCCAGGGCGGCTCCGGAGATCAGCCCCAGGTCGATGAGTCCGCCGGAGGCGCAGAAGGCCCGGGCCACCCGCATGGACACATAGTGGACGCCGGCGATGTGCTCCAGGGTGCGGAAGGATGTGACCTCCCGGCTCAGGCGGAGCATCTCATAGATGTATTCCTCCCGGAACCGGTAGCAGAAGCGGCGGTACTCCTCCGCCACACCGCTGTGGGAGAGTTCCTCCTCCGTGCAGAATTCAAAGTCCAGCCAGAAGTCAAAGGGCAGGCAGGTCCGCTCCGCGTCAAACAGGACCTGGAGCAGCTGCAGAAAGCACAGCGCTCCATCCCACTGGGCGGAGGTATGTCCGGGGTCCGACACCGGATACAGCAGCGCCCGGGCCACCTGGTAGGCGTAGGACAGCCATCCCTCAGCGGGATCCGGCGCCACCTGGTCCAGCAGGGGGCGGAAGGCCGCCAGGGCGTCGGCGCAGGAGATCCGGCCCCGGATGGGCACCAGATCCCGAAGCAGCTGGTGCCAGTCGGCGCCGCCGAAGATACGCTCCGCGTCGGCGCGGGCCATTCCCAGCTTCTGAAGAAACGCGGGCGATTCAAAGGCCTCCGCCGCCTGAATATGCAGGGGCTTTCCCAGTTGTCGTTCCATGGGTATCGTCTCCCTTTTCCTCTGGTGTCGTTTTTTTCAGTATATCGCATTTGTGGGCCGGAAGGAAGAGAAATCTCAGGGGCCGTGTCAAAAAAGCGGTCCCCGCCCCGATGGGCGGAGACCGCGGAAACGCTCACTGCGTAAAATGTGTGTGGTTGAAGATGTGGTCCTCACAGAAGCAGTGGTAGCCCGCGCACTTGGAGCAATAGCGGAACTGCAGGTCCGGAAAGTCCGTATCTGTGCGGCCGCAGACCTCGCACTTGTGGCGGTAGCCCTGCTGCTGGGCCTTCTTCCGCTGCTGCTTCACTGCGGACTTGAACTGGATGGTCTGGTGGGAGTTCTGATGGCGGACGGCAAAGCCGAACTCCCGCAGAAGGTCCCCGATCCTGTCCCAGAAGAACACCAGATACACCAGCCAGACGGCCAGCAGCTGGGGCAGTGTGAACAGCGCCGCCCACATACCGGAACGGAGCAGGTCATACAGGGTCAGCAGCACATACAACGCCGCCAGCCACTTGGCCTTGACTGGCAGGATCAGATAGACGCGGATCAGCGCGTCAGGGTACAGGGTAGCAAAGGCCAGGAACAGGATCTGGTTGAGATTGCCGCTGCTGACAACGGGAAGCGGGGACCACAGTATGCTGATCATGCCGAATACCACCATCAGCACGGCGCAGGCCAGATAGAACAGGGTGAACTTGGCGGTGCCCCAGTACTCCTCAATGGAGGTGCCGATGAAGTAGTAGAAGGACAGGCTGATGAAGATCCAGAACAGAGAGCCGTTGGTGGGCAGGAACATCCAGGTGACCAGCCGCCACAGCTCTCCCTGCAGAACGAGCTCTGCGTTGAAGTACAGCATAGCTGGCATAGCCATTGGAGAACAGGTCCAGCACAAATACCACGGCCATGATCCCCACCAGAAACTTCATCAGGTTCGGAATGCCGAAGCGGGGATGCTGCAGGCAAAAGCGGTCCACGCTGTCGCAGAGTTTTCTCACGGTGAAGCCCTCCAGAACATTTCAAATATACAAGCGATATCCATTATACCCGATCAGAGGAAAAAAGTCATGTATAATTTTTGAACAGGCGGAACATCTGCGCAGTTTTCCGACGGGGCGACGGATTTCTCCGCAAAACCGGAAAAACCGTATTGACAAACGGGAAAAACCTGATAAGATAATAAAGACAATTTTATTACCCTTATCAAGAGTGGCGGAGGGAACGGCCCGATGAACCCACGGCAACCTGCTTATGACAAGGTGCCAAATCCGGCGGTGATCGACAGATGAGGAGCAAGCAACCAATCCGTTTGTGCGTTTCGCCGTCGAAACGCACATTTTTTTCGCCCCTTGATGAGGTCAGTGCTCAGAAAGGAACCTGTACTATGGCAAGACACTATCTCTTCACCTCCGAATCCGTCACGGAGGGCCACCCCGACAAGGTCTGCGACCAGATCTCCGACGCCGTCCTGGACGCCATTCTGGAGCAGGACCCCAACGGCCGCGTGGCCTGCGAGACCACGGCCTGCACC
>ERZ772882.3448-NODE-3448-length-12531-cov-2.989099_pt1 | contig 12531 bp, 10 predicted proteins | sample MGYA00580576_ERZ772882 | MGnify/ENA primary metagenome ERZ772882 (study PRJEB29015, sample SAMEA2737658) | human gut metagenome | biome: human gut; feature: human-associated habitat; material: faeces | place: China | collected 2012 ... | reverse complement strand
AAAGTAAGCACCATCGACTACGTCAGTGCCGAATTGGGCGGCAAAGCAGCCATTGTCTACTACAAGACAGACCTCATGCAGGATGAAAGTAATTTCAATAGCCAGGCCATGTACCTCGGCCATGACGACCAGATCGTCGACTTCTCTTACTGGGTTCCGACGCAGGGCGTCAAGACCAATACGGATATCCTGACGACAGGCGCTCTCCTCGATACGTCGAAGAAATTCTTCCGCGGTACCATCGACTTCCTCCGCGGCGGCAAGAAGGCTGTCGGCTCCGAATCGGATACGTGCATCCTGCTCAGCCCGAAGGTCCATTCCATTTCCGTACCGCTCCTCCTCTGCAAAGAAGATGACGTCGTCGGGAATCACGCTTCCAGTGCCGGCCAGATTGATAAAGACAAGCTCTTCTACCTCATGAGCCGCGGCTTCAACGAAAGCGGTGCCCAGCTGATCATCGTCGAATCGAACATCCGCCCGGTCATCGATGCTTTGGGCGATAAAGATTTAGAAAATAGAGCGCTCCAGGCTGTCCGTGAAAAGATGCAGTTCTGCCGCAAGAAAGGTGATTGTCATGCTAAATGTACGCAAAGATTTCCCCATCTTGACTAAAGTCCATAATGGACATCAGATCGTTTACTTTGATAATGCTGCGACGACGCAGAAACCGTACCAGGTCATCCACGCCATCGTAGACCTCCTAGAACATCACAACGGCAATCCCCATCGCGGCGCCCACGTCCTCAGCATCGAAGCCGGTGAATTGTACGACGAAGCCCGCGAAGCAGTTCGTAAATTCATCAATGCCGCTTCGACGGAAGAAGTCATCTTCGTCCGCAATACGACAGAAGCGCTGAACCTCGTAGCCCGCAGCTATGCAGAACCGCGCCTGAAGAAGGGCGATAAGATCGTCATTCCCATTTCGGAACATCATTCCGACCTGGTCACGTGGCAGCGCGTCTGCCAGAAGACCGGGGCTGAACTCGATTATATGTACCTCGACGAAGAAGGCCACTTCACCGAAGAAGACCTGGCCAAGATCGACGACAAGACGAAAATCGTCGCCTTTGCCGCCGTCAGCAACGTCTTCGGCATGAAACGCCCGGTCAAGGAAATCGTCGCCAAAGCCCATGCTGTCGGTGCCATTGCCATCGTCGACGGCGCGCAGTCGACGCCGCATATGAAGACCGACGTCCAGGATATGGACTGCGACTTCTTCGCTTTCTCCGGCCACAAGATGTGCGGCTCTGCCAGCACTGGCGTCCTCTACGGCAAGAAAGCCATTTTGGAAGGCATGGAACCGTTCCTCCTCGGCGGCGATATGATCGAATACGTCAAAGAACAGTCGACGACGTTCAACGAACTTCCCTTTAAATTTGAAGCAGGTTCCCAGAACGTCGAAGGCGCCGTTGCCCTGCACGCTGCTATCGACTATCTGGAAGATTTGGGCATGGACAATATCGAAGCCCATGAAGAAGAACTGACCCGCCACTGCCTGGAAGGGATGAAGAGGATTCCCCATATCCACATCATCGGCAGCACGGATCCGGCTGAAAAGACTGGCGTCATCACCTTCACCATCGACGGCGTCCATCCTCATGACGCAGCGACCATCCTGGACAGCTTCGGCATCGCCATCCGTTCAGGCCACCACTGCGCTCAGCCTTTAGGTGCTCATTTGGGCGTAGAAGCTTCCAACCGTGCCAGCTTCTATATCTACAATACCCTGGAAGAAGTCGATTACTTCCTGGAAAAACTACCCCTCGTCCGCAAGCAGATGGGTTTTAAAGACTAAGGAGATAGAGAGTCATGGAAAATATGAACGAATTGTATTCCGACATCATCTTGGAACACAATCAGTGTCAGGAAAACAAACATCCCCTGGAAGATGCCAACCTCAGCGAACACGGCCATAACCCCAGCTGTGGTGATGACATCACCCTCCAGGCCGACATCCAGGACGGCGTCATCAAAGACGCCGCCTATACCGGCCACGGCTGTGCCATCAGCCAGGCTTCGGCGGACATCATGATCGACCTCATCAAGGGCAAGACCGTCAAAGAAGCCCTGCGCCTGGTCGACCTCTTTCTGGATATGATCAAACGGGAAGTCACAGATGATGACAAGTTGGAAGAACTGGAAGATGCCATCGCTCTGAAGAACATCTCCAACATGCCGGCCCGCGTAAAATGCGCCGTTCTGGCATGGCATACCCTGAAAGATGCCCTGGAACGGGATGAAAAGTAGGAGATACTCGCCAGCGTCCCGTTTGTGGGAATCCCGTAAATCAAAAGAGGCTGTTGCATTAAGCACATGTTTTTGCTTAATGCAACAGCCTCTTTTGCGTGTACAGAGATTCAGGCGGGCCGCCTTTCAGGACGGCCCCTACGATGCAGCCAACAGGCCACTAGCCACGAACCACGAACCACTAGCCACTGATTTTTTCATCCACATTCCCTTTGAACTGTAGAACGATGAAAATGACCAGAGCGATGACAAAGGCGATGACGCTGGTCATCTGAGCCGATTTCAAGCCTAATGTCAGGTTGACGTAGTCGCCGCGGAGAAATTCCAGGAAGAACCGTTCGACGGCGTAGAGCATGACGTACAGGCAGAATACTTGCCCCTTCTTGTGAGGAAAGCAGCTGTAGAGGAGCAGGGCGACGAAGACCAGGACGTCTATTTGTCCTTCCCAGACTTCGGCCGGCCACAAGGGCTGATTGCCATAGGTGTGGTAGGCCAGGGTCGTGTCGGGATAGACGATGCCGAAGTCGCCGCCTGTCGGATGGCCGAAGGCGTCACCGTTCATGAGGTTGGCCATGCGCCCGATGGACTGCCCCAGGATGATGGCCGGTGCCAGGAGGTCGGCAAAGGCCCAGGTGTCGATGTGATGGTATTTGGTATACACGATGCCGGCTATGGCGCCAAAGAGCAGGCCACCCTGGATGGCCATGCCGCCTTGCCAGACGTAGGGAATTTCCGTCAAGTGGTTGTGGTAGTACGGCCAGTCGAAGAAGAAGACGTCCCATAGGCGGCCACCGACGATACCCGACAAGCCGCAGTACATGGTGAAATCAAAGATGTGGACGTGCCAGCCCCGGCCGTCGCGTTTCATGATATAGTAAGCGGTAATGCCGGCAGAGACAATGCCCAGCATGAATAGCAATCCATAAGCACGGATCGGGAAGGACCCGATAAAAAATAGATATTGATGCAATATAAAACACCCCTTTGTTGTGGTATAATGAAACAATGTGAACGGAACATTAAAAAGGTTCACGGTTACCATAGAATTATACAGGATTGGGGACTTTTTTCCAATCCTGGTGAGGAGCAAATGACGATGAAATACAACCATGTTATGCGGACATCCTGTCTGGCCGCTTTGATCTGTCTGTCCCTGAGTACCGTTTCCTGGGCCAATGGCCCGGTCACCGACAGTGCCAAGGCCTCGGACCCGGCTTTCAGCGTGCCTGTCGTGTCCAATCCCATTCCTGCTGAAGCCATCAAAGATTTGGAAATCGTCGAAGATCAGGGACGCTGGCTCGTCTCTGACAAGGCATTGGAACAGTACGGCATCCGCGAAGCCGACCATGCCAAGGGGACGTATTGGTTCCGCCTGCCGAAGGCCCAGAACGGATCGACGGCCTGGCAGAATGAGAATGTACAGCTGACCTTGCCGGGACGGGCTGTCAGCGGCGGCCGGACCATCAATATCCGCCATGTTCGCCGTCCTTTGGGCATCAGCTATGTCCTGGGCAACGGGACGACGGAAAAGAACGAACTCCTGCCGCCGGCCCAGCCCGTCCATACGGTACCGGAACTCCGCGAGGTGCAGGATGCGGCCTCGGCAGCAGTGAAAGAAGGGAAGATGGGGACGGTCCTGTTTTGGGACCCTGTCATGAAGGAAGACGCCAACCTGCCGTCCTTACAGACACACCAGCCTGTCATGTCTCCCTGCGCTTTCCGCCTGACTGAAAGCGGCATCGAACTGCGCAATCCCGACTTCGATATGCTGGCTTCGACGTATACCAGCAAGGGATACGCCATGTGGCCTTTGCTCGACAATAATTTCAACCCCAAACTGACCCATCAGATCCTGAGCAACAGCCGCCTCCAGGATACCATGGTCCGCCAGCTCGTCGGCTACGCTTTATTATATGATTTCAAAGGATATAACATCGATTTTGAAAACATCAATTACAGCGATAAAGACGCTTTGACGGCTTTTGTAGCCAAGATTTCCCAGGCCTGCCATGCCTACGGCATCAAGCTTTCCATGGATGTCACGCCTCTTTCGGACAGTCCCAACTGGTCCCTCGTCTATGACCGGGCAGCCCTGGCCCCGCATCTCGACTACCTCATGGTCATGGCCTATGACCAGTTCGGCCGGAGCAGCACCAAAGCCGGCCCTGTCGCTTCCTATCCCTGGGTCGAACGGGCTGTGCAGAATACGATCGATCTCGTACCGCCTTCGAAAGTCCTCCTGGGCATGCCCCTGTACATGCGCTTGTGGTATGAATCCAGCGATGGCCGCGACTTACCGAAAGATATCCGCGACTGGCCGGCTGTCGTCGGCGCACCACCGATGAAAGGTGTGAAATACGGCGAGGCAAAGACCGAAGCAGCCGAAACGCCCGCTTTGCCGATGTTGGTCCAGGTCGTGACGGCAGAACAGGAAAATGCCCGCCGGGTCAAACAGCCGGTCATCATGCCGGTCGAACTTGACGGGGAAACGTATAAGCGCCGCGTCCTGCCGCGCCATATCAAGACGGCGCCCAAAAAGCTGACGACGACACCATCGACGTCTTCGGCCCATAAGGGAAGCGGCAAGAGCAAGCTCTTTGTCCGCACCCTGACCATGGCCGACAGCGAAGATATCCTCAAGGCTTATAAAGATTATGTCGTCTGGAATGACGATCTGCAGCTCTATTACCTGGAACTCCCCCTGACGACGGGAACCGTCAAGATCTGGTTCGAAGATGAAAAATCCTTGAAAGCCAAGGCCGGACTGGTCCAGGCATATGGCTTGGGCGGTGCCGCTTTCTGGCGCAAGGGCTTTGAACCGTTACATTTTTGGCAGCGTTTTGCAAAACATGAATTGACTTGACGCCGCCCTGCCACTATAATAATACTCAAGACGCTGTAATACAGACTGTCTGTATTTTGACTGGGGCAGGATAGGAGGCTCTCACAATTGGAAAAGTATATTCCACAGGAAATAGAAAAGAAATGGCAGCACGTATGGGAAGAAAGTAAATGTGACTGCTGCAGCGAAGACAACGGCAAGCCGCCGTATTACGTATTGGAAATGTTCCCGTATCCGTCGGGGAATCTGCACATGGGACATGTCCGCAATTACACGATTGGTGACGTCATTGCCCGTTATCGCCGCATGAACGGTTATAACGTCTTGCATCCTATGGGCTATGATGCTTTCGGTATGCCTGCAGAAAACGCAGCTATCAAGCACAATATCCCGCCCGCAGAATGGACATACAGCAACATCGCCAACATGACGCGCCAGCAGAAGGCGCTGGGCCTGTCTTATGACTGGGACCGCGAAGTCGCTACGTGCCATGAAAAATACTATAAATGGACGCAGTGGATCTTTGAACTGCTCTACAAACGGGGCCTGGCTTACCGCAAAGAAGCGAAAGTTAACTGGTGCGAAAAATGCAACACCGTCCTGGCCAACGAACAGGTCATCGAAGGTAAATGCTGGCGCTGCGACACGCCGGTCGTCAAAAAGGACCTGAAACAGTGGTTCTTCAAGATCACCGATTATGCCGACCGCCTGCTGGAAGACTTGAAGCTCCTGCCGGGGTGGCCGGAACGCGTCAAGACCATGCAGAAGAACTGGATCGGCCGCAGTGAAGGCTTGGAATTTAGTTTCGATATCCCCAGTCTGAAGGAAAAAGTCGCCGTCTACACGACGCGTCCGGACACGATTTATGGGGTCACTTTCGTCGTCCTGCCGCCGGAACATCCCTTGGTCCACAAGCTTTTGGAAAACAATCCCAAGAAGGCCGAACTGGAAGCTTTCTGCGAAAAAGTACGCAATACCAGCGATATCGAACGGACGAGCACAGAATCGGAAAAAGTCGGCATGTATACCGGCATCGACTGCGTCCATCCGCTTACGGGCAAGAGTGTCCAGATCTGGATCACCAACTACGTCCTCTACGATTATGGGACTGGCGCCGTCATGGGCGTACCGACCGGTGACCAGCGTGACTGGATGTTCGCTACGAAATACAACATCCCTAAAATCATTACCTTGCAGCCGAAAGACCACGAACTGAAGCTGGAAGAAATGGACCATGCCTATGAAGACAAAGACGGCGTCCTGGTCAATGCCGGTCCTTTCACGGGTATGGAAATGCATAAGGCCATGAAAGCCATCATCGACTACATGGAAGAAAAGGGCTTAGGAAAACGCCGCGTCAACTATCGTCTGCGCGACTGGCTCATTTCCCGTCAGCGCTATTGGGGCGCTCCGATCCCTATCATCTACTGCCCGAAATGCGGCGAACAGCTCGTACCGGAAGACCAGCTGCCGGTCAAGCTGCCGGAAGACGTCAAATTCACAGCCGGTGCCGTATCGCCGCTGGCTACGAGTGAACACTTCGTCCACTGCACGTGCCCGAAGTGCGGCGGCCCGGCTACGCGTGAAACGGATACCATCGATACCTTTGTCTGCTCGTCGTGGTACTATCTCCGCTACACCGATGCCCGCAATGATGAAAAAGCCTGGGATCCTGAGAAAGCCAACCACTGGATGAACGTCGACCAGTATATCGGCGGCATCGAACACGCTATCCTGCATCTCATGTATTCCCGTTTCTTCATGAAAGTCTTCTATGATGCCGGCCTCGTTGACAACGTCGAACCTTTCGAACGCCTCCTGACACAGGGCATGGTCCTCCTCGACGGCAGCAAGATGAGTAAATCCAAAGGCAACATCGTCTCGCCGGAAGAAATCATCGCTAAATACGGTGCCGACACGGCCCGCCTGTTCATCCTCTTCGCCGCTCCGCCTGAACGCGACCTGGCTTGGTCTGACCAGGGCGTCGAAGGTTCGTACCGCTTCCTGAATCGCGTATGGCGCATTGTCCACCAGTTCCAGGATCTGTCTAAAGCCGGTCAGGATGGGACGGATTACACAGAAGCTGAAAAAGAACTGCGTTTCCAGGAATTTAAGGCCCTGGCCAAGGTCACCGAAGATATCCGCGGTACCGATGGCAACTACGGCCTCAACACGGCTGTCAGCTCGATCATGGAATACGTCAATGCCATGCATGCCTATGTCGGCGCTAACAAGACCATCCATAAGGCCGTTGCCCTGGAAGCCAACAAGAACCTGCTCAAGCTCCTGGCACCGTTCACGCCGCATATTACGGAAGAACTCTGGCAGCTCTGCGGTTTTGAAGGCAGCGTCCATGCCCAGGATTGGCCGGAAGTCGACAAATCGGCTCTCGTCGTCGACGAAATCGAACTGCCTGTCCAGATCAATGGCAAGGTCCGCGACCGCCTGACCGTCGCCGTCGATATCGATAAGGACGCTTTGCAGGAACAAGTCCTGGCCTTACCGCATATCAAGGAATTTATTGGCGATAAGAAAGTGGTTAAATTCATCGTCGTACCGAAGAAAATCATCAACATCGTCATAAAATAGTTAAAATTCAAAAGAGGCTGTCGCGTGAAGGCAGCCTCTTTTACTTTGTACTTCTTTGAACTTAGTCTTTTTATTAGAAGGGAGTCGTCTATGAACGCTTTTAAGCCCTGGCCGGACCGCGTTGTCCGTCAGAATACCTGCATGAATACGCGGGCTTGTGCCGTCTTAGTACCGATTATTTACAAAGACGGGCAAGAACAGGTCGTGTTCGAAGTGCGCAGCAGCAAGCTGGGCTGGCAGCCTGGCGACGTCTGTTTCCCCGGCGGCCGTATCGACGATGGCGACGACAGCGCCCTGGCAGCGGCCCTCAGGGAAACGAATGAAGAACTCGGCGTCGATCCGTCTCATATCCACGTCTGGGGCCCTTTGGATTACATGGAATCGCCTGTAGGCGTCACGGTATGGCCCTTTGCCGCTTATATGGATACGGACCGGTTTGTCCTCAGCCAGGGGGAAGTGGACCATACTTTTACCGTTCCCTTAGCCTGGTTCGACGAGCATGACCCGGAAATCGGCCGCATCGAACTGGCCACCCGGCCGGCACCGGGCTTTCCGAAAGGTCTGGCCCTGTCATCCCAGAAGAGCTGGAAACCGCGCCGTACTTATAACGTAAAGATTTATACGTATGAAAATTATAAAATTTGGGGAATTACAGCACATATCCTTGACAACTTCCGGGGTATCCGTGCTATAATACAACAGTAAGCTTTCCTTAATATTTGTAACCAGTATAGTTAGGTATACGTACAATGATGTATATTGGAAAAACAAGGCGTACCGTGTCAAGAAGATTTTAATCTTTTTACCTCTATTAGTACAAAAAAGTCTTGTTAAAGTTTTAGGATGAGAAAATGGAATAGTGATATTGTGGTTTATAGGCTTTTTGCTATTGATTTAACATGTGAAAAGTTGTACAATGCACTTGTAAGCAGTGAGGCGGTGTGAATATATATCCAAACAGGATTTCCTGCCTGGAAATGTATCGCCTCAGTGTTCAGGTTTTTATCTTATGGCTTTACTAAACTAACTATACACTAAGGAGAGTGGAAACATCATGGATTTTAACTTAACAGATATTCAACAGGACTTCTTAAAACTCGCTCATGATTTCGGCGAAAAGAAATTAGCACCGACCGTTACGGAACGCGACCACAAAGGTATTTATGACAAAGAACTCATCGACGAATTGCTCAGCCTCGGTATTACCGGCGCTTACTTCGAAGAAAAATACGGCGGTTCCGGCGATGACGGCGGCGACGTTTTGAGCTACATCCTCGCTGTTGAAGAATTGGCTAAATATGACGCTGGTGTTGCTATCACCTTGTCGGCAACGGTTTCCCTTTGCGCTAACCCGATTTGGCAGTTCGGTACAGAAGCTCAGAAAGAAAAATTCCTCGTTCCTTTGGTTGAAGGCACTAAACTCGGCGCTTTCGGCTTGACCGAACCCAACGCCGGCACGGATGCCCTCAACGGTTCCTCCACGGCTGTTAAGGAAGGCGACTACTACATCCTCAACGGCTCCAAGGTCTTCAACACCAACGGCGGCGAAGCCGACGTAACCATCGTATTCGCAGCTACGGACAAATCCAAAGGCGCGAAGGGCATGAGCGCGTTCATCGTCGAAAAAGGCATGGAAGGCTTCACCTACGGCAAAGAAGAAGTTAAAATGGGTATCCGCGCTTCCGTACAGCGTGAACTCGTATTCCAGAACGTCAAAGTTCCGGCAGCCAACCTCCTCGGCAAAGAAGGCGAAGGCTTCAAGATCGCCATGATGACCCTCGACGGCGGCCGCGTAGGCGTCGGCGCACAGGCTCTCGGCATTGCAGAAGGCGCGTACAACGAAGCTGTTAAATACGCAAAAGAACGCGTTCAGTTCGGCAAGCCGATCGCTACGAAGCAGGCCATCGCCTTCATGCTCGCTGACATGAAGCTCAAGATCGAAACGGCTCGCCTTGCCGTATATAAAGCAGCTTGGAAGATGGGCCAGCCCGACGTGAAGTCCTACTCCATGGACGCGGCTATCGCGAAGAAATACGCTTCCGACATCGCAATGCAGGTCACGACGGACGCTGTACAGGTCTTCGGCGGCTACGGCTTCACCCGCGAATACCCGGTAGAACGGTATATGCGCGACGCCAAGATCACCCAGATCTACGAAGGCACGAACCAGGTACAGCAGATGATTATTTCCGGCGCTATCCTGAAATAATTCGGCAGGACCTCTTTAGAAATACGCATTCACATAGTAGAAGTACGAAAACGCTTATAGAAAAATCGCTTGTAAAAAAGGAGCCGCAGTTTCGCTTGCTGCGGCTCCTTTTATCGTATACGGGGAATCATTGACAGATATGTTATTGCAGAAAGACTCTCCAAAGGCCGATGATCAAGAATATCATGACGATGATAAAGCTGACGACCCGGGTCTTGGAGAAAATTTTCGGATTGTTCTGCATGTTTTTCGGCGGCGCCGGCGGCGGGACGATTTGCTTCGTGCCGCAGATGGGGCACATGAGGACGCCGTCGCGCAGCTCTGTGCCGCAGGTAGGACAAATCACGGTATCATCTCCTAATTCTATATGTCACTATTACTATAGGGGGATAGGCGGGGGCTGTCAAGAGGCGGGCTGGCGGAATGTATTCTCTCCTGAATTGATATACATTTCCCTTGTTTTTTGCTATAATAAAAAAAACACGTGCTCCAGAAGGACTTCTGATGGAAAACGTCATAGGCATGCAGCCGTACTTATCTGCAAAGAAGCGATTCTGCGCAGGCAAGGCGAAAGCACGTATAGTGGAAAGCTACGAGGCTCTGTGTTTTCGCACAGAGCCTTTTTGTCCATACAAAAGGAGGAAGACTATGGAAACAAGATTAGCCCTTATCGGAATCATCGTAGGCAAGCGGGACGAGACGACGAAGCTCAACGAGCTCCTTCACGAATACGGCCAGTATATCGTCGGCCGCATGGGCATTCCGTATAAGGATAAGGATATCAACGTCATCAGCATTATTATCGACGCGCCGCAGGATACGATCAGCGCCTTGTCGGGAAAGCTCGGCATGCTTCCCGACGTGAGCACGAAGACGATCTACCCGCCGCTGCCGCAGCAGAGGTGAGACCATGCTGAAACTTGCGATTTACGGAAAGGGCGGCATCGGCAAGTCGACTATGACCAGCAACCTGGCGGCGGCCTTCGCCTATTTGGGAAAGAAAGTCATACAAATCGGCTGCGACCCCAAGGCCGATTCGACGCTGAACCTGCTGGGCGGCGAGCTGCTCGAGCCGGTCATGAATTACCTGCGCGAGCACGACGACGACCCGCAGGCTATCGAAGAGATTTCTCGCGTCGGCTACGGCGGCGTCCTGTGCATCGAAACGGGAGGCCCGACGCCGGGCCTGGGCTGTGCCGGCCGGGGCATCATCGCGACCTTTGACTTATTGGAAGACATGGGATTGTTTGAACAGTACGAGCCCGACGTCGTGCTGTACGACGTGCTGGGCGACGTCGTCTGCGGCGGCTTTGCCGCGCCGATCCGCGAGGGCTATGCCGATCAGGTCCTCATTGTCACGTCAGGCGAAAAGATGGCCCTCTATGCGGCGAACAACATCAACACGGCTGTAAAGAATTTCGCCGACCGCAGCTATGCGGAGGTCAAGGGCGTTATCCTGAACCGCCGCAACGTGCCGGGAGAAGAAGAAAAGGTCCGTGCTTTCGCGGAGGAACGGGGGCTGGCTATCGTCGGCGATATTCCCCGCAGCGACGACATCAACCGCTTTGAGGAAGAAGGCAAGACCGTCGTCGAGGGCAATCCGGAACTGCCCATCAGCCAGGTGTTCATCCAGCTGGCGCAGACATTATGGAAAGACAAGGATACTGCGATATGACACAACGAAAACCCTATGCGATTACTGTCAGGGAGCTGGCCCGGCGGGGCCGCGGCGATATTCCGTCGGACCTCGTGTCGTCGGCTCACCTCATTTACAATTCGCCGGCGGCACTGGCCTTTAACTCTCCCGGAGCCCAGGGCTTCGGCGTCAAGCGGGCCGGCCTGGCCATTCCCGGCTCGGTCATGCTGCTCGTCGGCCCGGGATGCTGCGGCCGCAACACGACGATATTGAGCGAAATGGGCGGCTACAGCGACAGGTTTTTCTACTACATCATGGATGAAACGGATATCGTGACGGGACGCCATCTGCGGAAAATTCCCCAGGCCGTGGCGGAAGTCGTCGAAGCACTGCCCCAGGAGCCGACTGTCGTCATGATCTGCATGACCTGCGTCGACGCCCTGCTGGGCACCGACATGGAACGGGTGTGCCGCAAGGCCGAGGCTAAGGTGGGCCTGCCCGTCGTGCCCTGCTATATGTACGCCCTGACCCGCGAAGGCCGCAAGCCTCCTATGGTCGATGTGCGCCGGGCCATTTACTCCCTTCTCGAAAGGGACGACCGCGACAGCCGCACCGTCAATATATTGGGGCATTTTGCGCCGCTCCGTGATACGTGCGAGCTCTACGGCGTCCTGCGCCAGCTGGGCATTCGCCGGATAAACGAGATTTCCCGCTGCCGAGATTTCGCCGAATATAAGGCCATGTCCAAGGCCAATTTCAACGTCATCCTCCATCCCGAGGCGCGGCTGGCCGCCCAGGATATGGAAAAGAGGCTGGGCATTCCCAGCATCGAGCTGACGCGGCTGTACCAGATCGAAAAGATTCGCAGCCAGTACCAGGCCTTTGCCGGCGCCTTAGGCGGGGCCGCAGACGATACGGTATGGTATGATGAAGCGGCGGCCGACGCGGCGGAAGCGGCGAAGCGGTACGGCGGTACGACTATCGCTGTCGGGGAAATGCAGAACGGCA
>ERZ772882.3417-NODE-3417-length-12615-cov-16.097134_pt1 | contig 12615 bp, 10 predicted proteins | sample MGYA00580576_ERZ772882 | MGnify/ENA primary metagenome ERZ772882 (study PRJEB29015, sample SAMEA2737658) | human gut metagenome | biome: human gut; feature: human-associated habitat; material: faeces | place: China | collected 2012 ... | reverse complement strand
GCCGTGCCGCAGCCGCCGGAGCGGTGCTTAAGCCGCAAGGCGGGAATTGTGCGGTATTGCCCTAACCCTTAAAAGCAAATCAGCCCTTGCCATCTCTCAGGCAGGGGCTGATCTTTTGCGTTAATACTGGTACTTTTTCCGGTTTTTAACCAGGAAGAATGCATTGACAAACAGTGCGGCGATTTCGGCTGCTACAACGGAAAGCCAGATGCCGTTCATGCCCAGCAGATGGGGCAACACGAGAATGGCGGTGACCTGGAACACCAGGGTGCGCAGGAAAGAAATAACGGCGGATACTATGCCGTTGTTGAGCGCGGTAAAGAATGCCGAGCCAAAGATGTTAAAACCGCAGAGCAGGAAGCTGAGGGAATACAGCTTCATGCCGAGGGTAGTCAGTTCCAGCAGTTCCGCATCATAACCCACAAAGAAGCGGGAAAGCGGGGCGGCCAGCAGCTCACTGAAGCAGAGCATCGCCACACCCCCCACGGCAATGACCCGCAGGCTGATACGCAGCAGGTTTTTTAGCTCGTCCGTGTTGTCGGCACCGTAATGATAGCTGACAACCGGGGCACAGCCCTGGGCATAGCCGATAAAGATGGCGGCAAAGATAAAGCTGACATACATGATAACGCCGTAAGCGGCCACGCCATCGGCGCCGCCCAGGCGGAGCAGCTGCCAGTTGTACAGCGCGCCTACCAAAGAGGCGGACAGATTCGTCATCAGTTCACTGGAGCCGTTGGTGCAGGCCTTAAGTAGCGCCTTGCCGCTGAACACCGGGCGCACAAAGTGTAGCAGGCTGCCGTTGTCGGGGCGGGCAAAATAGAACATGGGGCCGATGCCGCCGATCAGCTGGCTAATCACCGTTGCAGCTGCGGCACCGGTGATGCCAAGCCCCATAACACCGACAAACACAAAGTCCAGCACCATGTTGGTCAGGCCGGCTGCCACGGTAAAGAAAAGGCCCAGCTTGGGTTTTTCGGCCGTGATGAAAAAGCTCTGGAACAAAAATTGCAGCATAAACGCCGTCTGGAACACCGTGATGATGGTGCCGTACAAGATACAGTCATCCAGCAGTTCCGCAGTGGCCCCCAGCAGAACAGCCGCGGGGCGCAGCACCAGCAGGGCAACCACCGTAAAAATCACGCCCAGCACCGCAGTGGCGCAGACCAGCATGGAAAACAGCTCATTGGCGCGCTTTTTGTTGCCGGTGCCCAGCGTCATAGCAACCAGAGCGCTGCCGCCGGTGCCCAGCATAAAGCCGATGCAGCCAACTGCCTGTAAAAACGGCATAATGAGATTGACGGCAGCGAATGCCTGTTTGCCGGCAAAGTTGGAAACGAAAAATCCATCCACCACGCTGTAGATGGAGGTAAACACCATCATGATGATAGGGGATGCTGCAAAGCGCAGGATGCGCGATGTGGTAAAATGGTCCGATAATTGGATGCGCTGATTCATACTTTCTCCTGTTGTAAAATTTTGTTAAATTCCGTGCGGATGGCGTTCAGGTGTTCCTGGCCAAGGCGGACGAAATGTTCAGCCTCCGCCATGCCCAGCTGTTCCAGTGCCGCCTGTTCTGCGCTGTACACGGGTTTGGCAGTTTTGGCTGCCAGTTCCCGCCCGGCTGGCGTCAGGTGCAGCAGTTTGCCGCTGTAACGGCCCGGCGCGGGTTCCAGTTCCAACATTCCTTGCTTGACCATCGAAGCCACGGCTGAATTCATCGTCTGCTTCGGCAGGTTCCATTCCATGCACAGGCGGTTCTGGGTCTGCGGTTCGCTGCTGTTATACAGTGTATACAGCAGCCAGAACACGGTATCCGAAACACCGTAATGCACGGCAAGCTCATGATAAAGGGCGTTGCATTCATTGAACTGGCGGTTCATCTGTTCCAACAGATTTCGGGCAGTGAGATGGTGTTCTTCCGGCATTACACTATCATTCTCCTATTCTTCACAGCAAAACGGCGATGCTTTATTTGTGCACCGCTGTGTGATGTGTTATAATCCGATTTCGGATTTATATTATAGTCCGGGTTCGGATTTTTGTCAAGCGTTTCGGCACAAAAAATACCGCACAGCGTTTGAACTGTGCGGTATGTGCGGGTTTTCAGGCGTTATCAAAACCCTTGCCGAACACTTCGGTGGTGCTCAGCATGGACATAAAGGCGTTCAGGTGTTCCTTGTGGATAAACTCCCGCAGCTGCATTGCTTCGTGCCGGGTCAGGGTGGTATAGATAATGTAGCGCGGCTGGTTGGTGTATGCACCGTTGCAGGGGGTGTATGTTGCGCCGCGGTTCAGTTCCTTATTCACAAAGTCGCAGATCGGCTCCTTGTCGTCGCAGACGATCAAGATAGCTTTGCACATCTTCATGCGCTCCAACACCACGTCGATCATCAGGGATTTAACGGTAAGGCCGACGAAAGAGTAAAGCGCGGTGTGCAGGTCAAACACAAAGCAGGCCGCCACCACCATGACCAGATCGGTCAAAAACAACGCCGCTGCAATGCTGTGCAGGTGGGTGTATTTTTCCACGATCAGGGCAATCACATCGGTGCCGCCGCTGGAAGCCCCCACGCTGAAGAGCAATGCCGAAGCAATGGCAGGCAGCGCAATGGCAAAAATCAGTTCCAGCATGGGCTGGTCCGACAAAGGCTCGTTGAGCGGGCAGGCCTTTTCCAACAGCATCAATTCCGCCGAAAGCACCACGGTGGCATAACCGGTGGTCAGCGCAAACTCTTTGCCCAAAAAAATCAGGCCCAGAAGCAGCATCAACATATTGACCACGGCGGAAAACTCACTGGCCGAAATCGGGGTCAGCTTGGCAGCCAGTGCCGCCGCGCCGGTCACACCGCCAAAGACAAAGTTGTTGGGAAATTTGAAGAAATACACCCCCACCGCCATCATGCTAATGCCGAGCGTGATGATCGTATACTGCCGTACTATTTTCATCCATTTGCCTTTCATGGTCGGTTCCTTTCCGCTGGCTTTCCAGCGTTCTTACTCCACGGAAATTATAACACCAAATCCGCCGTTTGCCATCCCCTGCCCCGCCGGGTTTGAGGTTGGTTGTGCGTAATTTGCTTTTTTTGTCGGATACAGTTTCGGGGGAACGCGCACCTTGTTTGGCCGTTGACGCGCCAAATGCTGAGTTTTGGCGGAAATTTGTTCGCCAGCGGCAGGCAGGGCAACTGAGCAAATTTGGTGCGCCGGGTAAACAGTTTGCTATGATGCAAACAAAAAGACATGTGCGGGATTCCGGCACATGCCTTTGGGTAAAATCGTTATCCTTTTAGGTTGGCGGGCGCAGAGTGCGCCCCTACGGGGTGAGAGGCACGGCAAATGTTGATTGCCCATTATAAAATACGCTGCAGGGAGACGGGCATCCCACAAATTCTTACGCCTTTTTCTGGCTGGTGGCCAGAATCTTGTTAAAGCGGATAAAGAATGCGCTGCAGGTTACGGTTGCCGCGATGATATCACTGACCGGCTCCGCCAGGAAAACGGCAAAGACTTTGTCCTGCAAAATCAGGGGCAGGATAAAGATCAGGGGAATCAGCAAAATCAGTTTGCGCAGGCAGGCCATGAACAGGCTGATCTTCGCTTGGCCCAGCGCCACAAAGCTCTGCTGGCAGGAAGCCTGGAACCCGGTGGAGAAAATGCCCGCCATGTAAACGCGCATGGCCCAGGCCGTGTACTGCACCAGTTCCGGATCGGTGGAGAAGATGCTCGCAAACATCTGGGGCACCAGCATACAGGCGGCCCAGAACGCGGCTGCATATGCCACGCAGATGACGAACTGTAACCGGAATGCCCGTTTGACGCGGTCACCCTTGCCCGCGCCAAAGTTAAAGCTCATGATGGGCTGTGCGCCCTGGCAAAGTCCCTGCACCGGCATGCTGAGCAGCTGGGTGGCGCTGGTGATGATGGTCATGGCGCCGACGGCGATATCGCCGCCATAGCGTGCCAGGCTGGAGTTGAAGCTGATGGAAAGGATACTTTCGGTGGCAATCATCACAAAGGTGGAAACGCCCAGCCCAAGGCAGGGGCCGATGACTTTTCCCACCAGCGGCATGTTTTTCACGCTCAGGCGCAGCCTGGTGCGGCTGCCGGTCAAAAAGCGCAGCACCCACACCGCGCCCACCGCCTGGCTGATGACAGTCGCCGTGGCGGCACCGCGCACCCCCATATTGAGGGCAAAAATCAGGATGGGGTCCAGGATGATGTTGCACACAGCGCCGATCACGGTGGTCATCATGCTGAACGTGGCAAAGCCCTGGGTGGTGACAAAGGGGTTCATGCCCATAACGATGAGCACAAAAATGGTGCCGATGATATAGATGCGGGCGTAATCCAGCGCATAAGGCAGCGTTTTTTCGCTGGCACCGAACAGCACCAGCAGGGACGGCGCAGCGAAATAAAACACAACGGTCAGCACAGCCGCCAGAATCAGCAGCAGCGTAAAGCAGTTGCCCATGATTTTTTCGGCGGCATCATCATCGCCGCGGCCCATGGCAATGGCCGCGCGGGGCGCGCCGCCGGAGCCGCACAACATGGCAAACGCGGTAATCAGCATCAAAATGGGGGTAAACAGGCCAACGCCCGTCAGCGCGGATGCGCCGACCTCCGGCATATGGCCGATATAGATGCGGTCCACAATGTTATACAGCAGGTTTACCACCTGCGCCACCACCGCGGGCAGTGCCAGCTGGGCCAGCAGCTTGGGAATGCTGCCGCTCCCCATATCCCTGTTTTGCGTTGCAGCCATAATCAAAGTACCTCCTGCGTTTTTGTTGTAAAAAAAGTGGAGCAGTTCCCTGCTCCGCTTATTGTGTTGAAAGAATGGGTTCCGGATTGATGTTTTTATATTTTAGGTTCTCATTCCACTCACTTAACGATTTACTTTGCCCCCCGGCCGGCAAAGACGACCCATACGGTCTTGAAGAGGATCTTTATATCGCCCCACAGGCTCCAGTTATCAATGTATTCAACGTCCAGTTTGACAACGTCCTCAAAATCCTCAATATCGCTGCGGCCGCTGACCTGCCACAGGCCGGTGATGCCCGGTTTCATGGAAAGGCGGCGCTTGTGGTGGCTTTCGTACTGTTTATACTCGTCCAGCGTGGGCGGGCGGGTGCCGACAAGGCTCATATCTCCGCGCAGAACATCAAAGAACTGCGGCAGTTCGTCAATGCTTGTTTTGCGGATAAACTTACCCACCTTGGTAATGCGGGGGTCATCCTGCATTTTGAACATCAGGCCGTTCATCTCGTTCTGGGCCATCAGTTCCTTTTTGCGTTCCTCGGCATCCATATACATGCTGCGCAGCTTATGGATGTAGAAAACACGGCCATTGCGGCCCACTCGCTTCTGCTTAAAGAAGAGCGGGCCGGGGCTTTCCAGTTTCAGGGGGATGGCTGTAATGGCAATGATGGGGATGCTGATGATGCAGCCCACCAGGCTGCCCAAAATATCCATCAGGCGCTTCAGGATCTGGTCCCGCAGCTTAGGTTCAATGGTAGCCATGGTAACCAGGTTGCCGCCAGCGCAGCGGCCCAGATCGCGGCACAGTCGGGCGGAGCTGGTTTCGTTGCAGCAGCTTTCCTCGATGCGGTCCAGCAGCGGCATGTGGAAATGCACGGTCAGGCCCATGCTTTCCATCTCTTCCAGGTACGGGATAAAGGATTCGCCGCTGTCCATCGGAACATCGATATACACTTCATCCAAAGCGGCGCGGCGCAGCCAGTTCATAAAGGTATCATAATTGGCTTTTACTTCAATATTCTCCACCTTGGTACCGATTGCATCCCCCGCGGCTTCCAGCAGGGCCACACCGCACACACGGCGGGACCAGTCGTTGCTGATCTCACGGATCATCTTGCCTGCATGGTCACCGGTGGTAACAATGCCAACCAGCGTTTCGTTCTGGAGATTGTCAGGGGCTTTTACCAGCAGCTTTTTGAGCAGGCCATGGGCCGCCGGGAGCAGGAAGAGGTTAAACGACACGACCCCCACCAGAAAATAGCGGGAATCCTGCAAAACCGCTTTGGACAGCGTCAGAAAAGCAGAATAGATCACCATCATCAGCAGGTTGGACTTGATGGAAAGTTTGGCTTCCTGCCCGCGGGTACGCTTGACAATGTTTTCTGTCTGGTCAAAACAGAAAAATGTAACGGTATAGGCCAGCCCCAGCAAAACCAGCGCCTGAACCCAATCCAGAACACTGTAAGGCAGCAGCTGCCCCATAATGCCGCCAACGATCAGCCATGCCAGAATCACACTGGCGGCCAGAGCTGCAAGGTCTGTTAAAAAGACATAGACATACTGCAGCTTTTCACGCTTTGTAATCATACCCTGTTTCCCTTTTCTTCCAAGTTTTCTTCATATCCCAGGCCCGCCGGCCTGCATACCACTGCGCCCCGTTGATAAGGCAGCACCAGTATTTTGCGGCAAAGCTACCGCAATGCCGTTTTGCCTGCAAGCCCGCAAAGGCCTTTTCCCCACAGGGCAAAACCAGCTTTTTTCTTTCCTCTTTATGTCATACGAATATTTACATTTTATCATATTAAGATGCGGCTTTCAATCATTTTAGCTATAATTATCAAAAAACAGCAGGATATATTGCATCTTGGGTCCGCGTCTTATTTTCATCGTTTTTCCCGCGGTTTTTTTCGTTTTTGAATCTTCCTGCCCGACTTGCCGGCACCAGGCAGCGTAGAGTCTTTGTGGAATCACACAGGGCAAATACAGCCTGCGGGAACACAGTAGTGGTACCGGCGCGGCCCACACCGTGGATCCGTAATTTATGGCAACACCGCACAATTCCCGCCTTGCGGCTTAAGCACCGCTCCGGCAGCTGCGGCACGGCATCTGCGTTGCCAAAATGCTCGATAATGTCGGGTTGCGGTACCCGCATCGTGCTTCGGGGGCAAAAGCCCCTCGCACTCTGCGACCGCTGCCCCTGCTTCGGTTCGCTGTTTCCGCCACTGGCGGCGCTCACCTTTGCAGCATCCAGTATTATCTGCGCTTTGGGCTTGGCATCTGCCGCACTTCGCTCGCCGTATCGGCACTTAGAATTATGCGGTATTGCCTTAGGACCCCGAGGGAGAAGAACGGTACTTTGGCACTCCGGCCACCGTTGCCAGTCCATTATATCCCACTGCCTTTTACAATGTAATGTGCGGTACCTTTGGTCAGTGCTGTAACTCCTAACTCCTCCCTCTTACCTCCTAACTTAATGTTTTTGGCCGCCCGCATGGTTTGTGCAGTAAATCGAACGCCGGAGCAAAACAACCGTTCCGCCGCTGGATTTATTGCTCAAAGCATGGGGCTGCCTGAACCGCATATTCCCACCAGGTATCAAAAATTATATCAGAAGGAGAATTACTATGGCACTGGAATTTGCATCCCGTAAGGCAACTTTCCCCAACTACCGCAAGTTTGAAACAACTTTTGCCGGCCGCCCGTTTGTGGTGGAAACCGGCAAGCTCTGCGGCCTTGCCAATGGCAGCGCAATGATCCGCTATGGCGAAACCTGCGTGCTGTGCAATGTTACCATGAGCGAAAAGCCGCGTGAAGGGGTGGATTTCTTCCCCCTGAGCGTGGAATTTGAAGAAAAGCTGTACGCCGCCGGCCGCATTCCCGGCTCCTTTATGCGCCGCGAAGGCCGCCCCGGTGAACACGCCATCCTGTCCTCCCGCGTGGTTGACCGCCCCATCCGCCCGCTGTTCCCCAAGGATATGCGCAACGATGTCTGCGTGACCATGACTGTGATGAGCCTTGACCCGGACTGCTCCCCTGAGATTGCCGGTATGAACGGCGCGTCTCTCGCCATTGCCATGTCGGATATCCCCTGGAATGGCCCCATCGGCGGCGTGGCAGTCGGCTATGTGGACGGCGAGATTGTGCTGAACCCCACCAAGGAGCAGCGCGAGCGCTCTGACCTGGCCCTGACCCTGGCTGCCAGCATGGAAAAGATCGTCATGATTGAAGCCGGCGCCAACGAAGTGACCGAAGAGGTCATGATGGACGCCATCAAGGCTGGCCATGAGGAAATCAAAAAGCTGCTCACCTTTATGAACGGCATTGTTGCAGAGATCGGCAAGCCGAAGAAGAGCTTTACCCCGGTGGAACTGGACCACGCTCTGTTGGCGGATGTGTACGCCAAGCACCTGGAAGATGTTAAGGCTGCCATGAACACCGACGACAAAAACGTCCGCGATGCCGCCATGCTGCCCATCATGGATGCTATTGCCGAGGAACACCCCGAACTGAACGCCGCCGACCTGGATCTGATCAGCTATAAGCTGCAGAAGAAGGTTGTGCGCACCTGGCTGCTGGAAGAAGGCAAGCGTGTTGACGGCCGCGGCATCAATGAGATCCGCCCGCTGGCCGCCGAAGTCGGTGTGCTGCCCCGTGTGCACGGCTCCGGCCTGTTTACCCGCGGCCAGACCCAGGCCCTGACCATCTGCACCTTGGGCTCCACCAAAGATGCCCAGACGATGGACGACCTATCCGACACCCCGATCAAGCGCTACATCCATCACTATAACATGCCGCCGTACTCCACCGGCGAAGCCCGCGCACCCCGCAGCCCCGGCCGCCGCGAGATCGGCCATGGCAACCTGGCGGAGCGTGCCCTGATCCCCGTGCTGCCCAGCATGGAAGAGTTCCCGTACACCATCCGTACCGTTTCTGAAATCATGAGCTCCAACGGCTCCACCTCTCAGGCTTCTATTTGCGCTTCCACCCTGGCCCTGATGGATGCTGGTGTGCCCATCAAGGCACCGGTTGCCGGTATCTCCTGCGGCCTGATCACCGATGGCGACCCGCTGCACGGCGGCCGCTGGATGACCATGCTGGATATCCAGGGCGTGGAGGACTTCCACGGCGATATGGACTTTAAGGTTGGCGGCACCCGCCGCGGTATTACCGCTATCCAGATGGATATTAAGGTGGACGGCCTGACCTATGATATTGTGGCCGAAGCACTGGAAAAGTGCCGCAAGGGCCGCCTGTTCATCTTGGACGAGATCATCAAGCCCTGCATTGCCGAGCCGCGCGCAGAGCTTTCCAAGTATGCACCCAAGATGTTCAGCATGCAAATCCCCGTTGACAAGATCAAGGACGTCATCGGTAAGGGCGGCAAGGTCATTCAGGAAATGTGCGCCAACTTCAACTGCAAGATCGACATTGAGGAGGACGGCCACGTCTTTATCTCCGCTGTGGATCAGGACGACGCCAAGCGCGCGATTTCCACCATCAAGACCATTGTGGAAGATCCCGAAGTGGGCGCTATCTACAAGGGCCGCGTGACCCGCCTGATGAACTTTGGCGCATTTGTTGAGATTGCCCCGGGCAAGGAAGGTCTGGTTCACATCTCCAAGCTGGACGACCACCGTGTAGAGCATGTGGAAGATGTTGTTGCCGTGGGCGATCCCATCATCGTTATGGTAACCGACATCGACCAGCAGGGTCGCATCAACCTGTCCCGCAAGGATGCCCTGGCCGCCATCGCCAAAAAGCGCGCGGAACAGCAGCAGTAAAGTTACGGGAGTTTTGTTCCTTCTTTGAAAAGAAGGGAACCGAAGAAACTTTAATAGAATAAAAACAGGCAGTGCCGCTCCCGGAAAGGGGAGAAGGACACTGCCTGTTTTGGTATTGGGTAAAAAAGAAAGTGGGTACTTGAGCAGAAAAACAGCGCAGAATCTTTCGATTCTGCGCTGTTTTTCTATGGAGCGGGTGAAGGGAGTCGAACCCTCGTCCCCAGCTTGGAAGGCTGATGTACTAGCCGTTGTACGACACCCGCATTGAATACTTGTTTATTTTACCGCACGGGTGCCGGTTTGTCAATAGCGGATTGCCGGTTTTTAGCTGCTCCGGCCTGATCCGGCGTGTTTTCACTCAGCGTTTTTACCACCGAGCAAAAGAACCAGGAATTCCCTCAAAACTCTTTGCGCTGATAAATTTGTACACTCAAGGCCCAGCTGCCAAGGTAGAGCAGCAGCACGGCCGCGCAGGGCAGCAACAAAAGCACCGGCTGCGCGGTGAGGGCATTGCCCAAAGCGTCCAGCTGGGAAATGACGGAAGAACGCTGCAGATAGGGCAGATGCTCCATGGCAAAAATTATGAGGAAAACACCAAAGAATGCGACCAGGTACACCCAGGTGCGGGCACGCACCGCGCCGAATTTGTAGGAAAACGGCATGTTGACGGCAAACAGCAGCAGGGAAAACGCGGCAATGAGCAGAATCGAGAATGCCGCTTCCAACACATCTGTGTATTGGCCGGTAAGGAAAATCCCCACCGCGGCGCAAACGCTGCCAAACAGGGTGAACAGCAGCCCCAGCAGGTACTTGCAGCCAACAACCTGCCCCGGTGTGACCGGCAGGGTGCGGGCATAGGTATCCCAGTGGGCGGAATCATCAAAATTCATGGTGCTGGATGCGTAAACGCCGCACACGGCAACCAGCGCATAACACAGGTAATCCATATGCAGGCAGACCGCCATGCCAAGGTAAAGCACAACCATAATAAGGAAATTTTTCTTGTAGCTGTTCACCAAAATGGCCCAGTCTTTGCACAAAAGACCTTTCATTGTTAACCCTCCTTGCTGGTCAGGCGCATAATGTCATCAATGCTGGCGGCATCGCATACCACACCGGGCAATGCGCGCAGGACGCTGACCCGCGGGTGTACCAGGCTTTCGCAGCCGGCGGCGGTGCGGCAGGTGGCGGCGATCCACTCCGGCGGCAGGCGGTCAAGGTCCTGCTGGCTGCACCGCAGAATGCCGTATTCTTCCATCAGGTCATCCTTGTTTTTGGCAAACAGCAGCTGCCCGTGGTGCAGGTAGGCAATGGTATCGGCGATCTGTTCCAGGTCGGTGGTAATGTGGCTGCTCAACAGCACGCTGTGGCGCTCATCCTGGATAAAATCAAGCAGGATATCCAAAATCTCGCTGCGGGCGGCGGGGTCCAGCCCGGAGGTGGCTTCGTCCAGCACCAGCAGCCCCGGCCGGTGGGCCAAAGCGCTGGCAAGGTTCAGCTTCATCCGCATGCCGCGGCTGAGTTCTTTGATGCTCTTTTTCGGCGGCAGGTGGAACTGCTCCAGCAGAGCGGCGAAATAACCGGCATCCCACGCTGGGCCAAATATGCCGCGCAGGCTGGCACCAACCTGTGCGGGGGTCAGCGATTCATAAAAATAGGCATCCTCAAACACAACGCCAATTTTCGCGCGCACGGCGGCATCATCTGGGGTGGCGCTCAGCAGCTCCACGGTGCCGGCATCCGGGCGGTTTACACCGGTCAGCAGTTTGAGCAGGGTGGTTTTGCCCGCGCCGTTTTCACCAATCAGGCCAACAATGCTCCCGGCGGGAATTTCCAGGTTCAGCGGGCCAAGGGTAAAACCGTGGTAATGTTTTGCCACACCATGCAGTGCGGCGGCCAAAGGTTCAGCCATCATGATTCCTCCCACAAAAGGTCAAGGGTTTCGCGCACTTCGTCTTTGGTAATGCCGCCGCGCCGCGCGGCATCAATGGCGTGCTGCAGGTGCTCTTCCACCTGTTTTAAGCTTTCCTCCCGGTGTAGGGCCGGGTTTTGCGGCGCAACAAAGCTGCCGCGCCCCGGCATGGTGGTAATAAAACCATCGGCCTCCAGGTCCTCATACGCGCGCTTGGTGGTGATCACGCTGATGCGCAGCTCCTTCGCCAACAAGCGGATGCTGGGCAGTGCATCGCCCTGCTGCAATTCGCCGTTCAAAATTTTGGCTTTGATCTGCCGGGTGATCTGCGCGTAAATGGGTTCCTGGCCGGAATTGGAGATATACAGCTCCATGCCGTGTTCCTCCTTGCAATCTGAACTGTTCATATGCTATATATACAGTATATACACAATATACACAGCTGTCAACAGGTAAAATAAAAAAATCCCCGCCCATATTCAGGACAGGGATGGGAAAAGGCGGGAACAGACAGTCAGGTTTCCGCCGCCGGTTCTTCCTCCGGTTCGCTCACCGGCAGGCCGCGGTGCTCCACCGGGGTGGAAAACACGATCTGCGTGCGGGTACGGCCAAACTGCTGCAGATGGTTGATAAAGGTATCCAACTCCTGCGTGGTGCCAAACAGCACTTCAATCAGCATGCTGTAATCGCCAGTCACGCAGTTGCACTCCACAACATTGCCGCAGCTTTGGATGTAGGGGTAAAACTCCGGCTTGAGCTTGGGGTCCATATCCAGGTTGATGAACGCCTTGACCAGCTGCCCCAGCTTGAGCGGGGCAACCTGCGCCTGATAGCCGGTCAGTACGCCGTCTTTTTCCAGTTTGGCAATGCGGGCCGAAACCGCAGGGGAGGACAAAAACACCCGGTCGGCAATTTCTTTCAGCGGGGCGCGTGCGTTTGTTTGCAGAATATCAATGATTTTGCGGTCAATGCGGTCCATACCATCCACCTCCATTATAAGTAAAAAAGGGAACAATGCAGCCGCCAACAAGGGCGGACGACATTGTCCCCATAAATTACTTAAAATTCTAACACAAAAAACGGAAAAGGTAAAGTGGATTGCAAAATTTTATGGCAATACCGCATAATTCTAAGTGCCGATACGGCGAGCGAGGTGCGGCA
>ERZ772882.3412-NODE-3412-length-12637-cov-6.622159_pt1 | contig 12637 bp, 9 predicted proteins | sample MGYA00580576_ERZ772882 | MGnify/ENA primary metagenome ERZ772882 (study PRJEB29015, sample SAMEA2737658) | human gut metagenome | biome: human gut; feature: human-associated habitat; material: faeces | place: China | collected 2012 ... | reverse complement strand
AACATCGTCCCAGATATAACATCGAAAAGGTACTGAAATAATGAATTATAAAAAAAGCATTTTAAGTGTTGTATTGTGGTTCATTTATGCAATAATAGTGGGCACCGGAATGGTAGGCACGGCTATGGCCGTGACCCTGCCTGCGTACGGTGCCCTTATTATCACAGGGGTTTGGCTTGCGGTGACAGGACTGGCTGTGTTTCTGCTACATAGATTTTTGGAGAAAACAAAGCACCCATTTTCGGAAGACAGACAACAGATAAAACTGATCGCGGAAAGCCTGTTGGTGGTTGCGCTGATCGCAGCTGGTATTGTACTTCGTACCGGAGAAATCATGCGGTATGATCTGTCCGCAGGGGGCGGAAATATCTGGTTTGATACCGTCATGGTCACTGAGAATACACAAATTCCGCAGGTGGTGCATGGAGCGGTATATTTTTATCTGCAGGTATTACATGGTCTGCTGGTTTTTCTGGGCAATAAAATGACAGCGGCTCTGATCCTTCAGGTGATATTGCAGATTCTGTCCGGAATTTTTCTCTATTTTGCATTAAGAAAAATGTCGGGTGCGGTAACAGCAGTGGTGACATTCGCATATTGGATGCTGTGCCCGGTGATCTCAGAGGTGGTTATTCTGGGACCGGAAACGCTGTACATACTTCTGTGGATGATTGGGTTGTGCATAACAGCAGAGTCCCTGGATCATTTTGTACAGTCGGGAGATGAACCGGGGATCCGCTCCGTAATCGGTTTCTTTTTTGCCGGGGTAGCTACGGGCGTTCTGGGATATCTGGATGTTATGGGGTTTTTATTATTGCTACCGATATTTTCTGTGATTTTTTTGGTAACACAGGAGAAGATTCGACTGGCTCGTAAAATCGGTGCGGCTATCCTTGGAATTGTGGGAAGCCTGGCGGGCTTTTTGCTTTCCATAGCTTTAGATGCCGTAGGCAGCGGTAAAATGATGGAAAATGTACTGGCAGCATGGGGAAAGGTCTATCTTCCGGAAAATTTTGTATTACCGGTAACCATTGAAAACGATAATGCGATAACCATTGCAGTAGTTGCGATTCTCGGAATCGGAGTTTTTGGATTTTGGTGCCGGAAGAGCCTGGAAAGACAATCCGTGTGGCTGGTAATTGCCCTTTCCCTGGGTGGGATGATCTGTTATGGAATGACGAGTGCGGAAATGCAGGGATTTACTTTGCTGTATCTGATCATAGCTGTGGTGGCCGGTGCAGGAGTACAGGCTGTCCTGCCGTATGAGCTTACACAACAGAATGCATTGCAGCAAGTCCGGGGAGCAGTCGAAGAACCTACGGCGGAAACCAAGCCGAAGAAACGACAGCTTAAGATACAGGATCTGGAGGAAGAAGGGCTTCCTGCAGAAACGGACAATAAAGTGCAATTGATCGAGAATCCGCTTCCGGTTCCGAAAAAACATGTTCCCAAAGTGTTGGATTATAAATTGAATGATGATGTCTCCGATTTTGATTATCCTGTAGCGGATGATGATGATTTTGACCATTAAAAATGTGTGATGAAAAGCAGAAAAACGGACACACTAAAGGCGATACTTTAAAAAAGGTATCGTCTTTTTTATTTTTAAGAAAGGCCGGTAAAAGTATGAGTGATATGAAAAGTGAAAAAGAAAAAGCGGAAGCGGAAGAACACAGAGATGAACGGATCGAAAAAACCGGACAGATCACCCTGCAGGATCATGCGGGGGAACAGAAGATACATTTGCTTACGATCATCGGAGAAGTGGAAGGGCATGAGAATCTTGCAGGGAATTCCAAGACGACGAAATATGAACACATTCTTCCTCAGCTTGCGGCAATCGAAGACAGTGAAGAAATCGGCGGTGTGCTGGTGCTGTTAAATACTATGGGTGGAGATGTGGAAGCGGGACTTGCCATTGCTGAAATGCTGGCGTCGTTGAGTAAACCTACAGTATCTCTGGTCCTGGGAGGCAGCCATTCCATAGGCGTTCCCATAGCAGTCAGCTGTAAATATTCTTTTATTGTCCCAACGGGAACTATGGTGATACATCCGGTACGGACGAACGGTATGGTGATCGGTGTTCCACAGACTTTTGAATATTTTAAGCTGATCCAGGACAGAATTACGGGGTTTGTGTGTCAACATTGCAGGATCAGCCGGCAGAAGCTGGAAGATCTCATGATGGAGACCGGATTCCTGACGAAAGATGTCGGCAGTATCCTGGTAGGAGAAGATGCTGTGAAACACGGTATCATTGATGAAGTGGGCGGGATTGACCGCGCAATCCGAAAGCTTCGGGAGATGATGGACAGCAATATAAAAAAGGATGACAAGGCAGTGGAAAAATGATATACTTCTAATTATGACTATTAGGCTAACGTAAAAGAAAAGCATCGTAGATGCGATTTTACTAATGCGGTTCTGAATAGTTATATTCGTATTAACATTAAAGTTAGGGGTATGATGACATGGCATCTTCATCAGGCAAAAGAACATCATCTTCCGGCAGGACAAGAAAAAGTACGACGAGCAGCCGCAACAGGCAGGCGCAGAGATCTGCACAGGACAGTGAACTTTTTCACGAGATTGGTCTGATCGTCCTGTTTGTTGCGATGTTGATATTATTTTGTTGCAATTTTGGTATTATCGGTCCGGTTGGCAATGCAATCAGTGGGGTCTTATTTGGCATTTTCGGATTCACTGCGTATATTGCGCCTATTGTAATATTTCTGGCGGTGGCTTTCTGGTTCGCCAATGAGGGGAACCCAACTGCTGTGCGGAAAATGATCGCCGGTGTCGTATTGTTTTTAATGATCGGTGTAGTATGCGATCTGATCACGAAGACTGCCGGTTCCATGGAACAGTACGATATCAAGCTGTTATATACGAACTGCAGCACCGGCAAAAAAGGCGGCGGTATTCTGGCAGGCAGTATCTGTTATCTGTTGTTACATTATCTGGAGACCGTAGGAACAGTGCTGGTAGTGCTTTTGTGTTCATTGATCAGTCTGATCCTGGTAACAGAGCGATCCTTCTTAAACAGTATGCGTAACAGTGGCGACAGGATCCGTGAAATGTCCAGGGAAGACGCTGCGCGTAGACGGGAGAATGCCGAAATCCGCAGGCAGGAACAGGAAGAGCGTACTTCCCAAAGAGAGGAAGCCCGCCGCATCCGCGAAGAGGAGCGCCGGATCCGTGAAGAAGAGCGAAGACTTCGCGCTGAGGAGAAAGAGAACGAACAGATCCTGAATGCTGTCCCCCGCAGAGAGAAAAAGGTGACAGGAGTTATGATGGATACCTCCTTGAAAAAGCAGGATACACAGCCTGCCGGTAGACGGGATGATATCCATGAGATCGTATACGAAGAGGATGCACAGGAAGCTCCTGAAGTGGAAGAGACCCGGGTGACTTCCAGTGATTTTGATAAAATCAATGTGACGGATATGCATCAGGTGACGATGCAGGAAGCAGTGGGGGAGGCTTCTTATGAAGATATACCGGTGGAGGAAGTAAGCAGCGTAGCTACGTTTAAAAAGCCTTTTGAACGCAGAGAGTCCTGGCAGGAGGAAGCGGCGCTTCTGACGCCCCAGGCGGAAGCTATCCGGATCCATAAGGAAGACATTCCGGAGCATGAGGAGACACCTGCAGAACCGGCTGAGAACCCTGTACGCCCGAAGATCATGGCACCGGAGCCTCCTAAGGGGAATTCCCTGGCGGAAGACCAGATACATAAGGATATTGCAAAGGCAGCCAAACAGCCCGCGGCAGAATACCGGATCCCTCCTTTGAGTCTGTTACAGAAGGGAAAGGCGTCTACGGGAGATTCTTCCAGAGAATTAAAAGAGACTGCCATGCGCTTGCAGCAGACACTGAATACTTTCGGTGTGAAGGTAACGATCACCGATATCAGTCAGGGCCCTAGTGTTACCCGGTATGAATTACAACCGGAGCAGGGGGTAAAGGTATCTAAGATCGTAGGTCTGGCAGACGATATCAAATTGAATCTGGCAGCCACGGATATACGTATCGAGGCACCAATCCCAGGCAAGGCTGCCATCGGTATCGAAGTCCCGAACAAAGAAAATATGACAGTAGCACTCCGTGATCTTTTAGAGAGTAACGAATTCCGGGAATTTAATTCCAACATAGCTTTTGCCGTAGGTAAGGATATTGCTGGCAAGACGGTAGTAGCGGATATTGCCAAGATGCCCCATATGCTGATCGCCGGAGCTACCGGTTCCGGTAAATCCGTATGTATTAATACTCTGATCATGAGTATTTTGTACAAGGCACATCCGGATGATGTAAAACTGATCATGGTAGACCCTAAGGTTGTAGAACTGAGTGTGTATAACGGCATTCCTCATCTGCTGATCCCGGTAGTGACAGATCCCAAAAAGGCATCTGCTGCATTGCATTGGGGTGTCAGTGAGATGGAAGATCGTTACCGGAAGTTCGCGGATTATAATGTCCGTGATCTGAAGGGCTATAATAAAAAGATAGAGACCATGCCTGTTTGCGAGGGAGAGGAACGGCCTAAGAAGATGCCGCAGATTGTTATTATCGTAGACGAACTTGCGGATCTGATGATGGTATGTCCCGGCGAGGTAGAAGAATCCATCTGTCGTCTGGCACAGCTTGCCAGAGCGGCAGGAATCCATCTGATCATTGCTACCCAGCGACCCAGCGTGGATGTCATCACCGGTCTGATCAAGGCGAACATGCCCAGCCGTGTGGCATTCTCCGTGTCCAGTGGCGTGGATTCCCGTACAATCCTGGATATGAACGGAGCCGAAAAACTTTTGGGAAAAGGAGATATGCTGTTCTACCCTCAGGGCTATTCGAAGCCGGCCCGTGTACAGGGAGCTTTCGTATCGGATAAGGAAGTATCCGATGTGGTGGATTATCTGAAAAATCAGACCCTTGGCAATGTCTATAACAGCTATGCCGAGGATATAGAAGAAAAGATTAAAAATATCGGCTCATCGGGAGGCTCTTCCGGAAGCGGATCCGGCGGTGGCAACGACAGAGACGAATATTTTGAGGAAGCCGCGCGTTTTATTATAGACAAGGATAAGGCATCCATCGGAATGCTGCAGCGTGTGCTTAAGATCGGCTTTAACCGTGCCGCCAGGATCATGGATCAATTGTGTGAGTACGGCGTGGTCGGCGAAGAAGAAGGCACAAAGCCCAGAAAGGTACTTATGAGTATGGAACAGTTTGAACAGTTGTTAGAGGAAATCTGACATGGAGAACTGTCTGAATAAACGGAGGGAAAAATATGAAAACAGATATTGAAATCGCACAGGAAGCGGTCATGGAACCGGTCACGAACGTTGCGGCAGGTATTGGCATCGATGCAGATGACCTGGAGCTTTACGGCAAGTACAAAGCAAAACTTTCTGAGGAATTTCTGGAAAAAATACAAGCTCGTCCCAACGGAAAATTGATTCTGGTAACAGCAATCAACCCGACTCCCGCCGGAGAGGGCAAGACGACCACCACGGTAGGATTGGGAGAAGCTTTCGGACGAATGGGGAAAAAAGCAGTGATCGCTCTCAGAGAGCCATCTCTTGGTCCCTGTTTCGGTATCAAAGGCGGTGCAGCCGGCGGTGGATATGCTCAGGTAGTACCTATGGAGGAACTGAATCTTCATTTTACCGGAGATTTCCATGCAATTACTTCTGCAAACAATCTGCTGGCAGCACTTTTGGACAATCATATCCAGCAGGGCAATGAACTTGGCATTGATACCAGACAGATTATCTGGAAGCGCTGTGAAGACATGAATGATCGTGTCCTGCGTAATATCGTAGTGGGGCTGGGCAATAAGACAGACGGCTATGTCAGAGAGGATCATTTTGTCATCACTGTGGCCAGTGAAATTATGGCAATTCTGTGCCTGGCTGACGATATGAAGGATCTGAAGGATCGTCTGTCCCGTATCGTGGTGGCCTATAACTATCAGGGAGAACCGGTAACGGCAGGTCAGCTGAAGGCAGTAGGCGCTATGGCAGCTTTGTTAAAGGATGCTATAAAACCGAATCTGATCCAGACACTGGAGCATACCCCTGCTCTGGTACACGGCGGACCGTTTGCCAATATTGCACATGGATGTAATTCTGTCAGAGCGACCAAAGCTGCCATGAAGATGGCGGATTATTGTATTACGGAAGCCGGTTTCGGCGCCGATCTGGGTGCGGAGAAGTTCTTTGATATCAAGTGCCGTAAAGCCGGACTTACCCCTGATGCGGTTGTACTGGTAGCAACGATTCGCGCATTGAAATACAATGGCGGTGTAGCAAAAGCGGATCTGGGTGCAGAGAATCTGGATGCCCTGAAAAAGGGTATTGTCAACCTGGAGAAACATATTGAGAATCTGCAGAAATATGGTGTACCCGTAGTTGTGACCCTGAATTCCTTCATCACGGACAGTGCGGCAGAGACTGCTTATGTCAGAGATTTCTGTGAAGCAAGAGGTTGTGAGTTTGCACTCTCGGAAGTATGGGAGAAGGGTGGCGAAGGCGGAATCGCTCTGGCTGAAAAAGTATTAAAGGCAATGGAAGAGAAAGAGAATGATTTCCATGTCCTCTATGAGGATGAAATGCCTCTTGCGGATAAGATCACAAAAATCGCGAAGGAAATCTACGGTGCATCCGGCGTAAACTTTGCGCCTGCTGCTGTAAAGCAGTTAAAACGACTGACGGAGCTGGGCTTCGGTAATCTGCCGGTATGTATGGCGAAGAATCAATATTCCCTGTCGGATGATCCCACACTGTTAGGAAGACCATCCGGATTTGAATTAAACGTAAGAGAGGCTTATGTATCTGCCGGCGCTGGTTTTGTCGTAGTACTCACCGGTGCGGTCATGACCATGCCGGGACTGCCCAAGGCACCTGCTGCCTACAATATTGATGTGGATAACAATGGGAAGATCACAGGATTATTCTAGTAAGGAGGACTGGTGTCCCATGGCACAGTTGATAGATGGAAAAGCTATTTCCGCACAGATCAAAGAGGAAGTAAAAGAAAAAGTTGCAGCTTTAAAAGAGCAGGGGCGTGAAGTGACTCTGGCTGTGATTCAGGTAGGAGCCGATCCGGCTTCTTCCGTATATGTTCGAAATAAGAAAAAAGCATGTGAATACGTGGGGGTTCGTTCGCTGGCGTATGAACTTCCGGAGGAGACCACAGAAGAAAAGCTTCTGGAGCTGATCCGAGAAATGAATGACAGAACGGATGTGAACGGCATTCTGGTGCAACTGCCGTTACCCAAACACATTGATGAGGAAAAGGTACTGGATGCCATTTCTCCTTTAAAGGATGTGGACGGATTCCATCCGCAGAATGTCGGTGCGCTCTGTATCGGAAAACCGGGATTTGTATCCTGTACATCTGCCGGTGTGATCCAGCTCCTTAAGAGATCCGGCATTGAGATTGCCGGTAAGGAATGTGTTGTTGTTGGCAGAAGCAACATTGTAGGCAAACCGATGGCACTTTTATTGTTGCGGGAGAACGGTACGGTTACCGTGGCTCACAGTCGCACAAAGGATCTGAAGGAAGTGACAAAGCGGGCGGATATTCTGGTAGTTGCTGTAGGCAGACCGAAAATGATCACCGCTGATTATGTCAAAGAGGGTGCCGTTGTGATCGATGTCGGCATTCACCGGAACGAACAGAATAAATTATGTGGCGATGTGGATTTCGACAGTGTGGAGCCTGTATGCGGAGCGATCACCCCGGTTCCCGGTGGCGTAGGCCCCATGACCATAGCCATGTTGATGAATAATTGTCTGGAATCCGTTTCTTTGCAGGCAATAAGAGGATAATCGTATGAAGTGTCCGAATTGTGGGGCAGAGATGGAGGAAGGAAAGCTTTACTGTGAGCATTGCGGTGAAGATATTCATATTGTCCCTGATTTTGAACCGGAAGTAGAATACAATATGGAACAGACGCTGAGTGACATCGCGAAGGAAATGGAGCCGAAACCTGCGGAGGAGGAAGAACCTGTTCATTCCGAATCACAGGATTGGGATGAACTCCCGGAAAGCCATGTTTCACAGCACCCATTCCGATGGAAATTTATAGTCCTTGTGCTGGTTCTGCTGGTGGTTGCTGTGGTATGTACCGGTTTTGGGATTTCTTATTCCCATTATCATTCCGCAGACTATCAGGCAAAATGCGCCAAAGATTATGTTTCATTAGAGGAATATGATCAGGCGGTCGCCTGTTATGAAAGAGCACTGGAACTGGAACCCGAAAACATTACTTTTAAATTTGAACTGGCAGATATTTACTTCCGGAAAAACAATAAGATAGAGTACGAATATTTACTCAGGGAAATCGTGGCAGATCCCGAGGCTAATTCCGAACAGCTGGAGACTGCTTACGGAAAACTGATTGCCATATATGCGGCCAGAGAAGATTATAAAACCATAAATGATCTTCTGCAAAGCTGCGGTAATGTAAACATTATGAGTAAGTACCAGAGTTATATGGCCATGGAACCGGAATTCAATCTTCAGGAGGGATATTATACCAGTATTCAGCCGCTGAAATTGACTACTTTCGGAAGCGGGAAAATTTATTATACCATGGACGGAAGCAAACCCGGAGAGAACAGTTCCCTGTATACCGCACCTATTTTGCTGGAAAATGGGGATTATTGTATTAAAGCAATATACATCAATGAGAACGGAATTGAAAGTCCGGTGGTGACCAAAAATTATCATATTGAGATTGATGAATTGAGCGCACCGGAGGTCACGACTGTCAGCGGTGACTATGAGTTCCCAATCAACATTGAAGTGACAGATGGAAATGATGTCTATTATACGACGGACGGTTCCGATCCTACGCAGAATTCTGCCGTATATTCCGGACCGATTCCCATGCCTTTGGGAAAATCGACTTTTCGTTTCATACGGATCGCAGAAGGAAGAAAAAGCGATATCGTTGAAAAAAGTTATAATCTGGTTATGAATACAGACTTCATGCCGGAAGATGCCGTTAAAAAAGTTGTGAACCATGCAATACAGAGTGGTAAAATAACAGAGGAGTCCGGCAGCTTTGATGAGTCCGGAGCAGCATATCTGTATCAATATCAGTATGTGACCAACATAAATAAAATAGATGATTTTTATGTCATCGCAGAAATCTACAGAGGTGAAGACGGAACCGACACAAAGACAGGAAATCTGTTTGCCGTAAATGCCTATAATCAGGAACTGTATAAACTGCAGGTGGACGAAAGTGGTCGCCGTTATACTCTGGTGGCTGTTTCAGATATATAAAATCCTATATAAATCCTAACAGAAGGGACGGAAAAGAGAAATGTATAAGATCGTAAAAAAACAGGAGCTGACAACCAACATCTATCTGATGGAGGTAGAGGCAAAAAGAGTGGCGAAGACCTGTGAACCCGGTCAGTTTGTCATCGTAAGAATGGACAGTGAAGGAGAGAGAATCCCTCTGACTATCTGTGATTACAACAGAGAAAAAGGAACCATCACAATTGTGTTCCAGACGGTAGGCGCGGGAACCAAAATGATGGCACAGTTAGAAGAAGGGGAATATTTCCATGATTTTGTAGGCCCTTTAGGACGTCCTTCCGAACTTGTGGAGCAGCCTCTGGAAGAAGTAAAATCCAAAAAGATCCTCTTCGTTGCAGGTGGTGTAGGAGCAGCACCGGTATATCCCCAGGTGAAATGGCTGCATGAGCATGGAATCGCTGCAGATGTTATCGTAGGAAGCAAGACCAAGGATCTTCTGATCCTGGAAAAGGAAATGGAATCTGTAGCCGGAAATCTTTATGTGACCACGGATGACGGTTCCTACGGAAGAAGTGGTATGGTAACCCAGACGATAAAAGATCTGGTAGCAGAAGGCAAAAAATACGATTTGTGTATTGCTATTGGCCCCATGATCATGATGAAGTTTGTATGTTTATTAACCAAAGAACTGGAGATTCCGACCGTTGTCAGCCTGAACCCCATTATGGTAGATGGAACGGGAATGTGTGGTGCCTGTCGTGTAACGGTCGGTGGCAAGGTGAAATTTGCCTGCGTGGACGGCCCCGAGTTTGACGGACATGAAGTGAACTTCGACGAGGCAATGAGACGTCAGCAGATCTACAAGACCGCAGAGGGACGTGCAATGCTGGCCCTGGAAGAGGGCGAGACCCATCACGGCGGCTGTGGCAACTGCCAGTAAGCTTTTAGACGGAAAGTCTGAACACGATAAAACAGAAAGGCATGGTTAAATAAAATGGATGTATTAAAGAGAATTCCTGTCAGAGAACAGGATGCAAAGGAACGTGCTACCAACTTCAAGGAGGTATGTCTCGGATATAATAAAGAGGAAGCAATGGAAGAGGCTTCCCGCTGCATTAACTGTAAAAACGCACAGTGTGTAAAAGGCTGTCCCGTAGCCATCCAGATCCCTCAGTTCATTGAACAGGTGAAGAACGGCAATATCGAAGAGGCTTATCGTATCATCAGCGAATCCAGCGCACTTCCCGCTGTCTGCGGTCGTGTATGCCCGCAGGAGAGCCAGTGTGAAGGAAAATGTATCCGCGGTTTCAAGGGGGATCCCATCTCCATCGGTAAACTGGAGCGTTTCGTTGCAGACTGGGCAAGAGAAAACGGTATCAAACCCACACCGGCAGCACAGAAGAACGGCAAAAAGGTAGCTGTCATCGGTTCCGGCCCCGCGGGTCTGACCTGTGCCGGAGATCTGGCAAAAATGGGTTATGATGTCACCATCTTCGAGGCACTGCATGAGGCAGGCGGTGTACTGGTATACGGTATTCCGGAGTTCCGTCTTCCCAAGAGCGGCGTTGTGGCAAAAGAGATCGAGAATGTTAAATCTCTCGGTGTTCATATTGAAACCAACGTAGTGGTAGGTAAATCCGTGACCATCGATCAGCTGATGGATGAAGAGGGCTTCCATGCCGTATTTATCGGTTCCGGTGCAGGACTTCCGAAGTTCATGGGTATCCCCGGTGAGAATGCCAACGGTGTATTCTCTGCCAATGAGTATCTGACCAGAAGCAATCTGATGAAGGCGTTTGATCCCGATTCCAGAACACCTATCATGCACGGTAAAAAGGTAGCTGTGGTAGGCGGCGGTAACGTGGCTATGGATGCTGCAAGAACCGCACTTCGTCTGGGCGCTGAGGTACATATCGTATACCGCAGAAGTGAAGAGGAGCTTCCTGCCAGAGTGGAAGAAGTACATCATGCAAAAGAGGAAGGCATCATTTTTGATCTGCTGACCAATCCTATAGAAATCCTGTCCGACGATAAGGGCTGGGTGACCGGCATGAAGTGCATCCGTATGGAACTGGGCGAGCCCGACGAGAGCGGCAGACGTCGTCCCGTGGAAGTACCCGGATCCGAATTCGTGATGGAGTTAGATACCGTGATCATGTCTCTTGGTACCTCCCCGAATCCTCTGATCTCTTCTACCACCAAGGGACTGGATACCAATAAGTGGAAGTGCATCATTGCGGATGAAAATAACGGCAAGACCACCAAGGAAGGTGTCTATGCCGGAGGAGATGCGGTAACCGGAGCAGCTACCGTAATTCTGGCAATGGGAGCAGGAAAGGCTGCTGCCAAGGGTATTGATGAATATCTGAGTGCAAAATAAAGTGTTGCGAATATTAAGGATGGTGTTAGCATATGGCATGGTGTCCGAAATGTAAAAATGAATATCGGGAAGGAATCACCGTATGTCCCGATTGCGGAGAAGCACTGGTAAGTGAGGAAGAACTGACGGACTGGGTTTCCGTGCTGTTCGGTGAACAGGACGAGATGGAGAAGTTAAAAGACTTCCTTACATACAATGGAGTGGGAAAAAGTAAACTTGTCTATGATGAGACAGAGCAGGTCTATGAACTGTTTGTAGATGCCAAGGACGAAAAAAAGGCGAAGACCATCGCCAGAGTTTTCTTAGAGCAGCAGGAAAAGGAGCACAAGGAGAATGCCGCTTGGGAAGAAGCAGCGGTAGACGAATTCCTGATGCCCGGCGAAGATGACACATCGGAAGAAAAGCCAAATTCCGGGGAACTATTGAAAGCCGCATCCACACAGGGAGGACTGACTTATATGAACAGTGGTGCTAAAGCAGAGGAAAACAGATCCTCTGCCTGGGTACTGTTGATTGTGGGTGCTTTAGGAATACTGGTGATGGCTCTTGGAATTACAGGGGTACTACCCTTTAATATTGGGAATCCGTACATGTTCTACGGGGTCATGAGTGCTGTATTTATTCTCTTCATCGTTATGGGCGTGGTGTCCATGCGTAATGCAAAGCTTTTCGAGAAAAAGGCAGAGTCCGAGAACTCTCTGGTAGATACCTTGCTTAAATGGAGCGAGGAAAACCTGACTGCAGAAAAAATCGATGCGCAGATTGAAAATGCTGCAGATACTCCCGAAGAAGCCTTGTATTACAAGAGATTTGAAGTGATCCGCAGCCAGATGAATCATCAGTTTATGAATCTGGACCAGCAGATGCTGGAGAATCTCATCGACACGAAGATCTACGAACAGATCTTCCCGGATATTGACGGAGCAGAGGAAGAATGATCAAAATATCCATCGTATGTGTAGGGAAGATCAAGGAGAAATTTTT
>ERZ772882.3394-NODE-3394-length-12690-cov-2.657855_pt1 | contig 12690 bp, 9 predicted proteins | sample MGYA00580576_ERZ772882 | MGnify/ENA primary metagenome ERZ772882 (study PRJEB29015, sample SAMEA2737658) | human gut metagenome | biome: human gut; feature: human-associated habitat; material: faeces | place: China | collected 2012 ... | reverse complement strand
ACTGTATATCACGCTGGTGCTGTTCTTCGGCGGCTTGCTGATCTTCCAGTTTCTTCATCTTGCGTGCTTCTTTCTGGACTGCGGCAAGTTTTGCACGTAGAGTATCTGCTTGTTTTTTCAAGTCGGCGCTTGATTTGGCCATTTGAATCACCTCACTTCTGATTTCAGTTTACCGTAAATCATGCAGAACGCAAGTAGTCAATTATAACTGTCCGGCCCACACCATCTCGATTGTATCCCGAATAATCTGCTCTGTGTAGGTTGCCACCAGTTCGCCGTCTACATATCGGTTAATTGCATCGCGGATTGTCGGCCATTGCAGGTTTTGCAAAAATTCATATTCTTCCTGCGGACGAACTTTAGCCGCAGGATACATTTTAGTGTATTCCGCCCAGCCACCGGCGGGGGAATCCCAGAACCAATGACCGAATGATACCAGAGTATTGAAACGCCGCTCTTCATGTTCAGCGCACTCGCGCATAAAACGATCTTCAGCCGATTCAACAACAGGCATCATTTCCGGGGGAATCTGATCGGGATCAGAAATCTTATCATCATGTTTGTCTTCAATCATTTTTGCGGCATTTACCACCGGTTGGACAAATCCAGCAAAAGCTTTTTGTTTTGCTGCCCCGTCCAGTCTTTCGATGATAGCTTTCATGCTTCCACGTATATGAGAATAAGTAATTAGTGTTTGAATAGAGCTTAGGTCTTTATTGATGAAGCCCTGGTTAATCAAAATATCAAAATCGTTTTCCCGAACACATAAAATCATCGGGAAACGTCTCCACGCCTGATTTGCATCTTCAGCGTGATGCCGATAGCCTTTCGCATCGACGTACTCACCCGCAAGTGTAGAAATAAATTTGTCAAAAGAATCCACGCCGTTAATGATAGTTAAGGCGTTGTTCAAAATAACACGCGTATGTTTTGCCTGCTCTGCCATTTTCTTTGGGTGCGGATCAAACAAACGGAAAGTTCCATTGTTGCCAAAGTGTTTAATAAAGTCTATAGCTCGCATATCATCCCAGATAATAGCAGGCTCACCATCATAACCGTCAAATGTAACACGCTCATCGTTTCCAACGTGAAAAAATGGATCATCTACGAACGAAAATAAACTTTGTGCAATATACTCACAAAAAGCTGATTTGCCGATACCTCCAGGACCATCCACATAAATGTTGAGCCTGAAAGGGCAAGGTGGTGCATCCATCAGATAGTCAAGTCGTAAAGGAGGCAATGTATTCCGTATCTTTGAAAATGTAAGCGGATCATCCTCACGACACTGTTTCATTGTCCAACCATCCAATAGAACGTGCATCCGCATTGTATCAACGGGTGTCATCTCACCAGCGCGTTTGCCGAATTTGGCCCGGTGTGCCTGCAAATCTGTCAATTCTTTACGGAAATCAAAACCCGGTGAAGTATGAACCTCATCGTCATCGTAGTGTGTCTTGTGCTGTTCGACCGCACGAGGGCTTTCATGCACGAGGTATTCGGAACCATCGAGAAAAGCCCCGCGTCCGCGCAAGATCGTCACTTGCTGCGGGGGCACCTTGAACCAGCGGGCAATAGTGGAAACCGGCACTTTGCCCGGAACTTCAAGCACAATATGTGCGTGTTTGAATTTTCGATCTCCGGCTTTAATTCTCCCAGTTCGGTCAGCAATTTCATCCTCTTCGGTGTAAATATCACGATCATGCCAAATCCAGCACCAACGCTTGATGCTCTTATGGTCAAGACCGGCCTCAATCTGAGGCATATCAATCCAAGGCGTCACCCCTGGTTTCAGCGTTTGCCGGTCATCTTCCCATTCGACAGCGAAAGGGTCGAGCAGAAACTGCGTCACCATGAAAAATTTATATCTGGATTCAGTCCCTTCACCATCTTCTTCCTGGCGACGTCCAGCCTGTTCTTCGGCTTTCCGCCACCACCAGAACAGGATAAATATCCGGGTGATTTGCCCGCATATCATTCATGCAGGCGATAAATGACGCATCATCCAGATCATCCAGCTTGCCAAAAGCATCCAAATTTGCCTGTGCCAGAGCTAACGTAGCTTGGGGATCGTATCCCGGAGCGGCTTCCATTTCCTTTACGGCCTGCAAGCCGCGCTTACGTTCACCCTTGACACTGTTTTTCGTTTTATATGCCATGCGCTCACCTCGTTTCACACCGCTTATGTTTGTATTATATCGCAAAAACGGTGTGAAGTCAATGTATTTACACCGTTTCTGTTGTGTATTCTATTTATAAAACAGTGTGAATTTGCTTGTAGGAAGCGTTTTTTCACACCGTTTACACCGTTGCGTTCTGGGCCATCCCACACAAGCCCACTGTGGGATGGCCCCCTATTTTCAAGGGTTTTCGGCACTCGATGGAAAATTTTACACCGTTTACACCCTTTACACCCCATAGTCCAAAAGGGTGTAAAAAGAAAAGCTGGTGCAAAAACGGTGTGTTTGGACGGAATGGGGACGGGCTGCCGCCCGCCCGAATACAGGCAGAAGTAAAAGACGAACCGCAGCTACATAGTGCAGTTGCGGCTCGTCTTAGAATATAGCGAAATGTGCGCCTGTCGTTTACGCTGTGCAATTTTTCTTCGTTTCTCGTGTATCTGTGCCTTTAGGCGCCTTATTTGCAATCTGAGCAAAATTTGACCGCCACACTTGACTGAACCTGTCGGCGGCACTGCCCATAAAAAGCCGACGGTGAGGAACTCAGGAGCAATCTTCCAAAGAACCTCACCGTCGTGTTCACCAGTATAGCACCGCCGCCAGAACCCGCCAAGTGCAAGCCGCTTTGCGGTGGCTGGCTCTGCCTCCGGCTCAGAATCTAAGAGCAATCAGATCATCTTGAAATGCTTCAGTGCTGCCTCAATCGCCGCTTCCTTTTCCGGCGGGCATTTCGGCTGCTTGGCATTTTCGGATTTGGGTTTGTTGTAACACTCCCGTTCAACAATACCATGCTTCTGTTTGACCTGTGCAACATACAAGCTGGATACCTTCAAACCGTATTCAGCCTGTATCCATTGTTTTATCTCGGAATAGGTCGCACCGCCGGGCAGATCAATTTCTTTAGACGGCTCATAGTCCAAGTAGACATGTTCGCGGCTTTTCTCAAATTCCCTACCTAAGAGAACTACCGTCTCGACGTGATGTGTCCGTGGAAACATATCGACAGGCTGGACTTTGACGGGTTGATAGCCGTGGTCGTTTAGGTAGGCCAGGTCGCGGGCCAAGGTTGCCGGATTACACGATACGTAGACGACGCGTTTCGGCTGGCTTTGGGCGATGGCTGCGAGGACGGGTTCGCCGCAGCCGGCTCTGGGGGGGTCGAGGACGATGACGTCGGGACGGACGCCGCTTTCGATGAGTTCGGGCAGTTTTTCTACGGCGTCGCCGAGGATGAAATCCGCATTGGTCACGCCGTTGTCGGCCGCGTTTTTCACGGCGTCTCGGATAGCCGGTGCGACGATTTCAATACCGTAGACCTTTTTGGCTTTCTGGGCTAAAAACAGGGTAATCGTGCCGGTGCCGCAGTACACGTCGGCTACGGTTTCATCGCCCTGCAAGTCGGCAAATTCCAAGGCCTTTTCATACAGGCGCTGGGCCTGCTCGCTGTTGACCTGAAAGAAGGACTGGGCGGAAATGTTGAAGGTCAGGGGACCGATGGAGTCGTGAATTGTCGGCGTGCCGTACAGGACCTTCGTTTCCGGGCCTAAGATGACGTTGGTGCGGCGCGTATTGATGTTCTGTACGACGCTGGTAAGCTTGGGCAGTTCTTCGCGGAGCATGCCGATTAATTCTGCTGTATGAGGCACATCGACCTGGGCTGTGACGAGGCAAACCATGAGCTCTCCTGTCCAGACGCCGACGCGGCCCATGACGTGGCGGATAATGCCCGTATGGGTCTGCTCGTTATAGGCCGGTACGTGATAGTCGTTCATCCATTGGCGAACGATGCGCAGGATATCGTTGTTGCCAGCCTTTTGAATGGCGCACGACGCGACGTCGATGACCCGGTGGCTGCCGGCGGCGTAGCAGCCGACGACGGCTTTCCCTTTTGCAGCCGCTGCGGGAAACTGCATCTTGTTGCGGTATTCCCACGGCGTCGCTGCGCCCAAGGTTGGAAGGACGTCTATTCCCGTCAGATGGCCGATGCGTTCTAAGGCATCCCGTACTTGGCCCTGCTTTTCCTGCAGCTCGCCGTCGTAGCTCATGTGCTGGAGCTGGCAGCCGCCGCACTGGGCGTATACGGGACACAAGGGCTCCACGCGCTGCGGCGACGGCGTGATGATGTCCTGCAGTATAGCCGTGGCGTACTGCTTTTTGACGACGTCGATCTTGGCCTGTACCGTCTCACCGGGCAGCGCCCCTCTGACAAAGACTGTAAAGTTTTCATACCGCCCTACGCCTTCGCCGCTGGAGCCGAGGCGGAGTATATCAATCGTATATATATTTCCTTTTGCAACAGGAACAGACCGGTGCTGTTTCATGAATTCCTTCCTTTCGCGCTGCGCCGTGCAGCGTTGGTATTACGTAATGATTTCGCTGATAACGGGTTCTATATGGTCCGGCCGCCGGGACTGCACGATGATGTGAGAGGCAATCTCCTGGGCAATGCGAGCCATGTCGGCGTCGGCCTTGCCGTATAAGGTAAACAAGGGCTCGCCGGCCTTAATAGAATCTCCCAGCTCCTTGAACAGGCGGATGCCTACCATAGGATCAATGGGATCTTCCTTGCGGGCCCGGCCTGCGCCCATAGCCATGGCGATTTCACCCAAGGCCCGGCCGTGGATTTCCGTAATATAGCCTTCGTCAGTGCAGACGGCCGTAAACATCTGGGGCGCTTTCGTAAGAGGCCGTTTTCCGATCCACGACGCGCTGCCGCCCTGGGCTTTGACGAATTCCTTGAATTTCGCCAATCCCTTGCCGCTGGCGACGAGGTCGTCAATGATCTGTTCGCCTTCTCCTTCACTGCCGGCCTTGCCGCCGACGAGGAGCATCTGCGCGCCAATCGCCCGCACGACTTCCATGAGCCGCCGCCCTCCCCGGCCGGACAAGGCGTCGACGGCTTCATCTACTTCGAGGCTGTTGCCGATTGCCGTACCGAGGGGCGCTTCCATAGACGTAATGACAGCTCGCGTCGGCTTATGGGCTAGGCGGCCGATGTCCACCATCATGCGGGCCAGCTTGCGAGCGTCTTCCTTCGTCTTCATGAACGCGCCGTCGCCGTATTTTACGTCCAGCACGATGGCGTCGGCGCCGGAGGCGATTTTCTTGCTCATAATGGAGCTGGCAATGAGCGGTATGCTTTCTACCGTGCCTGTCGCATCACGCAGGGCGTAGAGCAGCTTATCGGCCGGCGCAATGTCGCCGGACTGGGTAATGAGGGATAAGCCGATGCGGCGGACCTGTTCTAAAAACTGAGATTCCGGCAATTCGATGCAGAATCCCGGAATGGCTTCCAATTTATCGGCAGTTCCGCCTGTAAAGCCCAGGCCCCGGCCGCTCATCTTTGCGACGGGAATGCCGGCAGCAGCGACAAGAGGCGCGACGATGAGGGTCGTCGTATCGGCAATGCCGCCGGTGCTGTGCTTGTCGACTTTGATGCCCGGAATGGACGACAAATCGACCATATCGCCAGAATGAGCCATAGCCAGGGTCAGTTCCTTCGTTTCTTCATAGGTCATGCCCTGGAAATAGATGGCCATGAGCCAGGCTGCGGCCTGATAGTCAGCGATACGCCCGGCCGTATAATCGTCGATGAAGCGCGTAATTTCCTCTTTGGTCAGGACTTTGCCGTCCCGCTTGTGTTCGATGCAGTCGATGGGCCACATAGGATCACCTCAGTTCTGATAAAAAGCTGGTACCGAATTCAAGGCCTGTCAGTCCAAAATTATCCATGATCGTCATGCCCAAATCGGCATAGGTCTGGCGGATACCCAAGTCGACAGAAGCCTTCAGGGCCGGGCTGTAGACCAGGAGCGGTACCCGTTCACGCGTATGGTCTGTGCCATGCCATGTCGGGTCGTTGCCGTGGTCCGACGTGATGACCAGCAGTTCGTCGTCATGGATTTCTGTCAAGAGCTGGCCCAGTTTCTGGTCAAAAGCTTCCAGGCAGTCCGCATAGCCTTTGACGTTGCGGCGGTGGCCGTACATGCTGTCGAAGTCGACGAAGTTGGCCATGAGCAGGCCCTTATCCTTCCGATGGGCTGCCAGCTGAGTCCGCAAGGCTTCCATGTCTTCATGGTTATTGGCCGTATGGTACGATTCGGTCAGGCCAATATGGGCATAGATGTCACCGATCTTGCCGACGCCGACGACGGCATAGCCCGCTTCGGACAAGTAGGAAAAGACCATCTTCCGCTTGGGCAGCCGGCTGTAGTCGCGGCGGTCGCCGGTGCGGACGAAGTGGCCCTGGGTCCCGACGAAAGGCCGGGCGATGATGCGCCCTACTTCATAAGGGCCGACGCAGACTTCACGGCGCGTAATGTCGCAGATGCGGTACAATTCTTCCAAGGGAATGACATCGTTGTGAGCGGCAATCTGGAAGACGCTGTCTGCCGACGTATAGACGATGGGCAGGCCCGTCCGGAAGTGTTCCGGCCCCAGGCGTTCGATGATTTCCGTACCCGACGCGATTTCGTTGCCAATGTAGCCGTAGCCCGTCTTTTCTGTAAAGGCTTTCAACAAATCCGGCGGGAAGGCGTCGGGAAACGTCGGGAAGGGATTTTCTACGGGGTTGCCCATGAATTCCCAATGGCCGCTGGTCGTATCCTTGCCGGCCGAGATTTCCTGCATGAGGCCATACGAGCCGACGACGTCTGTTGCTTCGGCATGGATATGGGCAACGCGGCCCAAGCCCAGACGGCGCAGATTGGGCACGTTCAAGGGTACGTTGGCATCGATGTGGCCGTACGTATCGGCTCCTTTGTCGCCAAACTTTTCAGCGTCCGGTGCATCGCCGGCGCCGACGCTATCCGTAACGATGACGATGATGCGATTGAATTTCATAAAACTCCCTCCTTATAATCCCGGCAGATATTTGCGGGCTTTTTCAAAGGCTGCAATGGTCTTGGCATCGGTGATTTCGTTCTGGTCGATGAGGTCTTCCATTTCCTTGGGCGTATAGTATTCGATGTTCATGAACTCGTCATCATCGAGGTGCTGCTTCCCTTTCTGGAGCCCTCGGGCCAGATAGAGATAAATCCGTTCACTGCAGAAGCCCGGCGACGTATACGTATAGCCTAAGGGCAGGATTTCCGAAGCCGTGACGCCGGCTTCTTCTTCCAGTTCCCGGGCCGCGCAGTAATCGGGTGATTCGCCGTCGTGTTCGATTTTCCCGGCCGGTACTTCCAACATGGCCTGCGCCGCAGCATAGCGGTACTGGCGGACGAGGATGATTTTGCCGTCATCGGTCAGCGGCAGGATGGCGCAAGCGCCGAAATGCCAGACCGCTTCGCGCGTGGCCGTCTTCGCTTCGCCACCCTGGCCGTCGTCGATAGAAACGGTATCCACCGTGACGTGGAGGACCCGGCCCTTCATGATTTCTTTACGAGAAACGAGTGTTTCCTTGCTGATACTCACTTGATTCATCATCCTTTCAAAAAAAGGCTCCCCTAATAGGGGAGCTGGCAGCCGCAGGCTGGCTGAGAGGTTGTTTTTTTCAGTGCAACCCTTCCGGCCCGTTGGGCCACCTCCCCTATCAGGGGAGGCAAAACCCTCCAGATAGGTATATTATCTCATTTTCACTTTTTACTTTCCCGTGCTGCCGATGCCGCCCGTGCGGATACCGCTGGCAGCGTCGTCGTTGACGGTCAGGTACTTCATGAAGATGCCCTGGCCGATGCGTTCCCCTTTTTCCAAGGTGTAGGCCTGATCGTTCGTATTATAATAGGCAATCATGATGTGCCCTTCATTGTCGGCATTGTTATAGTAATCGCTGTCGACGATGCCCGTGCTGTTAGCCAGCATGAGGCCTTTCTTGAAAGCCAGGCTGGAGCGGATGAAGATAGACAAATATTCATCGTCTTCCATAAAGGCTTTCAGGCCTGTCGGCACGACGGTGACGGCATGCGGTGCGAGTACCGTCGTTTCTGCCGCTTCCAAATCGTAGCCAGCACTCTTGGCCGTCTTGCGGACGGGAAGATGGATGTCACAGCCTTCATAGGCCGTGACGATTTCAAATCCTCTGCCTGCCATAAGCCTTACCGTTTCTGGCGGTCGTGGCTGTTATGACCGCCGCGGGGACCCCGGCTGCGATGGGACGGGCCTTCGTCGCCGCCGCCCAAGAGGGCTTTGCGGGACAAGTTGACCCGGCCCTGGCTGTCGATTTCGACGCATTTGACCATAATTTCATCGCCGACGTGGACGACATCTTCGACTTTTTCGACCCGTTCTTTAGCCAGCTGGGAAATATGGACCAAGCCTTCTTTGCCCGGCAGGACTTCGACGAAGGCGCCGAAGTTCATGATGCGCGTGACTTTGCCGACGTAGGTCTTGCCGACTTCAACGTCTTCCGTCAGTTTTTCAATCCATTCTTTGGCTTTCTGACCGCTTTCGCCGTCGACAGCGGCAATGTATACCAGGCCCGAATCATCGATGTCTATCTTAGCGCCTGTTTCTTCGGTAATCTGTTTGATCATCTTGCCGCCCGGCCCGATGACGTCGCGGATTTTATCGGGTTTGATGTGCATGGAAATGATGCGCGGTGCGTAGGGAGAAAGCTCCTTTCGCGGTTCGTTGATGACCTGCAGCATCTTGCCCATGATATGCATCCGGCCTTCATGAGCCTGTTTCAAAGCCTGGGCCAGGATTTCGCGGCTAAGGCCTTTGATCTTGATATCCATCTGGATAGCCGTGACGCCTTTCATCGTACCGGCGACTTTGAAGTCCATGTCGCCCAAAGCATCTTCCATGCCCTGGATATCCGTCAAGATGGTGAAGTCATCGCCTTTAGTAACCAAGCCCATGGCGACGCCGGCAACAGGCGCTTTGATCGGTACGCCTGCATCCATCAAGGCCAAGGTACTGCCGCAGACACTGCCCATGGAGCTGGAGCCATTCGATTCGAGGACTTCCGATACGACGCGGATAGCATAGGGGAATTCTTCTTCACTGGGCATGACCTGGGTCAATGCGCGTTCTGCCAATTTGCCGTGGCCGATTTCACGACGGCCAGGACCGCGGGACGATTTCGTTTCGCCGACGCAGAAGGACGGGAAATTGTAGTGGTGCATGTAGCGGCGATCCGTTTCTAAGCCGACGCCATCGATATGCTGACATTCCGACAGCGGTGCCAACGTGCAGAAGCTCATGATCTGCGTCTGGCCGCGGGTGAACAAGCCAGTGCCGTGAGTGCGGGCAAAGAGGCCGACTTCGCAGCTGACCGGACGGACTTCGTCGACACGGCGGCCGTCGGGACGGATTTTGTCGACGGCGATCATGTGGCGGACGATTTCCTTGATCATTTTCTGCGTGATTTCAGCGACATCATCGGCGTTGTCCGGATAGATATCGGCAAAGTGTTCGTAAATATCCGTTTCGACAGCATCCATCTTTTCTTCGCGTTCGACTTTGTCAGCCGTGAAGATAGCCGTCTTCATGGCTTCTTCGCCATAAGCATGGACGGCTTCGACGATATCTGCCGGCGGTTCTTTTTCGACGAATTCCTGTTTCGGTACGGAAATCTTGTCGAGGAAGCCGAGCTGGAATTCGACGACTTTCTTGATTTCTTCATGGGCGAACATGATGGCATCCAGGACCTGTTCTTCCGGGATTTCGTGAGCGCCGCCTTCAACCATGAGGATGGCGTCTTTCGTACCGGCGACGACGATGTCCATATCGCTCTGTTCGCTCTGGGCGACGGTCGGGTTGATGACGAACTGGCCATCGACGCGGCCGACGCGGACACCGGCAATCGGGCCGGCAAAGGGAATGTGGGACATGCACAGCGATACGGAGGCACCGATCATAGCGGCGATTTCCGGAGCGTTGTCATGGTCTACGCAGAAATCATAAGCCACGACGTGGACGTCATGACGGTATGTCTTCGGGAAGAGCGGACGGATCGGACGGTCGATGAGGCGGGCAAAAAGGGTTGCCGATTCAGGCGGTTTGCCTTCGCGTTTGATGAAGCCGCCAGGAATCTTGCCGACGGAGTACATCTTTTCTTCATAATCGACGGTGAGCGGGAAAAAGTCTGCGTCTTCACGCGCTTCTTTCGAGCCCGTAGCCGTGACGAAAACGGCCGTGTCGCCATAACGGACCAATGCGGCACCGCTGGCCTGCTTAGCCAGTTTACCGACTTCAATTACCAGCGGGCGGCCGGCGAAATCCATTTGGAATTTCTGTTCTTCCATTGTTACCTCCTTGAATTCACAGGTGATAGGCACTAGTCCGGGAACATCGGCGATATACCCAGGCTACAACCTACCACCCCGTGTCCTGAAAAAAGAGGCTGATGCAGTCACATCAGCATCAGCCCCACAATATGCGAGATTATTTACGCAAGTTCAATTTTTCGAGAATTGCACGATAACGGTCGAGATCGTGTTTCTGCAAGTAACCGAGCAAGTTACGGCGCTGGCCGACGAGTTTCAACAAGCCGCGGCGGGATGCATGGTCCTTTTTGTGGCTGCGGAGATGTTCCGTCAAATAGATGATGCGGCTCGTGAGGAGCGCGATCTGTACTTCCGGAGAACCCGTATCGTTTTCATTGGCACCAAATTTAGCTACGATTGCTTTTTTTTCTTCTACGCTTAACATTGTATCTTTCCTCCATGTGTAAAAAAATTGAATCTATTCGCAAAGTGCTAAGTGATCGTCGGAGTCATCGAGACACCGAGCACCCGTACGACATAGCTATTATACTATACCCGGGCAGTTGTGTAAAGGGGATTTTCGTGGTTCGTGGCTCGTGGTTCGTGGCTCGTGATTCGTGGCTCGTGGTTCGTGATTTGTAGGGGCCGTTCTGTAAAGGCGGCCCGCTTGTGGGGGTTTCGTGGTCCGTGGTTCGTGGCTATCATCTCATACGGCCTTGTCAAAAAGGCCGCTTTCGCTTATACTATACTAAAAAGGTTGTATTTAATATTTTTGTTACATATAAAGGAGCGTTATCTTATGAAGAAATATGATGTCATTGTCATCGGTACGGGGGCGGCCAATATCGTGACTGATGCGGCCCTGGCCCAGGGCTTGCAGGTAGCCGTCATCGAGCGGGGCCGGTTCGGCGGGACTTGTCTGAACCGCGGCTGTATTCCGACGAAGGTCATGGTCACGGCGGCCAACCGCATCCGCGAGATCCGCGAAGGGAGCCGCATCGGCGTCTTGGCTGATAACGTCCGCCTGGACTGGGATATGTTATCCAAGCGGTTGTGGGAAAAGGTCGATGAAAGCCCGGCCATCCAAGGGTATTACGACCAGTTCCCCAACGTTGACACCTTCAACGGCACGGCGTCTTTCGTCGACAATCACACCGTTGCCATCGCCCTGAATGACGGCAACAGCGTTACCTTGACAGGCGACAAAATTTTCATTGCCACTGGCGGCCGGACAAATATCCCCTCCCTGCCGGGCCTGGCAGAAGCGGGCTATTTGACGTCGGAATCGTTCTTTGGCCCGTCGTATCCGAAGAAGCCCTACCAGAGCCTGATCATCATCGGCGGCGGCCCTATTGGCTGTGAATTCGCCCACGTCTTCGATGCGGCTGGCACCAAGGTCACTATGGTCCAGCACAATGTCCGCCTCCTGCCCAAGGAAGACCCGGCTGTATCGGCGTTCATCCTCAAGCAGTTCCAGCGTTACGGCATGGATATCCGCCTCAATAAAGACACGGTTTCCGTCAGCCAGCGCGACGGCTTGAAGGTCTTGTCCTTCCGCGACCGCACGACTGGCGAAGAAGGCGAAGTGGCAGCTGAAGAAATCTTAGTCGCCCCGGGCATCCGGCCCATGACGGAACTGCTGCACCTGGAAAATACCGATGTCCGCCTGGACAAGCGCGGCTATATTGAAACGAACGAATTCCTGGAAACAACGGCTGAGAATATCTGGGCCTTAGGCGATGTCAATGGTCTGGCCCCCTTCCGCCACAAGGCCAATTACGAAGCGGAAATCCTGGCACACAACCTCTTTTCCGGAAACGCCCCGGAAACATGGCGCTGGGCCGATTACGATACGGTACCGGCCGTCACCTACACCTATCCCGAAGCGGCTCACGTCGGCCTGACGGAAGACCAGGCCCTGAAGAAAGGCTACGACGTCGAAACGGCCATCAACCACTATTCATCATCGGCCAAGGGCTACGCCATGGGCTATGAACCGGGTGACGAAGACGACGGCTTCATCAAACTGGTCGTCGACAAGAAGACGAAATTCATCCTCGGCGCCCACATCATCGGCCCGGAAGCGTCCATCCTCATCCAGCCTTTCATCAACAACCTCATGAGCGGTACCCACGTCATCCACCCGGTCCATGAAGATATTGCATCGCCTACGGCCCAGGCCTTGCGGGCCAAACCGCTGACGCGGACCCTCGATCCTAAATCAGTCTACACCTTCAGCGAAACCATGACCCCTCACCCGTCCCTGTCGGAAGTCGTCATGTGGACGCGCTATTATTACGAAGGGAAATAGGAAAAAGCGGCTGTCCTTTGAAGACAGCCGCTTTTTTAGTGGCTCCTGG
>ERZ772882.3382-NODE-3382-length-12736-cov-9.224982_pt1 | contig 12736 bp, 8 predicted proteins | sample MGYA00580576_ERZ772882 | MGnify/ENA primary metagenome ERZ772882 (study PRJEB29015, sample SAMEA2737658) | human gut metagenome | biome: human gut; feature: human-associated habitat; material: faeces | place: China | collected 2012 ... | reverse complement strand
ACTCCCCCACTGCGCCCTCGGCACAGGTGCAGGTCGTCACATGGTCGGCGGCAGCCTTGACCTCTGCCGGTGCGTTGGCGACAGCCACGGCGTAGCCGGCCTCTCGCATGATCTCCAGGTCATTGTAGTAATCACCGATAACGACGGTGTTCTTCATGGATTTGCTCATGAGGGCGCACAGGTCATGCAGACCGCTGGCCTTGCTGACGCCGCTGGGCATGATCTCTAAGTAAATGCTGTTCGTGGCCAGGAAGTAGTTTTCCCGACCGTAGTACCGCGTCTTGGCGTACTGGCCCAGCTTGCGGATGCTCTCCGGGTCGGAGGCAAAGACGACCTTGACCCAGCCGTCAGGCACGCTCTCCACCGGGCAGGCAATGCTGCCGAGGTGTTCGTCCACCTGATGAGCGTGGGTCACCTCATTGGCATGGATGACGAACATCTCGCCGTTTCCGGCCATGACCTCCACACCTATATGCGGGAACTTGTTCAAGATGTCAAGGATGGCCGTCGTCGCCTGCTCGCGGTTCAGCGTCGAGCGGTGCAGCACCGACTCGGCGGAGAAATCATACAGCAGCGCCCCGTTGCAGGAGATGGCCGGCAGCGACAGGCGGATGTTCCCCAGCGCCGCGCGGATGGACTCCGGCGGGCGGCCCGTTGCCACCGTGAAAAGCCCCCCCATGCCGGTGTACAGCTGGATGACCGCGCGATTGCAGGCGGGGATGCCCTCCTTGGCCGTCAGCAGCGTATTATCCATATCACAGATCACAAGGGTATCGCTTAGGGGTGGTTTCATGCGCGATGTTCCTTTCTTAACCGTGTCAGAAACTCTGTAAAATAGGGCGGCAGGGGCGAATCAAACTGCATCCACTCCCCTGTCCGCGGGTGGGCAAAGCCCAGCTCCTTGGCGTGCAGGCACTGGCCATTCAGCGATTTGATGCAGTTTTTGGGGCCGTACACAGCATCCCCTGCCAACGGATGCCCCGTCGAGGCCATGTGTACACGAATCTGATGGGTGCGCCCGGTCTTTAATTTGCACGCAATGTAAGTGAAATTGCCGCAGCGTTCCAGCACCTGCCAGCCCGTGTAGGCATACTTGGCCCCCGCCGCGTTCTCGGCCAGGACGGCCATTTTCTTGCGGTCCCGCGGGTCGCGTCCGAGCCACTTTTCCACAAAGCCCTCGTCCTCCTTGAGGTTACCGTACACCACGGCATGGTAGACGCGGTGGATGCTGTGTACGCTCATCTGGGCGCTGAGCGCCTGATGGGCGGCATCGTTTTTGGCAACGACGAGAAGGCCGCTCGTGTCCTTGTCAATGCGGTGGACGATGCCCGGGCGGATGGCCCCGCCGATGCCCGACAGCTGCCCCGCGCAGTGGTAAAGCAGCGCGTTGACGAGCGTGCCGTCCGGGTTGCCGGGGGCCGGGTGCACGACCATGCCCTTAGGCTTGTTGACAACGAGCAGGTCGTCGTCCTCGTACACAATGTCCAGCGGGATGTTCTGGGGCCGGGCCTCGATGGGCTGCGGGTCAGGCAGGTCGATGGCGTAGACTTTGCCGGGTGCCACCTTATCCTTTTTGTTGACGGGCGCGCCGCCGCAGGTCACAAGCCCCTGCTCGATCAGATTTTGCAGCGCACTGCGGGACAGCGTCGGGCACTGCCCGGCCAGCCAGGCGTCCAGGCGTCCGCTGTCGCCGGGGGCTGCGGTAAGCTCAAGCCGCTCCATCTTCGTCCGCCTTTGGCTCTGCGGTCTTATCCTTTTTGAAAGAGTCCAGCAGCACGGCGAGCATCAGCAGGCCGACGCCGACACAGACGCAGATGTCCGCAAAATTGAAGATGGCAAACCGCATGAACAGCACGTTGATGTAGTCCACGACCACACCGTTGAGCACGCGGTCAATGAGGTTGCCCACGCCGCCGCCCAGTACCAGCGTCCAGGCTGCGCGCTCTGTCAGCGGCATTTTGCGCACGAACAGCATGATAAGGACAGCCAGCAGCATGACCGACGTCATGCCGATGAGCAGTCCCTGCTTACCGGCCAGCATCGAAAACGCCATGCCGTCATTCAGGCAGTAGCGCAGCTCCACAACGCCGGGCAGCACATCCATGCTGCCCACCGGCAGCAGCGCCGCCGTGGCCCAGTGCTTGATGAGCTGGTCAATGACGACCAGAATGGCCGCTCCTGCCAGCGATAACAAACCAGAAATCATACAACACCTTATCCGAAAAAATCAGCGGTGCTTAAACGTATAAGCACCGCTGACGGTAGAGTAAATTTACTGCTTCAAGACCTTAGCGCAGCGCGGGCAGAGGCCGTCCTCACCGACGGTGGTCTCGTACTTCCAGCAGCGCAGGCACTTGTTGCCAGCCGCATGGGCAGCGCTGACGCCGAGACCCTCGACCAGGCCCTTGACGCCGCCCTCACCCTCGACAAGGTCAACGTGGGAGACGATGAACAGGTCAGCCAACTCATCCATCGGGATGGCGTTCAGGAAGTCGTAGACCTCCTTGCTGCAGTACAGCGTCAGACCGGCCTCCAGCGCAGAGCCGATGACCTTATCGGCACGGGCCTGCTCCAGCACCTTCTTGACGTCGTCGCGGATGGCCATGATGCGGTCCCACTTAGCTTCAAACGCCTCATCGGCGGCAGCCTTGGCCTCGGGCATCTGCTCAAAGACAACATAGTCCTTCATGCCGTCCAGCTTCGGGATGTAGCTCCAGATCTCCTGGCTGGTGAAGCACAGGATGGGTGCCAGCAGCTTGGTAAAGTCGACCAAGATGCGGTACAGCGCGGTCTGGGCACAGCGGCGTGCGTGGTCATCTGCGCAGTACAGACGATCCTTGATGACGTCCATGTAGAAGTTGGACATATCAATGACGCAGAAGTTGTACAGCGCGTGGTAGGCACGGCTGAAGTCGTAGTGCTCGTAGGCATCGCGCATGGTGGCGGTCAGCTTGTTGCAGGCCTCGAGTGCCCAGCGGTCGATCTCGAACAGCTGGTCATCATCGACCATATCCTTCGCGGGATCAAAGTCGCTGATGTTGCCCAGCATGAAGCGGGCCGTGTTGCGCATCTTGCGGTACGCCTCGGACAGCTGGCGGAAAATTTCCTTACCGGCGCGGACGTCGACGGTGTAATCGCTGGAAGCGACCCACAGACGGATGATGTCAGCACCGTAGTCGCGGATGATTTCACTGGGCTCCATGCCGTTGCCGGCGGACTTGTGCATCTGCTTGCCCTGGGCATCGACGACCCAGCCGTGGCACAGGACCTCGCGGTACGGGGCCACACCCTGGGTGGCGACGCTGGTCAGCAGACTGGACTGGAACCAGCCGCGGAACTGGTCGGCACCCTCCATATACATATCAACGGGCCAGCGCAGCTCGGGGCGCTCACGGCAGACAGCGCTCCAGGTGGAGCCGGAGTCGAACCAGACGTCCATGATGTCGGGGTCCTTCTCCCAGTCGGAGGCACCGCACTCGCAGACCTCGGTCTTGGGCAGGATGTCGTTGGCATCGTACTTGTACCAGGCGTCGCTGCCCTCCTTGCGGAACAGGTCGGACACAGCCTTGATGGAGGCATCGGTGATATGGTACTTGCCGCACTTCTTGCAGTAGAATACCGGGATGGGCACACCCCAGACGCGCTGGCGGCTGATGCACCAGTCACTGCGGTCACGGACCATACCGGCCATGCGGTCATGGCCCCACGCCGGCTGCCAGTGCACGCTGTCAATGGCCTTGTAGACGTCCTCCTTGAAGGCGTCGATGGAGCAGAACCACTGCTCGGTAGCACGGAAGATGATGGGATGATGGCAGCGCCAGCAATGCGGGTACTGGTGGGTGATGTGCTGCACACCCATCAGATGACCGCTCTCCTTGATGTGCTCCAGAATGACCTTGTTGGCGTCCCAGACCTTGAGACCGGCAAACTTCTCGCCCGCCTCGGCGGTCAGGCGGCCCGCGTCGTCCACGGGAACGACAACGGGAACCTGCGGATAGTGATTGACGCAGACCTCAAAGTCCTCAACACCATGGCCGGGAGCGGTGTGGACGCAGCCCGTGCCGCCTTCCAGCGTGACGTGGTCGCCCAGAATGACCAGACCCTTGCGGTCAAGGAACGGATGCTGATACTGCATGAGCTCGAGCTCACTGCCGAGAACAGTCTCGGGCAGGACTTCGTACTCGTCGATATGGCAGCCCTTCATCGTGGACTCAACGAGCTCGCGGGCCATGATGTGGTAGGCGTCACCGATCTTGACGAAGGCATATTCCAGATTGGGGTTCAGGCAGGTCGCGACGTTGGCGGGCAGCGTCCAGGTGGTGGTCGTCCAGATGACGATCCATGCCTTGTCCAGCGGGATGTTGTGCTTGGCCAGCACGCCGTTGGGGTCGTCGGTCAGCTTGAAGCGGACATAGATGGAATCGCACTCGTCCTCGGCGTACTCGATCTCAGCCTCGGCCAAGGCGGTGCGGTCCTCGGGGCACCAGTACACGGCCTTCATGCCCTTGTAGATGTAGCCCTTCTTGGCCATCTCGCCGAAGATCTCGACCTGGCGTGCCTCAAACTCGGGGCGCAGGGTCAGGTAGGGGTTCTCAAAGTCGCCCTGCACGCCCAGACGCTTGAACTGCTCGTTCATGACGCCGATGTGCTCGGTGGCAAACTCCTTGCAGATCTGGCGCAGCTCCAGCTTGGAGACACCGGCCTTCTTGTCGCCGAGGGAGCTCAGCGCCTTCAGCTCAATGGGCAGACCGTGGGTGTCATAGCCGGGCACGTAGGGTGCCTGGAAGCCGGACATGTTCTTATAGCGGATGATGATGTCCTTGATGATCTTGTTCAGGGCCGTACCCATGTGGATATTGCCGTTGGCATACGGAGGGCCGTCGTGCAGGATGTACTGCGGCTTGCCCTCGTTGTTCTTAATCATCTGCTCATAGACATGGTTCTGCTCCCAGTCCTCGAGCATTTTGGGTTCCTTCTTCGGCAGACCGGCCCGCATTTCAAACGGGGTCTGCATCTTATGGATGGTGTCGTTGTAGTTCTGCGCCAAAGTTTCCTACTCTCCTCTATTTATTGGATTCTTTAGTTATATCACATCGGGCGTCAGCTGTCAAAGTCAACGCCTTCAAAGTTATCGAACGCCGGGGAATTCAGCTCCTCCTGCGGTTCGTCACTTGCCTTTTTGCGGGTCGTGCGCCTGGTCGTACCGGCCTTGCGGCGGCGGGCAGGCTTGGCCTCCGGCTCGTCATACAGGCCGGAGACATCCTGGAGCCGCGTCTCGTCGATGGCAGGCTCCTCCACGGGAATTGGGGCGGGCTCGGCTTCCTCCGGTTCCTCCGGGTGCGGCGCGATGGCAAATTCCACCGTGTCTACCTTTTCGCCCTGAGCTTGGGCACTTTCCGTCGGCTCCGGCACGGGCTGGGCTGTGGGCGGCTCATAGTAGGCCGTCTCCTGCATGGCGGGCATCTGGGCTGCCTGCTGTACCGGGGCCGGCTCCTGCACAGGCTGGGCTGCGGGGGCCGTGTAGGCCGGGGCCTGCACAGCGGGCTGCGGCTCTGCCGCAGGGGCAGCGGCCTGCTCCGGGGCCGGGGACGGCGGCGGAACGGGTTCATCCTCGGGCCGTCTGGTGTAATCGGGCAGTTTATTGATAAGGTTGATATGCTTGCGGTACATCTCGATCAGCGAACGCTTAAAGCTGTCTGCCTCACCCTTGAGCGTGACGATCTCCTGCTTGGCCAGCTCGACGTCATCGCGGGCGCGCTGCTCGCGGTCCTCCGCCTTGATGTTGGCCGAGCGGATGATCTCCGCCGCTTTCTGCTTGGACTCGCGGATAATACTGTCCCCCATGCGCTGGGCGTTGATCATCGACGTACTCAGGGAGTTTTCCATCGTTCGGTATTTTTCAATGCGCTGGGCCAGCATGACGAGCTTTTTCTGCAAATCATCATTCTGGGCAGCCAGGTCGTCCATTGCCTGGGCGACCTGCTTGAGATAATCATCCACATCCTCACGGCGATAGCCCTGGAACGCTTTGTCAAATGTGACGTGGCGGACATCCTCGGAAGAGATCATGACGGCTTTCCTCCTGTATGCGGGGCACACGGCCCCGTTATTCCCTGCCCGCAGCGCTGCGGGCGATCCTGCGCTCAATATTGGTAAAAGGATATGAACAGACGATCCTTGCGGCTTTTGCCGCCGATGGCCGCCAGCTTGAAGCGCCCCACACCGCGCACTGTAAAAATATCCGCGGCGTAGGCGGTCTCGTGGGCGGCCTTCAACGGCAGGTGGTTGATTTCCACACGGCCCGCGGCGATATATTCTGCTGCGCGGGTGCGGGAGGTGTGCAGCATGGCTGCCAGTACCGCGTCCGCACGCAGGGACGGCACGGTAGCCTCCTGCAGGGTGCGCTCGCGGCTTTCGGCCAGACGGGCGGGCAGTGCGTCGATGCACGCAGTATGCACGGTGCAGTGCCCTGCGCCGGTCAGCTCCGCGTTTATAAATTCCTGCTTGTCGACGAGGATCACCGCGTAAAATGTGTCCTCACGCTCGGGGTCTGCCAGCAGGTCCCCCACGCAGCTGCGCTCAAGGCCAAGGCCCAGAATCGCACCGAGATAATCCCGGTGGGTCGGCAGCTTATCCCCGTAAGCGGTGCATTGCAGGTAGGCCAGCGGTTCTTCCTGCCAGGCGTCGGGCGGCTCAATACAGAGCACCCGGCGTTCTGCCGCGTCAAAGCCGCCCCAAAAGCGGATGCAGCTGCACCCGGCCTTGTTGCAGGCGGCCTGCGCCAGGCTCTGCTCCCGGTCCGAGAGAAAGCCCGTATAACGCGGGATGCCGCGGCTTACCGCAACGCGGCACAGCTCCTCGACACGGCGCATCAGGCGGCGCTCGTCGTCATTCTGCGGCGGCACAAAACCGCGCACCGCATTGGCGGTATCAGAAGAAGACGCCATTGTTTTCCAGCTCGTCGAGCAGGTCACCCATAATATCAACGTTGTACGGCGTAATAATGAATGTGCTGGTCGCCACGCGCTTGATCTGGCCGTTGTTGGCATACGCTACACCGGACAGGAAGTCGATCAGACGGCGGGAGACCTCTTTGCTGGCAGACTCCAGATTCAGCACCACAGTATGCTTGGCGTTGAGCTGGTCCGCAATGCTGGACGCATCGTCAAAGCGCTCCGGTTTGACCAGAACGACCTGCAGCTGGGTCGTCGCGTTGATGTTCACGACCTTATTGCTGTGCTGTTTGATCTCCTGCTGCTGGGTATACTCCTGCGCAGCTGCAGCCCCCTGCCCGCCGGGGAAAACATTCTCTTCAGTGTCATCTACATAGGAATCTGCATCGGGGTCGATACCGAGCTTGCTTCTCAAACTGTCAAGCATGGACATGGTCGTAAAACTCCTTTGATTAGAAAGCGCCGTTTACGTCAGCGCGTCATTACAGCGATATACATTAAATATTATCTTCTTTTTTGGCAGTCTTGTCAATACAAACGGCGTATTTTCGTTACAATAGTTTGCCATCCTCCAAATTTGTGCCCTGCACGATGATCTCATCATAGAGGCGCACCTCATTTGCACTGCCGAGCTTGCCGTCCTCCGGGACAAGAATGTAGCTGTCATTCTCATACAGCGTTGTGATCTTCAAAAAGCGCTGCAGGTTGCCGTACTTGACATAGACACCGCGCTGGCCGTTCACGATATGCAGCGCCGCCTTGTCGATGCGGATGCCCTCGTAGGTTTTTAAATCGACCTGCACGGTCTCGCAGCCCAGGCCCAGGACCTCGGCGCTGATGGTCTGGCATTGCAGCACGATCTTGGCAATGCCGTTGTCCTTGTCCTCATTGACTTCCTCCACCGTGGCGGAAAGCGGGGTGTTCTGCTTGCCGGGTACGCTGATTTTCACCGTGGACAGACCGTCGAACCGTGCGGCGGTATCCAAATCGCAGACCGCGTAGAATTTCCAGCTGAAGCCCGTCGCGATCTGTCCGGCGCGGTTTGTATCCGCTGCCGGAAAGCCGTCTGCCAGCATTTTTTGCAGCGTGGCCGGGTCGGCATCGGCCAGCGCCCGACAGTCCGTCCGGATGGCGGGCGAGGCCTCCGTGCGGCTGAAATAGCCGTTCGTTGTGGCGGTGACGGTCTGCAGCGTGTCGAGCTGTGCCTTGATGCCGTCGTACTCGGTCTGCAGCGCTGCGATGGACTGGGAGAAATCCGCCGTCTGCCCGGTGCTGATCTGCAGACGGTTCTGGGCCAGCAGAAAGCTGTCCTGCGCGTCGGAGATGCCGGTATACTGGGCAGTGTCCAGCTTATCCAGCAGGTTGTACAATGCCTGCTTCGTCTGGTTTGTCAGCACCGAAAGCTCACTGCCGGCAGAATTCTGCGACTTCGTAAGCAGCGTGATGGAGCGCTCGAGCCGGTCCAGACGCTCACGCTGCAGGCCTTGGGTGTCATCGGTGTAACATTCGGCTACCACCGTGCCGTTCGTCACGCGCTCGCCATCCTGCACAAGATAGCCGAGATTGCCGCTGCCCGGCACATCCACAGCGTCAAACGCCACAACGCCGGTCAGGTTCAGGCTTTCGGCCAGCGTGTAGCGGATGGCGGTCTCGGTCTTGTAGGACCGATGGAAGATCAGCACGAACTGGACGGCAACATACAGCAGGAAGAGTGCCAGTGCCAGCAGACCCAGCGCGTGTAAAAGTTTTTTTGCCAGCGGGCGGTCCTGCCGGTTGCTCACGGTGCACCCTCCTTTCCGTTATTCTTCGTTGTGCAAAAAGGCCCGCACCAGCGTGCAGGCGCGCTCGGTGACATCCTCCTCATCCAGATAGAGCCACACCGCGTCGTTCTGACGGCGGAACCAGGTCAGCTGGCGCTTGGCGTAGTTGCGCGTTGCCTGCTTGAGACGCTCGGTGCATTCGGTCAGACCGGCCGTGCCCTCAAAGTACGGGAAGAATTCCTTGTAGCCGATGGCCTGCGCCGCCGTGCGGTAGGCATCGCGGTGGTCGTAGACCTGCCTTGCTTCGTCCAGCACACCGTTTTCGACCATTTCGTCCACGCGGCGGTCAATGCGGCTGTACAGCACTGCGCGGTCCCGGCAGGTCAGGCAGAGGCAGAGCGCATGGTAGGGTGCCTCGGCGGGCCTGGCCTCGCGGCGCTGGTCGCTCATGCGGCGGCCTGTGGCTTCAAACAGCTCCAGTGCGCGGATGACGCGCGGCAGGTTGTTGGGGTGGACCTGAGCGGCGTAGTCGGGGTCGATCCTTTGCAACTCAGCGTAAATCGCCGCGCCGCCCTCGGTGTCCGCCCGCGCCTGTAATCGGGCGCGGATGGCGGGGTCGGTCTTTTCCGGGGCAAACGCCATACCGCTCAAAAGACTGGTGATATACAGCCCCGTGCCGCCCACGACGAGGGGCAGTCTGCCGCGGGCCGTGATGTCCCGTATCAGCGGGTCAGCGGCGGCGGTGAAGTCCGCCACGCTGTAGGGGGTCTCCGGCGACAGAAAGTCCAAAAGATAATGCGGTATCCCCTGCCGCTCCTCCGCACTCGGCTTCGCCGTGCCTACGTCGAGATTTTTGTAAATCTGCATCGAGTCTGCGTTGATGATCTCGCCGTCAAAGGCTCTGGCCAGCGCGACGGAAAGTGCAGTCTTGCCGCTGGCCGTCGGCCCGCCGACGGCGACGACGCGGGGTTTAGACAAGTCGGCCAAACTGCTTTTCCAGCTCCTTCCGGGTGATTTTCAATACGCAGGGCCGCCCGTGCGGGCAGAACGGCGGGACCGTGCCGTCCATGATGTGCTGGGCCAGCGCGAGCATCTCGGCGGCGTTCGTGCGGTCCCCCGCTTTGATGGCCGCGCGGCAGGCGATGGAATGCAGCACCCACTCGGTCTTTTCACGCAGGGCGTCGCGTCCGCCGTCGGCGAGCTTTGCCGCCAGCTCCACGATCATATCCTCTACATCGTCCACCGGCACATCCGCGGGCACGGCGCGCACGACAACAGTCGAGCCGCCGAAGTCCTCGGCCTCGATGCCGGCATCGGTCAGAAGGTCAAGGTTCTGCAAAACGGCCTGCTTTTCCGCGGCGGTCAGATTGACCTGCACGGGGACAAGCAGCATCTGGGACGGCACGCTGCCGTAGTCCCTGGCCAGCTGTTCAAACAGAATGCGCTCATGCGCAGCGTGTTTGTCGATAAGACAAAGCTCACTGCCGCGCTCGGTGATGATATAGGTCTTGAACACCTCGCCGACAAGGCGCAGCGGCTCGCTTGCAGGCGGCGGGGTCAGCGTCGTCTGCTCGGGACGTGTGCTGACCATGTCGGGCAGGGCGCTTAAAGCATGCGGGTCATTCCGAACGTAATCCGTCTCGGGGTCTGCTGCGGGGGCCTCGTCGGGCAGCTCCGGCAGGATGTCCAGCACCGTGTCATCGCTGACGGCGTGGGGCATCGGCTGCGGGGCGGGAATCGTTACGGGCTCCGACGCGGGCGTTTCAACCGCCGTCACCGGCGTGACCGGGGTCAGCGGTCTCGGTGCGGGCCCCGCCGTGTAGGCGGGCTTCGGGGACTGTGCCTCCAGCACGCCCGGGACAGGCTGTGTGCCCTGTGCATTCTGAACGCCCTGCGCCGTCGGCAGCGGGCGCGCAGGCACGGGCGCGGTCAGACCGTTCAAAGCGCGGTATTCTGCCGCGGACAGCGTCGTGAAGCCGCCCTTTTTCGGCTGGGCTGCAGCGGGCCGCGCGGCAGGTGCCGGGGCGGCGGGCTGCATCACGGTCTGCCCGGGCTTTTCTTCGGGCGCGGTGTGGCCCATCTCAAAGCGGCACTCGCCGCTGCCGGGCGTTGCCAGCGCGGCGCGAACAGCGCGGTAGACAGCGTCAAAGACGTCACTCTCTTTCGCAAAGCGAATTTCGGTTTTCGCCGGGTGGACGTTGACATCGACCATGTCGGGCGGCAGCTCCAGCATGAGCACCGCGCCCGGGAACTTGCCCTGCATCATCGTGCCCTTGTAGGCGTTTTCGAGCGCCGCCATCATTGTGCGGTTTTTGACGTAGCGGCCATTAACAAAGAAATGCTGCGCACCGCGGCTGGCGCGGCAGGCACGCGGCGGCGTGACCAGGCCGGTCACATGGTACAGCTCGCTGCCGCCGTCCACGGGCAGCAGGTCGCGGGCAAATTCACGGCCCAGGACCGCGTAGACCGCACTGCGCAGGTCGCCGTCGCCGGGGGTCACATACTGCTGCTTGCCGTCGCGCAGATAGCGGAAGCTGATCTCCGGGTGGGACAGCGCCGCGTGCAGGACGGTCTCAGCCACAAACGTGCCCTCGCTGGCGTCCTTTTTCAAAAACTTCATGCGGGCGGGCGTGTTGTAAAACAGGTCACTGACCGTGATGGTCGTGCCGACGGGGCGCGCGCCGGGCTCCATCCCCCGCTCCTCGCCGCCTTCGATGCGGTAGCAGCAGGCGTACTCGTCGGCCTCTGTGCGGGTCAGCACCTCGACGCGGGCAACGCTGGCAATGGAGGCAAGTGCCTCGCCGCGGAAGCCCAAGGTATGGATGTGCCCGAGATCCTCCGCCGTCGCGATCTTGCTGGTGGCATGGCGGATAAACGCTTTATCGATATATTCCGCTTCTATGCCTGAACCGTTATCTACGATTTGCAGCTGCTGGATGCCACCGCGCACCGCCGACAGCGTGATCTGCGTCGCGCCTGCGTCGATGGCATTTTCCAGCAGCTCCTTCGCCACGGAGGCGGGCCGTTCGACGACCTCGCCCGCTGCGATCAGCTCTGCGGTATGCTTGTCCAGTACACGAATTTCCGCCATGGTTTTCACCTGCCTTTAGTCTTTGTCCAGTGTATTTTTCAGCTCGTACAGGAAGTTCAGCGCCTCCAGCGGGGTCAGTGTCTCAATGTCTACATTGTGGAGTTTTTCGACGACCTCGCTGGGTACGCTGGGGTTGTTGTAAGCCTCGACGGTGTCAAAATCGAGCTGCATCGTGTTATTGCGTCCCGGTGCGCTGGCCTCCAGCTGGCGCAGCACGGCGTGGGCGCGCTTTGTCACGCTGCCGGGCAGACCCGCGAGCTTCGCGACCTCGATGCCGTAGCTATCGTCGGCGGGACCTGCCACAATGCGGCGCAAAAACGTGATGTCCTCGCCGCGCTTTTTGACGGCGATATTATAGTTTTTGACGCCGTGAATATCCTGCTCCATGCTCGTCAGCTCGTGGTAGTGCGTGGCGAACAGCGTCTTGCAGCCGATGTTCTCGCAGATAAATTCTACCACACTGCGCGCAATGCTCATGCCGTCAAACGTCGAAGTGCCGCGGCCAATTTCATCCAGAATCACTAAGCTGTCCTTCGTCGCGTTTTTCAGGATCTCCGCAACCTCGGTCATCTCGACCATGAAGGTCGACTGCCCGGCGGCGAGGTCATCCGACGCGCCGACGCGGGTGAAGATGGCATCCACCACGCCGATATGCGCCGCGGCGGCAGGCACAAAGCTGCCAATCTGCGCCATCAGGGCAATCAGCGCATTCTGGCGCATGTACGTAGATTTACCGGCCATGTTCGGGCCGGTGATGAGCAGCATCCGGTTCTCGTCCTCGTCGAGCATCGTATCGTTGGGCACAAACAGACTGCCCTTGAGCATCTGTTCAATGACCGGGTGGCGGCCCTCCTTGATCTCCATAACGCCGCTCTCATCCACGTTTGGCATGACGTAGTTGTTTTGCAGCGCCGCCTCGGCAAAGCCTGCCA
>ERZ772882.3380-NODE-3380-length-12739-cov-3.038789_pt1 | contig 12739 bp, 5 predicted proteins | sample MGYA00580576_ERZ772882 | MGnify/ENA primary metagenome ERZ772882 (study PRJEB29015, sample SAMEA2737658) | human gut metagenome | biome: human gut; feature: human-associated habitat; material: faeces | place: China | collected 2012 ... | reverse complement strand
ATATACACATTCAATTATGTCACGACTTCGGGAAGGTAATTTTTTGACTTCACGCTCTATCCGTTGGATAACCTCTTCTTCAATATTGTCATACTCCTCCCACGGTTTTTCAAGATGGGCAAAATCACAAACATACCGTACGGGATCAACTTTCACTTTAGCATTTAACGCCAAGTTACGAATAGAAACAAAATCGAACCGTTGAAAATGGCAGACAAATGTGGTATGCTGAAAGAACTTGTATCATAAAGGAGAACCGCCATGCGTCCTGCATTTATCCCCGTGGGGCAGATCGTCAACGCCCACGGCATCCGGGGCGAGGTGCGGGTACAGCCGGACGGCCAGGACCCTGCCTTCCTGACCCAGTTCCAGACGTTCTATTTGGACGGGGCCCCCGTCACCCCCACTGCCAACCACGTCCACAAGTCCCTGGTGCTGATGAAGTTCCCCGGCGTGGATGATATGAACGCGGCCCTGGCCCTGAAGGGCCAGCCCCCCATGCTTCTTAAGCGCAGCGAGAGCTACATCGGTACCCTCATCGACGATCTGGTGACCAAGGGTACGCAGGAGCCGTACCGCATCATGACCAGCCGGTCGGAGTACCGGCTGCTGCTGCGGCAGGACAACGCCGACCGGCGGCTGACCCCCATCGGCTACCGGCTGGGGCTGGTGCCGGAGGAGCGGATGCAGGCGGTGCGGGAGAAGTACGAGGCCGTAGACCGGGAGATCCGACGGCTGGAGCACACGGGCATCCCCGGCAGCGAGGGACTGAACCGGCTGCTGGCGGAGCGGGGGTCGGCCCCCGTCACCGACGGCGCACGGCTCATTGATCTGCTGCGGCGGCCCCAGATGACGTACCGGGAGCTGATGACCTTCGACCCCGGCGCCCCGGAGCTGCCGGAGGACGTGGCGGAGCAGGTGGAGATCTCCGTGAAGTATGAGGGCTACATCCGCCGGCAGGAAAAGCAGGTGGAGGAGCTGCGGCAGCTGGAAAAGCACCGGCTGCCGCCGGATATGGAGTACAGCCACATTCAGGGACTGCGGCTGGAGGCACGGGAGAAGCTGGCGGCGGTGCGGCCTCTGGATCTGGGGCAGGCCAGCCGCATCTCCGGGGTGTCCCCGGCGGACATCGCCGCCCTGATGATCTGGCTGCACACCCGGACGGAGAGGGGGGACGCCACATGAAAATGCTGGATCTGACCCACTGCATCACACCGGAGATGCCGGTGTATCCCGGTACGGAGCCGCCCCGGCTGACGGCGGCCTGCACCATGGAGAAGGACGGCTTCCGGGAGACGCTGCTGGAGATGTACTCCCACACCGGCACCCACATGGACGCTCCGGCCCATATGCTGCCAAGCGGACGGACACTGGACGACTTCCCGGCGGAGACCTTCGCCGGGCGGGGCTTCGTGGTGGACTGCCGGGGAGCGGCGGAGATCACGCTGCCCATGCTGCGGCGGCAGGAGGAGGCCCTGGGGGAGGCGGAGTTCCTGCTGTTTTGCACCGGGTGGGACCGGTACTGGGGCCAGCCCCGGTACTATGAGGGCTTCCCGTGCCTGACGGCGGAGGCGGCGGAATACGTGGCGTCGCTGGGCCTGAAGGGCGTAGGGGAGGACAGCATCTCGCTGGACCCCTGCGATACGACGGACTATCCCAATCACATGATCCTGCTGGGTGCGGGACTGGTCAATACGGAAAATCTGACAGGGCTGGAGGCGCTGGTGGGCAAGACCTTCACCTTCCTGACCCTGCCGCTGAAATGGGAGCACGCCGACGGCAGCAGCTGCCGGGCTATGGCCATGCTCCGGGAGGAGGAAACAAGATAATGGGCAAACTGCGATTTTTACTGGCACTGTGGCTGGCGAAGCTGTCGGTTCCGGCGCTGAAGATCACCCGGCACAACGGTACGGACTTTCCCGGCTCGCTGGCGCTGAAGCTGTGCCCGGATTTCCTGCGGTATGTGGGAAAGCCCGGCACCATCATCGCCGTCACCGGCACCAACGGCAAGACCACCGTCAGCAATCTGCTGACGGATATTCTGGAGGCGGACGGGAAGAAGGTTCTCAGCAACCGCTCCGGCTCCAACATCACCTCCGGCATCTCCACGGCGCTGCTGCGGGGCTGCGACCTGCTGGGGCGGGCCAAGTCCTATGACATGGCGGTGCTGGAGGTGGACGAGCGGGCCAGCGTCCGCATCTTCCCCTATGTGAAGCCGGACTATGCGGTGGTCACCAATCTGACACGGGACTCCATCATGCGGAACGCACACCCCGGCTACATTGCGGATATCCTGACCCGGAGTATCCCCCAGACGGCGACCATGATCCTTAATGCCGACGATCTGATCACCTGCGGAGTGGCCCCGGAGAACCGGCGGGTCTACTTCGGAGTGGACCGGCTGCCGGGAGATACTACCCGGTGCGAGAACCTCATCGACGATCTGCGGATCTGCCCCAAGTGCAGCGGTAAGCTCACCTACGTCTACCGCCGGTATCACCATATCGGCAAGTGCGTCTGCCCGGACTGCGGGTTCCGCTCCCCGGAGAGCGACTATCTGGCCACGGATGTGGATATGGAGAAGGGGACTATGGCCCTGCGGGAGTGCGGGGAGGAGCATCCCTATCGACTGATCTCCGACAGTGTGCCGAACCTGTACAACATGGTGACGGTCATTGCCGTGCTGCGGCAGCTGGGATACAGCCACGAGACCATTAGCGGCTACATGAGCCGTGCGGCGGTGGTGGCCACCCGGCACATGGAGGAGCAGGTGGGGGACGTGAAGCTGGTGCGGCAGATGTCCAAGGAGAAGAACGCACTGGCCGGGTCCCGGACTTTCCAGTATATCGCCCAGCGGCCCGGCACCAAGGAGCTGCTGTTGATGATGAACTGTCTGGGGGACGCCCACCACTGGTCGGAGAATACCTGCTGGATCTTCGATGCGGACTTCGAGTATCTCCGCAACGACAGCGTGGTGCAGCTGGTGTGTACCGGCGCACGGTGCCGGGACTACAAGCTGCGGCTGCTGATGGCGGGGGTGCCGGAGGAGCGCATCGTCTGCCAGCCGGACGAGTTCCGGGCGGCGGAGCTGCTGCGCTATACCCCCGGCGATGACGTGTACATTCTCTATGGCACGGACTCCCTGGCCCTGTCGTATAAAGTGTATGACCACATGAAGGAGGAAGCCGCCCGCCATGCACAGGACGGTGCGGAGAAGGAGGCGCAGGCATGAAGGTAGAGATCCTGTTCCCGGAGGTGGGAAACCTCTGCGGTGATCTGATGAACATCCGGTATCTGCGCCAGTGCTGCCCGGAGCTGGAGGTGGTGGAGACGGATCTGAAGTCCCGTCCGGCGTTTTTGGAGGGCGGCATTGACCTTGTATACATGGGCTCCGCCACGGAGAAGGGACTGGAGCTGATGGTGAAGGCCCTGACGCCCTATCGGGAGGAGCTGGCGGCCCGTGTGGACGGCGGCCAGCGGATGCTGGTGACGGGCAACGCTCTGGATGCGCTGGGGGAATACGTCCAGTCGGATCAGGGGCTGCGGTTCGACGGACTGGGCCTGCTGCCCACCCATGCCGAGTATCAGATGATGAACCGGCACAACAGCTTCTTTCTGGGGACCTATGGTACCGGGATGGAGATCGTGGGCTTCAAGAGTCTGTTCGGCCACACCTACGGTGCCGACGATCCCGGTACGGGACTTTTCAAGGTGGTCCGGGGCGTGGGGCGGCGGCCCGGCTCTCTGGTGGAGGGCTTCCGCCGGGGCGGCCTGATGGCCACCTATCTCACGGGGCCGCTGCTGGTGCTGAATCCCCCCTTTACCAAGCAGCTGCTGCGGGAGCTGGGGGCCGAGGACACGCTGGCCTTCGAGGAGGCCGCCATGGAGGCCTATGAGGCCCGGCTGGCGGAGTTCCGGGACGAGAAGCGCAGCTATCTCTATTAAGACTGATGACAGGTATCACCAGAAACGGCTGGTCAAGCTCCGCCGGATGGGGTATACTGAAGAACACATGAATACGGGAGGCAATGTATGTCTAAGCTCTCTTATCTCGCACGGGTCATGTCCGGCGTGCGGCTGAAGAAAATGAACCAGATGATCGACATCGTCCACGACAAGTGCGGCCAGAACAAGGTCAAGACCTTCTTCGATATGTGCTGGTGCGGCGCACGCTATGGGGCGGGTTACTACGACTACGTGATGTTCGGGTTTTACAACATGAACGGCCGCCAGCGGGACACCTATCTCACCCGTGTCCGCAACAAGAAGGTCATCGACCACATGAACGACCTCAGCTACTCCGACGAGTTCGACGACAAGCTGCGGTTCAACCAGCGGTTTGCCAAGTATCTGGGCCGCAAGACCCTCAACGGCGAGACGGCCACGCTGACGGAGTTTACGGATTTTATCGCCGGACAGGAGGCCATCTTCGCCAAGATCAACCACGGCGACTGCGGCCGGGGCGTGAACAAGCTGTATGTGAAGGACTACGAGTCCCCGGCGGTGATGCTGGACTACATCCGGCGCAACCAGCTGGTGGTGCTGGAGCAGGTGCTGCCCCAGCATCCCGACATGGCACGGCTCCACCCCTCGTCGGTAAACACCATGCGTATCCTGACGGATCTGGTGGACGGGGAGGTCCATGTGGCCTACATCAGCGTAAAGATGGGCCGGGGCGACGGGTACTGCGACAACTCCGGGCAGGGGGGTGTCCTGTGCCGGGTGGACCCGGAGACGGGGAAGATCATCTCTCCCGCCACCGACGACTATTTCAACGTCTATGACCGCCATCCCGACACCGGGGTGGAGTTCGTGGGCTATCAGCTGCCCATGGTGCCGGAGGCCATTGCTCTGGCTAAGGAGGCGGCCCATGAGATCCCGCAGGTGGCCCATGTGGGCTGGGATATGGCCATCACGCCTACCGGTCCCGCTATCATCGAGGGCAACGACTTCCCCGGAACGGATCTGTGCCAGCTGGCGCCCTTCTATCCGGAGAAGGAGGGGCTGTGGCCGTACTATAAGAAGCTGCTGCACTGGTAAGAGTGGTATGCAAGGAAAAAGGGAGTCCTGAGACCGGAGGTCTCAGGACTCCCTTTTTGGTTGTGAGGGGACAGCAGCTTTTTCCGATTGTCTCCGACGAGTGACTTTTCCGATTGCCTCCGGCGGCCTACTTTTTGTCAGCAGCGACAAAAAGTATGCAAAAAAACGCCGCTTGAAACCTAAGGTTTCAAGACTTCCTCTTTTGCGGACAAGAGCTTCCGTCTAAATCCCGCCAAGGCGGGGAATTGGCGTATTTCTATTATCGCTGCCGCTGCATTGGGTGATGGAAGGGACTTGCTGTTCTACCGGAGGGACGTGCCTCCGGCGGGTAACTTTCTGCCAATAGCGGCAGAAAGTCACCCGGCGGAGACATAAAAAAGAACTACTACTGGGAACAGTGGGCCGGCGGAGACACGTTCCTTATAGAAAAAGAGCGATCGGCGGGAAATTGTCCGCCGGGGACAAAAGCGGGCCGGGAAGGTATGCCGCCGGAAGAGGGAACGGCAGGGAGACAATTTGTAAGAAGATGGCAAAAATGTCCCGGTCACAAGAACAGATGGTGGCAGAAAGTACATATCTGGAAAACAGGCGATATTCAGGGGAAAAACTTCGCCACGCGAAACTTGCTTTTGAAAAAATTTCCCAAATCGAGAAGAATTATCTTGCCATACTGGGACGGTAGGTGTTATAATTCAACCTATATACTGGGAGGAGCTAACACTTTTTCCGACAAAATCCATTACAGGAGGATCATGAGAGATGACAGTCTGCAAACGGATCGGTGCATGGCTGCTGACACTGGTGCTGCTGGTGTCTGCCCTGCCTTACACCGCCTTTGCGGCCTCGGAGGACTCCCACGTGGTGAACGCCACCATGGAGGAGACCTCGGTGGAGGACATTGCCAGCAATGTCACCACCCAGCTGCTGCGGGGCGCAAAGACCAAAAACGAAACCCTGAGCATGGAGGCTAAGCCCACCCATGAGGACAGTGACTCTGTGGAGATCATTGTGGTGGTGGATGACTCCGTGGCCAAGCCTGCGGCTCAGGCCCAGGTGCAGTCCCTGCTGCAGAAGCAGGAGAAGGCTGCGGCCACCATGTCCCGTGCCATCGGGGAGACGGTGGAGCCGCAGCGTCAGTACACGACGCTGCTCAATGGCTTCTCCGCCACTGTGACCTACGGCCAGTATAAGGCTCTGAAGGAGCTGGACTGCGTAGAGTCCGTGTTCCTGTCCCCCACCTTCAGCCTGCTGCCTGACACCGCCAACAGCACCCGGATGATCGGCGGCGGTCTGGCCAACGAGACGGGCTTCACCGGCGAGGGGATGCTGATCGCCATTCTGGATACCGGCGTGGACATGGACCACCAGATCTTCAGCAAGGCCCCCGCCAACCCTGCCCTGACGCAGGACGACGTGAAGGGTCTGCTGTCTAAGTACGACTTCCAGGCCGAGGGCATTGTGAAGGGCCTCAGCGTTTCTTCCGTCTATAAGAGCGCCAAGTTCCCCTTCCAGTTCGACTACGGCGATAAGGACACCGACGGCGCCCCCGGCACCGAGGGCAGCCATGGTACCCACGTGGCCTCCACCGCTGCCGGCTGCACCGGCATCAATGCGGACGTGCAGGGTGTGGCCCCGGACGCCCAGATCGCCAACATGAACGTCTTTAAGTCCAGCGGCAGCGCTTCCTACGCCGACATCCTGTCCGCTCTGGAGGATTGTATGCTGCTGGGCGTGGATGTGGCCAACCTGAGCCTCGGCTCCGACGCCGGCTACATCGACTATGAGAATCCCGACGAGTTCACCGAGAGCCTGCTGAACGTCTTTAAGCGGGCCGGCGAGAGCGGTATGTCTCTGGCTGTGGCTGCCGGTAACGCTTACAGCGCTGCTTACGGCGATGCCTTCGGCAACAAGGCGCTGGCCAGCAACCCCGACTACGGCCTGATCAGCGAGCCCTCCACCTACGGCGAGTCCATGTCTGTGGCCGCCGTGTCCAACAGCAAGGTCAAGAGCCCCTACATCACCGTGGGCGGCCGTGACTTCGCCTATCAGGACAGCGGCACCATCAGCACCGACGAGAACGCCAAGATCTTCCGGGAGCTGGCCAAGAAGGGCGAGCTGAAGTATGCCGTGGTGCCCGGCTACGGCACGGAGGACGACTATGAGGGCGTCGACGTCTCCGGCAAGGTGGCGCTGGTGCAGCGCGGCGGCGGTATGTACTACGAGCAGAAGGAGCGCAACGCCTATGCACAGGGCGCCATCGCCATGCTGGTGTACAACAATGTTCCCGGTATGCTGTATATGTCCATCACCGACTGGAAGATGCCCTGTGCGTTTATCTCTCAGGAGGCCGGTGAGTATCTGAAGGCGCAGGAGAACAAGGTCCTGACCGTGGGCGCCGCCGACAAGCTGGTGGCTTCCCCCACCTATGGTATGGCGGACTTCTCCTCCTGGGGCGCCACCACGGAGCTGACCCTGAAGCCGGAGATCACTGCGCCCGGCGCAGGCATCTATGCCGCCGTACCCGGCAACGCCTATGAGAGCATGGACGGTACGTCCATGGCTTCCCCCCATGCGGCAGGCGCTATGGCCATCGTGCAGCAGGCCCTGAAGGCCCGTGGCATGACCGACGCCACCCAGCGCAAGCACATGGTCGATACCCTGCTGATGAGCACCGCCAGCATCATTTACGATTCCAACGGCCAGCCCTATTCTCCCCGCAAGCAGGGCGCAGGTCTCATCAACATCAATGACGCCGTCAAGACCGAGGGCTACCTCACTGTGGACGGTATGATCCGGCCCAAGCTGGAGCTGGGCGACGATCCCGCAGAGAAGGGCGTCTACACCATGACCTTCAAGGTCCACAACACTGGTAAGGACACCCTGTACTACGATATCCAGCCCATCGTCCTCACCGACGGGACCACGACCTATACCAACAGCGACAACGAGGCCTTCCTCACCAGCAGTGAGACGGCTGTGGCGCTGAGCCACACCTTCACCACCAACTGCAAGGATGACCGTGTGGCGGTCCCCGCAGGCGGAGAGCAGGAGGTCACTGTCACCGTTACCCTCACCAACGCCAAGGAGGAGCTGAAGAACTTCGAGAACGGCGCCTATGTGGAGGGCTTCGTGACCCTGAAGCAGGTGGCCGCTGACGGCGGCAAGCTGGAGAGCACCATTGATCTGGGTATCCCCTATCTGGCCTTCTACGGCGACTGGACCAAGGCTCCCATCATCGATTCCACCGACTACTGGGAGACGCTGGACGGCACCGAGAGCAAGGCACAGGCCTACATGAACACCGCCTTCACCACCTCTGCCGAGGGCCAGATCGACACCTATCTGGGCGACAACAACTACGCCAATGTGCCCTATTTTGCCGATCACAACGCCATTTCCCCCGACAACAGCAATGACATGATGGACAGTCTCACCGGCATCTACACCGGCCTGCTGCGCAATACCAAGACGCTGAAGTACACCATCACCGATCAGAAAACCGGCGAGGTGTATCTGGAAAAAACCTGCGACTACGTCAATAAGTCCATCTACAGCTACGACTACTACCGCATCGTGCCCGCCGGTGTGAATGCCGATTATACCGGTATCGACGCATGGTACGGCACCGCCAAGAACAACTCCAAGCTGCCCAACAACACCAAGGCTACCGTGACCATTGAGGCTACCCTGCCCTATGGCGACGGCGGCACCAAGAACCTGAAGAACAGCTGGTCCTTCCCCATTACCATCGATAATGAGGATCCCCATGCCAGCAACCTGAAGGTCACCGAGGCCGAGGGCCGCTACTATCTGAGCCTGGATGTCAGCGACAACCAGTATGTCTCGGCCATCGTGTTCTATAATCTCCGCAACAGCGATCTGCTGTACGGGATCAAGGGCTTCTCCGAGACTACGCCGGGCCTCACCACCCACGTCAAGGAGTATGACGTCACCGGTATGGGTGAGACCTTCGGCATGATCGTTCACGACTACGCCGGCAACTCCAAGGCCTACACCGTGAAGGTCCCCGGCAACAGCGACGATTATGGCATCGTGAAGCCCACCAACGTGCTGTGGACCGAGACCTTCGACAACGATTGGCTGCCTGCCGATTGGAGCATGGAGTCCAAGGGTGCTTCCGTCAACACGTGGTACCGTGACGTGGACTACACCGCCACCGTGGATGCCGACGATGACTTCCAGCAGAACGAGTGGCTGTATTCCCGTGCCACCGACATCAGTGGTGTGGAGACGGATGTCCACATGATCTTCAACTTCTACACCACCCCTGTCTATACCGTGGACTACAAGCGCTGCAACCTGCAGGTCATGGCTTCTGCCGACGGTCAGACCTGGGAGGAGGTCTGGAACCTGCAGAAGGATGCCGGAGCCTTTACCGCTTGGGCTGCCACGCAGGCCAAGGTCACCATCCCCGAAAAGTTCCAGAATTGCGACGACCTGCGCTTCGCCTTTGTCTACACCGGTAAGGGCGGCGCCCAGATCTCCGTGGATAATGTCCAGCTGTACGCCGATGTCCGTGAGGACTATATCGCCGTGACGGCTACCTCCGGTGAGGGAGGCGCCATCGACCCCGCCGGTACCACTCTGGTGAAGAAGGGGACCAGCAAGACCTTTAACGTGGTACCTGCCACGGGCTACGAGGTGGCCAATGTGGTGGTGGACGGCACCGATCTGGGTCCCATCTCCTACTACACCTTCGAGCGTGTGGGTACGGATCACACCATCTCCGCCACCTTCCAGAAGGCACAGACCGGTGGGGAGATCGCCATCTTCAACAACGACTTCGACGGTGCTGCCTTCCCCGGCCAGGGCTGGACGGTGAAGAACACCAACGGCACCGGTAAGTATTACAACTGGCATCAGGCCCGCAACACCCTCGTATCTACGGGTACCGATGATAAGCAGGCCATTGTGGATGCCGACGACTACGATGAGACCGAGGCGGGCGACAAGCAGGACGAGCTGCTGATCTCCCCGGTGGTGGATCTCACCGGCAAGGCCGCTACCCTGTCCTTCAACTACGGCTTCACCCGCACGGCGCTGTATAACGGCAAGATGACCTTCACCGTGGAGGCCTCTACCGACGGCGGCAAGACTTGGACGGCCATCTGGAACGCCAAGGATGACGTGACTCAGGGCTCCGGCAGTATCCAGACGGGTCTGGCAGAGATCACTGTGCCGGAGGCCTATCAGACGGCCAACGTGCAGTTTGCCTTCCACTACTACAAGACGGCTCCCACCGGCGCCGGTTCGGTGGTGGTGGACAATGCGAAGCTGACGGCTCCTGCCGGAGCTTCCGAGACCAGCGTGCTGACCACCGTGGCCGGCGAGGGCGGTGCGGTTCAGCCTGCGGGCCAGGCCAAGGTCGCCACCGGCGAGACCGTGAACGTGACCTTCGTGCCGGATGAGGGCTATCAGCTGGCTTCCGTCAAGGTCAATGGCCGCAAGGTGGAGGTCACCGACAACACCTACGCCCTGACCATGGATCAGAACTACGCCGTGACGGCGGACTTCGAGGTCATTCCCGACGTGCCGCAGGTGATGTTCGAGAACGATTTCGAGAGCGTCAGCGGCGACAAGTTCCCCTTCCACGGCTGGACGGTGAAGGCGCAGGATACCAACAGCACATGGAAGCAGTATACCTACTACAACTGGAAGTACGAGGGCAATGATTCCAAGCACGCTTACATCACCAACGACGAGGCTGCACAGGATGAGTACCTGATCTCCCCCGTTGTGGACCTCTCCGCCACCCGTGACGGCGTTCTGACCTTCGACTTCGCCTACGGCGAGTACGGCATCAAGAACAAGACCTTCACTGCTACGGTGGAAGTTTCTACCGACGGCGGAAAGACGTGGAATGCGATCTGGAACTTCCAAGACAGCTATACCGGCCAGCAGGCCAGCAACTACATCATTTCCGGCAGCGCAGAGGTTCCCGTGCCCGCCGAGTACAATGTGGCCGGTGTCCAGTTTGCCTTCCGCTATGTCCATCCCAATGAGGACACTATCGGCCAGCTGGCCATCGACAATGTGAAGCTGATGGCTGTGGAGACCGGCGAGGCTGCCCAGAAGTACACCATCGCCGCAACTGCCGGCGAGGGCGGCTCCATCACCCCCAATGGTGATGTCTCCGTGAAGGAGGGTGCCTCCCAGACCTTCGCCGTCGCCGCCGACAACGGCTATGAGATCGCCGACGTGCTGGTGGACGGCAGCAGCGTAGGCGCTGTGGAGAGCTACACCTTCTCCGACGTCAAGGCCAACCACACCATCTCCGCTTCCTTCAGCAAAACGACCTCTGCCGCAGAGTTTGACAACGACTTTGAGCAGGACGAGTTCCCCGGCCACGGCTGGACGGTGCAGGCGGAGAACACCGGCTGCACATGGTATGCCGGTACCAACCGGAATCTGAACACCACCCGTCAGGCCCGTATCGACTTCGACTACTACGAGTATGAGGGTTACGGCATCGGCGAGGTGCAGCCCATGGCTGCCGGCAGCGGCAAGAAGCAGAATGAGTATCTGATCTCCCCGGTGGTGGATCTCACCGGCAAGACGCCTACTCTGTCCTTCGATTATCTGCTGTTCAAGTACATGATTCAGAATGACATTGCCAAGTTCACGGTGGAGGCCACCATCGACGGCGGCCAGACTTGGACCACCATCTGGAATGCTGCCGATCTGGATGCTGTCAGCGGCTACTGGTTTAAGGGTACGGCGGAAATCGAAGTACCCGCCGCCTATCTCACCAGCAACGTACAGTTTGCCTTCCATTTCTACAAGACCTATGCCCAGTACACCGAGAGCGACGGTATGTTCGCCGTGGACAACGTGAAGCTGGTCACCGGTGATGAGGACCCCTGTGCCAACGGTCACACCCTGACCGCTGTGGCAGAGGTGCCTGCCACCTGCGAGACCGCCGGTGTGAAGGCCCACTGGAAGTGTGAGGTTTGCGGCAAGATGTTCAGCGATGCCGAGGGCAAAACCGAGACGACGCTGGAGAGGCTGGCCATCCCCGCCACCGGCCATGCCTATGGCGAGCCGGTGTGGAAGTGGAACGATGATTTCACCGCTTCTGCCACCTTCACCTGCGCGAATGATACTTCCCATGTGGAGAAGGTCGATGCCACTGTGACCAGCGAGGTTACGGAGGGCAGCTGCGAGGTTGGCGGCACCCGCACCTACACCGCTAAGGTCACCTTTGAGGATAAGGAGTATACCTCCACCAAGACCGAGGCCATTCCCGCCGCCGGTCACACCCTGACCGCTGTGGCAGAGGTGCCTGCCACCTGCGAGACCGCCGGCACCTCCGCTCACTGGAAGTGCGACGTCTGCGGCAAGCTGTTCAGCGATGCCGAGGGCAAGACCGGGACGACGCTGGAGAAGCTGGCTATCCCCGCCACCGGCCATGCCTATGGCGCCCCGGTGTGGAAGTGGAACGATGATTTCACCGCTTCTGCCACATTCACCTGTGCCAACGACGCTTCCCATGTGGAGAACGTGACGGCCACCGTCACCAACGCTGTGACCACCGAGGCCACCTGCGAGTCGACCGGCGTTCGCACCTACACCGCCAAGGTCACCTTCGATGGTAAGGACTACACCGATACCAAGACCGAGGTCATCCCCGCTACCGGTCATGCCTATGGCGCCCCGGTGTGGAAGTGGAACGATGATT
>ERZ772882.3378-NODE-3378-length-12744-cov-3.106234_pt1 | contig 12744 bp, 10 predicted proteins | sample MGYA00580576_ERZ772882 | MGnify/ENA primary metagenome ERZ772882 (study PRJEB29015, sample SAMEA2737658) | human gut metagenome | biome: human gut; feature: human-associated habitat; material: faeces | place: China | collected 2012 ... | reverse complement strand
ACAAGAACCGGACTCGTATCAAAAAGGAATTGCAGCCCACGCTGCCCTCCGGCAGTCCGGTCATCTGCCACTTCGCGCAGACCCAGGAGGCGGAGGCCGAATGGATAGCGGGGGAGATGAAGGAGCTTCACGAGGCGGGCACGCCATACCGGGACATGACGGTGCTCTACCGGGCCCACTATGTGACCCGGGCGGTGGAGGAAGTCCTGCTGGGAGAGAAGATCCCCTATACGATTTACAGCGGCGTCCAGTTCTTTGACCGTATGGAAATCAAGGACGCCCTCTCGTACTTGCGGATGATTGCCTACAAGGACGACCTTTCCTTCCGGCGGATCGTCAACGTCCCCAAGCGGAATCTTGGGAAGCGGCGGATGGCATTTTTGCAGGAGTACGCAGAGAGGCAGGGCCGCTCCCTGTATCAGGCGCTGCAGGACAATCTGGAGGACCCACTTTTCAAAGGAACAGGCGCCGGAAGGTTTGTCGGCCTGATAGAGTCCTTTGCCGCCGGATATGGGGGGAGACCGGTGTCCGAGGTGCTTTCGGCCCTCCTCAATGAGAGCGGCTACGAGAAGATGCTCCGCACCGAGGGCAGCCAGGAACGGCTGGACAATCTGGCGGAGCTGAAGCAGTCGGTATATGAGTACGAGACCACCTGCGGGGAGGAGGTCACCCTGGAGCACTATCTGGCCCATGTGGCTCTGTTCACCAATGCCGACACGGCGGAGCAGGGAGACAAGGTGAGGCTGATGACCGTTCACGCCGCCAAGGGCCTGGAATTTCCCTATGTGTTCCTCTGCGGCATGAATGAGGGGATCTTCCCCTCCCGGAAGGTGCGGACGCAGCAGGCCATGGAGGAGGAGCGGCGGCTGGCGTTTGTGGCGCTGACACGGGCGGAGAAGGGACTGTACATCTCCGAGGCAGACGGACGGAACTTCGACGGCACCCCCCGGTATCCCTCCCGCTTTCTTCTGGACATCGACCGCAATCTCCTGGCCTTCACCCGGCCGCCGGAGGAGGGCTTGATCCGGGCGGCCCGGGACTATATCGGCCACAGCCAGACCTATCTGCCGGAGACCGACGGGAACATGGCATTCTCCGTGGGGCAGCGGGTGAAGCATATTCTGTTCGGCTCCGGTACGGTGCTGGATGTGGACATGGACAAGGGTGCTCATGTGGTACAGTTCGATGAGATGGAGACGCCCCGAAAGATATCCTTCCGGGCGAAGCTGGAACGGATTTGACAAATCCTGGGAGGGATGGACGGGGGCTCCTGCTGCAATGCCGATCATTGGGGGGCCCGGGTGGAAGGAGCCCTGCCTCCAAAGCAAACCAGGCTCTCCGGAAAGGGAAACAGCTCCCGCTTTTCAAAGGAATGGCTTGAAAAGCGGGAGCTGTTCTTTTCGCTTCAGCACGGCGGAGTCTGATTTTCCATACTGTCCAAATCGCAGCCGCCCCCCTCTTCCTGGGATCACGAGGCCTTTTCAAACTGGCTGTTGTACAGGTCAGCGTAGAAGCCGCCTTTGGCCAGGAGTTCCTTGTGCGTGCCTTGCTCGATGATATCGCCATCCTTCAGCACCAGAATCAGGTCGGCGTTTTTGATGGTGGACAGCCGGTGGGCGATGACAAAGCTGGTGCGGTGCTCCGTCAGCCGGTCCATGGCCTGCTGGGTGATGAGCTCTGTGCGGGTATCCACCGAGGAGGTGGCCTCGTCCAGAATCAGCATGGGATTGCCCTGAATCATGGCCCGGGCGATGGTGAGCAGCTGCTTCTGGCCCTGGCTGATATTGCTGGCTTCCTCGTTGAGCACAGTGTCGTAACCCTGAGGCAGCGTGCGCACAAAGTGGTCCACCTGCGCGGCCTTGGCGGCCGCCAGCACATCCTCGTCCGAAGCCGCAAGGCGGCCGTAGCGGATATTTTCCAGAATGGTGCCGTTGTACAGCCAGGTATCCTGCAGCACCATGCCGAACATATCGCGCAGGTCGTTGCGGGCAAACTGGCGCACATCGTAGCCGTCCAGAAGGATAGCGCCCTCGCTCACGTCGTAAAAACGCATCAGCAGCTTGACCATGGTGGTTTTGCCCGCGCCGGTGGGGCCTACGATGGCTACTTTCTGGCCGGGCTGGATGATGGCGGAAAAGTCGTTGATGATGGTTTTTTCCGGTGTGTACCCGAAATGGACGTGGGCAAATGCGACCTCACCCTGAATCAGGTCCGGCGAGAGAGGCTGCTCGGGGTCGGGCGTTTCCTCCGTCTCGTCCAGAAACTCAAACACGCGCTCGGCGGCCGCGGCTGTCTGCTGCAGCACATTGGAGATATTGGCGATTTGCTGGATGGGCTGCGTGAAGCTGCGCACATACTGGATAAACGCCTGAATGTCGCCCACGGTGATGGTGCCGTTCAGCGAAAGGAACCCGCCCAGAATACAGATGCCCACATAGCCCAGGTTGCCGACAAAGTTCATCAGCGGCATCATCATGCCGGAGAGAAACTGGCTTTTCCAGGCCGAGTTATACAGGTTATCGTTGATTTCGTTGAACGTCTTGATGCTTTTTTCTTCACCGTTGAAGGCCGTTACCACCAGATGACCGCCATACATCTCCTCCACGTGTCCGTTGGCGTGGCCCAGATAAGCCTGCTGCTTTTGGAAAAAGGGCTGGCTGCGCTTGACCACGTTGCTGACGATGGTGAGGCTCAGCGGCAGGATGCACAGGGCAACCAGCGTCATCAGCGGGCTGATGGTGAGCATCATCACCAGAACGCCGATAAACTGCGTCACGCTGGTGACGATCTGCGTCATGCTCTGGTTGAGTGTCTGCGTCACGGTGTCCACGTCGTTGGTGATGCGGCTGAGCACTTCACCGTTGGGTACACGGTCAAAATAAGCCAGAGGCATGCGGTTGATCTTCTGGCTGATATCCCTGCGCATTCCGTAGCTGATCTGGGTAGAGACTTTTGTCATGATAAAGCCCTGGATATAAGACAGCACGGCTGAGACCAGATATATAATGCCAAGGAAGAGCAGGATGCGGGCCACGGCCTCAAAGTCGATGCCGCCGGTGCCCGTGAGCTGGGCGATGATGCCGTTAAACAGCTCGGTGGTGGCGTTGCCAAGAATTTTCGGGCCGATGATGGAAAACACGGTGGAAGCGATGGCAAACAGCATCACCGCGATGATGGCGGGCAGATATTTGCCCAGGTATGAAATGAGTTTTCCCATGGTGCCTTTGAAGTCCTTGGCTTTTTCACCGGGCATCATGCCGCGGGGGCCGCCGCCCATGGGGCCTCTGTGTTTTTGCTCTGCCATTATGCCAATTCCTCCTTTGAAAGCTGGCTTTCCGCGATCTCACGGTAGGTCTTGCAGCTTGCCAGCAGCTCCCTGTGCGTGCCGATGCCCATAACGCGGCCCTCGTCCAGCACCACGATCTGTTCGGCATGCATGATGGTGGAAACGCGCTGTGCCACGATGAGCACGGTGGCGCCTTCGGTGTAGCCCTTCAATGCCTTGCGCAGCTTTGCGTCTGTTTTGAAATCCAGCGCGGAGAAGGTGTCGTCAAAGATGTAAACAGGCGCTTTCTTTACCAGCGCGCGGGCGATGGAAAGACGCTGGCGCTGTCCGCCCGAAACATTGGTGCCGCCCTGACTGATGGCGGTTTCAAAGCCGTCCGGCAGCTCGTCGATGAATTCCGTGGCCTGGGCCACCTCGGCGGCCCGGCGCAGCACATCCGCGTCGGCGTCCTCGCCGCCGTAACGCAGATTGGAGCTGATGTCCCCGCTGAACAGCACGCCTTTCTGCGGCACATAACCAATGGCGTCGCGCAGCTCATGCTGTGGGATGTCGCGAACGTCCACGCCGTCCACTGTGACGCTGCCGGCCGATACGTCGTAAAAACGGGGAATGAGATTGATAAGCGTGGATTTGCCGCTGCCGGTGGAGCCGATGAAGGCCGTTGTCTCGCCGGGCCGGGCCGTAAATGTTACATGCTCCAGCACATTTTCGTCCGCGCCCTCATAGTGGAAGGAGACGTCGTTGAACTGCACAAGCCCTTTCACTTTTTCCGGCAGGTGCCTGGGCTGGGGCGCGTCCTGCACGCTGCTTTCGCTGGCAAGGACATCCGCGATGCGGCCCGCCGAGACGGAGGCGCGGGGGACCATCACGAACATCATGCTGATCATGAGGAAGCTCATAATGATCTGCATGGTGTACTGGATGAAGGCCATCATGTCGCCCACCTGCATGGCGGAATCCGCGATCTGGTGGCCGCCGACCCATACGATCAGCAGAGAAACGCCGTTCATTACCAGCATCATCACAGGCATCATCGTGGCCATGGCGCGGAACACGAACAGGTTGTTGTCGGCAAGGTCCTTATTGGCTTTGTCGAAGCGTTTCTCTTCAAAATCCTGCGTGGCGAACGCGCGGATGACCATCATGCCTGAAAGGTTCTCTCGGCTGACAAGGTTCAGCTTATCCACCAGCTGCTGCATGATCTTGAAGCGGGGCATGGCGATGGCGGAGATCGTGCAGATGAGGCCCAGAATGAGCACTACGGCCAGCGCGATGACCCACGCCATGCTCACGCTTTTGCTCAGGGCCATAATGGTGCCGCCGATTCCGATGATGGGCGCGTAGCACATGATACGCAGGCCCATCGTTACAAGCCCCTGCACCTGCGTCACGTCGTTGGTGCTGCGGGTGATGAGGCTGGCGGTGCCGAATTTGTCGTATTCATTGTTGGTAAAGCTGGTCACTTTTGCGAAAATATCCCGCCGCAGATCCCGCGCGATGCCCGCGCCCATGCGGCTGCCGCAGAAGCCGACGCTGATGGCGCACACGGCCAGCAGAAGGGCCATCAGCAGCATTTTGCCGCCGGTGCGGAAGATATAGCTTGTCTGCATGGCGTCTGTATCCGCGCCAAGCTGCATGTAAAAGCCTTTGGTGAACACGGCGGCCGTCTGGCTGAGCATGCTTTCCGGCGTAGCGGCGGCAGCGGCAATGGCATCGTCTACCATGCCCTGAGGCAGCATGGCAAGCATGGGGACAAGCTCGCCCAGTTTGGACATGTCCATGGCCTTGCTGTCGGTATCGCCGGCAGCGATGTCCTGCCCGCTTTGCTCGGCAAGGTCCTTAACAACAGTCATCAGCGCATAGGACGCACGGCTGAACGCGCTGTCCAGTTGAGCTTGCGTGCTGTCGTCCAGATTCGGAATCTGTCGGTATACATCGGTGTCAGATACCTTGGGCCAATCTGTCACAAACCGATCCCATTCATCCGCCGTCATGTTTGCCTGTTCGGCCAGGACATACTGGCTTTGGGCAAGAGCCCGGTCCTCCTCGGACATAAAGGCGCTCATCAGCTGCAAGCCCTCGGCGGAAACCGCTTTTGGCGCGGCCTCGGTGATACCGCCCTGCTGGATGCCCACATTCACGATATCGCTCATGAGGTTGGGCAAATTAAGATCCACGGCGGCCTGGCAGAACATCAGCACGATGGCCGCCAGCGCGAAGCCGATATAGGGCTTTAGGTAGCGCTTCAATTTCATCATTTGGAATCACTCTCCCGTTCTTCTTCCTGTGCGGCGACCGCCTGCTCCAGCGCAATGGCCAGTTCGCCCAGCAGATGCAAAAGCGTTTCAAAATTTTGGGGGCCAAGATAGTCGATCGACTGGGAAAGAATGCTGCCGAAACGGCGGTAGGCCACTTCCATCACAGTGCGCCCCTCCGGGGTGACGCAGACGCCGATGACACGCCGGTCATCCGGGTCGGGCACGCGCTCCACATAGCCCTGTGCCTCCAGCGCGCTGACGCGCTGGCTCAATGCGGGCAGGCTTTGATGCATGGCGCCCGCAAGCGCGGTCAGCGTAAGAGCGCCATGTTCCTGAGACGGCGTGCAGCTTTGCCCGGGCATTCTGCCGTGGTGGGCAATGGCCATAAGTGTGCCAAACTGAGATTTGCTCAGATGTTCGCACGGGGTGACGCTCTGCCAGGCTTTGCGCACCCGGTCCATCAGCCGGAACAGCTCGGCGGCGTTGTTTTCCAGCCCCTTCATGGTTTACCTCCTGTTGGATTTGCTTGTTAAAAGTTAATATGCCTAATTGTTAACAATTTTAATAATTAGGCTGCTTAACTAATATACGGCAAAATATACCTGCCGTCAAGCGGGAATCGGGAAAGTTCACAAATCATTCAAATTTTTCCGGGCAGAATGCGCAAACGTCTGTTCCACAGGTTATGAAAGCCATCGCCCCCGGTAGGCGCGGGATGCGCCGCCGGGGGCGATGGCTTTTGCAGGAAACGGTCGTTTTTTCTGTCTGTGACGGCCGCGGCCGGGAAAAGGCTGCGGACACGAAAAAGCATAAGGCTATTTTTTTACCTTCATCCGTTTGATGACCTTCAAACGCGTGAATTCTTCGCGTTCATGCTCTTCCAGCGTGCCGGAAATAAATTTGATGTTGCCCTCCAGGCGGGGAATGACCACATTTTCCAGCATGTTGGCGCGGCGCTGTGTCTTTTTGATGGCCATGGCCAACCGGTAAACGCTGTTTTCAATGCCTGCGAGCTGCGCGCAGAGCTGTTTGACTTTATCGAAGCAGACATAGGCGTAGTCGAGCTGGGCATTGCTGCCGGAGAAGCCGTAGTAGGGGTACAGAGGCCGGCTGGCCAGATGCCCGGTGGGCAGGTCCACGCCCATGATGCTGTGTCCCGTGACGGAAAAGCCTTTTTCCTCGGGAACGGCGCCCTCCAGGGCATGCTCGATGCCCAGCGTGATATTGGCGCTCTCCAGCGCTTTGTATGCCTTGATGAACGTGTCGCCGATGGCGCGCTGCATACCGGCCGCTTCGTCGATGAGCTTCATCATCTCGCGCATCAGCACATTGCGTTTGCGGTCCAAAAGGTCGAAGCCCAGTTTTGCCAGCGTCAGGTTTTTTTTGCAGGCGATCAAATTGCCCTTTGTGGGGAAGATCTGTTCGGCCATGGGCTCACCTCCATTTCAATGAATCTGTCCGGCCCGCATGGGCGGCCGGCTCAATGCTTGCGGTAATGCTGTTCCAGCACGGCTTCGTCCACACGGTCCAGCTCCTCGCGGGGCAGGATGGAGAGCAGGCGCCAGCCAAGGTCCAGGCTCTGGTCGATGGTGCGGTCCTCATTGGGGCCCTGGCCCAGAAATTCCTTTTCGAAGTGGGCGCCGAAATCCAGATACAGTTTATCGGTCTCGCCAAGCTCCTCTTCGCCGATGACGCTGGCCAGGTCCCGCGCGTCGTTTACCTTGGCGTAGCTGGCGAACAGCTGGTTGGAAACGTCCGCGTGATCGGCACGGGTGTAGCCTTCGCCGATGCCGTCCTTCATCAGGCGGGACAGGCTGGGCAGAACACTGATGGGCGGATAAACGCCCTGCTGGTCCAGGTAGCGGTCCAGCACGATCTGCCCTTCGGTGATATAGCCTGTCAAATCGGGGATGGGGTGTGTGATATCGTCGTTGGGCATCGTCAGAATGGGAATCTGCGTTACGCTGCCCTCGCGCCCCTCGATAACGCCCGCGCGCTCGTACAGGCTGGCGAGGTCGGAATAAAGATAGCCCGGATAGCCCTTGCGGCCCGGGATCTCGCCCTTGGAGGATGAGAATTCGCGCAGCGCTTCGGCGTAGCTGGTCATATCCGTCATCACCACGAGGATATGCATGCCCTGCTCGAAGGCGAGGTATTCGGCCGCTGTCAGCGCGCAGCGCGGCGTGAGGATGCGCTCTACGATGGGGTCGGACGAGAGGTTCAAAAACATTGTAACACGGGACAGCGCGCCGGATTCTTCAAAGCTGCGGCGGAAATATTCCGCCACGTCCTTGGTCACGCCCATGGCGCAGAACACCACGCCGAAGTTGGCGCCCTCATCCTCACTCAGCTTGGCCTGCCGCACGATCTGCGCGGCAAGCTTGTTGTGGCTCATGCCGCTGCCGGAGAAGATGGGCAGCTTCTGGCCGCGGATCAGCGTAATAAGGCTGTCGATGGAAGAAATACCCGTGCGGATGTAGTTGCGCGGATAACTGCGGGAGACAGGGTTGATGGCGCTGCCGTTGATATCCTCGAAGCGCTCGGCGTAAACAGGGCCGAGGCCGTCGATGGGTTCGCCCGCGCCGTTGAAAATGCGGCCCACGATCTCGGGCGCGAGCGCCAGGCGCATGGGGCTGCCCGTAAAGCGGCTGGCCGTGCCTGAAAGCGTCATGCCGCTGGTGCCCGCAAACACCTGGATGACGGCGCGCTCGCCTTCCAACGCCGCGATGCGGCCCAGGCGCGTGCCGGTGGCGGTTTTCATCTCCACCATTTCCTCGAAGCCGACGCCTTTTACGCCGTCCACCGCGACAAGCGGGCCGTTGATGTCAGAAAGGCCCAGATATTCCATTGCCATATGCAAACGCTCCTTTCCGTTCAGCCCGCCGCAGGGGTCTGCTTTGCAAGCAGCTGCGCGCACATATCGTCCAGCTCCTTGTTGTACTCGCCGAACATTTCCGGCTTGTCGTTGGGAATCTCATACTTTACCTTTACCAGCTTGTCAAACAGCCCCGCTTCGGCCATGGCACTGACGGGAACGCCCTTGTCCACCAGCTCCACGGCGCGGTCATACAGGTGGAGAATGGCCTCCATCATCCACATCTGTTTGTCCAGCGGCACATAGGTGTCGTTTTTGTGGAAAGCGTTCTGCTGCAGAAAGCCCGTCCGGATGACGCGCGCCGTCTCAATGACGACCTTCTGGCTGTCGGGCAGCACATCCGAGCCGATGAGCTTGACGATCTCCATCAGCTTGTTTTCCTCGCTGAGCAGTCCCAGGATGCGGCCGCGCATGGTGCAGAACTTTTCACCCAGATGCTCGGTGTAGTAGGGGTCCAGGTCTTCGTAATATTCGCTGTAGCTCATGGTCCAGTTGATGGCGGGGTAATGGCGCGCGTAGGCGAGGCTTTTGTCCAGCGCCAGAAAGCAGCGCACGAAACGCTTGGTGTTCTGGGTGACGGGCTCCGAAAAATCGCTGCCCTGGGGCGAAACCGCGCCGATGATGGACACGCTGCCCGCCGCGCCGGAAAGGGACTGCACGCAGCCCGCGCGCTCATAGAACGCGGCCAAGCGGCTGGGCAGGTAGGCGGGGAAGCCCTCTTCGGCGGGCATCTCCTCCAGACGGCCGGAGATCTCGCGCAGCGCTTCTGCCCAGCGGGACGTGGAATCCGCCATCATGGCCACGTCGTAGCCCATGTCGCGGTAGTATTCCGCCAGCGTGATGCCCGTGTAGATGGACGCCTCGCGTGCGGCCACGGGCATATTGCTGGTATTAGCGATGAGCACCGTGCGCTCCGTCATGGGCTTGCCGCTTTTGGGGTCGATCAGCTCGCGGAATTCGTTCAGCACCTGCGTCATCTCGTTGCCACGCTCGCCGCAGCCCACATAGATGATGATGTCCGCGTCGCTCCACTTGGCAAGCTGGTGCTGCGTCATCGTCTTGCCGGTGCCGAAGCCGCCGGGAATGGCGGCCGTGCCGCCCTTTGCAATGGGAAACAGCGTGTCGATGACGCGCTGGCCCGTGATGAGCGGACGGCCGATGGGCTCCCGCGCGGCCACGGGACGGGGCGTGCGGATGGGCCACTTTTGTGCCAGACAAACGGTCTTTTCCTCACCGGAGGCCGTCGTTATCTTACAGATGGGGTCCGTCACGGTATATTGGCCGTTTTCAGCGGCCCAGGTAACGACGCCGGAAATATCCGGGGGCACCATGCTTTTGTGGGTGATGATGCTGGTCTCCGGGCAGGTTGCGACGACGGTGCCGCCCGAAACGCTGTCGCCGGGCTTGACGGTGACGGTCACATCCCACCTGCGGGCCATATCCAGGCTGTCCACATGGACGCCCGTGGCGATGAACGCGCCGTTTTTTTGGGCGATATCCGTGAGCGGACGCTCGATGCCGTCAAAAATATTTTCCATGATGCCGGGCCCGAGCGTGGCGGAGAGCGGCGCGCCGGTGCCCTTGACGGGCTCACCCACCAGCAGGCCGGTGGTGTTCTCGTACACCTGGATGGTGGTGCGCGCTTCGCTGACGCTGATGACCTCGCCGATGAGGCCTGCGTTTCCGACGTACACCATCTCCGCCATGCCGAACGTGCTGGTATCCTTCACCGTGACGACAGGCCCGTTGATCGAATAAATTACATCTTTCATAGGCTTGCTCCTAATTCCAGGCCGTCCGGAAAAAACGCTTGAAAAAACGGCTTTTCCGGCAGCGGCCCATACTCGTTTGCGCGCCTGCGCGCCCGGATGGGCGCGGCGCGCGTTACTCCACCCGCAGCTTGCAGCGCGTCAAAAAGGCGGCGCGCTCGGCTGCGGCGGCGAAATCCAGCGTTTCGTCGTACAGGATATGCTGTGTCTCCAGCTTGACGCCGCCCAGACGGATGGAACCGTCCACGGCGATATCCGCCGAGGGCAGGGCCTTTTTCACCACGGGGGCCAGCAGCGCCTCGTCGGCACGGCGCAGGCGCACCGTGCATTTGCCGGAAATTTCCGGTGCACGCCTGGCCAGCGCGTCCGCCACGCGCTGGGCATAAGCGGGTGTCCCGGTGTACTCCTCCAGCGCTTCTTCCATTTCGGCAAACAGGCCGTTCACAAGCTGGCTGCGGTACACCAGCAGCTTTTTGCGGTTGTCCTGCTTGACCGAGGCCATTTTGCGGGCCAGACGGTTCTTGGCCTCTTCCCGGTAGGGGATGAGCGGGTCGCCCCGGTGGCCCTCCATCAGCTTGTCAAAGTTGGCGTCCCCCTGGCGCCTGGCGTCGTCGATGATGCGCTGCGCCTGCGTTTTTGCCGCTTCAATGACAGAGTCCTCGAACTCGGAGTATTGCTCCGGCGTTTCCATGCTGCGCACGGCGCGCTGCTGCTCGGCTGCTTTCTTATTCATGCTCGTCACCTCAAATTTTAACGCCCACGACCTCGGAGATATAGCGTTTGATGCTGTCGCCGGGGTTCGAGTCGCTGTGGCGGTCCGGCATTTCGACGATGAGCGGCCGCTTGCGCGTGAGCTTGTATTCAAATACGACCGCGGAGCATTTCGCGACCAGCTTGTCGGTGATGAGCACAAGGCCGATGTCCGGGTCCGCACAGGCCTTGTCCAGCGCCGCGCGCACTTCGTCCTCTTCGTGCACCACGACGCCTCTGACGCCCACCAGCCGCATGCCGGCCAGCGTGTCCACGTTGTCGCTGATCAGGAAATATTTCATGGCTTAAAACTTAGTGATGATGAGGATGGCGATGAGCATGCCGTACAGCGCGATGCCTTCGCCCAGAACCACGAAGATCAGCGCTTTGCCGAAGCTCTTCGGGTCCTCGGTGAGGGCGCCGATGGCGGCGGGCGCGCCGGAACCGACGGCAATGCCGGCGCCGATGCCGGCGACGCCCACGGCCAGGGCGGCGGCGATCATGCCGATGCCCATATTGTTGTCGGGAGCGGCGGCTGCGGTCTCGCCGTCGGCGGCGAAGGCCATGCTGGAAAAGGCGCACGCCAGTGCGAATACGGCAATCAGTACCAGAAAGGTGCGGGCAAACTTTTTAACATTCATCTTTTTCATAACAGATACTCCATTCTGCCGCAAAGCGGCGTTGTGTTGATATAAAAAATAATAGCGCAGCTACTATTTTTTACACGCATCCGGGCACTTTGTGCCCGGACGCTTGAAATCTTAGGCCGTGGGCCGGGACGGCCCACAGGACCGTTTTTTATAGCTTTGCACAGCAAAGCTATAAAAAATCTATTCACAAACCCCGGAGCCGTCCGGGCGGGGTAGCAGAAAAGAAGCTGCGTACGGCAGCGGTGCGGCCCATGCGCACAGAGGTTCATTCGGCCTTGTCCGCGGCTGGGTCCAGAGAGATTCTGAGCGGGGCGAAGGGAACGCCGTTCGCGTCGAAAAAGCGGCTGAAGATCTCATAGAACTCCAGGCGCAGCACCTGAATGCCTACGAACAGCGCCTCCAGCGCCATGACGAACACGTTGCCTACGGCGACGATGAGCACATAAAATACACCGCCCGTCATATTGGCCAGCGTGAACACGACGGTCATCATGCCCGCGTGAACCAATACGAACCCGCCCACACGCAGAAAGCTCATGGTGTTGGAGGCAAAGCTCAGCACGGTGTCGAACATCTCAAAAAAACCATTGAGAAGGATATCGCCCACCGAGCCCTCGGGCTTTTCGCCGGCGCACAGCGCGCTCAGCGGCTCGGCAAAGTACATCAGGAAGAACGGCACCGCGATGCACAGGATAAGATACGGCACGCTGCCCACGAAGGGAAGCTCCATGCCCAGCATCGGCAGCAGAAGCGCGATGAGACTGACGTAAAACACCAGCCCGGAAACGCCGTTTACGGAAAAGATGGTCTTTGCAATGATGTGCTTGCGCAAATTGGAAATGATGCCCGTGACGATGGCGGAAACGATGATGAGCACGCCCGCCACCACGCTGGCGATGAGGATGTTGTTGATGCCTTCGGGAGCCAGTACTTCCAGCGGCTTTTCAGCAAAGCCCAGCGCGTGGAACATCGGGTCCAGCACATGCTCGTAGCCGAACACGCTGCCGTACAGAAAACCGAAAATAACGCTGAAAACGCTGCACCGTGCTACCACGCGCCCAAGCTCCATGTGCATTTTTTTCCACATGACGAAATAGGCGATGCTCCCGGTCAGCAGCCGCTACAATGCGGTTGTTTTGCAGGGGTGTCTGGATGC
>ERZ772882.3375-NODE-3375-length-12750-cov-11.985664_pt1 | contig 12750 bp, 24 predicted proteins | sample MGYA00580576_ERZ772882 | MGnify/ENA primary metagenome ERZ772882 (study PRJEB29015, sample SAMEA2737658) | human gut metagenome | biome: human gut; feature: human-associated habitat; material: faeces | place: China | collected 2012 ... | reverse complement strand
CCATCCTGCGCGCTGTGCATAAGTACAAGGACAGCCGTGAGCAGTTTGAGCGCCGCACCCACAAGCGCCTGATCGACATCATGAACCCGACCCAGAAGACGGTCGAGGCTCTGATGAATCTGGAGCTGCCGGCCGGTGTCGAGATCGACATCAAGCTGTAAGCACACCCCGTTAACCCTGCGCGAGAGCGCATATTTACAAACCCGAAGTCCGCAGCTTGCGTGTGCGGACGGGTCAAGTCAGCAGCCTCTGGCCATGAGCTAAGCGAGCTGACCAATAACCTGAAGGAGGAACATGTATGAAAACAGCCATCATCGGTAAAAAGGTCGGCATGACGCAGATCTTCGATGAAGCAGGCAAGGTCGTCCCCGTCACCGTGATCGAGGCAGGCCCCTGCACGGTCACCGGCAAGATGACCAAGGAAAAGGAAGGCTATGAAGCCGTCCAGCTCGGCTACGAGGACGTCGCCGAGAAGAAGCTGACCAAGCCCGAGAAGGGCCACCTGGACAAGGCGGGCGTCGGCTATAAGAAGCACCTCAAAGAGTTCCGTCTCGAGGACTGCGCCTCTGTCAATGTGGGCGATGTCATCAAGGCCGACACCTTCAAGGAAGGCGACAAGGTCGACATCACCGGCATCAGCAAGGGCCACGGCTACGCCGGCGTCATCAAGCGCTTCGGCCAGGGCCGTACTCCGACCACCCACGGCGGCGGCCCTGTGCACCGTCACGCCGGCTCCATGGGCTCGAGCACCGATCCTTCCCGTATCTTCCCGGGCAAGAAGCAGGCCGGCCACATGGGCGTGGATCAGGTCACCGTCCAGAACCTCGACGTGGTCAAGGTCGATCCCGAGCTCAACATGATCGTTGTGCGCGGCGCGATCCCCGGCCCCAAGGGCGGCATTGTCTATATCAAGAGCACCGTTAAGAAGCTGGTCGTCAAGAAGGGCGAAGCCGGCGTCAGCACCAACCCGCAGAAGGCCTCCGGTCGTAACCCGCAGAAGGCTTCTGCAAGAAAGTAAGGAAGGGAGAGAGCGAATATGCCTACTGCTAAGTTGTTTAATATGGCCGGCGATCAGGTCGGCGAAGTGGCGCTCTCCGAAGCCGTTTTCGGTGTTGAGCCCAATGAGTCCGTTCTGCACGACTCCGTGAAGAACCACCTGGCCAACTGCCGTCAGGGCACGCAGAGTGCGCTGACCAAGGGCGAGGTTTCCTACACCACCGCAAAGCCCTGGCGCCAGAAGGGCACCGGCCGCGCACGCGCCGGCTACAAGGGCAGCCCGGTGTGGACCCACGGCGGCGTCGCGTTTGCGCCGAAGCCGCGTGATTACAGCTACACGCTCAACAAGAAGGTCAAGAGACTGGCCCTCAAGAGCGCACTGAGCGCCAAGGCCGCTGCCGGCGAGATCCTCGTCGTGGACGGTCTGGCTGTCGAAGAGATCAAGACCGCCCCTGTCAAGGCGTTCCTGACCAAGATCGGCGCCGAAGGCAAGGCTCTGCTCGTGACCGAGCAGGTTGACGAGAAGGTCGTCAAGAGCTCTCGCAACATTCCCGGCGTGAGCAGCACCATCGCCACCATCCTCAGCCCCTACATGATCCTGACGCACCGCGTCCTGGTCGTTGACAAGGCTGCGCTCCAGAAAATCGAGGAGGTGTACGCATAATGAGAACCGCTTACGATGTCATTATCCGTCCCATCATCACCGAGCAGTCCATGGAAGACCTCGACATCAAAAAGTACGTGTTTGAAGTCGCCAAGGACGCCGGCAAGATCGAGATCAAAAAGGCCATCGAGGAGATCTGCGACGTGAAGGTCATCAAGGTCACCACCACGACGATCCACGCCAAGGAGAAGCGCGTCGGCGCCAATCCGTCCGGCATGACCGCCACCCGCAAGAAGGCCGTTGTGAAACTGTCCGCTGATTCGAAGAACATCGAGATCTTCGAGGGCATGGTGTAAGGGAGGAATTGAACAATGTCGATTAAAACCTATAAACCCACCACGCCTTCCCGCAGACATATGTCCGTTTCCGGCTTTGACGGTGTCGACAAGCACGCCAAGCCGCAGAAGGAGCTCGTGGAGGTCCTCAAAAAGCACGCCGGCCGCAACAGCTACGGCCGCATCACCGTCCGCCATCAGGGCGGCGGCAACCGCAAAAAGTACCGCGTCATCGACTTCAAGCGCGACAAGATGGACGTCCCCGCGACCGTCCTGCGCCTGGAGTATGACCCCAACCGCAGCGCGTTCATCGCTCTCGTCCAGTACGAGGACGGCGAGAAGCGCTACATCATCGCTCCTGTCGGCCTGAAGGCTGGCGACAAGATCATCTCTTCCGCCTCCGCTGATATCAAGCCCGGCAACTGCCTGCCCATCGCCAACATCCCTGTCGGTACCGTCATCCACAACATTGAGATGCACCCCGGCAAGGGCGCTCAGCTCGTCCGCTCCGCCGGTACTGCTGCTCAGCTGATGGCGAAGGAGAACGGCGACGCTCAGATCCGTATGCCCTCCGGCGAAGTGCGCATTGTCCGCACGAACTGCATGGCCGTCATCGGCCAGGTCGGCAACATCGATCACGAGAACGTTCACATCGGTAAGGCCGGCCGCAAGCGCCACATGGGCGTCCGTCCGACCGTCCGCGGTTCCGTCATGAACCCGAACGACCACCCCCACGGCGGTGGTGAAGGTAAGAGCCCTGTCGGTCACCCCGGTCCCATGACCCCGTGGGGCAAGCCGGCTATGGGTTACAAGACCCGTTCGAAGAAGAACCCGACGAATAAGTTCATCGTCAAGCGTCGTAACGATAAGTAAAAGGAGGCAATGTAAAAATGAGCAGAAGCATTAAAAAAGGCCCGTTTGTTGCCCCTGAGCTGATCAAGCGAGTCGAAGAGATGAACAAGACCGGTGAGAAGAAGGTCCTGAAGACCTGGAGCCGCAGCTCCACCATCTTCCCCTCCTTCGTCGGTCACACGATCGCCGTCCACGACGGTCGCAAGCACGTTCCCGTTTATATTCAGGAAGATATGGTCGGCCACAAGCTGGGCGAGTTCGCTCCCACCCGTACGTTCCGCGGCCATACCAAGACGAAATAAGGAAGGAGAATGCAGAACATGGAAGCTAAAGCATATCTGAGATATGTCCGCATCTCTCCCCGCAAGGTCCAGATCGTCTGCGACCTGATTCGCGGTAAGGACATCAACACCGCCATGGCGCTCCTGATGCAGACCCCCAAGGCTGCGTCCGAGCCCCTGGTCAAGCTCTTAAAGAGCGCTGTCGCCAACGCCGAGAACAACTTCAGCATGGATACCTCCAAGCTGTACGTGTCCGAGGTCTACGCGACTTCCGGCCCGATCCTCAAGCGCATGATCCCCGCCAGCAAGGGCCGCGGCTACCGCATCAACAAGAGAACCTCTCACGTGACGCTCGCCGTCGCTGAGAGAGACTAAAGGGAGGAGACAGTTTCATGGGACAGAAAGTTAATCCCCACGGCATGCGCGTCGGCGTCATCAAAGACTGGGACTCCCGCTGGTATGCCAGAGACGAGAAGGTCGGCGACCTGATCGTTGAAGATAACAAGATCCGCAAGTTCGTCAAGAAGAGCCTGTACGGTGCAGGCGTGCCCAAGATCGAGATCGAGCGCAGCAATGATGTTGTGACGCTGTTCGTTCATTGCGCCCGCCCCGGCATGGTCATCGGCAAGGACGGCGCGGAGGTCGAGAAGCTGCGTCTCGCGGTCGAGGCTCTGATCGGCAAGAAGGTCAAGCTCAACATCGTCGAGGTCCGCAATCCCGACATGAACGCTCAGCTCGTCGCTGAGAACATCGCCCAGCAGCTCGAAAAGCGTATCTCTCACCGCCGCGCGATGAAGAACGCCATGGGCCGCGCCATGCGCGCCGGCGCCAAGGGCATCAAATGCTGCTGCTCCGGTCGTCTCGGCGGCCGCGAGATCGCTGGCGTTGAGCACTATCACGAGGGCACCATCCCCCTGCAGACCATCCGTGCCGACATCGAGTACGGCTTCGCCGAGGCTGCGACCACGTTCGGCCGCATCGGCGTGAAGGTCTGGATCTACAAGGGCGAGGTCCTGACCCAGACCCTGCGTACCACCCCGCGTACGCTCGATACCACCAAGCCGTATGAGGAGCGCCGCGAGCGTCGTCCTCGCCGCGACGGTGACCGTCGTCCCCGCCGTGATGGCCAGGGCGGCTATCAGCGCCGTGAGGGCGGCTTCAACCGCAACGGCAACCGTCCCCAGGGCGATCGTCCGCAGGGCGGCTATCGCAAGCCGGCTGAGAATAAGGAAGGAGGCGCTCAGTAATGCTTCTGCCGAAGAGAGTGAAATACCGTCGCGTTCAGCGCGGTCGTATGACCGGCAAGGCGACCCGCGGCAACACCATTACTTATGGTGAGTACGGCCTCCAGGCCACTGAGCCCGCGTGGATCACCAGCAACCAGATCGAGGCGGCCCGTGTCGCCATGACCCGTTACACCAAGCGTGGCGGTCAGGTCTGGATCAAGATTTTCCCCGATAAGCCCGTTACCAAGCAGCCTGCCGAGACCCGTATGGGTTCCGGTAAGGGCTCTCCGGAGTATTGGGTAGCAGTTGTCAAGCCCGGCCGTATCATGTTTGAGATCGCCGGTGTTTCCGAAGAAGTCGCGCGTGAGGCGCTCCGTCTGGCCAGCCACAAGCTGCCCATCAAGACGAAGATCGTCAAGCGCGAGGCCGAGACCCAGGAAGTAGGTGAATGAGATGAAGGCAAGTGAAGTTCGTGCCATGAGCGTTGCTGAGCTGAACACCAAGCTCGACGCCCTGAAGAAAGATCTGTTTATGCTGCGCATGCAGCACGCGACGAATCAGCTGGATAACCCCCAGAAGCTCGTCCAGACCAAGCGTGATATTGCCCGAGTCAAAACCATGATCCGTGAGAAGGAGGAGAAGTAAGATGGAAGAGAAGAGAATTTCCTCCCGTAAGGTCCGCGTTGGTAAGGTCGTTTCCGACAAGATGGACAAGACCGTCGTCGTTGCGATCGCTGACCGCGTGGCGCATCCCCTGTACAAGAAGATCGTCGGCCGCACCTACAAGCTGAAGGCTCACGATGAAAACAATACGTGCGGTATCGGTGATACCGTCAAGGTGATGGAGACCCGCCCCCTGTCCAAGGACAAGCGCTGGCGCGTGGTCGAGATCGTCGAAAAAGCTAAGTAAGGAGGTACCGGAACAATGATTCAGCAGGAAAGTTTTCTGAAGGTCGCCGATAACACCGGTGCCAAGGAAATCAAGTGCATCCGCGTTCTCGGTGGCTCCGGCCGCAAGTACGGCAACATCGGCGATATCATCGTCGCGTCCGTGCGTAAGGCTGCCCCCGGCGGTCAGGTCAAGAAGGGCGAGGTCGTCAAGGCCGTTATCGTCCGCTCTGCCAAGGGCGTCCGCCGCGAAGACGGCACCTATGTCCGCTTCGACGAGAATGCTGCGGTCCTGATCAAGGACGACAAGAACCCCAGCGGCACCCGTATCTTTGGGCCCGTCGCTCGTGAGCTGCGTGAGAAGGACTTCCTCAAGATCCTCTCCCTGGCTCCGGAAGTTGTCTAAGGAGGGCTTGAAGAATGGCTATGAATGTGAAGAAGGGCGATACCGTTATCGTCCTGTCCGGTAAGGACAAGGGCAAGCAGGGCAAGGTGCTCGGCACCGTCCCCAGCGAAGCCAAGGTCGTCGTGGAGGGCATCAACATGGTGACCTGCCACGTCAAGCCCCGCAAGCAGGGCGAGACCGGCGGCATTGTGCAGCGTGAGGCTGCCATGTACGCTTCCAAGGTGCAGGTCGTGTGCCCCAAGTGCAACAAGGGCACCCGCATCGCGCACAAGATTGAAAATGGCAAGAAGTCCCGCGTGTGCAAGCACTGCGGCGCCGAGCTTTAAGAAAGGAGAGTAGTTCACAATGGCAAGACTGAAAGAACAGTATAAGGCAGAAGTGGCACCCGCTCTCTACAAGAAGTTCGGTTATAAGTCCACCATGCAGATCCCCAAGATCGACAAGGTCGTCGTGAACGTCGGCTGCGGCGAGGCCAAGGAGAATGCCAAGGTCCTCGAAGCGGTCGTGCGCGACCTGACCACCATCACCGGCCAGAAGGCCGTCGTCACCAAGGCGAAGAAGTCCATCGCAAACTTCAAGCTGCGTGAGGATATGCCCATCGGCGCGAAGGTCACCCTCCGCGGCGACAAGATGTGGGAATTCCTCGATCGTCTGTTCAACGTTGCGCTTCCCCGTGTCCGCGACTTCCGCGGCATCAGCGCCAACGCTTTCGACGGCCGCGGCAACTATGCCCTGGGCATCAAGGAGCAGCTGATCTTCCCCGAGATCGAGTACGATAAGATCGACAAGATCCGCGGCATGGACGTCGTCATCTGCACCACCGCTCAGACCGACGAAGAAGCCCGCGAGCTGCTGACCCTGGTCGGCGCTCCCTTTGAACGCTAAGTAGGAGGATATCAAAAATGGCTAAGAAATCTATGATTCTCAAGCAGCAGGCTCCTGCTAAGTTCTCCACCCGCCGCTACAACCGCTGCAAGATCTGCGGCCGCCCCCACGCGTATCTTCGTGATTATGGCGTCTGCCGTATCTGCTTCCGCGAGTTAGCCTACAAGGGCGAGATCCCCGGCGTTCGCAAGGCTTCCTTCTGAGTCTTTTTCCGTTATACTTCGTTGAAGCTCCTTGGCGTACACAAAGTACGCCGGCGTCGCTTCGCCTCGTCTAACGAAAAAATCTCAAGAAGAACCTGCTGTTGAAGTTTTTCAACAGCCCGACACCTCGGAGCTTGAGTCTCCGAAACAAACTCATAACCACGAACGTTGCGATATGGACGTTCTGGCGATAAAGGATCGCGAAAGGTCAGTGTCAATTACGCGTGTTCACACGCGTGTGGGCACGTTCCAAATTGGCACTGATACCTCGTGACCTAAACGGTCCATGACCGTAACTCTAAATCAGGAGGATTTACACTATGCATATCACTGACCCTATTGCGGATATGCTCACCCGCATCCGCAACGCAAACAGTGCCCGTCATGACACTGTGGATGTCCCCGCTTCCAACATGAAGAAGAGCATCGCTCAGATTCTGCTGGACGAGGGCTACATCAAGAGCTATCAGATCGTTGACGATGGTACCCAGGGCACGATCCACATCACCCTGAAGTACAATGGCAAGGACAAGGTCATCACCGGCCTTCGCCGTGTCAGCAAGCCCGGTCTCCGCGTTTACGTCGGCGCAGATGAGCTGCCCCGCGTGCTCCGTGGCCTCGGTATTGCCATCGTCTCCACCTCCAAGGGCGTTATGACCGACAAGGCTGCTCGCGCGGCTCACATCGGCGGCGAAGTCCTTGCGTTCGTGTGGTAAGGAGGGTATAAAACAATGAGTAGAATTGGTAAAATGCCCGTTGCCATTCCCGCGGGTGTCGAAGTCACCGTCGCGGACGGCAACCTTGTCACCGTCAAGGGCCCCAAGGGTACCCTGACCCAGCAGCTCCAGCCGAGCATGACCATCAAGCAGGAAGGCGCTGAGCTTCTCGTTTCCCGTCCCGACGACGGCAAGGAGAACCGCGCTCTGCACGGCCTGACCCGCGCTCTGCTGCACAACATGGTCGTCGGCGTCACCGATGGCTACAAGAAGACGCTCGAAGTCAACGGCGTTGGCTATCGTGCCGCCAAGGAGGGCAACAAGCTCGTCCTGAACATCGGTTACTCCCACACAGTGGAAGTCCCCGAGATCGACGGCATCACCATCGAGGTCCCCCAGCCCAACCAGATCGTCGTTTCTGGCTGCGACAAGCAGAAGGTCGGTCAGTTTGCCGCTGAGATCCGCGAAAAGCGTCCTCCCGAGCCGTACAAGGGCAAGGGCATCAAGTATGCTGACGAAGTCATTCGCCGCAAGGTCGGTAAGACCGGCGCTAAGAAGTAAGGAGGTGTGCCGATATGATTAAAAGACCCGATACCAAAGCACAGCGCATCAAGCGTCATAAGCGCGTTCGCGCCAAAGTCTCCGGCACTCCCGAGAGACCCCGCCTGAACGTTTTCCGTTCTGAAAAGAACATCTACGCCCAGATCATCGACGATGTTGCCGGCAACACGCTGGTCGCCGCTTCCTCCCTGGACAAGGCGATCGAGGGCAACGGCAGCAACAAGGCTGCCGCCCGTGCAGTCGGTAAGCTCATCGCCGAGCGCGCCAAGGCCAAGGGCATCGACACGGTCGTCTTCGACCGCGGCGGTTACCTGTATCACGGCCGCGTTGCAGAGCTGGCTGAAGGCGCCCGCGAGGGCGGCCTGGAATTCTAAGGGAGGAGGAAAATACAATGCCTAGATTTGAACGCGAACAGAGCGAATACATGGAAAAGCTCGTTTTCCTCAACCGTGTTTCCAAGACCGTGAAGGGCGGCCGCGTGGCCAAGTTCTCTGCTCTGATGGTCGTTGGCGACGGCAAGGGCAAGGTCGGTTACGGCCTTGGCAAGGCCGCTGAAGTCCCCGAGGCGATCCGCAAGGGCCTCGAGGCTGCCAAGAAGAACATGATCACCGTTACCCTTGATGGTACCACCATTCCTCACGAGACGATCGGCGAGTTCGGCGCCGGCCGCGTGCTGATGAAGCCCGCTGCCCCCGGTACCGGCGTGATCGCCGGCGGCGCTGTCCGTGCCGTCGTTGAGGCTGCCGGCATCAAGGATATTCGTACTAAGTGCCTGCGCTCCAACAACCCCAACAACGTTGTTGGCGCTGCGATCGAAGGCCTGAAGTCCATGCGCAGCGCGGAGCAGGTCGCCAAGATCCGCGGCAAGAGCGTGGACGAGATCATCGGTTAAGGAGGCAGAGCATCATGGCTAATTTAAAAGTTGAGCTCGTCAAGAGCTTGAACGGCAGACACGAAAAGCACATTGCTACTGCCAATTCCATGGGCCTGCGCAAGATCGGCGATACGAGCGTGCAGCCCGACAACGACCAGACGCGTGGCAAGATCGCCAAGATCGGCTATCTGCTGCAGGTCACTGAAGAGAAATAAGGAGGAACAGATATGGAACTGTATAATCTGTCTCCCGCCGCTGGTTCCACCAAGGAAGCGTTCCGCAAGGGTCGCGGCCACGGCAGCGGCAACGGCAAGACCGGCGGCCGCGGTCACAAGGGCCAGAAGGCCCGCAGCGGCGGCGGTGTCCGCGTCGGTTTCGAAGGCGGCCAGATGCCTCTGGCGCGCCGTACCCCGAAGCGCGGCTTCAACAACATTTTTGCAAAGCCCTATGAGATCATCAACCTCAGCGCGCTCAACGCGTTCGAGGACGGTGAGACCGTCAACGCCGAGGCTCTGCTTGCCAAGGGTATCCTGAACAAGTGTGAGTACGGCTACAAGGTCCTTGGCAACGGCAAGGTCACGAAGAAGGTCAACGTGGAGGCTTCTGCTTTCTCCGCTTCTGCCAAGGAGGCTATCGAGGCAGCAGGCGGAAAGGCAGAGGTGATCTAAGTGATCCAGACGATCCGTAAAGCTTGGGGCATCCCCGAACTGCGCAAGAAGATCGTATTCACTCTGCTGATCCTGCTCATCTTCCGCGTCGGTAACGCGATCCCCACCCCTTATATCAACACGGAGCTGCTCGGTGCCTACATTGATTCCACCGGCGGCAGCCTCCTGAACCTCTACAATGTGATGTCCGGCGGCGCCTTCGCGCAGGCTACGGTCTTCGCCCTCGGTGTGCAGCCCTACATCAACAGCTCGATCATCATCCAGCTGCTGACCATCGCCATCCCCGCCCTCGAGCGTCTTGCCCGTGACGGCGGTGAGGCGGGCAAGAAGAAGATCGCCTCCATCACGCGCTACGCGACGGTCGCCATCGCTCTTCTTCAGGCCTTCGGCTACTACATGATCTGCAAGAACTACGGCATCCTCGAGCAGTCCGGCATCTGGCCGGCTCTGGTCATCATCGTGACCCTCGTCGCCGGTTCGTCCTTCGTCATGTGGCTCGGCGAGCAGGTCAACGAGTTCGGTATCGGCAACGGCATCTCCATGATCCTCTTCGCCGGTATCCTCGCCCGTATCCCCACCGCGTTCACCACCGGCCGCTACTTCGTTGCTCAGAAGGGCAGCATCGGCTACCTGTGGCTGGCGCTGGTGCTCCTCGGCATCCTTGCGATGATCGTCCTCATCGTCCACGTCAACGGCGCCGAGCGCCGTATCCCCGTGCAGTATGCGAAGCGTCAGGTCGGCCGCAAGATGTACGGCGGCCAGGCATCCACCCTTCCCATGAAGGTCAATATGTCCGGCGTTCTGCCCATCATCTTCGCGCAGTCCATCGCTTCTCTGCCTGCCACGGTCTGGGCCTTTGTCGGCACCCCCGACAAGGATACCAGCCCCGTCGCTTACTCCATCTACAGCGCGATCGACACGAAGTCCGTTCTTTACCTGATCGTGTACTTCCTGATGATCATCGGCTTCAGCTACTTCTACGCTACCATTCAGTTCAACCCCGTTGAGATCTCCAACAACCTCAAGAAGAACGGCGGCTTCATCCCCGGCTTCCGTCCGGGCCAGCCCACCAGCCAGTTCATCGCGAAGGTGCTCAACAAGGTCACGCTGTTCGGTGCGATCTACCTCGGCATCGTGGCCATCGCGCCGCTGATCGTCGGCAAGGCTCTGGATAACTACAGCCTCGCCATCGGCGGCACCTCGGTCATCATCGTTGTCGGTGTTGCGCTGGAGACCGTTCAGGCTTTGGAGTCCCAGATGCTGATGCGTCAGTACAAGGGCTTCCTCGAGTAAGAAAGGCGAAAACATGAAACTGATTTTATTGGGCGCTCCCGGCGCGGGAAAGGGCACACAGGCCGCGATCCTCGCCGCCGAGCTCGGGATCCCGACGATCTCCACCGGAAACATTCTGCGCGCGGCCATCAAAAACGGCACGCCGACGGGAATGAAGGCCAAGACCTATATGGATGAAGGCCATCTGGTGCCCGATGAGGTCATCATCGGCATTATCACCGAGCGTCTTGCCGAATCCGATTGTGCGAAGGGCTACATCCTCGACGGTGTGCCCCGCACGATCGCGCAGGCGGAAGCGCTCGAGGCAGCCGGTATCCGGTTCGATCATGTCGTTTCCCTCGAGGTCTCCGACGAGACCATCGAGGAGCGCATGAGCGGACGCAGGGTGTGCGAGCACTGCGGCGCGAGCTACCATATCAAGGCGGTTCCGCCCAGGACCGAGGGCGTCTGCGACGTCTGCGGCGGCAAGCTCGTCACCCGTAAGGATGATGCACCGGAGACGGTGAAGAACCGTCTTGCGGTCTATCATAGGGAGACGGAACCGCTCAAGGACTTCTATAAGTCCCGCAGCGTTCTGTACCCGGTGGAGGATATGGGCTCGGTCGAGGCCACCTCCAAGGCGATCCTCGCCGTGCTGAAATGAGAGGTGTACAATGATCACTTTGAAATCGGCACACGAGATCGAATTGATGCGCCGAGCGGGAAAAATTACCGCGGCTGCCCGTGCGTTAGCAGGGGAAATGGTAAAGCCCGGCGTAACAACCCACGAAATTGACAAAGCAGTGTACAGGTTCATCAAATCGCAGGGAGCCGAGCCGTCGTTCCTTAATTACAGCGGCTATCCGGCCAGCGTCTGCGTCAGCGTGAACGATGAGATCATCCACGGCATCCCGGGTCCCCGGGTGCTCAAGGAGGGCGACATCGTGAGCGTGGATGTGGGCGCCTACATCGGAGGCTTCCACGGCGACTGCGCGGCCACTTACCCCTGCGGAAAAATTTCCGCCGAGGCCCAGCGGCTCATCGACGTCACACAGCAGAGCTTCTTCGAAGGCATCCGATTCGCCCGCGAGGGCCAGCGCCTTTCGGACATCTCTGCGGCGGTGCAGAAATACGTTGAGGACAATGGCTACAGCGTCGTGCGCGAGTATGTCGGTCACGGCATCGGCAGAAAGATGCACGAGAGCCCCGAGGTGCCGAACTTCGGCGCGCCGGGCCACGGTCCGAGACTGCTGCGCGGCATGACGATCGCAGTCGAACCCATGGTGAACGCGGGTGGCGCGGCAGTCCGGGTCATGCCGGACGGCTGGACCGTCAGGACCCAAGACGGTTCGCTTGCCGCACACTACGAAAACACGATCCTCATCACCGACGGCGAAGCGGAGCTTCTGACGCTTCCCGAGATCTGAGGACGTGCGGATGGACATTGCGAAGAGCGACCTTGTTTTAGCGACGGCGGGCAGGGAGAAGGGCAGGCTCTTCTTCGTTGTGGATATTCAGAACGAATTTCTTCTGCTCGCAGACGGCAAGTCCAGACGGCTCGAAGCCCCCAAGCGCAAGAAGTGCAGGCACGTTCAGCGCGCGGGAGCCGCGCCGGAGGAACTCGCCGCAAAGCTCAGAAGCAGCGAGATCATTACAAACAGTGAGCTTCGTAAAGCCCTCGCCGTCTATCGCGGCGAGCACGGTAATCAAGACCAGGAGGGATCAACACTTTGGCAAAATCCGACATGATCGAAGTGGAAGGCACTGTCGTTGAGGCGATGCCCAACACCACATTCCAAGTAGACATTGGAAATGGACACACGATATTGGCGCATATTTCCGGAAAGCTCAGAATGAATTTCATCAGGATCCTGCCAGGTGACAAGGTCACGGTGGAGATGTCTCCCTACGACCTGACCCGCGGTCGCATTACCTGGCGTACTAAGTAATGGAGGTTTATCGACATGAAAGTAAGACCGTCCG
>ERZ772882.3360-NODE-3360-length-12809-cov-3.341697_pt1 | contig 12809 bp, 9 predicted proteins | sample MGYA00580576_ERZ772882 | MGnify/ENA primary metagenome ERZ772882 (study PRJEB29015, sample SAMEA2737658) | human gut metagenome | biome: human gut; feature: human-associated habitat; material: faeces | place: China | collected 2012 ... | reverse complement strand
AGGTGTCCAGACACACGCCCACGTTTTCGCTTCCCACGGCGTCCAGAATGTCCCTGAGTTCCTCAAACCGTCCGCCGATCTCGCTGCCCTTCCCCGCCATGGTTTCCAGCAGCACCGTCACCGGATAGTCGTGGCGCAGGGCGTTTTTCAGGGCGGCGGCAATGTAATCGATTCCCGCCTGCGTCCCCTGCCCCACGTGACTGCCGGGATGGAAATTGTAGAAATTTCCGGGAAGCGCCGCCATGCGCCGCAGATCGTCCTCCAGAATCCCCGCGGCAAAGGCTCTGGCGTCCGCGTCAGCGGTGCAGAGATTCATGGTATACGCCCCGTGGGCGACCAGTTTTCCAAAGTGATTTTCTTCCAGCATGGCGGCCGCTTTTGCCGTGTCCGCCGGGTCCTCCGGCTTGGCCTTGCTGCCCCGGGGATTCCGGGTAAAAAACGCGAAGGTATTCGCTCCAATGGACAGCGCGGTCTTCACCATCACCGCGTTTCCGCCGGATGCGGAAAGATGACAGCCAAAATAACCCAAAACACTCACTCCTTTTTGGATATTATAGCATATTCCACGGGAAAAAGCAAATTTTCTCTTTCCCCCGGCAGCGCAGATGTGCTATAATGTCAGGAATAACCGCCGGGAGGAATTCTCATGCCCAAGTCAGACAATCAGAAGCTGAAAATCCTGTACATCCTCGACTACCTGCAAAAAAATTCTCACCAGGATCACCCGGTGAGAACGTCGGAGCTTCTTTCCATGCTGGAAGAGCACGATATTGTCTGCGACCGCAAGACCGTCTACTCGGACGTCGCGGCTTTGCAGGATTACGGCGTGGACATTCTCTCCGTCCCCGGAAAGAACGGCGGCTACTACATCGCCTCCCGGAATTTCGAGCTGCCGGAACTGAAGCTGCTCATCGACGCCGTCCAGTCCAGCCGGTTCCTCACGGAGAAAAAGTCCCGGGAACTGATCGAAAAGCTGTGCAGCCAGTGCAGCGTCCACGACGCAAGGCTCATGCGCCGGGACGTGTTGGTTTCCGGGCGGGTCAAAAGCATGAACGAATCCATTTACTTCAACGTGGACGCCGTTCAGGAGGCCATCGCCCAGAATAAGCAGATCACCTTCCGGTATTTTGACTGGGACTTGGGCGGCAAACGGAAATACTGGGACAGAAGCTATCAGGCAAGCCCCTACGGTCTGTGTCAGGACAACGAAAACTGCTACCTGCTCGCCCACTCCCTGCGCCACGGCGTGACCTCCTACCGCCTTGACCGCATGAGCAATATCCGCCTGACGGGGGAAAGCCGCACCCCCTGCCCGGAACTGACGGGCAAGGCATTGGCGGAACATGCTTCCCGGCTGTTTCAGATGTTCTCCGGGGAGGAAACCGCCGTGAAGCTGCGCTTCGACCGGAGTCTGATCAACGTAGTGGTAGACCGCTTCGGCAAGGACATTCTTTTAATTCCGGACGGGGACGATCATTTTGTCTTTACCGTCAATGTGGCGGTGTCCCCCATGTTCCTAAGCTGGGTCATCGGCTTCGGCGGCAAGGCGAAAATTTTGTATCCCCAAAGTGTGGCCGATGCCTGCGTCCAGATGTGCCGGGAAGCAGCGAAACAATACCTAGACCAGCTTGAATGAGTCAAACACGTCCCGCCACACGATCTGGGACTTTTCCGTGGTGTCCGCGTCCCGGAGAACGGACAGACAGTAATGGTAGTTCCCGTCGTCCAGAATCACCGCCCTGCCCAGCTGGTCGCCGTTCTCCCCCGCCGATGCCCAGACGAAGTCATACCGCTTTGCCCCGTCCTGCGCCGTTTCCATCACCGTCAGATTGTCCGGAGTGTAGCCGGATATCCGCTGAATGGTGGCGCTCAGGTCCCCTCCGCTGACGGTCTCGACGATGATCTCATAGTCCTCGCTGAGATAGACCTGCTCCGAGTCGCTTTCCAGCACCGGCGCCACGGCGTTGTCCGGCAGGCGGACGGAAATTTCCCCCGGCTGCGCCATCACGGGCTGAACGATGTCGTCTGAAATTGTTTCCAGCGTTTCCTCCGAAGTACAGCCGCACAGAAGCGACGCCAGCGCCAGTAAAATCCAAAGCTTTTTCACAAAAATCCCTCCCGAAAGGAAATCAGTATGAAAGATCTTCTCCTTCTTTACCTCGTTACAATCAATGCGGCCGGTTTTGTGCTTATGCTTGCGGACAAGCACAAGGCAAAGAAAAAACTCTGGCGCATTCCGGAAGCGACCCTGATGACCGTTGCGACGCTTGGCGGAAGCGTGGGCAGTTTGCTGGGTATGTACACGGTGCGTCATAAGACGAAGCATCCCAAATTCACCGTTGGAATCCCGCTGCTTCTGGCGCTTCAGATCATCGCCGCCATCGTGGTGATGGCAAAATCTCCGGGAATAATTGCGTAATAAAACAGGCGGATTCTGTGTGAACGGAATCCGCCCGTTTTCTAGTGACCCTGATGACCGTTGCGGCGCTGGGCGGAAGCGTGGGCAGTTTGCTGGGTATGTACACAGTGCGCCACAAGACGAAGCATCCCAAATTCACCATCGGAATCCCGCTGCTGCTGGCCGCTATCAATCAGGCACTGGCAGAGCTGGACGCTGACGGAACATTGACCGAGCTGTCGGTCAAGTATTTCGGGACGGATATTTCCAAGATGTCCTGACCTTTGCAAAAAATCACCGGGAGCAGCCCATTTTGGACTGCTCCCAGCTCTTTTCTCCCAACGGTCAGTAGCCAAACATCCGGCTGACGACGTTGCCGTCGATGGCGTTCAGGGTCAGCATGGGCTGGGTCACATAGTTCGCGCCCTTTTTCATGGAGTCCGGGGCGTTGTCTCCGGGCTCATACCAGTCCCACGTTCCCCAGAAATCCCACACGGGAACGATCGTCCCCTGCAAGGAGCCTTTATCCCGGATGCGCATCAGCGACAGGGAGACCTTCGTAATCTCCACGTCCATGTATGTCTCGTCGCCGTTGATCTTGTCGATCTCCACGAGACTGCGGGCTTCCGACGGTCCGATGACCACCACGGGCAGCATGGTGTTTGCGATGGACGCGATGTCTTCAAAGGGCATAAGGGCGGTCTGCGTTTCCTTGACAACCGGCTCGGTGCTGGGAGCGTCCCACTCGAAGGAAAGAATGCCGTCCCTCCCCACCGTGATCCAGACGCTTTCCATGTACCAGGAAACGGTATCCGCATTGGTTTCCTCTGAGCAGCGATAAGTCCAGTACTGATGATCCTCTCCGATGGCGGGATCGCTGAACACACGATCCTCCCGGATGCCGGGAATGGGCAGCCCGTTTACGCTGGGGGTGTAGTAAAGCTCCCAGGTGCCTTTCCGTTCGCTCACTCCGGGTTGCTGCACATCAGCCAGAACCATATCGCCCAGCCCAAGCTCCCGCATCACCTCATCCGCCCTGGCAATGGCGTCCTCTTTGGAAATGCTGCCCCAGTCGGTGCTACGGTAATACTTGAAGTCGCTGTTGACAATTGTCGCGTTCGTCCAGTCCCCGCCGAAGCGGTTCATGATGTTGATTTCGTACTTGGCTCCATCCACGGTGGCATCGCCGCTGACCTCATTGGGCGTTCCGGAATCCTCAAAGCCGTGGATGATGGGCTTTTCCTCCGGTGCTTTTGCCATTTCCGCAGTGTAATAGGCGATGATCTCCTGACGGCGCGCTTCCAGCTGCTCCGGCGTCTGTTCCGGGGCGTCCGGGTCGGCGTGCCATTCGGGGGAGTTGACATAATCAATGGAATCCTGACACTCCTGCTTCGTCATGACAGTGCTGTAGAGCGGCTGTCCCTTCAAAAGCACCCGCAGTAGGGTGTCCACATCCTCCTGCGTAAAATCCCGGGGCGTCACGGTGGCGGTGGGAAGCACCGTCCCCAGCTCCGCCACCACCTGCGCATCGGCGTGGATGGTAAGTCTTCCCTCCTGACTGACCCAGTCCCCGGTGAATTTCTCCGGGAAGGTGTACTCCGTCTGCTCTTTGGCGCTCTGCTCAAGCAGCATCGCCTGATTGACGGTGGTGGGTTCGGCGGGCGTTCGGCCTTTGCCGCAGCCGGGCAGCATGAGAAGCGCCAGCGTGAAGGCGGCAAAACGAACTATTTTCTTTTTCATGGTAACACTTCCTTTCTTTGGATGGTTCCAGAATACCATAGCCAGAATCAAAAGAGTTTACCGGCACGTTACCGTTTGATTACCGATGACGATTCTGGCGGTCGTTCCTTCTCCGAGAGTGCTTTCCAGCGTCAGCGTTCCGCCGTGGACGGCGGCAATCTCCCGCACCAGCGCCAGTCCCAGGCCGAAGCCGCCGTTTGCCTTGCTTCGGGAGGGGTCGCCCATGTAGAAGGGGTCGGTCACTCTTTGCAGATCTTTTTCGGGGATGCCCCGGCCATGGTCGGTGACGGTAAAGCCCATCTCCGACGCCTGAATCCGGATGGTCTGCCCCGGTGCGGATGCCTTGGCGCTGTTTTCCACGAGATTGACAAGGGCAATGCACATCAAATCCTTGTCCACGGGCAGAATGTCCCCGTTGCAGGTGATTTCCAGAGAAGTTCCGTACTTTTCCATGATGGGTCGGGTCAGCTCCCGCACCTGTGTCAGCAGTTCCGGCACGGACACCGGCGCTATCTTCGCGTTCTTTTTCATGGAAAGCAGCGTCAGCAGCTTTCTGACCATGGTTTCCAGCCAGTGGAGCTGGGCGTCCATACTGGTGAGCAGCGCTTCCTGCTTTTCTTCGGGAAGGTAGACATTTCGCAGAGTGTTCACGTTCAGGAGCAGAGACGTCAGGGGTGTTTTCAGCTCGTGGGTGACCGCGCCGACAAAGAGCTTCTGCCGCTCGTTCTGCTCCCGCAGGGTGTCTACATGGGTCTCCACCGCCAGCGCCATCCGGTTGAAATTCCCCGCCAGAGTGCCCACTTCGTCCTGAGAAACGACAGGGACGCGCTGGCTGTAATTCCCGTCCGCGATGCTGCCGGCGGCTTCCGAAAGCCGGGACAGCGGGCGAAGCGTCCGGGAGATCATCCAGTAAACCGCCCCAAGCCCCAAAAGGCCAATGGACAGCGCCAGCAGCGCAAAGCGCCCGCTGAGCTGCCAGAGCTGGGAATATATGTAGGTGGCGTCCGCCGCCAGATATACGCTGCAATCCATCCCCCAGGCATCCGTGACCCTGCCCAGAATCAGGAAATGCCTGCCGCCCGCGCAGGCTCTGGCTGATTGCGTACCGCCGTAACGGACATCCAGATAGCGTTCCGGGTCGATCTGGGCGGACGCGCTCAGGCACTCTCCATTGACAACGAGGGCGCTTCCCGGCACGCTGCAGGAACGGAAGCGGTAGGTCAGCAGCGCTTTCCGGGAAAGCGAGTCAAGGCCGTCGGTGGGACTGCGGTAGACGGCTGTCCCGAAATCATCCACCAGATCATTCAGGGTTTCCTCCGTGCTTTGGAGAAGGGCTTCATAGGACTGCTCCCGCACCTGCCAGAGCATGGCCGCCGTCAGGCTCACCGCCACGGCCAGCAGCAGCGCCGCGCAGAGCGCTGTCAGTTTTGTTTTCAGCTTCATCGTTCCTCCAACCGGTAACCGGCCTTTGAGATGGTGCGGATTTCCTCGGACAGGTTCAGCTTTTTCCTGAGATTGGCAATGCGGACGTCCACGGTGCGGATGTCCCCGAAATAGTCCTGCCCCCAGATCTCGTTCAGGATGCGCTCCCGGGAAACCGTGCGGTTTTTGTTCTTCATCAGCACCGCCAGCACGTCAAATTCCAGCGGCGGCAGGGGAATTTCCTCCCCACTCCTGCTTAAGCGGCGGTTGCCGTTGTCCAGCGTCAGGTCCCGGAAATGGTAGATTTCGTTGAATTTCCCGCTGCGCCTGAGTACCTTTTCCATGCGCACCATCAGGGCGAGCATATCGAAGGGCTTGGCGATGTAATCCTCCGCGCCGCCCCGCAGTCCCTGCACCTCATGTTGGGCGTCGTTCATGGCGGTCAGGCAGATGACGGGGATTCCGTATTCCTGAAGCTTCGGCAGCAAGGTAAAGCCGTCCACCCCCGGCAGCATCATGTCCAGCAGCGCAAGATCGTAGTCGTGGTCTGCTGCCAGCGCGTTCCACGCGGCAAGGCCGTTATCAAAAGCGGTCACGGTATAGTCCGCGCATTCCAGATTCAGCCGCAGCACCTCGGCAATGGCCGCGTCGTCCTCGATGATCAGAATTCGGTTGCTCATGGAATCCCCTCCATCTGGCGTTTTCGTCATTATAGCACAGTACCGTGCCCGTGTGTTTACCAAAATATTACTGTTTTTGCAATACTGCAAAAGCCGCCGTTTTGCAAAACGGCGGCTTTTCAGGTGTTTTCGATTTATTACGTTCCGTTTCCGCGAAGCTCGATGATCTGGTCACGCAGTACGGCGGCGTACTCGTATTCCATCATCTTCGCCGCTTCCTTCATCTGCTTTTCCAGACGGGCGATCTCCTTTTCCTTCTCCACCTTGGTCATCTTCACGCCGGTTCTCCCCTTGCGTTCGGCGGTGGGAGACGAAATCTCGATCAGATCCCGCACAGACTTGATGATGGTCTTCGGGACGATCCCATGGGCTTTGTTGTAGGCATCCTGAATCTCCCGGCGGCGGGCTGTCTCGTCGATGGCCGCACGCATGGCGGGGGTGACCGAGTCGGCGTACATGATGACCCTGCCCCCCGCGTTCCGGGCGGCGCGGCCGATGGTCTGAATGAGACTGGTCTCGCTGCGCAGGAAGCCCTCCTTGTCCGCGTCCAGAATGGCCACCAGACTGACCTCCGGCAAATCAAGGCCTTCTCTCAGCAGGTTGATGCCCACCAGCACATCGAATTTTCCCATCCGCATATCCCGGATGATCTCCATCCGCTCCATCGCGCCGATGTCCGAGTGCATGTAGCGCACCTTGATACCCGCCTTTTGCAGGTATACCGTCAAGTCCTCCGCCATCTTCTTGGTCAGGGTCGTCACCAGAACACGCTCGTTTCTGGCGGTGCGGGCGTTGATCTCCCCGATCAGGTCGTCGATCTGCCCCTCAATGGGACGCACCTCCACCTCCGGATCCAGCAGTCCGGTGGGACGGATGACCTGCTCCACCGTCTGGCCGGAACGGGTGCGCTCGTAATCGCCGGGTGTGGCGGAGACGTAGATCACCTGATTGATCTTCTGGTCGAATTCCGGAAAGTTCAGCGGGCGGTTGTCGTAAGCCGAGGGCAAACGGAAGCCGTAATTCACCAGCGCATCCTTCCGGCTCCGGTCTCCGGCATACATGGCGCGGCACTGGGGCAGGGTCACGTGGCTCTCGTCGATAAACATGAGATAGTCCTTGGGGAAATAGTCCAGCAGCGTGGTGGGCGGCGTCCCCGGCGCCCGCCCCTGAATTACACGGGAATAATTCTCGATGCCGTTGCAGAAGCCGATCTCCGTCAGCATTTCCAAGTCATAGGCCGTCCGCTGGGCGATTCGCTGGGCTTCGATGAGCTTGTCGTGGGCGCGGAAGAAGGCCACCTGATCGTCGCACTCCCGCTGAATTTCCACCATTGCCCGCTGCAATTTTTCCTTGGAAGCAACGTAATGGCTGGCAGGGTAAATGGCCACGTGGTCAACATACCGCTCCGCAATGCCGGAAACGGCGTTGATCTCGCTGATCCTGTCCACCTCGTCTCCGAAAAACTCCACCCGGATGGCACGTCCCGACCAGTAGGCGGGATAAATTTCCAGGGTGTCCCCCCGGAGACGGAACTTGTTCCGGGAGAAGTCCAGATCGTTCCGCTCATAGCGGATCTCCGTCAGCTTTTTCAGTACGCTGTCCAGCGGGTACTCCTGCCCCACCCGCAGGGAAATGACCATGCTCTTATAATCGATGGGGTCGCCCAGACCGTACAGGCAGCTGACCGAGGAGACCACGATCACGTCTCGCCGCTCAAACAGCGCGGAAGTCGCCGAGTGACGGAGACGGTCGATCTCCTCGTTTACGGAAGCGTCCTTTTCAATGTAGGTGTCCGTGTGGGCGATGTAGGCTTCGGGCTGATAATAATCGTAGTAGGAAATGAAGTATTCCACCGCGTTTTCCGGGAAAAACTCCCGGAATTCCGAACAGAGCTGAGCGGCCAGCGTCTTATTGTGCGCCAGCACCAGCGTCGGGCGGTTCAGCTTTTCAATGACCGAGGCCATGGTAAAGGTCTTGCCGGAGCCGGTGACGCCCAGCAGCGTCTGCTCCCGCAGTCCCCAGTTCACGCCGTTTACCAGCGCGCTGATGGCCTCCGGCTGATCGCCGGAGGGCTTATAGTCCGATACCAGCTTGAATTTGTCCATAATAACTCCCTTCATCCAGCCGGTAGCCCGACTGCACCATGGAGACATAGTCCCCGTCCGCCACCACGATGTGGTCGGCCAGCTGAATTTCCACCGCGTTTAAGGCCATGGCCACCCGGCAGGTGGTCTGCACGTCCTCGCTGGAGGGCACCGCGATGCCGCTGGGATGGTTGTGCGCCAGAACCACCGTGGTAGCGTTGGCAGCCAAGGCCGTCTCCACGATCTTCCGCACGGATATCCCCGCTGAGTTCACGCTCCCCTGCCCGACCTCCTTGCAGCACAGCACCTTGCATTTGGCGTCCAGGCACAGCAGAAACACCGTTTCCACGTTCCGTCCGAAGAAGAACGGCACCAGATATTCCCCGCAGGCCTGCACCGTGGGCAGAATTTTCTCCCGCATGGTCCGGTCAACCTGATAGTACCGCGCCACGTCGTTCATGAGGCTGAGCAGCAGTGCCGACTGTTCGCCCACGCCCTTGACCTTTTTCAGTTCCTCCACCGGCGCTTCCAGCACCTGATACAGGCTGCCGAAATGGTCGAGCAGCGCGTGGGCGATGGGGTTGGTATCCTGCCGGGGAACGCTGAAAAACAGCAGCAGCTCCAGCACCTGAATGTCCGTGAAGCTTTCCAGCCCTTCCTCCAGAAAGCGCTGCTTCAGCCGCTGGCGGTGTCCGTCATGAATCGACATATTTTTCACCTCGTAGTTCTTACCCCTTGCTATTTTGTCCCGTTTCCGCTAGAATGAGAAATGAAAAAAACGTCGAATCTTGCCGGGAAAGTTTTCACCCATTCTGCGCATGATAGGACTGCTAGGAGGATCGTCATGGAAGAAAAGAAAGATACGCTGGGAATGCTGGATCTGGTGATCCGCCCCGGCTTCTGCGTAAAAGAAAATCAGATCATCAAGGTCAATCAGGCCGCCGAGAGCCTTTTCATCACCCCCGGCACGGATGTCCGCCCGCTGCTTCTGACCGGCGCGGAGGAATACGCCGCGTTCACCGGCGGGTGTCTGTATCTGACACTGAACCTGTCCTCCCACAGCTGCGGCGCGTCGGTCACACGGGTGGACGACATTGATGTATTCCTGCTGGAACAGGAATCGGACAACGGCGAGCTTCGCTCCATGGCGCTGGCCGCCCGGGAGCTGCGGGAGCCGCTGACCAACGTGATGATCACCGCCGATAGCCTGTTCCCCCTCTGCGCTGCGGAGAGCAGTCCCCGGACGGCAGAGCAGGTCGCCCGCCTGAACCGGGGACTGTTCCAGATCCTCCGGATCATCGGCAATATGTCCGACGCCGAGCGCTGCGCCGCCGTCTCCCACCAGGAAACGGTGGACATTCCGGCGCTGTTCGCCGAATTCTTTGAAAAGGCGGAGACCCTTGTCTCTCACACCGGCATCACCCTGACCTACGAGGGGCTTAACCAGCCGGTCTACGGTCTTGCCGACCGGGAGCAGCTGGAACGGGCGGTTCTGAACATCCTGTCCAACGCCATCAAATTCACCCCGAAGGGCGGGACTGTCACGGCCAAGCTGACCCGCAGCGGCCGGATGCTCCGCCTGAGCGTGACGGACAGCGGCTCCGGCATTGCCCAGAGCGTCCGCAGCAGCGTCTTCTCCCGGTATCTCCGCCAGCCCGCTCTGGAGGACAGCCGGTACGGCATCGGCCTTGGCATGGTGCTCATCCGCACCGCCGCCGCCCACCACGGGGGCGCCGTCCTCATCGACCAGCCGGAAGGTGTGGGTACCAGAATCACCATGACCATGTCCATCCGTCAGAGCAAGCAGGCAACGCTTCGCTCCAACGTCCTGCGGGTGGACTACGCCGGAGAGCGGGATCACGGGCTGATCGAGCTTTCCGAGTGCCTTCCCACAGAGCTGTATGAATGATTTCCCCGTCCGGTCTGCTGAGCAGACCGGACAATATTTTTACAAATAAGACTTGAGATACTGTCCCGTATAGCTTTCGGGAATCTGCGCCACTTCCTCCGGCGTGCCGGACGCGACCAGCGTTCCGCCGCCGTCGCCGCCCTCGGGGCCGAGGTCGATCAGATAGTCCGCCGTCTTGATGACGTCCAGATTGTGCTCAATGACCAGAACGGTGTTCCCCGCCTCCACCAGCCGCTGCAAAACCTCAATGAGCTTGTGCACATCGGCGGCGTGAAGGCCGGTGGTCGGCTCGTCCAGAATATAGATGGTCTTTCCCGTGGAGACCCGCGCCAGCTCCGTCGCCAGCTTCACCCGCTGGGCTTCGCCGCCGGAGAGGGTCGTGCTGGACTGCCCCAGCTTCACATAGCCAAGGCCGACCTCCACCAGAGTCTGGGCTTTTCTGCGGATCTTCGGCAGATTCTCGAAGAAATCCACCGCTTCCTCCGCGGTCATGTCCAGCACCTGAGCAATGTTTTTCCCCTTGTAGTGGACTTCCAGCGTCTCCCGGTTGTACCGCGCGCCGTGACAGACCTCACATGGAACGTAAACATCCGCCAGAAAGTGCATTTCGATCTTCACAAGGCCATCGCCGCAGCAGGCTTCGCACCGGCCGCCCTTGACGTTGAAGCTGAACCGTCCCGGCCCATAGCCCCGGATCTTCGCCTCGTTGGTGGACGCGAACAGGTCCCGGATATCGTTGAACAGCCCCGTGTAGGTGGCGGGGTTGCTTCGGGGAGTCCTGCCGATGGGGCTTTGGTCGATGTCGATGACCTTGTCCAGATACTCCATGCCGTCAATGCCGTCACAGAGGCCGGGACGGGTACGGGCATGGTTCAGCGTGGCAAGCAGGGTCTTGTTCAGAATTTCATTGACCAGACTGGACTTTCCCGAACCGGACACGCCGGTGACGCAGACGAAGGTTCCCAGCGGAATTGACACATCCACATTTTTCAGGTTGTTCTCCCGTGCGCCGCGAATGCGCAGGAAATTGCTGTTCCCCGCCCGTCGGGTGGTGGGAACGGGGATTTTCTTCACGCCGGAGAGGTACTGTCCCGTTATGGAACGGGGGCAGTTTATGATATCCTCCAGCGTTCCCGCCGCCACGATCTCGCCGCCGTGACTGCCCGCGCCGGGACCGACATCTACAATAAAATCGGCGGCGCGCATGGTGTCCTCGTCGTGCTCGACAACGATCAGGGTGTTGCCCAAATCCCGCAGGTGCTTCAGCGTCCCCAGCAGCTTATCGTTGTCCCGCTGGTGCAGACCGATGGACGGCTCGTCCAGAATATACAGCACGCCCATCAGGGACGAACCGATCTGGGTGGCCAGCCGGATACGCTGGCTCTCGCCGCCGGAAAGGGTTCCCGCCGAGCGGGACAGGGTCAGATAGCTCAGTCCCACATCCGTCAGGAATTGCAGGCGGGACTTGATCTCCTTGACGATCTGCTCGGCCACCATGGCCATACTGCCCTCCAGACGAAGATTTTTCATAAATTCCAGCTCGTCCCGGACGCTCATGCGGCAAAAGTCCATAATGCCGATGCCGCCTACCGTCACCGCCCGGGCGATCTCCGATAAGCGGTCGCCGTGGCACTGGGGGCAGGGCGCGGTGGCCATGCACTCCTCCAGCTCCTTCCGGGCGGCGTCCGATTGCGTTTCCCGGAAGCGGCGGGAAATGTTGTTGAGAATGCCCTCAAAGGGCTGCTCCAGCACGCCCATACCGTTGCCCCGGTTGTAGCTCATGCGCAGCTTTTCCCCCTTGGTGCCATAGAGGATCACGTCCATCACGTCCTCGGGCAGGTTCTTCACCGGTTCCGTCAGGGAAAAATGATATTTTTGCGCCAACGCCTCAAAATACATACGGAAGATGGAATCCGTCCGGGCGCTCTGCCAGCCGGACGCCTGAATGGCTCCATCGAAGATGGATTTGTTCTTGTCCGGGATGACTAAATCAGCGTCGGCGATGAGCTGGAAGCCCAGACCGGTGCAGCTGGGGCAGGCGCCCGCCGGGTTGTTGAAGGAGAACATCCGGGGCTCCAATTCCGTCAGACTGATGCCGCAGTCCTCGCAGGCGTAGTTCTGGGAAAAGCTCAGCTCCTCCCCGGTGGCGGGCAGCTCGATGGTCACAAGGCCGCCGGAGTGGCTGCACGCCGTCTCAATGGAGTCCGTCAGGCGGCGGCGCAGGCCGTCCTTCAGCACCAGCCGGTCAACCACCAGCTCGATGGTGTGCTTTTTGTTCTTCTCGCAGGGGATGTCCTCGGTCAAATCATAGAGAATACCGTCCACCCGCACACGGGCGAAGCCGGACTTCCGGGCGTCTTCAAACACCTTCTTGTGCTCGCCCTTCTTCCCCCGGATGACCGGGGACAGGACGATAAAGCGCGTCCCCTCTCCCAGCGCTTCCACCCGGTCCACGATCTGGTCAATGGTCTGGCGGCGGATCTCCCTGCCGCACTTCGGGCAGTGGGGAACGCCCACCCGCGCCCACAGGAGGCGGAGATAATCATAGATTTCCGTCACCGTTCCCACGGTGGAGC
>ERZ772882.3358-NODE-3358-length-12818-cov-21.174254_pt1 | contig 12818 bp, 10 predicted proteins | sample MGYA00580576_ERZ772882 | MGnify/ENA primary metagenome ERZ772882 (study PRJEB29015, sample SAMEA2737658) | human gut metagenome | biome: human gut; feature: human-associated habitat; material: faeces | place: China | collected 2012 ... | reverse complement strand
CCATGACCAACCTCGTCTTCCCTGTAGCTCCATACGAGAATGTGAAGCTCTACACTCAGGATGGCAAGGCTGAATTCAAGAATCTGAAGGTTCATAAACTTGGCTTGTAATCACGTAGATATTGTATGGTCGAATTGTAGGTTTAAATGTAAATAGTAATGAGTCGCAACCTGATAATATTTTAGGTTGCGACTCTTTTTTTGGGCTCAGGGGAGATTGTCCGTGGATAAAACAACCTCTGTTTCTTATTTACCGGTTTGCTGTTTCATTCCCTCAAAAAACTTTTGCTGCAATTGTTTCGCCAGTTGATTATCTGGGTTGAGTTTGAGAGCTTTCTCGTAATCCTGCATCACTTCCAGATAATAGCGTTGACCGTTTTGCTCTGGATTCTGTACGATGCGTACCATATAGAGAAAACCGCGAAGGGTACAGATGTCAGACGGGTCAGCATGCTTTATATTCTCCATCTTGGCAATAGTTTCTTCTGTCTCTTTTAGAAGATTTTCTGTTTGTGGAGCATGCGGATTCATCACGGAATAATTGAGACTTTGCAAAGCTATCTGAAACTTGGGCTGGATGCTATCAGGAAACATATCATCAATACGCTTCATCTCTGCAATACAATTAAGTATGCTCTCTGATGTCGGTTGCTGAAGTTTAGCAAGCGACTGTCCGATTAGTCCCTGCATTGTGGATTGCTGGGCATAGATAACTACAGATGTTGTCATGAAGAAGACTGACATCAATACGAATCGTTTAAAAGTTTGAAATGTCATATGCTTTATTATTTTTAAGTGAAACAAATATGCCTATATATAAAAATCTGTCTCTAGAAGGAACTATCGAACGTCCGTTAGTATCATATCCGAAAATATTTGTACGACCGAGGATGTTGTTCAGAGAAGAATAGATAATGACCTTGGGACTTAGCAGATAAGTAAGGTTTATATCTACGCTATTATAATGTGGTGTCTTGCCAATCAGGAAATGACGCCCGCTTGCATACGATTCTGTCAGTCCAATGATTGCTTTGCCGAATGAATATTTTGCTGTCAATCTCAGATTATGCCTTGAGGCGTAGTTAGGTATTCGCTCTTCTGTGTATTCGTGATAGAATCGCTTGGAATCGTTGTAGGAATATGAAAATGCTGTGGTCAGATGTTTGAAAAGCGAATGCTCTTCTACAAAAAGGTCTATACCTTTGCTCTTTCCATATCCTTTCGGTTGGTAAATACCCTTTTCCCATAAAGGCAATTGCTGATATTTTTTCCAGTAGGGTTCTATTCGTATGAGTGTACCAGGCGATTTATATTGTATGGATAGGATTGCATGATCTGCCGTACTTTGTCCAAGAGATTTCTTGTTTGTTGCAAGATAGTCATCTCCAGGAGTCTGGCTATATCGGCCGGTAGCGAATGAAAGCTGAAAATTCTTGTTGGGAATATAACATAGTGTAGCCCTAGGCATAAACAGCCAGTTGGCATGAGTCATATATTCTGTCCTTGTCGAAATGTTCAGGAACATATGGGGCATCATCCTCCATTGGGCATCAATATGAGCAGCAAGAATATTATAATCCAACTTGTAGCAATCGTTTTCGTACTCCATGAGGCTGTTTCGCTGATAGTCCTCCATTCCTACCGATATTTTTAGTGCATCCGAGCAAATCTTGCGTATTTCTGTTTTCAGATGTATCTCATTTCTGAAGTTGTAATATCGGTCACCAGCAAACTTCGCATCTTCTATATCGTTGAATACCGATGAGTTTGCCATACCGCAAAAGAGCGTGTAACCAGCACCCCACTGTGCTTTGTAGGTTGTGTTGGCATAGATATTATTCTCTTTGAGCGAAAGTTTTTGGTTATCTATATGCTGTCCTACAGATGTAAAATCATAGCCAACGTATGTTTTCAATATTCCGGCATTTCTGAACTCATTCTTGTATTGTGATTCGCCAGATAGTTTTAGATAAGGCTTGTTGAAATCAAGCCTTTCTGAAAATAACTGATTGTAGATTCCCAAACTTGTCAGTGCGGCATTAAAGGATAAGCTGCTGTGGGAATATGCCTTGGTGCCACCGATGTTCCAGTCAACCAATGATGCGCTGACTCCATATTTGTCACTAGTCGCAGCATCTGATGTTTCCATAGGGAGAACGGAGGAAAGTGCTTGTCCATATTCTCCGCTATATCCACCAAGAGAAAAGTTGATACCTTTAAATATAAAAGGAGAGAATCGTCCACGTACAGCAGTATTTTCTGTGTTTGTACTATATGGAACAAGGACGTGCATTCCGTTAACAAAAGTCTGGCATTCTTCGCTTTCTCCACCACGGACATAGAGTTTTCCATTTTCTCCCACTTTTTGAGTGCCGGGTAAAGTTTGCAGGGCTGCAACAATGTCTCCGCATGAATTACCTGCCATCACTACATCTAGGGCATCCATAGTCTTGAAGTTGTCACTTTTCCCGAAACTGTAAGTGCTGGCAGATATTACAACTTCTTGGATTGCCGTAGCTTTTTCTTTCATTTGGATAGAAAGATTATGTAACTTGCAGGCATCTGCAGTCTGCATATATTCTTCAAAACCAATCATGGTAATCTTGATAGACGCTTCTCCGGTTTTTGATGTGGAAAAGGAAAACCTGCCCAGAGAATCTGTCAGGCATCCATCAATTGTGCCCATGATGAAAACATTGGCACCTGCAAGCGGTTCCTGACCGCTTTTTACCATGCCTGATATGATGGTCTGTGCAGCCAGGTTGCAGACTGAAGTCAGCAGCAATGCGATATGTATTATTCGATGTTTCATGCCGCAAAGATACTGCATGAAACTGGAGTTACCAAATTCTTAGGATATACAACTAAAACTTATGATAGAAAGCTAGTTAAGATGCCGAATAACTAAGTTGAAGGACAAATGACTATGTAAGATAAGTCTTTAACTTGGGCACGAATCTTCGGGAAACGGGTATGATGTTTGTGCAATTTCCGAGAGTCAGTTGATAACCATTTGAGTTGCCTCGTGCCGAAGTGATATTATTCACATTGACAGCAAAAGAACGGTGACATTGGAAAATGTTCTCAAACTCTTTCAACTCTTCAAGAGCATGGGTTAGTGTTGTATGGATATCAACAGCAACAACATTACCTTCTTTTAGAAAACAGACGGATACAACGTTTTTCTGTGCTTCCATATAAAGTAGATCGTTGATGGCAATCGACAGATCGTTTCCTCTTACGTTAGTATCATGGATGGTAATAGATACTTCTTCTTGTTCCTTTGTTGTATTGCGCAACAACTCTTCCATTCTCTCTCGTAATGTTCTGTTGTATTGCATTCCGATAGATAATGTCGTAAGAAATATGCCTATGATAATAGTCCAATTTAGAAACAAGAGAAACAGACTGAATGTAATCGTATAATGAAACAAGTATGAGAATAGGAGGAAATTACCGAAGGCAATGATGAAAATCAGTCCGAGTATAGCTACTCCTTCATGCCAGATACGCCAGGGCTTGATAGTTTGATGCAAATACTTCAATATCGTTGCAGCGTATGTTATGTGGCATCCAAAAGTTACCAGTCCGAATAATGTAGCAACAAAGCATTTGTTACCTTGATATAAGCAGAGTCCAAATGGCTGCAGAAAATATAAAATTACCCAAATGATGAAGCCAAAGATGCTACTATCTTTTAGCAAGTGTTTACTCTGTTTAAAAGGATATGTTCGAGTTAGAAACGACATGTTGAATCTGATTTATTTAATTAACGCAGCACTATCATTTATCTTCTTTATCAGGGTGTACCTAAGCTACTCTGTTGGTGCACCGGGATGCTTGCCATATCCAGACATTTTGTTTATTATCGTGCTGTAAAAATAAAACAAAGTTCTGAATGACACTGCAAAAGTACAAATAAAATTTGAGAAACGCACTTTTGGAGACGTTTATTTTGGTAATGAAGCATTTTCTTATGATGTCTCAGGACTTTTTATCACATTATTATTATATATATGCATCATCTTTCATGATAGCAAGAAACATCAATCCTACTCAGTTCGACCTCTCGGGAAGAAAAGTCCTTGTGCCACAAAAAGGACACATTTATATTATGGGCAACAAGAAAGTCGTATGGTAGGAACGTGTGTTTCGGATAAAATATAATAAAAGTCGCAGTTTGTAAACGCAAACTGTGGCTTTTTCGTTTTTTTATGCTATCTTTGCACACAGATAAGTTTTTAAAGATAGATTATGATGGAACTGCAAGTTAAACAAGTACCTTATGGGGTGACAGATTTTGCTATGGTAATAGAGCAGAATCTATATTATGTGGATAAGACGATGTTTATCCCGGAACTGGAGAAGCAGCCTCGCAATTACATGGATTACGGATGTTCTCCTCGTCAGATGATAGACCCGAATACCCGTATCGATTACGGCAAGATGAAGAAACTGTTGCAGTTTGACAAGCTGGATGGAGAGCGTAAGGGCATTATCCGCAAGATAGCAGAAGAGGAACAGATTGTTACCCAGCTTTATGAGTCGTTTTCTGCGTATCAGATTCCAAAGGCTGAGATATTCCCAAGTCTTCTGTTCTATTATGGCATGTTGACCATTAAGGGAACTCGTGGCTCCAAGCTCATTCTGGGCATTCCAAACAATAATGTCCGCAAGCAGTATTATGGTTATCTGGAAGAGGAGTATCAGGCAAAGGCTTATGTGGATGTCAACCAGCTTACCGATTACTATTATGACATGGCATACGATGGTAAGTGGGAAGAAGGATTGCGCTTCATGGCAGATGCCTATGCCAAGGTTTCATCGGTGCGTGATGGCATTGAGGCTGAGCGAAACCTGCAGGGATTCTTCATGGCTTATCTGAATCTGAATGATTATTATATCACGGCTCCAGAGTTGGAGTTGAATCATGGCTATTGTGATTTCTTCCTTTTGCCAGACCTTACCCATTATGCCAGTCAGCATAGCTACATTCTGGAATTGAAGGTTCTTTCTAAGAAAGATTTCTCTGCGATAGTTGAAGGTGAGTTTACGGAAGATGGCAAGCCTATGACCAAGGCCGAGAAACAGTGGCGTGAGGCTGTAGAGCAGATTCATCGATATGCTGAGGCTCCAAGGGTTGAGGCTTTGCGCCAAGGTACAAAACTCCATCTCATCATCATGCAGTTTGAGGGGTGGGAACTTAAACGGATGGAAGAAGTATAAATTCAATGAAAAGAATCAATATTATCTTAATAGTACTATCTTTTAGTATGCTCCTTCTTCTAGGTTCTTGCACCCAGAAGAATGTGGTGATTGGTGTGTCGCAATGTTGCGGTGGAGTTTGGCGCGAGAAGGTGAATAATGAGATGCGACTGGCGCAGTATCAATATAAGAATGTGGATTTGCTGTTTACTACTGCAGAGAATGACGGGCAACGCCAGGCTCGCCAGATAGATAGCATGATAGCCAGGAAGGTAGATTTAATCGTTGTGGCTCCTGATAATGTGAATGATGTGACTCCCGCCATCGAGCGTGCCTATCGTGCCCATATACCGGTTATCCTTTTCGACAGAAAGGTAAAGACTTCTCATTATACAGCCTCCATTGGTGGCGATAATGTGGAGGCGGGTAGGGAAGTTGCCCGCTTTCTTGCCAGGAAGCTGGATGGAAAAGGTACCGTTGTTGAGATTACGGGCTTGAAGGATGCTTCTCCTGTCATCGAGCGCCATCGTGGTTTTCAAGAGGTGATGAAGAATTATCCGGGAATCAAGGTGGTTACCCTGGATAGCAACTGGACTTTGGAGCGTGCCCAGGAGTTGATGAAGCAATATCTGGATAAGGGCGGACATGCGGATGGCGTGTTTGGACATAGTGATCTCGGTGCCATCGGTGCTGTTTTAGAAGCAGAGCGAAGGGGAATAGAAAAGCAGGTGGTTATAGTGGGCATCGACGGATTGCCTGGAGAATGGGAAGGAGTGGATAGAGTGAAGAGAGGTCAGTTTGCTGCTTCTTATGTTTATCCTACCCAGGGCGAGAAGATTATGGAATTGGCGATGAACATCCTTCAGGGTAAACCCTATAAGAAGAATAATGTGATGAAATCATTTCTTGCTACCCAGGAAAACTGCGATGCCATTGCCCTGCAATATCAGGATCTGGAAGCCAAGGTGAAGAATCTTGATCAGATTTCTGATAGTCTTGATTCTTATTCAGAGGTTTCCCGTATCCAGAAATGGATGCTTGCGGTTGCCTTGGTTGTCGTCCTCGTTCTGCTCTTTGTTATCTACTATATATATAAGGTATATAGAAAGAAACTCCAGAAACAGAAAGCCGTGACTCGTGGCTTCATTGAGAACAAGGAGGGCTGGACTGCCGAACTGAATCATCTCGATGAGAGCGAGCGTTACTTCATGGATCGTTTCAAGAAAAAGATTCTTGAAAATATGGGCAATGCTGATATGAAGATGGATGATTTGGGTGCCGAGATGCAACTGAGCAAGGTGCAGCTCTATCGCAAGGTGAAGGCGATGACTGGCAAGACGCCTGCAGAACTCCTGAAAGAGATGAGACTGCAAAGAGCCTATACCCTCTTGCAGCAAACCGACAAGACCATCTCAGAAGTTTCGGCAGAAGTAGGCTTTGCGTTACCGGGCTATTTCTCTTCCTGTTTCAAGAAGCAGTTTGGCGTTCTTCCTACCGATTTTAGGAATGAACAGGCAACTAAAAAGGAATAGTTTTCTAACTCCTTTAAAATAAGTACTTTAAAATCTTGACGAAAGATTTGAAAATCGTTTCATGTAACATAATTATTGTTACAGGAACGATTTTTTTTATTCTCATATCCAATCTTTGCCTAATTTTGCGGCAGAAATTAAAATAAAACAATTTTGAAACTTAAAACGTTAGAAATAGTATGAACAATCTTTCAAAATTACTAATGAGCTCTGCGCTCTGTACTGTTTGCACCGTAGCTAGTGCACAACAGGTAAATGTAAATGGTATCGTAAAGGATGCTGCCGGTGAGACAGTCATTGGCGCATCTGTTATGGTGAAAGGCACAAAGACTGGTACTGTTACCGACTTTGATGGTAACTTCCATGTAGAATGTGCTCCTGGTTCCACACTTGTTATATCTTATATTGGATATAAGACGCAAGAAGTAAAGGCTTCAGACAATATGGAGGTAACACTTCAGGAAGATGCCAACGACTTGCAGGAAGTAGTTGTAACAGGTTATACCACTCAGAAGAAGGCTGACTTGACCGGTTCCGTGGCTGTGGTTTCAACCAAGAACCTGAAGACAAGTTCTGAGACTGACCCAATGCGTGCTTTGCAGGGTCGTGTTCCTGGTATGACTGTCACTACTGATGGTTCTCCTATTGGTTCAGGAACCGTGCGTATTCGTGGTATCGGTTCTTTCAACTCTTCTCAGGATCCGCTTTATATCATAGATGGTGTGCCTACCAATATGGCTTTGAATACCCTCAATACAAATGATATTGAGAGTATGCAGGTTTTGAAAGATGCAGCATCAGCTTCTATCTATGGTTCCCGTGCATCAAATGGTGTCATCATCATCACCACCAAGAAAGGTAAGAAGGGTAGCAAGGTTGCTGTTGACTTCTCTGCCAACCTCACTGCACAGTTCTATTCCAACCAGTCGAAGATGAAGCTGATGAACTCCAGCCAGTATGCTACTGCGATGGCTCAGGCTGCCCTGAACGATGGACTCGATCCTGTAGCTTATGCTGCCAACTACGGCATCGACTTGAATGCGGCCTCTGGTACTCCAATCACCGTTTGGAATCCTGCTACCAATCAGTATCAGAACTATACTATCAATGGTCGATATGATGGCTACATCAATGCCAAGAAGACCATGCGATTCTCAGATACCGACTGGCTCGATGAAATCTCTCGCACAGGTTTCTCGCAGAACTACGACCTCTCAGTATCTCATGCCAATGACAAGCATAGCGCTATGTTCTCCTTGGGATACAAGAACAATGAGGGCGTTTTGAAATATACCAACTTCGAGAATATCTCAGCTCGTTTGAACACCTCTTGGAATTTAAACAAGATCGTAACCGTAGGCGAGAATGTAACATTGACTTATACCTCTCAGGTAGATTGCCATCCGATGGAGAATGCCTTGAAGATGCCTTCTATCGTTCCGGTTTACGAAGAAGATGGCAAAACCTTCGCAGGTCCTGTGGGTAGTATGGCCGACCGTCAGAACCCTTGTCGTGAGCAGTATCAGAATCGCAACAACCACCTCGACTACTGGCGCATCTTCGGTAATGCCTTCGTAGAATTGAAACCTGTCAAGGGATTGACCCTGCGCTCTAACTTCGGTTTGGATTTCAAGACATCGTTTATCAATTCGATGACGAATACTTATCATTCCGATATTGTCAACAATGACATCGCCAAGACAACGCTCTCGAATAACAATGAGACTAACTGGACATGGTCTAATACAGCCCAGTACGTTACCCAGATAGGCAAGCACAACATCGATGTACTCGGTGGTATGGAATTTTCCAAGCAGTCGGTTATCGATTTCTCTGCCTACTCAGAAGGCTATGCGCTGGAAGATAAAGATTATATGTGGCCAAATGCTGCAACAGGAACGATGCGTAACTCGGGTGCAAAGGTAGGCTATCGCCTGGCTTCTTTCTTTGGAAAGGTGAACTACAACTGGGATGATCTCCTCCTGGCTTCCTTCACTATCCGTCATGATGGTTCATCACGTTTCGGTAAGGCTCATCGCTGGGGTACTTTCCCTGCTGCATCACTCGGCTTCAGATTCTCTAATCTCCTGAAGAAGGATTGGTTGGATGATGCCAAGTTGCGACTCTCCTGGGGTCAGACAGGTAACCAGGCTATCGACAACAATGCACAGTTTGGTCTTTATGTAGTGGATTACGGACTAGACCGTGTAACCTCTACTGCATACGATCTCTTCCTGCAAGGTTCAGGTACCTTCCCTTCTGGTTATCGTGCCACACAGTTGGCTAACCCTAACTTGAAATGGGAGGCTGCTACCCAGTATAACGTAGGTTTGGATTACACCCTGTTTGGCAACACCCTCTATGGTACAGTGGATGCCTATATTAAGAATGTAAAGGATATGTTGATTAATCCTGCTTATCTGGGTGCAACTGGTGAAGGTGGAAATTCATGGCAGAATGGTCCTTCGCTCCGCAACTGGGGTATGGAGTTCACCGTGGGCTATCGCAAGACCTTGGCTAATGGACTTGGCATCGACGTGAACGGCAATCTGGATTTCTTCCGCAACAAGGTTACTTATTTGCCAGCAACAACAACAGGTGCTTACGCTCACACATCTACGGAAAACCTGGTGCAGAGTGGCAAGTCTTATGGTTCTATCGTAGGTTATGTAGCCGATGGAATTTTCCAGAATCAGGAAGAAGTAGATAAGTCTGGACAGCCAAATGCACGTGTCGGTGGATTGAAATACAAGGACTTAGATGGTAAAAATGGTATTACTTCAGATGACCAGACTTGGATTTTCGACCCTGTGCCAGCCTTCTCTTATGGTTTGAATATTGCTCTCAACTACAAGGGCTTTGATTTCAGTATGTTCTGGCAGGGTGTCTATGACCAGGATGTGTATAACAACCAAAAGTTCCAGACCGACTTCTGGGCTATTACTGATGGTGGTTCTAACAAGGGAACCCGTTTGCTCGATGCTTGGAATACCAACAACACCGGTTCTTCTATCCCACGTCTGAGCACCATGAACACAGCCGATGAGGGGCGTGCTTCCTCTTACTACGTTGAGAATGGATCTTACTTGAAGTTGCGTACCTTGCAGGTGGGTTACACCATCCCAAGCAGCATCCTCTCCAAGTTGAAGATGACCAGTGCCCGTGTCTATCTCTCAGGTCAGAATCTTTTGACCATCAAGAGCAATAGCCTGACCTGTTCAGACCCAGAGAATCCAAACTGGAACTATCCACTTTCAACATCCGTATCATTCGGATTTCAGGTAGGTTTCTAAAATGTTTCATATTTTTAAAGAGAATTCTAAGATGAAAAAGTTATATACAATGGTGCTTGCAGCAGCACTGGTAGGAACATTCACCAGTTGTGATGATTTCCTGGATTACACCCCAACAGCTGTGGTTGATGAAGACAAGGCTTTCAGCGAGCCAGACAAGATGGTAAACAGTGCCTATGCGATGTTGGGCGACTGTTGGTATTCTTACCCATTCAACCTTTGGCCATACGGTGACCTTTCTTCAGACGATTGCTTGAAGGGTGGCGGTGGCACCGGTGACACCGGTTATCACGATGTGGAGATCTGGAGTACCTTGACCTCTACTAAGGGCGAACTCGACGAGTTATGGTATCGTCTCTATTGTGCCGTTTCCCGTTGCAACCGTGCCTTGGTTTCTTTACAGCAGAATGGTGAGAGCACACTGGGTGCTGAGCTAACCAAGCAGCGTGAGGCAGAGGTTCGCTTTCTCCGTGCTCATTTCTATTTCAAGTTACTTACCATGTATCGTCAGATTCCTTGGATAGACGAGAAGGTTTATGAGGATAAAGCAACAGAGAGCACATCAAACACTCAGTTTACTTACGAGGAATTGTGGCAGAAGGTGATAGCCGACTTCCAGACAGCATACGATGTACTTCCTGCTAAGCAGAAGGATGGCGGTCGTGTCAACAAGATTGCTGCCGCAGGTTATCTGGCTAAGTGTTATCTTACCATTGCCTGGGGTGATGGCTATGAGGCAACCGATGGTGTTGACCATATTAATAAGGAGTATATGCAGAAGGTTGTCGACTATACTGATGTGGTGAAGAATTCAGACTATGGTTACATGGCAGACTTCGGCGACATCTTCCTGCCTGACAATAAGAACAGCAAGGAGTCAGTTTTTGCCGTACAGGCTTCCGACTATAGCGAGGACCATACTACCTTCGGACGTGGCAACTGGTCTAACGTGCTGAATGGCTGTTGGGGTATGTGGTCTTGCGGATGGGATTTCCACAAGCCTTCACAAGACCTGGTGAATGCCTTCAAGACCAAGAACGGACTTCCTGAGTTTGATGACTACAACAAGACTTGTGATTATCCTGTAAACGGTGAGCCTAATAGTCAGAAATGGGATCCACGTTTGTTCCATACAGTAGGAATGCCTACCTTCCCATATAAATATGAGTCAGAATACACGATGACTACGGCCAACTCTCGTACACCAAACGTTTATGGTTACTATACCTCTCTGAAGGAAGTACCACAGCGTTCTAAGGGTGAGACATTCAATGGCTCTTGGCAGGCGTTTGCGATGAACGACTATGTGCTCCGTTATAGCGACATCATGTTGATGCGTGCAGAGGCTTTGATAGAGTTGGGCCGTCTGGCTGAGGCTCGTACCATCATCAACGATATCCGTCAGAGAGCCAAGAATTCTGTGGATAAGCATATTGAATATGCCAAGGATCAATGTGATATAGCCCTCTATCCTGAGTCTTATTTCCAGGATAAGGAGACGGCAAGAAAGTGCCTTCGTTGGGAGCGTCGTCTGGAAATGGCTATGGAGAACGGCCGCTTCTTCGACTTGCGCCGCTGGGGCATTGCTTCTGAGACACTGAACAAGTATTTCGAATCTGAGAAGAAAGATCAGTATGGAGAGCAAACATACGCACAATACTTGAAGGATGCCAAGTTCACACCGGGCAAGAACGAGTTCTATCCGGTTCCATATAACCAGCTGTATTACATTCCTGGTCTTTATAAGCAGAACAAGGGATACGAGTAATTGCTCATCAGCAATTTTAAATAATTAGATGTTATTTTTTTAACAACTGAGTCCACTTTAAAAAGTCATTTTTGGTTATTTATTCTACAAAATGCCATTTGATTATCTGATGATTACATTTGAAGAAATTATCAAAAATGTCTTTTTTAATCTCAATATGTCAAAAAGCAGTTTAACTGGAAACGGAAACACTACTGAGTTGTATTTCACCTATATCCATACATATCAAAGTTATAATGTTACCGGCAGTATATCCGCTAGTGGTGCAGGAATTTCGATTAGTAATGTTGCCAATCAATGGCCGCTTTCCGTTCGGCTGTATGGCATTCCCTACTAACTAAAAGACGTTATCAATTTTCATGCGCATAACAAAAAAGATTGTGAAGAATGCAATTATATTCTTATTCATACTGGTAGCTATCTGTATCGCCTATCGCATGTTTGTGGCATATGAGATGCATTGCACACCTGATCGCGCATTGTCGAACATATCGCAAGGTGACATTATCTACCAGTATAACTATCACCAATATGTAATTACATTCACCTGTGATAAGGTTGGTAATATATTTTGCCATATCCTAAAGAGGACCTCCATATCTAATTTGGTTTGGTACACAATTGTAAAATCGGAAGGTCCACACAAACCGTGGCCTAATCCAGATGCTGGGCGCGATGAACAGTTACCGGTATACCTTACAATGACGCTCTTTCCATCTGCTGATGATTATCGAACAACCCAACCACTATATTTGTATTATGGAGAAATCTTTGGCGAGGCTGTCGAATCATTCACGATCAATGGCATACCTTGCTATTTAGGCACTCCCACATGGCCAGAATCAGTTACAATCGCTTTCCCATCGTCTGCAGAGGCCAAACTATTTATCCTTGTTGCTCCCGAAATTTCTTGGCCACCAAGTTATTCTATTAACGATAGGTGTTCCGGATGAAGTATTATAAAAATCTGTCCATCAATGAAAGTGATTTCTCCGTTCAAAAGCAAGGCCGCTGCATTCAT
>ERZ772882.3357-NODE-3357-length-12820-cov-3.395456_pt1 | contig 12820 bp, 8 predicted proteins | sample MGYA00580576_ERZ772882 | MGnify/ENA primary metagenome ERZ772882 (study PRJEB29015, sample SAMEA2737658) | human gut metagenome | biome: human gut; feature: human-associated habitat; material: faeces | place: China | collected 2012 ... | reverse complement strand
ATCAACAATACGACCACGATCAAGGCGGCGGTCGTTATAACAATGAGGATGGCAATCGTGGGCAATCCTTCCTTGCTGAGCGCGTGCCTGTCCATGGCGCTGACCATAAAAAGCCCGGTATCATTTAAGGGCGTATTATAAATTAAATAATCCTCAGTTTGACAAGCGCCCATAGGCCAAGTCCCGTGGCCGGCGGCAAGCCCCTGTTCCTGGATCTGTTGGTACTGCTCATCGCTGCAATTAAACGGAAACGCCGTGCCATTCTGATCCAGCAGGACAAAGCAGGTTGCGGACCGCTCAGACAAGGGCAGTTGGATCGAGGACTTGGAGAGATCCAGTGATAAAATGATACTGCCTAAATACTGACCATACAAAGCATCGTCAAACATACCATAAACATTGTGGCCAAAAACCAACCGCTGTTCCTTGCTGCCTGCACGTGCCGTAAGAGGGGATTGCTGCAGTCCGAAGCATGTGGTGCCGCGGAGGTTACGCATTCCCTCGCTGAACGCGCGCAGTGTGGCCGCATCAAAATAGCTGGACCAGGACATCTCCGGAGTTACAAGGGCGATTTCCGCGAGTTCTGCGTTCATGAGGCGGTATGACGAAAATTGGGTGTGCAGTGCATTGAGATAGGAAGGGGTCTTTGCTGAAAAAGGTGTGTGCATAATCTGTTCAATGTTTTCGTTGAACAGCAGGCTGCTGAACAGTGCATCTGCGCGGTCAAATAAGTATTTTACCTCAACGTTAAACTTTTGTGCGGTACTCTGGGCATACGCGGTTGAATTTTTGGTCATCAGCCGCTCGATCACTGTGTAACACAGCAGTGACAAAACGATTCCCATGATGAGCAGGCAGCAGAGCACCAAGCGAAACTGTTTCATAATTCTTTTTTTAAAGAATGACGGCATGGGCAGCACTCCTTCCGATTGCCCTGCCCTTAGTATATCACTGATAGAGAGGGATTGATATGGAGAAAGCCCGGTATAGTGAAAGCACAGATGCAAAATTCTAAAAAAATTCCATATTTATGATGAAAACTATGATTTTTACATAAATTATTGAACGTTTTCCATTTTGAAGAACAGAATTCATGCGCTGCCTCCATACCGAAAGGCCAATCAGGGACAGTATAATAAAGACACAGAGAAACGAACAGTCCAGGGGAATGAAGGGGGAGTGTTTTATGAAAGAACGGACAGGGATGAACGCCTCCAGGCGGCGAATGGTTTGCAAGCAGCTGAAAAATGACTGGATGCTGTATGCGCTGCTGCTGCCAGTTCTCCTGTGGTATATTATTTTTTGTTATCTGCCCATGGGAGGCATTACGCTGGCGTTTCGCAATTACCGCTATGATATGGGCCTGTGGCACAGTCCCTGGGTGGGACTGCTGCATTTTAAAACGATGTTCCAAGACGCTGAATTCTGGCGCGCTTTTTCCAATACGCTGATTTTCAGTTTCGGCAAGCTTTTGTTTCACTTCCCAATCCCGATTATTGTGGCGATCCTGCTCAATGAGATCCGTCATCCTCGCGTTAAAAAGTTTTTCCAGACAGTGTTTACGTTTCCACATTTCATCTCTTGGGTCGTGTTGTCGGGAATCCTTATCAATATGTTCGCTTCCAATGGTATCATCAATCAATTGCTTGGACAGATGGGATTCGAGCAAATAGCGCCGCTGATGTCTCTTTCCGCCTTTCGCCCGTTTATCTGGATCTCAAATATCTGGAAGGAGTTTGGGTGGGACGCCATCATCTATATGGCGGCACTTACTGCGATCGACCCCCAGTTGTATGAGGCGGCCAGCATCGATGGCGCGAACCGGCTGCAAAAAATGCTGCACATCACATGGCCCAGCATTCGAAGCACAGTTTGTATCATGCTGATTTTGCAGGTGGGCGGAATTATGAGCGGCGCCTCCTTTGACCAGATATTCAATCTGTACTCAGCGCCGGTCTATCCCGTTGCGGATATCATTGATACCTATGTCTACCGCCAGTCTTTCATGACCGGAACAAATTTTGGCTATACCACGGCCATCGGGCTTTTAAAGTCTGTCATCGGCGTTGTGATGATTTGGACGGCGAACAAGGTGACGACAAAGCTTGGCGAAGATGGGCTGTTTTAAGGGGGGAAGGGCAATGAAACTGAAAAAAAAGCAGCAGATCACCGCCTTTGAGGTATGCCTGTACCTTTTTTTCGGTGTTTTGGCGCTGCTGACACTGTATCCTTTTTACAATGTACTCATCGTCTCATTCTCCAATACTGTAACAAGTGTAAAGTATTCCCCATACTTGTTTCCCCATGTGTTTGACCTCACAGGCTACAAGGCCATCATCAAGGATGTATACTTTTTCAAATCGTTGGGGACTACGCTTCTGGTGACTGTCTTAGGCACCACATTGAACATGGTGTTTTCTGTGGTTGCCGCGTATGTTTTAAGCCGCAAGCGCCTGATCGGCCGCAAAGTTTTTCTCAGTGCGATTTTATTCACCATGTTGTTTTCCGGCGGCTTGATTCCAACCTATCTGGTTATTTGCGACCTCCAGTTGGATAACACGATTTGGAGTATGATCCTGCCGACAATGATCAGCACCTATTATCTGATCATTATGAAAAACTATTTTGCGAGCCTGCCGCCCAGCCTGGAAGAGGCCGCCCGTATCGACGGCGCAAATGAATTTGTGGTGCTCACACGGATTTTTGTGCCCATCTCTAAGCCGTTTATGGCTACTTTTGCGCTGTTTTATGCGGTCGAGCGGTGGAACGGATGGTGGGAAGCGTTTCTGTACATCAATGACAAGAACATTAAGCCGCTGCAGATTTATCTGCGCGATATTCTCGTCAGCTTCAATACACAGTTGGGAAGTCAGGCACAGTCCATGCTATCGGGTGATAAGGTATTTGTCCAATCCGTGCAGATGGCGGCAATCGTCATCACCATGCTGCCAATTTTGTGTCTGTATCCCTTCCTGCAAAAATATTTTGTCAAGGGCGTCATGATCGGTTCCGTTAAGGAATAGGGATCGATCCTTGTGATAGAAGATTGAAAAAAGGAGAGTTGAACATGAAAAAAGCAAAACGATTCGCAGCATTGGCACTGAGTACACTTATGGCGGCCGGTCTGTTTGCCGGATGCGGAGCTCCGGCATCCGGCAGCGCTCCCGCCAGCGGCACTGGCGCCGTTTCTTCCTCGCAGCAAGAGAGCGCCCTGGTTGAAGTAAGCGTGGCGATTTGGGGCGCAGACGATGGACTGGCGGACCCCAATGATCCCATTTTAAAAAGGATCGAAGAAGAAACCGGCGTGCGCCTGGTACCGCAAAATGTCACTTGGGATGACTCGAGTCAGAAGATTCAGTTGTGGGCGACCAACGGACAGCTTCCGGATATCTTCGCGGGCGATTTTGTGGCACAGTCATTCTATGGGAACTGGATCGAGCAGGGCGTGATCCGTGCCCTGCCGGAGGACTTGTCGGCTTATCCAAACCTGGCCGAGCACATGCAGATGGAGCGTGCGCAGGCCGCGGCCCGGGATGGCAAGCTGTACATGATTCCGCGTACCACCTATGGCGATATTACTTACAGTGTGCTGGATCGGAACGTAGTGTACCGTTGGGATCTGGCACAGGCAGCCGGCATTACCAAAGAACCCGAGACTTATAAGGAATTCTGCGATATGATCAAGGCGATCATCGAGGCGGACCCGGAAGGCAAGAATATTTCCGGTATGACGCAGGCATTGCCCGAGCTGATCGGCGGCTTTGTGTATCCCTATGCGGGGATCATCGACAAAAAGTGGGTGGCCGATGAAGAAGGCCGGTTCGTGCCCAGCTATTTTGCAGACCGCGACGCATTGGTGAGCGCCATGCAGTTTGCCCGCGATATGTATACCGATGGCGTGATTGAAAAGGATATTGCTCTGGCAAAGCTGGAGACCAGCAAGGAAAAATATCTCCAGGGCCAAAGCGCTGCCATGGTATTCGCATGGTCCGGCCCTGCCGGATTGGAATCCCAGATTGGTAAGGATTATGATGCTTTGTACGGTGAAGGCAGCTTCCTGGAGGATAACCGCATTGCCAAACTATATCCTTCGGAAGATGGAAACAGCTATTACTTCGTTGATACGGAAGCCTGGTCTGAAAGCTACATCTCTGCACAGGTGGATGATGAAAAGATGGCGGCGATCTGCCGGTTGTTTGATTTTCTCTATTCGGAAGAAGGCCAGCGCCTTGTGTATTGCGGTATCGAGGGAGAGGACTACGATGTCGTGGATGGCGAAGTCGTTATGAAAGACGGCGTAGACCTGATGGAGAAATATACATTTAAAAATGTGAACAGCAACATCGCCGATTTGGCCATGTGGAATCCCGAATACTGGGACAGCGAGTATCCCTCCACGATTTCCGAAGAGTATCGCGCGCTGAACACCGCACGTCATGAAGACGCCGTGCAAAACGGTACGCTGCCCGCTTACTATGACAGCGTGCTCTTCCTTTCGACACCGTTGAAGGATGCGTTTGTTTACAATACGAACGATGATCTGCTGCAGGTCATGATGGGAAGCGACCCTGTGGAAAAGATGGTCGATGACCTGCTGGCCAATTATGAGACCAAGGGCCTTTCGGATATGCTGGCTGAGGTCAATGCGAAGGCCGCAGAGCTTGGTATCAAGGCAGAATAAAAAAACAAAACACACCGTATACACGGCGCGGGCCGGGCTTCTCACGGCTCGGCCCGCGCTTTTTAGGAGGAAGACCATGGAACAGCGCATTCACCGGGGGGCACTCAGCGGGCGGGAAGAATTTTTCTATCCCGATATGCCGGTGGGGCATCTTCCCCAGGGTCTGCGGCTCGCAATGCCGCGCAACGGCCGGCCGGGCGTGCAGCTTTTGCTCGAAACAGATGCCGGCCAGTTGGACGCATCCCTCGAGAGCGATGCGTTTGTGCCGGAATTCTTTTGTATGAAAGCTGTACCCGTGGAGTACAACACCGGGGACGGCAGCGAACAGGGCGGCGCGATGGTTCTGGAACGGCGTCCGGCCTGTAAGCCGCTTTACACGACCCGGCTGGCGCCTTTTGCAGTATACGACTGCCTCAAACCGGCCCGGGACGGTGTAATTGAAACGCAAAATGGGCGCGCAGCATTGTATCTGTGCCTGTGTCCCCGTTCCGGGCTTGCAGCCGGTGCATATACGGCGATGCTTCGGATGGGAAGCTATTGCTGCCGGCTGGATATACGGGTATATGACATAGAGATCCCACAGGATACTTTCCCCGTGACAAACTGGTTCAGCCTTGATGCGATCAGCCGCTGCCATGGCTTGCAGAAGGACACGCCGGCTTTTTATGAAATGGTACGCCGCTACGCCCGCGCCATGCGGCGCATCCATCAAACGATGTTCTATATCGAACTGGACGAGGCCTGTGTTGCAAGCCGTGCCCCCTATACATTTGATTTTGAATATCTGCGCCCTCTGATCCGGTTGTTTTTCGATGAGGGGATGCAGCAGATGGAACTGGGCGCTCTGCTGAGCCGTGGATTCCTTCCGGACGGGATGCCCGATATGTACACCGACAGCTTTAAGTGCGCCATGGCGCCGGAACTGCCCATTGATACGCCGGAAGGCTATATGGTCACAGTGCGCTTTGTACAGGCGCTGGCGGAATTTCTGCGCAAATATGGCTGGCAGGACAAAGTGGTGTTCCACATCCATGACGAGCCAGACATCCATTTCAAAAACGAAGCCTCACTTCTCGCCCGAAAGCGTCAGTATTATCTCGCAGCGGGCATTCTGCGTAAATACCTGCCCAATGTGCGTGTCATCGAAGCCGTCGCTTCGCCGGAATTTCGCGGTGGTGTGGATATTTGGGTGCCCGGCACGCCGGGCTATGAGGCGCGGCAGGCAGATTTTGATGCGCTGACAGCTCTGGGAGAGTCGGTGTGGGCGTATGTATGCTGTGGGCCGGAGGGCAATTGGCTCAACCGTTTTCTGGATTTTGCGTTGTTGAAAGGACGGCTGCTGTTTTGGGGCTGTGCGGCCAATCGGCTGGGTGGTTTTCTGCATTGGGGTTTCAACCAATTCCCCGCCGGGATGGACCCGTTTGCCGGTACAAGCTGCCCCAACCATACAGGGATCGGTACGAATTTCCCCTGTGGCGATTCTTTCCTTGTCTATCCGGGAACGGATGGTCCGTGGCCGGGTATGCGGATGGAGGCCGCCAGGCGCGGTGCCGAGGATGCAGCGCTTCTGGCGCTGCTGCGCTGCAGGGATGAGGCTGCCCATGACGCATTGGTCGCGCGGGTATTTCATGACAACCAGAACTATAACGATGACCCGGCCGTGTTTGAGGCTGTTTATGAAGAATTGTTGCATCTGCTGGAAGAAGGAGGAAAAGCATGAACCAGGTGACGGCGATCCTCATTGGCGCAGGCGCGCGCGGGCAGATTTATGCCCGTTATGCGCAGGAGCATCCCGAAGAACTTCGAATCATGGCCGTGGCGGAACCAAAGGCAGACCGGCGCGCTTTGATGTGCCGCGCTTACGGTATCCCCGCTGACAGGGCGTTCAGCAACTGGGAAGATCTGCTGGCGCGCCCGCAGATGGCAGATGCCGCGCTTATATGTACGCTGGATGATATGCATACGGAACCCACGCTGGCCGCGCTGAAGCAGGGGTATCATGTGCTGCTGGAAAAGCCCATGAGCAACAGCGAAACAGAATGCCGGGCCATTGCGGCGGCAGCCGAGGAGGCACAGCGTGTGCTGAGCGTGTGCCATGTGCTGCGCTATACGCCGTTTTACCGAACCATCAAGCAATTGATCGATGATGGGCAGGTGGGGGAAGTTGCGTCTTTGTCGCAAGTTGAGAATGTGGGCTACTGGCACCATGCCCACAGCTTTGTGCGGGGCAACTGGCGCTGCAGTGAACAAACCAGCCCGATGATCCTGCAAAAAAGCTGCCATGATATGGACATTCTGCTGTGGCTCAGCGGACAGCGCTGCACCCGGGTATCCAGCTTTGGCAGCCTGCACCATTTTGACGCGGCACACGCACCGCAGGATGCGCCGCTGCGTTGCACTGATGGGTGCCCTCACAGCGTTGTGTGTCCGTATGATGCCGGAAAAATTTATCTTACGGACAATGTAGGATGGCCCACCGATATGCTTACCACCGATTTGAGCCGTGAGGGCCGGTTAAAAGCTCTGCGCGAGGGGCCTTATGGCCGCTGTGTCTATCATTGCGACAACGATGTTGTAGACCGCCAGGTGGTGAACCTGGAATTTGATAACGGAGCAGTGGCCGGCTTCACGATGACAGCGTTTACCACGGATATGGCCCGTCAGCTGAAGGTCTGCGGTACGAAGGGACAGATCACGGCGGACATGAACGCAAACACGGTTTCCCTGCATCGCTTCGGGGAGAGCGGCCCGCGGGAAATCACCTTGGAAACACCGCCGCAAACCAACAATTATGGACATGGTGGCGGGGACTATTATCTGATGCGAGACTTTGTACGTGCCGTACAAAGCGGCAGCGATGGAAACCTCTCATCTGCCAGAGTTTCTCTGCAAAGTCATCTGATTTGTTTTGCCGCAGAACGCTCCCGCGTTGAGAGAAGAATCGTAGAATTGTAAGCAGCGAGGAAAGGAAGTGGATTTATATGCACTTAAGAAAAGGGATCGGAGCGGTAATATTGGCAGGAGCAGTGGCGGTTTCCGCCGCGCCGACCGCATATTGCAATGACACCGGTACGGAACCGATTGAAAGGCCAGGGTGGACTTTAGTCTTCCAGGAGGAATTCAACGACGCGGTTTTGAATCCCGCAAAGTTTTCCGATTCATACATGCCCCACTGGACGACTCCGGAACAGAGCCTTGCCCATTACGATGTAGTGGACGGGATTTTATCTTTACGAATCGATAAGGAGACGCAGGGGCCTTGGTGGGCATTTGACGATGTTCAGAAAATTTCAAGCATCCAGACCGGCATGCGCGATGGAATGCACAACTTCTGGGATACCTGCACGATTACCGATCACCACCGGGCAGTCACAAATTTTGAAACGAAGTACGGCTACTTTGAATTGAGGGCCCGTGTCCCTCATGATGGTGGGTTGCATAGTGCCTGGTGGATGATCGGAACAGAAGCCCGAGCGGATGAAACGGCTGAAATTGATGTTTTTGAGATTTGCGGGCCGGATGTCAAAGCTGGTAAAAGCCGTGTTCGCGTTTCCGTGCATCCATGGACAGACGGCGGCTGCAAGGAACAAAGCCTGGATTACTACCCTGCGTGCGATGTATCACAGGATTTCCATGTGTATGGATTTGAATGGCAGCCAGGTGGGATGAAGTTTTATTTTGACGGCCAGCTTGTCAAGGAGACATCACAATCTCCAGACTACAAAATGACGACTTTTTTGGGAATCTATGAGAACGATTCGCCGCTGTGGAGCGGTACGCCGGATTATAACAGCGAATACCCAAAACGATTCGAAATCGATTATTTCCGGGTTTACAAAACCGATGAAATGCTGGCGCGGGATGCTGCAGACAACAGAGCACCCGCGGCGGGGGAAAATTTAGCGCCCTATGCGGTAGCAGGTGCGGCACAGGATTGGAACTGGGAGAGCCCGCCCAGCAATATGATTGATAACGATGCTTACTCGGCGATGCAGAGCAACGAAGCCCCTAATTTCCCGCAGTATTTGTATCTGGATTGGGAAGAAACGCAAACCTTTGATACCTTTATCATGAAAGCCGCCTACGGTAAAGGCCAAGCGCCAACCAACTGGGAGCTGGAAGTATCTGCCGACGGTGAGACAGGATGGGTACCGGTGGCAGCTTCCGGCGATGTAAATTGGAACGGAAATGATTGGCATGTAGAGAATCAGATCCTTCATTTCCCGGCGGCACAGGGAAAATCGCTGCGAATCAAGGTCAACAGCGCCAATCTGCAGTGGAACCACTATGCGATTAATGAGATTCTTGTGAAAGATTCCTCAGCAAGCCCGCTTAATGCCAATATTGCCACTGAAAGCACATCGGAATGGAACAGTGAAAATGGTGGCCTTTTGACGGACGGTGACCATTCTGAAGCGGCGCAGAGCGCAGATCGGATTACGCTGCCAACAGATATTGTGCTGAGCTGGCCCGAGCCTGTATCTTTTGATCAAATTCAAATGCATTGCTGGTATGCGCAAAATCAAGCCCCTACAAAGGTATCCTTCCAAGTCTCGCAGGACGGTCAGATCTGGCAGGAAATCGTTCCGCCTACGGTTCTTGCTTGGGAATATGCAGACACCACGTTGGAAAATCAAACATTTTCATTTGAACAGGTGCAGGAGGTAAGATTTTTGCGTATGAAAGTGCATGATGCGAACCTCAAATGGAAGCACTTTGCAATCAGTGAACTGGAAGTGTATAACCGTCAATCATAACAGTGGAGAATTGGTATGGAATTTGATATTTTACCAGGCGAGGCGTTCTACGGCGGCGCCGTGATAGATGGAATCAACCAGCCCTATACGCAGGCCAGTGAGCGAGAACTGGATCTGACTCGGAATCAAACGCCAAACCAGATGATGCCGTTGCTGCTCTCAACGGCAGGGCGTTGGGTGTGGAACCCGGATGGTATGCGTATATCGTTTCGAAAGGGGCGCATTCAGTGTACCGATGGGACGATTTTAGGACAAAGTACAGGCGGGTTGCGTCAAGCATATCTCGGTGCGATGGAACATTGCTTTCCCTTACACGAGATCCGGCTCGATGAGCGTCTGTTCAGCAACCCGGTTTATAATACCTGGATAGAACTGACATTTCATCAGACGCAGGAGGGAGTGCTGCAGTATGCCCGTGCGGTGCTGGAGAACGGATTGCCTCCCGGGGTTCTGATGATCGATGATGGGTGGAGCGATTCCTATGGGCGTTGGCACTTTTCACGGGAGAAGTTTTACGATCCGGAAGGAATGTTGTCGGAGCTGCACCGCTTGGGTTTTACAGTCATGTTATGGATATGCCCTTTTATCACACCGGACACGCAGGAATATCGTGAATTAGAGCAGACGGGACTTCTGGTAACGGACAGGGACGGCAAGTCGTATATTTCTCATTGGTGGAATGGATGGTCCGCAGTATTGGATATGACGCAGCCCGCAGCCTGCAGTTGGCTGAAGAGACAGCTGGATGGCCTTCAAGCAATGGGGGTGGACGGCTTTAAGTTCGATGCGGGGGACAGCGTTTACTATCCGGCGGACAGTGTTGTCACGGGCGATACGCACAGTAAGGCTTGGGCTGCCTTTGGTGAGAGATACCCGCTGAACGAATTCCGCGTAACGAATGGGGCCGGCGGTTGGTCGCTGATGCAGAGACTCAGTGACAAGGAGCATAGCTGGGGAAACACCGGGCTTGCGGCGTTGATTCCGAATGCCATTATACAAAGTCTAACAGGACACCCATTTTTATGCCCGGACATGATCGGCGGTGGAGAGTACCACAATTTTTATGGTCAGAAAGTGCTGGATCATGAGTTGATGGTGCGTTGGGCGCAAATTGCCTGTCTGATGCCAGTGATGCAGTTTTCGGTTGCGCCCTGGCGCATTCTATCAGCCCAAGATTACGCAAAGGTCAAACAGGCCGTGGCGCTGCGCAGCCGCTATATGCCGTTGCTCCGCCAAGCTTTGGCACAATGCAGAAACACAGGCGAACCGGTTTTACGCCCAATGGCGTATAATTTCACGGAGCCAGCCTGTGCGAGAGTGACAGATCAGTTCATGGTTGGCGACAAGCTGTTGGTTGCGCCAATCCTGGAAAAAGGGGCAACGCGGCGTACCGTTTACTTCCCAAAGGGTTCCTGGTGCTCTGAGTGCGGGGAAAGATACGACAGCACGGGAGAAGTTTATGAAATTGAAGTGGGAGACCGAATTGGAATTTTTGAAAAGGAAAGTGGATGAATATGAAAAAAAGATTGGTCGCTTGCCTGGTTATAGTTGCACTGCTGTGCAGCAGTTTGCTGCCGGCCGCTGCTGCCGAAGAAACCGATTTGCTTGTAAACGGAGGTTTTGAGACCGGCGACAGCACCGGATGGAATTGGTTCAATAACGCCGTTGTTGACAGCGCTGCTCCGCATAGCGGAAACTATTGTGCTAAAGTAGCCAAAAACAGCAGTTATGAGCAAGTTGTTACGGTATCTCCGGATACGAAATATGTTTTAACAGGGTGGGCAAAATCTGAGGGCAGTTCCGTTATGACGCTGGGCGTAAAAAATTACGGTGGGCAGGAAACGTTTTCGGCTACGCTTTCAGCCGACTATCAGCAGCTGGCGGTTACTTTCACAACCGGGCCCAATGCGCAAACAGCGACTATATATGGATATCGACAGAATAGTGGTTCCGGTGCAGGCTATTTCGACGATGTAGAACTTACAGCGGTGCAAGATTTTACTCCATATCAGCCGTTGGCAAATGCCATAGCGCCTCAAGCAATTCCTACCTATGACGGCACCAACCAGCCTACACATCCCTCGGTGGTGAAATTTGAACAGCCTTGGAATGGTTATCTGTATTGGATGGCAATGACACCTTATCCCTTCAATGATGGGAGCTACGAAAACCCATCGATTGTTGCGTCAAACGATGGAGAAAATTGGATTGTGCCAGAAGGGGTTTCGAATCCTTTGGCCGGCACGCCAAGTCCGGGACACAATTGTGACGTGGATCTTGTATATGTTCCAGCCTCGGATGAATTGCGGATGTACTACGTAGAGGCGGATGATATCATCAGCTCAAGGGTAAAAATGATGAGTTCCCGTGACGGTGTACACTGGAGCGAGCCGCAGGTCGTAATGCAGGATCTGGTAAGGAAATACAGCATTCTATCGCCGTCTATTGAGATTCTGCCAGATGGCACCTATATGATGTGGTATGTGGATACGGGGAATGCAGGATGGAATAGCCAGAATAACCAGGTAAAATATCGTACATCTGCGGATGGAATCAAATGGTCGGGCGCAGTCACCTGTACGGATTTTGTACAACCTGGATATCAAATATGGCACATCGATGTACATTATGACACATCAAGCGGAGCTTACTATGCAGTTTATCCGGCTTATCCGAATGGCACCGATTGCGACCACTGCAATTTGTTTTTCGCAGTGAATCGGACAGGAAAACAGTGGGAAACTTTTAGCCGGCCAATTTTGAAGCCGTCAACGGAAGGCGGCTGGGATGATTTCTGCATTTACCGGTCCTCTATGCTGATTGACGACGGAATGTTGAAAGTGTGGTACGGAGCAAAAAAGCAAGAGGATTCTTCCTGGCATACTGGGCTAACCATGCGTGATTTTTCTGAATTTATGAAAATATTGGAACGCTAATTTTTTTTCGCCCCGTTCTTAGAGGGGCATGATGGATTCAATGTGTTTTAAAGCAGAACGCTTTGTTCAATTAACATTATCACATTGACGTTGAGTATAGGGTGAAAATTACATAGAAAACAGGCCCCAGCTACCGCAGCTGGGGCTATTTTTTCACAGGCTACAAGCTCAGGGGAAAAGTGTCCCCTTTTGCAGGAGGAAATTTGAAACAGAGACCCTAAAAATCGAGATGTGTACAGTATCATGAGAAGGATAAGTAAAAAAGATAAAATGAACAAAAGAAAAAGAGCGCTTCTGTTTGGGTTGGAAGGGGGACAGGTCACGGTGATGGAACAACGAAAAGAATTCATACAGGAATATCTGACGAGAGGAAAAAGTGATTTTAAAGAACTGTGCCCTTCCCGGTTTCGTGGACAGTAAAAATGAAGAAAAAACAGAAAGAAACG
>ERZ772882.3356-NODE-3356-length-12821-cov-4.701943_pt1 | contig 12821 bp, 11 predicted proteins | sample MGYA00580576_ERZ772882 | MGnify/ENA primary metagenome ERZ772882 (study PRJEB29015, sample SAMEA2737658) | human gut metagenome | biome: human gut; feature: human-associated habitat; material: faeces | place: China | collected 2012 ... | reverse complement strand
ACGGCACGTCCTGATGGTGATTGATCACCTTGCTTTTTCCAATCCATTCAAGTGTCGGCATGGCTGATTTCCTCCGTAATCGTGTTATCCTCATTTCAAATGAGGATATTTCTTCCCTGACCCTCAGCAGTAATGAGGGTCACTTCTGGCTATGTCTGTATAGCGGTTATTGTGGTGAAAGACCTATCCTGTCTTGGAAGGACTAAATCCTTGTCCAACGCTGTCATCGTTTGTCGAATCGACGATTTAGGTAGATTCGTGACAAGGGGTCAGTGCGCCCATTCGCACCCGCGGGATGGAATAGACCCCATTATTTCGAGTTAGAGTCGCTGATATAATCTGCGGCTCATTTTTCATTTTCGACGGGCTTCTTGATATACTTGCCGTTCTTGATTCTCGCGTCCGCTGGCTTCTCTGCGTCCTCTGGAATCCCCCAGACCGAGCCAATGCGGATAGCACCGGGGACGCGCCCCTCGCCGCACAAAATCTGAATACGGCGGGTGGAGATACCCCAGCGTTCGGCGGTTTGCGTGATAGATAAATACTTCATGGGCGGTACTCCTGTTGCAGTTCATTCCTGCGTCTGCTTACAAAATCACAGTATAATTATAATCGCCAAAGCGAATAAAAGCAAGGACTTTCCGGAAAATCTCAGGAAGTATCTTCACTTTAAAAATCAAGGGTTGGGGGCTTCCCCAAAAATCAAAATGGGCGTATCGGCTGCAAGGCTGAAACGCTCATTTTTTCGATGTGTACGGACACCGGATGTGCTTGCTACTCTCTCAAATCTCATATCCGCAGATACAACGCGCTCCCGCTTTCGCAAAAGCAGGAGCGCATATTTTTTGAAAATTTTCTGTTTCGATACCTGCGTTTCGACGAAGAAATGTCCGTTGTAAAGTGAGGGGCAACGAATCGCCAATGCCCTCGTCTTCAAAATTTTCTTTTCGCCACTACCAAGTTTTTGAGAAAAAATGTCCGTTGTATTGTGAAAGGAGTGTTTCAATATGCCAGACCGCACACGACCCATCCGCAAAGAAATCTGCCTGAATGAGCAGGAGTTGAGCATGGATGCCAACGAAGAATTGCGTATCCAAGCGCGCAACAATTCTCAGGAGCATTTCCGCTTCCCGTTTAACGACGCTTTTATGGATGTTGTCATTGGACGTATGGCACAGAATCAACAGTTCTGCGAAAGAGTTCTGGACGATGCAAAATTCGGTGATACAGTTCGAGATCTTCTGATCGGCGTTGTGTATGATCGCTTAAGGCGACCGACAGATGCCCAGCTGTAAAAATTATTGCCAAAACACAGATGCGCATCTTGAGAATTGCAGCGCGGATGCGATCACGTAACGCACGAATTCTCTCAGAATACTTATGAGTGCGTTATAATAAAACGCTACCTGAACATCATCCGAAAATGGTGCCTCAGCATTTTGAAGGTCACAGAATTGTCAAAACGCAAGCTATCGATGAAGAAAAAACGGTTTGCAATCAGTCTGCGCCCCACTATGCTCCTTGAAGTAGTTCTCAATGCTTAAAAAATTAAGCACCTGGGGAAATGGCACGAGAGGGAGCATTCATGCAATCGTCGTGGCCCTAAATATGAAATGGTAGACACCAGGAAGAATCGGTGATAAAATATAACTTATTGAAAGAAAACGTAATTATCGTAATTATACACATTTTCAGCAGAACATACCGCCGCAGGAAGGAAGGCAAACCGGCCCGGAGGCGGCATAATTGCGGCGTTTGGAAGCCTCCCAAAATCACTGGGACCAGCTGCAAACGTTTGCCTTCTCGCGCCAATCGGTATTCCCCTTTGCTGCCGGCATAGTCACAAGGGCAAGGATGAATTTTGATATCCGATGAAATCCGTGATATGATAAATTCGTTGCGGGTTTCAGTGAAAGATGAGATAGCGTTATTACTTTGGAGGTAACTTGTGGATACGAAAGGGTCACAAAGCTGGAAACCATTTTTCTTTCTGATCATTGCGATACTCTTCCTCTTCACCGCGACAGCGGGCGTACTGTCCTATATACGGTACCTCGCAAATGCTTCTGTGTCTGCGAAAGAGGAGCCGTTCCGGGAATGCAGCCGGCACTACGCCTTTGTCACATCCTCAAGGGACGATATTTTCTGGGAGGAAATCTTCAATCAGGCCAGGCGTTACGGGAGCACAGGGGGCGTTTTCGTGGAGTGGATGGGAAAAGATCTCACTGTGGACTACACCAAGAAGGAGCTTTTGGAGATCGCGATTGCTTCCGGCGTGGATGGCATTATTTTGGAGGGGGATGGAAGCGAAGACACCCGGGAGCTGATCGCGGAGGCCGACAAGGCGTCCATCCCGGTCGTCACTGTCCTCTCCGACTGCAGCGGAAGCCAGCGGAAGAGCTTTGTAGGAATTGACAGCTATGATGTGGGACGTGAATATGGACGGCAGATCATCCGCGAGGCCAACAGTAACACGAAAGAAGCCCTGATTCTGATGAACGCGGCAGCAGAGGACACGGGGCAGAACACCATTTTCAACGGGATTCAGGAGACGCTGGCCAACGAGGGAAACCATTTGAATCTGACCCTGACCGCCCGGGCGGTTATGGCGGACTCCCAGTTTGGGGGAGCAGAGGAAATACGCAGCATTTTTCAGGAGTATTACCTGCACCCGGAGACCATGCCGGAAATCATCGTCTGCCTCAACGAGCAGAACACTGTCAGCGTATGTCAGGCGGTAGTGGACTTCAACCTGGTTGGACAGGTGGATATTCTGGGCTATTTTGCCACTGAGACCATTCTGAATGCAATCGACCGGAATGTAATTGCGGCATCTATCGCTGTGGATACACAGCAGTTGGGCATCAGAAGCGTGGAGGCGCTGGATGAATACCTGGAGACCGGCTATGTGAGCGATTTCGTGGCGATGGATGTAAACACAGTAACGAAGGACAATGTGAAGGGGTATCTGCGCAATGCGAGTCCAGACAAAGGATAACCACGGCATGCCGTTTATAAGCATCCGAAATAAGCTGCTTTTCATATTTTTGATTCCGACAATCATGCTTCTGAGCATCAATGCCTATATAAATGCCGAAATCAATACCATGATAGATGATATCAGCGGCATCTATGCCAGCAATGCGATGCTGAATGATCTGCAAATCAGCCTGACACAAGTGCACCGCTACCTGGAAACATTCCTGGATACCCGGGATACGGAGGCTATCGAGGGATACCTGCGGAATCAGCAGGAGTTTTCAAACATATTGGAGCGGCTCAACGGGCGGTTGCTGGATGACGACAGCATGATTACACAAAAAAATATCCGCAGTATCTCCGAAGAATATATCAGGACAGCGAACCGGGCGGTTGAAGCCAAGCGCGGACGGAACGTAGTGAAGTATAAGGAATACTATGATGACGCGGACCGTCTGTTCTCCTATATCAATTCTTACATATACAGCTTGAACAACCGCCAGCTGCAACGCAATTCGCAAAACTATGAGGCGCTGTTCACCTCTCTGAAATATTCAGAAACAGCGAATCTCACCATATTGTGCATGACCAGCGCGCTGGTGACACTTCTGGTATTCCTATTGACCAGAGGTATTACAGACCCGCTGCGGCGTCTGGCGGAAGCTGCTGAACAGGTAGCCCGCGGGAGCCTGATTGCGGAAGTTTCTGGCCCGGTGGCCAACGATGAGGTTGGAATTGTTACTGCGGCATTCAATCAGATGGTGGCCAGTCTGAAAGACAATATGGAGCAGGCCAGACAGCGCATTGAGTTGGAAAGCGCAATGAAAGAAAAACAGCTTCTGATGGAGGCGCATCTGAAAGACACACAGCTGAAATATCTCCAATCCCAGATCAATCCCCACTTCCTGTTCAACACACTCAATGCCTGCGCACAGTTGGCAATGCTGGAGGGAGCTGACCGAACCTATACCTATGTGCAGAATGTGGCGGACTTCTATCGATACAATGTGCGGAAGAATGACGGCGTCGCGACGCTGGCCGAGGAGATCGGCCTGGTGGACAACTATATCTATATTATCAACGTCCGTTTCTCCGGTGAAATTCATTTCATAAAGGAAATTGAGGAGGGCGTAACGGATGTCCCTATGCCGGCTATGATTTTGCAGCCGCTGGTGGAGAATAGTATCAATCATGGCCTGAGAGATGTGGAATGGGAAAAAAAGATATGGCTTTCCGTTTACAGGGAAAATGACCGAATCTGCGTCAGCGTCAGGGACAATGGCGTTGGGATCAGCCCCGAACGGACGCAGAGCATTCTGAATAACGGCCTCAACGGGGACGGTTTGCAGGAGCACACCACCGGCGTTGGACTCCGGAATGTGATCGGACGGCTGAGGCTGTTTTACAATCGGGACGATGTGATGGAGATCACCAGTACGGGTTCCGGCATGGGAACGGAAGTTGCCGTTTTCATACCGGTTTAGGGGAGGAGAAGCCATGTACAAAATCATGATCGCGGACGATGAGGGAATCGTGATTGACGCGCTGAAATTTATCATCGAAAAGAGCTTCGGCGAGACCTGTCAGGTGCAGTCTGCCAAGACCGGAAGAAGTGTCATTGAACTTGCGGAGAGCTTTCGCCCGGACATTGCGCTGATGGATATTCAGATGCCGGGTATCAATGGAATTGAAGCCATGAAGGAGATCCGCAAGACCAATAAGGACGTCATTTTCATTGTGATTACCGCCTATGACAAGTTCGACTATGCCCGGGAAGCGGTTGGACTGGGGGTATTGGAATATGTCAATAAACCCATCGACCGGGTGAAAATAACCCGGCTTCTGGAACAGGCCATGGAGAGAATTGACGGGGAGCGGGAGCGGCGGAGCAACGACCTTCGGGTGAAAGAGCAGCTGGCAACGGCGACACCGATTGTGGAAAGCGGCTTTATTTACTCCGTGCTGTTTCAGCAAAATTACGTCCGGGAGGTTTCCCAGTTCAAAGATCTGCTGGGGGTTGCGGAGAACAGCGGCTTCATGATGGTCATTGAATATGACGCTCAGAAGGAGACTGGAACGCTGTCCAACACGGTGGATCTCAGTGTCCAGATGTATGAGAATGACGTCCGGCTCCGGGAAACGGTCAAGGAGTTCTTTCCCGCGGTCATTGGGCCGCAGATGGCGAATACCGTGATCCTGTTTGTACCCTGTACCCGCTGCCCCGCTGGACAGGAATACGAGCAGAGAATTCAGGTTATCCAGAGAGCCCGCCAGATGGTGAGAAAACTCCAGGACATTGTGGATGCCAGATTCCGTGTTGGAATCGGCTCCGTGAAAAGTCTGGAAGATGCCCATATTTCCTATACGGAAGCGGTAAACTCCTTCCATTTTTCCTCCGGAAGCGTGGCACATGCCGGAGACCTCCCGCTGTCCTGCGGCTATGAAGAGGATTACCCCGTTGAAACAGAAAAGGCAATCTTTGAATGCGTGCAGAGAGGCGACGTGGCGGGAACTGTCGCGGAATCCAATCGCTTTTTTGAGTGGATGTCTGGAAAATGGCAGGAAGACCCACAGGACGTGCGGCTGAAAGCGCTGGAATTTGTCCTATGGGCCGAGCGAATCTCTTACAGCAATGGTGGGCGAATCTATCACTTTGCTTCCCGGCGCGACTATCTGTCTGCTGTATTGAGCGCGCCCACTCCCGAGAAACTTCGGATCTGGTTCCTGCAGAAGATGCGGGCAGCGGCTGTAAACCTGACTGAAAGCAGGCAGAAGAACTCCGCGGGGCTGATCAAGCAAGCGCAGGAGTATATTCGGGCGCATTTTGCCCAGGATCTGTCTCTGGACAATGTTTCCCGTCAGGTCAATGTCAGTCCGTATTATTTCACCAAGCTGTTCAAGGAGGAGACGGGGCAGACCTTTGTAGAGTATCTGACCAGCATTCGGATGGAAAAGGCCAAGACGCTGCTGAACACAACGGATAAGAGCATGAAAGAAATCTGTACCGCCGTTGGATACTCCGACCCCAATTACTTCAGCCGTTCCTTCAAGAAAAACACCGGGGAGACACCTACAGAGTACAGGGGGAAACGATGGACATGAGAATCGCTGATCGCTTGAGAGCTGCCTTGGCGGCAGCACTGCTTCTGATCCTGATGACAGGCTGCGGTGCGGAGCCGAAGGCATCGCCGGACACGCAGGAGGCGTGCCTCCAGATCGGCATGCTTTTTGATAACTTTGTCATGGAACGGTGGGAGAGAGACCGTGATGTGTTCGTGTCTGCCGCACGGGAGCTGGGTGCGGAAGTGAATGTGCAGAATGCGAACGGAAGTGTAGAGGAACAGGTCAAACTGATGGAATACTTTATCCAGAAAAAAGTGGATGCCATCGTGATCGTGCCGATTGACTCCGCTCCTCTTTTGGAGACCGTCAAAAAAGCACAGAGTTCCAATATCAAAGTAATCGCCTACGACCGGCTTATTGTGGGTGCGAATCCTGACCTCTATATCACCTTTGACAACAGGAAGGTGGGGGAATTGATGGCACAGACGCTTGTGAACGATACGGAAACGACAACCGACCTTCTTATGATCTGCGGCCCACTGACAGATCATAACGTGCTGGAGGTCGAGGAAGGTTTCCTGTCGGAAATCCGGGGGAAGGACGTCAGCGTCCTGGATACCTATTACACCGATGGATGGAAGCCGGAGAATGCCGGAGCCTACATCCGGGAGCACCGTGAGCTGGCGGAGTCCGTTTCCGGCATTATGTGCGGCAATGACAACCTGGCCGGCGCGGTGGTGGACGCGCTTGCGGAGCAGCGCCTGGCGGGAAAAGTCCGCGTAGTTGGTCAGGATGGAGACCTGGCGGCCTGCCAGCGGATTGTGGAGGGCACCCAGTCCATGACGGTTTACAAGCCGGTGGACAAGCTGGCTTCCCGGGCGGCGCAGGAGACGGTACGCCTGATACATGGCGAAACCCTTGAATGTGAGTATTACCTTACAGAAGACGGGGATCAGATTCCCTATATCCGACTGGCGCCTGTTGCCGTTACACAGGACAATATGCAGAGCGTTATCATTGACAGCGGATTTCATTTGAGAGAGGATGTGTACCTGAACCGACCGGATTTGATGAAACCGTAAATCGGATAAGGGAAGCTCTGAATTGAAGCAGCGGGAGAACTGGTTGGTATTACCGGTTCTCTCGCTGCGTTTGTGCATTTAGCACAAATATCGCCCCTTGGAATTTTGTTATTATGATGAATATGTAGCATTTTTCAAACCAATTAAACAGCGATAACGCAAAACAATGCTATTTCCGGCAAAACATTTTCAGAATGCACAGGAATGTGAAGATTGTGTAAAACAAATTCATCATTATTTATGATAAAGTCAAACCATCAAAGGCCGGAGCAAATTCTGACGGCCGATAATAAGGAGGGTTTTCTATGAAGAAAAAGTTGATTAGTCTGCTCTGTGTGGCATCCCTACTGATCGGCCTGCTGGCCGGCTGCGGTAGTTCCGGCAGTGCACAGACCGCCAACGGAGCGAAGCCTGCCGCTGACAAGTCTGCGAGCGGAACCATTCAGGTTGGCATCGTGCTGCCTACCAAGGATGAGCCCAGATGGCTGCAGGATCAGGCACAGTTTGAGTCCATCCTGAGCGATGCCGGATTCACTAACCAGGTCATGTTCAGCCAGGGTTCTTCCGCGACTGAAAAGACAAACGTTGAGACGCTGATCTCCAAGGGAATTTCCGTGCTGATTATCTGCGCGCAGGACGGTGCTGCTGCCGCAGCTGCCGTTGAAGCGGCCAAGGCTGCCGGCGTGACCGTTATTGCTTATGACCGGCTGATCACCGGTACGGACGCGGTTGATTACTATGTGACATTCGACAGCTTTGCGGTCGGCGCGGCTCAGGGCCAGTATCTGGTAGACAACGCCCCTGCGGGCAGCGGCATCCCCCTGTACCTGTACGCCGGCGCGGCTACCGACAACAACGCGTTTATCTTCTTCGAGGGCGCCTGGAGCGTGCTCCAGCCCAAGATTGCTGACGGAACCTTTGTGATTGAGAACTCTTCCGAGGCAGAGGCTCTGCAGAACAAGGCTGAGCTCACCCGTGACGAAGTCGGCAAAATCGTCGGTCAGGTTACGACGGATTGGGATTTCAATGTTGCTAAGTCCAAGGCAGAGGCCAATCTGACCGCTGTTGGCGCGGACAAGAAGGGCGACGTTCTGGTTCTCGCCCCCAATGACGGCACTGCCCGTTCTATCGCGGATGTGTTCGCCGCTGACAAGGATGTCTCCAGCTACGTAATCACCGGTCAAGATTCTGAGAAGGCTTCTGTCCAGTATGTGATCGATGGCAAGCAGTCCATGACCGTGTTTAAGGATACCCGCACCCTGGCAGCTGATTCCGTCGCGATGGCAATGTCCATTCTGAACGGCGAAACGCCCAAGACCGACACCACCTACAACAATGGTGTAAAGGATGTCCCCGCAAAGCAGACTGACATTGTCGTTGTAACGAAGAGCAACGTGAAAGAAGCACTGATCGATTCCGAGTACTATGACGCATCTGACTTCACCGGTCTGTAATTTCTAAGGGAAGAAAGTTACCATACGCGAAAGGCCGGCTTTTGGCTTCAAAAAGCCGGCCTTTTGGCAGATTTGATACGAATTCTCGACGAAATAGTTTAATTGTTCTCAAGAAGGCACCGCCTGCTGGCGTTGCCGAATATGTGATTTTCGAAATGGGAAATCACATATTCCCATCTCATATGATTCTCTAAAAAAATGCTTAATCCGAATTGATGAAACATATTAAAAGAGAATCAGCATGAATGAACTGTATTGCCGCCGGGAGGCGGACGATCGAAAGGAGGCAGGGCATGAGCGAATATATTCTGGAAATGCGCGGCATCACAAAGACATTTCCGGGTGTAAAGGCCCTGGACAATGTGAATTTTAAAGTCAGGCGGGGAGAAATTCACTGCCTCGTCGGAGAAAACGGAGCCGGAAAATCAACACTGATGAAGGTCCTCTCCGGCGTTTACCCGCACGGAACCTATGAGGGAGATATTGTCTACAACGGAGAGGTTCAGCAATTTCGATCCATTGCGGACAGCGAGGAGCAGGGAATCTCGATTATCTATCAGGAGCTTGCCCTGGTTCCGGAACTCTCAATTTATGAGAATATCTTTTTCGGGCACGAAATTATGTCCGGTCATCATATTGACTGGAACGAAACCATCGTTAGGGCGAAAGAGGTCCTGAAAAAGGTGCGGCTGGATGTGGATCCTTCCACAAAGGTGAAGAATCTGGGTGTCGGTACACAGCAGCTGGTGGAGATTGCCAAGGCACTCTCTAAGAATGTAAAACTGCTGATTCTGGATGAGCCTACGTCATCCTTGAATGAGGATGACAGCCAAAACCTGCTGCAGCTGATTCGAGAACTGAAGGAACAGGGCGTTACCTGCATCATGATTTCTCACAGACTGAAGGAAATCATAGAAATCGCGGATACCATTACGGTACTGCGGGACGGCGCTACGATCTGTTCCATGGATGCCAGAGAGACAGCGGTGACCGAGTCCGAAATCATCAAGCACATGGTCGGTCGGGAGATTGACAATATCTACCCGAAGCGGGAGCAGCAAAATATTGGAGACATCAGCTTTGAGGTTCGCAACTGGACTGTCGAGGATTCCGCAACGGGTAAGGAAATCCTTCACAACGTCAATCTGAATGTCAGAAAAGGCGAAATTGTCGGCCTTCAGGGCCTGATGGGTGCGGGACGTACGGAATTTGCCATGAGCATTTTTGGCAATCCCTCACATTACCATATTAAAAGCGGAGAAATTTTCCTGAATGGAGAAAAGGTTTCCTTCGACAAGCCGCGGGATGCCATTAAAAAGGGAATCGCTTATGTTTCCGAGGATCGCAAGGGTAACGGTCTGGTGCTGATTCAGAATATCAAGTACAACATCACTCTGGCGGATTTGGAATGCCTTCAGAATGGCTTATCGATAGACGAAAATAAAGAAATTCAGATGGCCAATGAGCTGAAATCTTCTATGAACATCAAAGCGCCTTCCATTATGCAAAAAGTAGGCAACCTCAGCGGTGGAAACCAACAGAAGGTACAGCTGGCAAAATGGCTGTTTGCAAAGCCGAAAGTCCTGATTTTGGACGAACCCACCCGGGGAATTGACGTCGGTGCAAAATATGAGATCTACACGCTGATGAATCGGCTGGTAGAAGAAGGCATGAGCATTATAATGATTTCCTCTGAGCTGCCTGAGGTTTTGGGAATGAGCGACAGACTGTATGTCATGTCGGGCGGCAGCATTACCGGTGAACTTTCGGCGGAGGAAGCCGATGAAAGAAAAGTCATGGCTATGGCTGTCAGATCATAGGAGGTTTCGGAATGGAAAAGACGACACAAAACGAGCCGGAAAAGAAGAGCTTTATCAGTGAACTTTTTTGCCTCGCAAAGACGAATATCAGAGATTACATGATGTATATCGCCCTGGTAATCATCATGATATTCTTTAACTGGAAGACCCAGGGTGCCTTTTTACAGGCAGCCAACATAAGCAATCTGATCAAGCAGGTCGGCTATGTGGCAGTCCTTGCCATCGGTATGACCCTGATTCTGATTTTGAAGCACATTGATCTTTCTGTAGGCTATGTAGCCGGCTTCTCGGGAGCCATTGCCGCGATTCTGATGACGCAGTTTGGAGTTAACGAGTGGGTCGCTATTTTGGCTGTCTTGGTGCTTGGCCTTTGCATTGGTCTCTATCAGGGCACATTGGTAACAAGAGTTGGCGTCCCCGCGTTCGTTACGACATTGGCCGGTATGTTTATTTTCCGCGGCCTGCTGAGCCGTGCCCTTCAGAAAACCGGCACCATCATTGTTCCGAACAAGGGCTTCAATGCCCTGTCCAACGGATTCATCCCTGACATTCCCGGCGTGGACCTTGGATTCCATCTGCTCACCGTTCTGATCGGAGTCATTCTTGTCGCCGTTCTGATTTTCACGCAGGTTAAGGCCCGCCAGAATAAGCTGAAGTATCATTTCCGTGTGACTTCCATGCCGGTATTCCTACTGGGTATTTTCCTTGAGTCGGCAATTATCATGTATGTTATTTGGATACTGGCAAATTACAGCGGCCTGCCCTGGACGGCTGTGATTGTGGCCACGGTTCTGCTGGTCTACAATTACATGCTGAACAAAACAAGACTGGGCCGGTACATCTATGGTATCGGCGGCAATGACCAGGCGGCAGAATTGTCAGGCGTCGATGTCAAAAAGGTAACGCAGTTCGCATTCTGCTCAATGAGTGTCCTTGCCGCATTGGCTGGTGTCCTCTACACGTCCCGTCTCCAGTCTGCGACGCCTACAGCGGGCAATGCCTTTGAGATGGACGCGATTGCTTCTTCCTATATTGGCGGCACCGCTGTCAGCGGCGGCATTGGCAAAGTGACAAACGCTGTCGTGGGCGCCTTTGTGATCGTGTCTCTGACAAACGGAATGAATCTGATGGGCGTTGATATTTCCTATCAGTACATTGTAAAGGGCATTATTTTTGTAATCGCGGTTGCTTTTGACGTGCGCAGCCGCCGCAAAGCAAAATAAAATATCAGCAGTGCTGATAAAAGACCCCTTCCAGCGTTCCCCAGTGGGAAGTTCTCGCAGAATTCCTGCTGCGCAGTACCGCAATCCGGCTGGTTAACACTTCTCCAAACCAGAATGCAGGTGCGTCGGTGCTGTGTATAAAGAAACAGATGAAACTATTCCCCGCTGAACTGCAAGGGATATGCTCCCTTTATGAGAGATGGTGAAAAGGGAAATCACCGTAACTCATAAAGGGAGCATTATTATGTAAATAGCTTTCCATAGCCCCCTTTTTCTGGTACACTAAAAGAAGAAGGGGGTATTTGCAAATGCAGGAACTGTTAGACTGGCTGGAATACCTGGAAGATGGACGGCAGCAAAGTAAAGTACGCCACAAGCTAAAAGATATTTCGGTGATTGTACTGTTTGCCACACTGGCAAATGCAGACGATTGGGTTGAAATGGCAATGTTTGCGGATTATTACCAAGATTATTTCCGCAAGTATATCGCTTTGGAAAACGGAATACCGTCCCACGATACGATAGGTCGGGTCATGGGGATGATTTCGCCTGAAATCATTCAGCAGCTTTATATGAAGTGGCAGGAATATCTGGATCGGAATGAAGGCGAATTGTTGAAGAAAATCATTTGCATTGACGGGAAAACTATGTGCGGAAATAAAAGAAATGAGGAAAAGCCAGTCCGACTAATGTCTTTCCTTCTCCAGTATGTAGCTTAATGATTAAATCCTTGTCCTTCCGCCGTTTTGCATACCATTCAGACAGAATAGCTTCTTGCGCAGGACGAAGAGGACCGGCAACACTCTTACGGTCCAAAGTTCCATATAGTTCGATAGGATCGGTTTTTGGCGCTATTGTTCTACTCGCCAATTTCTTTTTGAAATCGATTGCCATAGAAGCCCCTCCTGATAATCAAATTCTTTGTAAGTATTATATCAGATTTGGATTCATATTTCCATATAGTGAATCGCATATTGAGAAAAGCTCTGACAAGCAGGAATCTGTCAGAGCTTTTGAATCGTTTTACCGCATTATTTTGCGATCAACCTCCACACCGTCAGCGGCACATACCACACCGCCACGATCAACCGCCAGACCAGGACGAAACCTCCGATGATTCCAGCCAGAATGAAGTTCAGCACGAACAGGGCGATCCCGCCGCCCAGAGAGCCGCCGCCCGGTATGATCCAGAGACGCAGC
>ERZ772882.3335-NODE-3335-length-12899-cov-27.774681_pt1 | contig 12899 bp, 10 predicted proteins | sample MGYA00580576_ERZ772882 | MGnify/ENA primary metagenome ERZ772882 (study PRJEB29015, sample SAMEA2737658) | human gut metagenome | biome: human gut; feature: human-associated habitat; material: faeces | place: China | collected 2012 ... | reverse complement strand
CGAGACGGCATTAGTTTAATATAAAAGTTATGGATCAAGTAAACAAAGACACATTTTAATATGAAAAAGGTTATTTTTATATTTATGCTTTGCTTGTCAAGCTTAATTGTTCATTCTCAGGTTATTTCCAGAAGTGAACTTGAAAGCTATGTACAACGTGGCGATAAATCATGGTCTGCGACAGCAAAAGATATTTCAAAAAAATATCAACTAAACAGCAATGGAGAATTAGAACTCTGCATTATAAAAGAATACCCAGGAAAAGATAAATCACAGCTGTACCACCAAGTACTAAATTGGATTATATCTATGAGTTCAAACGCTCAATCTGCTGTCCAATCATGTGACGAAAATAAAGGGATTATTCTTACAAGATGCTATTTACCAAACATCGCCAGACGAACTATGGGAGACAACTCTTATAGAGTTAGCATTAGACCATTGCTAAGATTTGATTTCAAAGATGGCAAGCTCAGATTCACTTATACTTTGCAGAATTATGAAGTTTTAAAAACAAACGATGACAGCGGATATGTTATTCTGTTTGGTTCGTTTGGTGTAACTGGTGATGGAATAACCCAGGACTCCCAAATTTGGAATTTAAAAGATTGTTATCCATATAATGAAATGAATTGGATACATCCAAAAGTTACTTCTTCAAGAGCTTTAGTCAATAGCGAAGCTTGTTTCCGTATTCTAACAGATAAGTTAGACAACAAACTTAAAGAAAAAGCCACTGACGACAACTGGTAAATTATTATGGCATTCGAAAAGGAAATCAAGGAATACGAGGATTTGAGAGGAAAATATCAAACCCTTATCATCAATAAAATGGATAGAGAAGAGTACATCAAATATAATGAAGTACTCTTCTCTACACATTCGTGCGCCATTGAAGGCAATTCATTCTCCGTAGATGACACCCGGGAACTGAAGGAGAAAGGATTAGGGATGATTCCTGCCGGAAAGACTCTTTTCGAGGCTTTCGAAATGCTTGACCACTTCGAAGCCTTTGAGTACATGATGCAAAACACGCAGCATCCACTCGACGAGAATCTTCTGAAAGAAATCAACAGGCGGGTTACCAGCCATACGCTTTCCTACCGTTCCCCAGAAGCTATTCCGGGCGAATACACCACGACAGACATGGCAGCAGGCGATACGGTATTTGGCGACCACGAAGAACTCATCGCCAGAGTTCCCAAACTGTTGGAATCAACAGAAAAAGCCATTATTTCGGCAGCCGTTCATCCCATGATTCTTGCCGCCCGTTTTCATGGCTTCTACGAATATCTTCATCCGTTCCGTGATGGGAATGGAAGAACAGGACGACTCGTCAGCAACTACATTCTCTTAAGATTGAATCATCCTCTCCTCATCATCCCATCCGAAGCCCGACAGGAATACATTTCTGCCCTCCGCATGATTCGTACGGAAGCAACCGACGAGCACCTCATCCGCTTCTTCTTCAAGATGGCAATACAGAGAATGGAAGAAGAGCTGAAGCAGAAAGAGGCTAACACCAAGCGATTTATGACATTCCTCTTCTAACAAAGCATAGGGTGCCCTTCAGAAGAAACAGAAGCACTAAAGCTGATTGCCCTCCTCCACAATCTGTCCATCAAACAGGCGGATGGTGCGATGGGCTATCTTGGCATCATGCTCATTATGCGTCACCATGACGATGGTGGTGCCCTCATGGTTAAGCTCAGTAAGCAGATGCATCACCTCGGCTCCATTCTTGGAATCGAGGTTACCCGTAGGCTCATCGGCAAGGATGAGCTTCGGACCGAAAACCACGGCACGGGCAATGGCTACTCGCTGTTGCTGACCACCTGATAGCTGGTGAGGGAAGTGTTTGGCACGATGGCTGATGGCCATTCGCTTCATAATCGCCTGCACCTTTGCCTTGCGCTCTGCCTTCGGAATATTGAGGTAAGTAAGAGGAAGCTCGATGTTCTCCTCTACATTCAATTCATCTATCAGGTTGAAGCTCTGGAACACAAATCCGATTTCTCCCTTTCTCACATCCGTACGCTCCTTTTCCTTCAGATTTGCCACCTCGTCATTACCCAAGAAATATTTTCCCGAAGTTGGGTTGTCGAGCAAACCGAGGATATTGAGCAAGGTGGATTTGCCACAACCTGATGGTCCCATAATGGCGACAAACTCGCCGTCTTCTACTGTGAAAGATACGTTATTTAAAGCAATCGTCTCCACATCTTCTGTGCGGAATGACTTGCAAAGATTCTCTATTTTAAGCATTTTCTTATCTTTTTACTTTTTTACCTTTTTACTTTTTTACTTTTAATATTATTCATCCTTGAGATATTTCACCGGATTACTATTCGCCACCTTGTAGCAGTTGATGATGACGGAAAGCCCGATGATGACGAGCAAGATGATGGTAACGCCGATAAACAGTAAAGGCGTCATCGTAATCTTCTCGCTGAACGACATGAGCCATTGTCGGGCTATCAGCCATGCTGCAATATCTCCCACGATGATGCAAGGCAAAGCTATCTTCATAATGTCCTTTAGGAAGATGCGAAGAATATCCTTCACCTTCGCTCCGTTCACCTTCCTTATCGCTATCTCCTTACGGCGGCGGTTTACCTCATCACTCGTATAACCCACCAATCCGAAGAGGGCGATAATCATCGTCACAATGCCGGCAACCAGGATTCCGTTGCGGAAATTGAGTTGGGAAGCGTACTGGTTAGCCAATTCTGAAGCATAACTCTTCACGATGACCTTATTGTTCGGATACATCGCCTGCACCTTCGATTGCAACTCTGACAACGATTCATCCCTTAGTTCTTTAAACTTAACCAACATATAATAAGCCGTCTTGGCTGAATAGAAATACAAGTCAGGAAATTCATTCATTCCATCACCCCCGGTTTCCACAGCACCCCAGCGAATATTCCTGCACACGCCACAAATGGTAAAGATATTATTATCATGTCCCGTACAGGTAATTTGCTTGCCAACTACGCCATCCTTCCAATGCCACGTTTTGATGAGTTTCTCAGCACCTCGTTCATCAATAATAACCTGTCGGCAACTGTCATTTCTTTCCGTAAAGAAAGAACCCTGAACGATAGGAATATTCATCATCTTGAAGAAATTGTCATCCACTCCCGACATCTCCATGATATTAAAGGTATTCTTCTCGTCGCCAGGTACTCCAACCATATTTCCACTACGATCATACCCATCGAGCGGAACATTAAAAGTCGAACTGCAATCCTTGACATTCGGCATCCGTCTGATTTCTGCCAGACATTGGTTGCGCTGGTCTCTATTGCTGGCATCTATCGAAACAATCGCTACATGATCGTAATCATATCCAGGATTGAGCCCCAACATCAGCTGGTATTGACCATTCACGATGTAAAGCAAACTGAACAGCAAACCCGAAATAACGAACTGGACACCCAACAAACCAAGTTTCCAACGGTTGCGATTCTCATTATAGCCACGGAAAGCGATGGCTACAGGAATCCTGTTGTAAAGCCAACCTGGCAGCAAGCCGCCAACCAGCAGTACCAGAATACAAATAGCCACCAATATCCAACTGCCACGATTAAGCACCAACATGCTTACCGGAGCAGAAAGGAAGTTTTCGATGGTTCCCTTGCAAAGAAACACAAGAACAGCCGCAAGAACAACCGCCAGCCCCACATGCACCAAAGCCTCAGAGGAAATGATAGCATGAATGTTCTTCGATTCAGCACCATAGCACTTGCGGACAGCCATTTCGCGAGAACGACCCACGAGATTTCCAACGATGATAAGCAGATAGTTCATCACAGAAGTGAAGAGGAGGACAAAAGCGATAATTCCCATAATCCATCCCATCTTCTTGACATAAGGGTCTTGGGTGTAAACATCGCTCAATACCGTGAAATCATAGTTCAGTTCTATTCCCATATTCTTCATCTCCTTCAAAGGAAAATGATCCTCTCGCATCTTATTCACGTAAGGCTTGAGTTCTTTTGCCTCATGCCCCTTTGCCAACCGGATGTAGGATCTATAACAATCATTTCCCACCCATTGGCCTCTGCCATCGTAGGAATATACGTATGGCACACTACACCTCGACAGAATCATCTGCGTACCATGAAAGGATGAACCCCAAGGAAACGCTTCGAAAACACCATAGATGGTAAAAGTGGTACCCGGATATTTAGAAAGCGTGAAATGCTTACCAACAACATTACCCCCTATCTTTGCTGCCGTTTCTGAATCGATGAGACAGGATAAGGGTTGGGATAAAATCTGTTTAGCCTTGCCTATCAATATCTTCTGTGGAAAGACATCAAAGAAACAACTGTCTGCCATCCTGATATTGGCAGAAACGATGTTCTGGTCTTCCATCTTGCATTGGGCACCATCATAAAAATAGAGAGTACTGGTAGCAGCTTCCACCATAGGCGCATATTGCTTTACACCTTGGGCGGTGGCTCCTGAAGTATTGGTAAACTCCATGGTTTCACCATGGTTAGTACCCACTTCCGAAATCATATACGTCCTCTCCCAACTAGGGAAATACGTATCGTAGGTCTGCTCGAAATAAATCTCGGCGATAATCACCGAACTGATTGCCAATCCGAGCGCCAGGCACAAGATCTTCACGAAGTTGTGCTGGCCCCTTCGAGGCAGATTCTTGAATGCGTTAATAATATGATTCATATCAAATATCCTGTTTCTAGGGCGTTAGCCCAATTTATCACTAATCACTACTAGTTAATCATTATTAACTAATCACTACTAATTAAAAACTAATACATCATTATCCTTATAGGCCTCATAGCCGCTAACGATAACCTGCTCGCCCGGCTCCAAGCCCTCAATCACCTCATAATACTGAGGATTCTGGCGACCGATGGTTATCTTTCGGCGATAAGCCTTCTTGCCACTCTTGTCTAATACGAAGATCCATTGACCGCCCGTTACACTATAAAACGTGCCTTTAGGGATAATTATTGCCTGCTTCGACTGACCGAGCTGCAAATCTACATAATAGGTCTGACCGGTTCGGATGTTGCCAGGACGAACGCCCTTGAAGACGAAGTCAATGCGGAACCTGCCATCTCTTACCTCGGGATAAACCTTGCGAACCTGCAGGAGATAATGCTTGCCGTTCTGGTCGAAGGTAGCAGTAAGTCCCGGTTTTACCCGGTCGATGTAATGCTCATCTACCTGCGCCTGCACCTTGAAATCGCTGAGGTCGTTGATGACGCCTATCTTCTGTCCAGCCTGGATGCTCTGTCCTAACTCCACATCGAGCAAACCGATTTCGCCCGAAATGGTGCTGCGGATGTTCAGTTTCTCCTTGCGCTGGCGAACCAGCTGCACATTCTTCTGCATGGCTTCCAGATTATCGCCCATCTGCTCCATCTGCGAACGGCGGAGCTGGGCATCCTTCTTCAATCGCTTGCTAATGAGCGCATGCTTCTTGACGGCAAGATCGTAATCTTCCTTTGCCTTGAGATACTCCTCGCGCGAATTGAGTTCTTCCTTGTGCAACGCCTCCTGATGCTGATAGGAGCGGCGCTTGGTAATGACATCCTGCGAAAGCGAAAGCTCCTCGTTGCTGTTGTTCAGACGGTCCTGCTCCATCGAAATCTGGGTGTTGCGAAGCATATCCTGCTTTTCGGCAAGTTCGCTTTCGGCATTCAGAATCTCCAGGTCGAGATTCGAATTGCTCAGTTTCACGATCACATCGCCCTTGTTCACGTGGGCACCTTCATCCACCACTTTCTCCAGAACAATACCACCTTCCTCGGAACTGATCTGTACCACGGAGATAGGAACCACCTGTCCATCCACCGAAACATAATCGTTGAACTGCGCCTTCTCCACGGTTCCGATGCTTAATCCCTTCCTGTCCACCTTCAGGGTGGAAGAGAAATTGCTCAATCCCAACCAAATGAGGACTGCGATCAAAACCGCTCCTCCGCCAATCCATGCCCAATACTTGCGAGGCACGAGATATTTTTTCTTTTCTATTTTTATATCCATAATTTAAGTGAAGAGTGAAGAACGAAAAGTGAAGAATTCACTTGCATTCTCCAGGTTTATTTAATTAAATTTTCTCCCTGGTAATAAGCAACCAGCCTCTGTTTGATGATGAGCAGCATCTGCATCTGGAGTTCCTTGATTCTGCTTTCCAGAAGCGTCTGGGCTGCGGTATGAAGATCGAAGGTGGAAAGCATTCCTTCCTCAAACTTGCGGCTCGACATGTGATAGGCGAGCGAATCGGAGGTCACCTTCTTCTGCATCTGATGCAACTCCTTGGCGTAACCCTCTGCATCCATTACCGCCTGGGCTATCTGGTCGTGAAGTTTGCGACGGGTTTCCTCCAGGTTCACCTGTGCCAGTTGCCAGTCGTTGCGTGCCTTCTTCACGCTGTGCCATCGGTCGCTATTATAAAAAGGTATGGAAAGGGTCAACGCGAGGTATTCGCCCTGGTTGTTGTGAAACTGCGAGGCAAACCCATCGTATTGCCCTTTCTGAGAGAGATTCTTATAATAGTTGGTAGAAATGCCGCCACCGAGAGAGAGTGATGGCAGCAATCTGCCTTTTGCTATCTTATAATCATACCGTGCCCGCTCCACTTCGTATTCTGCCGACTTCAAATCGGGAGAAATATGCTGGAAACCCTGGTAAATGGCTTCGGAATTTGTATAAGAAGCTGAAACCTCTTTATTTTCTGCCTTTAGCTTCAGATTCCGCTCTTCAGCTATCTGAATTTTCAGTTCTTCATCCACCGGAAAATTCATCGCCGATTTCAAGGCGAGCAGACTCTGTTTTGCCACATTCTCCTGATGCGTAAGATTGTATTCATCTTCCGCCACCTGCGATTCCATCTGTACCACATCCGGTCGGCCTTTCTCGCCCAGTTCATACAGGCGCTTCATCTTAGCCAGCATCCGCTTGCTTTCGTTCAGTTTCTCGCTTGCTATCTGAATGCTTGCCTCAGCATAGGCAGCATCCACATATTTCTGCATCACGTCGATGGCACGGTCGTCCTGAATCTTCTGCATAGCCGTGGCTGAATAATCCCGGCTCAATTTAGCCTGCTTCAAGGCGTTGATGGTGGCGAAACCATCGAAGACATTCAGTTCGGCATAAAGCTGATAGTAGTTGTTGAATGTCGTTACATTATTATAAGTATTGGTTTCCGGGTCGATGTTTCGTCCCCAGGCATACTGTCCCTGCACGCCGCCCGTAACGGTAGGCAGGAATCCTGCCACAGCATGCTGGTAATCCTGCTTGCGCTGGCGGGCATTTACCACCTCCCGCTTCACCTCTGTAGCGTGCTCCACGGCGTATTTCATGCAGTCGTCAAGGCTCCAGCTCTGTGCCGAGACGCCAGCCGTCCAGACCAGCCATCCTATCAATATTCCTATTCTTTTCATAATCTTCTTCATTTTGGCATGATAAGGACAAGAGCCGTGCCAAAACAGCATTTCTCCTGATAATCAAACCATTAAATAAAAACTCTCATTAAACAAACTGTCCAACAATTAGACACTACCGTCTAATTGTTGGACAGAAACCGCAGCTTAAAGCTGATCATTCATCGCATCCACCACTTGTCCATCAAACAGATTGATGATGCGACTGGCGTAGGTAGCATCGTGCTTGGAGTGCGTCACCATCACGATGGTGGTTCCCTCCTCGTTCAGTTCGCTGAGCAACTGCATCACCTCCATACCATTCTTGGAATCGAGGTTACCCGTAGGCTCATCGGCAAGGATGATGCTAGGCTTGCCCACCACGGCACGGGCTATCGCAACACGCTGCTGCTGACCGCCCGAAAGCTGATGAGGATAATGCTTGGCACGATGACTGAGCTTTACCTTGCGCAGGATGTCGAGCACTCGCTCCTTGCGTTCCGCCTTGCCAATGCCTAGATATTTGAGCTGCAGGTCGATGTTCTCCTCTACCGTCAACTCATCTATCAGATTGAAATTCTGAAAGACGAAACCGATGCGACCCTTGCGATAAGCCGTGCGCTCACGCTCCTTGAGATGTCCTACCTCCTCATCGCCCAGCCAATACTTACCCTCGGTAGGTGTATCGAGCAAGCCGAAGATGTTGAGCAAGGTAGACTTGCCACATCCCGAAGGTCCCATGATGGCTACAAACTCGCCATCCTTTACATTGATGTTCACGCCGTTCAGGGCGATGGTCTCTATCTCTTCTGTACGAAATATTCTCGTTAAATTCTCTGTACGTATCATCTTGATTTAATGTTTAATGTGTAGTGTTTAATGTTTACTTAGCTCATCATGCTATTCCATCTTGATGCAGTCTATCGGATTCTCCAGAGCGGTGCGCAGGGTATAGCTGAAGACCGATACCAAGGCTAGCAGCAAGGTGAAGATAGCTCCTGCTACCAATGTCCACCAAGGGAAATCGATGCGGAATTTGAAACCTATCAAGTATTCTTGCATCAGTTTGACACACAATGGGATGGCGATAACCACAGCCACACACGATGTGATGAGGAATCGCTTGGAAAGTTGCCATGCCGCATCAGCTACCGAGGCACCCATCACCTTGCGCAAGGCTATCTGTCGGCGCTGCTGGTTGCCGTAATATACCGACATGCCAAACAAGCCGAGGGCGGAAATCAAGATGGAGATGCCCATGAAGGTGATGATGAGCACCATCATGTTGCGCTTCTCCTTGAGGGCATCCGCCAAGGTGTCGTCCAGATACTCCGTATCCATATCCGTAGGTACGCCCAACTGCTCCTTAGCCACTTGCTTGCAGGCACTCTGGATAGCAGCCAAGGCTTGGGCATGGTCGCCACGAGTCTTCACCAAGATGGTCCAAAGCACATCATGATTAGAAGGAACACGTATCGCATTATGATTTCCAAATTTGTCAGATTTGAACTCATCAAGAGCATCGCCACAGTGGAAATCTTTCACAACGCCACAAACCTCATATTCCGGCTTGCCTTCACGATTACCGAAATATGGTTTCTTGCTCGATACGCCAAAGGTTCGCTTGGCTTCCTCGCTAACCCAGATTTTGCCTGGCGTTGGGTCAGAATATCGCTCCAGCACCTTGAAGCCCATCATCTTCATCGCTATGGAATCCAATACGCTCAATCGCAAGAACGCTAAATTTTCTCCCTTCTCATCATGCACTCCATTAGCAAAGCTGATGACAGGATTGTTGCCGATAGCCGTAGCCTCCTCCACCTCAGGCAGAGATTTCAATCTCGCTATCAACGCTGCGTTTCTGACATCCACATTATCAAATCCGAAAGTGGTGGAGATGCAGAGAATGTCTTTCGTCTGATACCCCAAAGGTATGTTGGCGAGATGGCGCATCTGGAGCATCATCGTGATAGCCATCACCACCAGCGACATACTGATAACACTCTGTGCCACAATGAATATTTTACTAAACCACATCTTGCTGCGCAAGCGGATGGTACCCTTCACCACATCTATCGGATTGAAGCGAGACACCACGATGGCTGGGAACAAGCCCGACAGCAAGGAGATAACGAGATAAGCCACCAACAGGCATCCCCAAACGGCAGGCGAAGAGAAGAGCGAAATCTTCGTATCCAAGATGCTATTAAATAAAGGTGTGAATGCCCAAGCCAGCAAAATGCCCAGCAAGAAGCAACCTGCCGTGAAGAGTGCAGCCTCCTTGATATAGCGCAATACCACACCCAGTACCGACTCACCCAACAGGCGGCGGGTAGCCATCTCCTTGGCTCGATTGCCTATCTGCGCCACGGTGAGATTGATGTAATTGAAGATGGCTGAAAGCAAGAGGACGAGTGCCACAATCAAAAGGACATTGACCAAGGTCTTGCTGCCATGACGGACATGCGAGCATGTAATATCTGAAAAATACAACTTGTCCCAGCGCACCAAGCTAGAGCCCCACAAGAAACTGCCAGTTGTCTTCCCACGACTCCACCATTTCTTCCAATAGCCCATATATTTATTGAGCAATGTGGCATTCACCTTTTCTGGGTCAGCGCCATCTGCCAATCGGACGATGGTAACAACCTCGCCAAACTGATCCATCGGATACAAATCTGCGTCCTTAAATTTCATGGAAACAAAGATGTCGGTGGGTTCCAGCAAGTCTTCCCTGCCAAAATCATCCACGATGCCCACTACCTTGAATTGCAGCGTGTCGCACTTAACGACCTGCCCGATAGGATTCGTATTGCCAAAAGCCCTCTTGGCAAAAGACTCGGAGATAAGGGCCTGGTGCTTATCCGTGAGCACACGATGAGCGGAGCATCCCCTGCACTTCATACCCATCATATCCAAGAAGTTAGGATCTATGGCACGTGCCTGTACATGATAGTATTGGTCGTTGACCACAGCACCCTTGTCAGTATAATAATCGCTAAATCGGGTCCATTCCTTGATTTCCGGGATGGAAGGAAAGAACTCCTTAGCCGTACCCAAGGTCATGCCAAGGTAATCGCCCGAACCAGGCACATAGAGATTCTTGGCATCTGGCTGATGCGTGCCCACCCGATACTCCATGAAGGCGTAGGATACCAAAATCATCACAAAAGCCAAGGCTATCGAGAGTCCGAAAGCCTCGATAGCCGTATAGAGCTTGTTGCGTGATAAGAACTTAAAATAACTTTTCATATCTGTTGTTTCATTATTTTTTCTGATGCAAAGGTAACCATTCCTTTTGATTCTGCCAAAGACCAGAAGCCAGCGGCAAGTGGATTGTATGAAATTCATACACTTTTCTGTATGATAATCACACATCACATTCCATTTTGTTGGCTATTTCAAGAAAAAAGTGTACTTTTGCAAACAAAAGATATAACAGAACACAAATAGATGAAATACGGAACAATACTTGTTATCGACGACAATCCATCGATACTCACAGCCTTGAAGATATGCCTGGGCGGTACATTCGAGCAGATTCTCACCTTGCCTCGCCCAGACACCGCCCCCACTCTGCTCCAACAAGAGCCAGTGGACATCATCTTGCTCGACATGAATTTTTCCTTGGGCGTAAACAGCGGACAGGAAGGTTTGCTTTGGCTCCGCACCTTCCGCCGTCTCCATGCCAACATCCCCGTGGTGCTCATCACCGCCTACGCAGATATCCAGCTCGCCATCAAGGGATTGAAAAGCGGAGCCGCCGACTTTGTAACCAAGCCTTGGGATAATGACGAACTCATCAGAACCCTAAAAGATGCCATCGACCGAAGCCAAGAAGTAGAGACGCTGGAGAGCATCGAGAGCACTCATATTCACAAGGTGGTGGATCAATGCCACGGCAATATCTCACGCGCCGCCGAACTCCTCGGCATCACTCGCCAAACGCTTTACGCCAAGTTAAAGCGATAATTTTCCATCACAATCATTCATGATTATCAACATCTGATATGGACACCATCTTCCACATATATATAATAGGTATCATTCTCCTCGTCATAGGAGGTATCATCTATCTCTTCTTGCGCCATCAGCGCAACCTGAAGAGCCGTGCCTTCTTGATGCAAGAGGCTATCCGCAATGGCGATTACTCCTTCCGTCTATCCACCAAGGGATTGCTCTCTGGAGAACGAGCCTTGCAGCAAGCCCTCAACGATATGGAGAACGACATCGGCAGACTGGTGGCGCAGCATGAGGTGGAATCTTGGCAAAAGCTAACCCGAGTGCTCACCCATGAGATTATGAATGCCACCGCCCCCATCTCCAGCATCTGCCAAGCCTATCTGAGCAATCCCGACATCCAAGGCTCGCCCTACGAGGAAGGCATCCGAGCCATTCGAGACACCAGCAAGTCGCTCACCAGTTTCGTGGACAGCTACCGCAAGCTCACCCAGCTACAAGAACCTGTCATCGAGAACATTCCACTCAAGGATTTCGTGGAAGGCATCAAGCCGCTCTATCCTCAGATAGAATGGCACATCCATATCCCTGAAGATGCCACCTGGTCTGCCGACAAAAACATGCTGCATCAGGTATTTATCAATCTGACCAAGAATGCCATCGAGGCTCACGCCTCAGCCATCGACATTCGATGCTTCCACAAACATCCAGAGAGCATCGAGAGTTCACAATTCTCGGGCATCTATTTCAGCAACAATGGTGCCCCCATCCCAGCCGATGTGGCAAAGGAGATGTTCATCCCCTTCTTCTCTACCAAGCCATCAGGTTCGGGCATCGGCCTCTCCATCTCCCGCCAGATGCTGATGATGCAATCCATCACCCTCTCCCTAGCCGAGCATAATGTGGCAGGCTATCATGTAACATTCCGAATGGAATGAAATATATGATAAAGAAGATGAAACAAAAACTTTTGGTGGTTTCAAGGCTTTTATGTACTTTTGCAAGCGAAACTTACAAAATAAAATAATAACATACAATATGAAGAATCTAAAAACAATTATCTTTACCGCTTGCGCCCTGTTCTCACTCGGCGCAGCAGCCTCAACCGAGCATACCACCGTGCAGGGCGACCATGGCAAACTCGATGTAGTCATCCAGCGTCCAGACAATGATGCAGCCAATGACAACGGAAGCCAAGCAAATGCCAAAGCGAAGGCAGGCAAGAAGACTCCGCTCCTCGTGCTCTGCCATGGATTTGGCGGCAATAAGGAGGGAAAACTCTTCGACTGCCTCGTAGACAGCCTCAACAAGAAAGGCATTGCCGTGATCAGATTCGACTTCAATGGCCATGGCAAGAGCGAGGGAAAATTTGAGGATATGACCGTACTGAATGAGATAGAAGATGCCAAGTGCATCTTGCGCTATGCCTCCTCGCTGCCTTGGGTGAGCAAGATTGCGATGGGCGGCCACTCACAAGGTGGCGTGGTTACAGCCATGACCAGCGGACAGCTAGTCGCACAAGCTGACAAG
>ERZ772882.3325-NODE-3325-length-12941-cov-3.336722_pt1 | contig 12941 bp, 9 predicted proteins | sample MGYA00580576_ERZ772882 | MGnify/ENA primary metagenome ERZ772882 (study PRJEB29015, sample SAMEA2737658) | human gut metagenome | biome: human gut; feature: human-associated habitat; material: faeces | place: China | collected 2012 ... | reverse complement strand
CCCGGGAATTTGAGGACCGGGAGTGGATAAAGAATGCATTGGAAGAACCGGATATTTTTGAGACGGATAAAGCTTACCGGCGATTTTGGAGCATGACGGCCGGAAAACGGTCTATCGGCCGCCTTCGCTGGAGATGGGTGGCCTCGTTGCTGATTCCGTTGTTGGTCGGTGGAGGGGTCGGACTATTCGTTTGGTGGCAACCCGCTTCGATACCCTTGCCGGAAGAGATCGGAATTGTAAAACCGAAAGCGGTGGTGACCCTGGCCAATGGAGAAAAAATAAATTTGGGAGAAGAAGTGGCTCCTATAGCTGAAAAAGACGGTACCCGGATTCAGTACCACGACGGACAATTGGTTTATTCTTCCCAATCACAGACAGCAAAACCACAAGTCCTGTACAATGAATTGACCGTCCCGCGTGGAGGTGAGTATTCGCTGGTCTTGGGCGACGGTACCCGGGTTTGGCTGAATGCCGGTTCGAAGCTGAAATATCCGGTTCGTTTCAACGGTTCGCAACGGCGGGTGTTTTTATCGGGAGAGGCTTATTTCGCTGTTGAAAGAGATACAGCACATCCTTTCATTGTTTCCGGTTCATCCGGGGAGATCCGGGTCTTGGGTACAGAGTTCAATATCCGGGATTATGAAGATGAAGAACGGGTTGTGACTACCTTGGTGAAAGGAGCTGTCAGCTATACCGGCAAGAATTTGAAACAGGGGGAAATAGTTATGAAACCCGGAGAACAGGTCAGGGCCGGACGTCGGGGGGAGAAACCGGAATTATTGCAAGTGAATCCTAAAGAATTTATAAGCTGGAAGGACGGCATTTACTTCTTTAACAAAGAATCCCTGGAAGAAATGATGAAGACGGTCGGACGTAACTATGATGTGGAAGTTTTTTTCAATGGAGAAGCTTTAAAAAAATTACGCTTTTCAGGTCAACTGAAAAAATATGAACGGGTAGAAGAATTCCTGCAATTTATAGAAACCGGCGGGGATGTTACCTTTATTGTGAAAGACAGAACTATTACTGTAAATCCGAAATAAAACGATACGACAATTGTAGCAGCAATTGCCGTATCACACTGAAAAATTATTGGATAATTAAACAAATCAAAGTTATGAAAAAAAAAATGGTATTACAAACCGGGGCTTTCCTGGGAACGACGAAAAAAATTTTTGTTGGTATTTCTACTGAATGTCTTCCTGTTTTTTGGGGTACAAGCCCAGACACACCGGGTCACTCTGAATGTGAAAGAAACCTCTTTGGAACAGGTGATTAAAGAATTGGAAAAACAGACCGGATTACAATTTTTTTATAGTCAGGATAAAATCGAAAAGATTACCGGTTTATCGTTACAAGCTAAACAAGAAGATTTTAAAACGATTTTGGACCGGTTGTTGAAACACACCCCCCTTACTTTTACGGTAATGGACGATGTGGTGGTTATTAAAGACCGGGAAAAAACGGCTTCACCGCTTCAGTCGGCTATTCGGGAGATAAAAGGTGTGGTGACGGATGTGCTGGGAAACACCTTGCCGGGGGTGACTGTCCGGATCAAAGGGACGACCTTGGGCGGGATAACCGATACCGAAGGTGCCTTTCAGCTCAGTCTTCCTGAGGGAGAAGCAGTTTTACAGTTTTCTTTTGTGGGTATGAAACCTTTGGAGGTTGTTCTCGGGGATCAAGAATTTTTACGGGTGAAACTCGAAGAAGAAAAGGTGGAAATGGACGAAGTGGTCGTTACCGGTATTTTTCGGAAAGCGAAGTCGAGTTATACCGGTGCGGCAACCGTAGTGACGGGAGAAGAACTTAAGCAGTTCGGTAATCGTAACTTGTTGACTTCCTTACGGAATATCGACCCTTCGTTTAATATTGTCGAAAACAATGAATTCGGTTCTAATCCCAATCGGTTACCGGAAATACAGATCCGTGGGAATTCGAGTTTACCGAACGTTGACCAGTTGAAAGACGAAACAAGGGTGAGTATGAATACGCCGTTGGTGGTATTGGATGGGTTTGAGACGAGCCTGGAAAAGTTGTTGGATATCAATGAAAACGAGGTTGAGGCGATCACATTGCTCAAAGATGCTTCGGCTACAGCGATTTATGGGTCGAGGGGAGCCAATGGGGTGATTGTCATTACGACAAAAGCTCCGGCGATGGGAAAATTGCGCGTTACCTATCGGGGAGATTTAAATCTGGAAGTGCCCGACCTGAATTCTTATGATGTGTTAAATGCCTGTCAGAAATTAGAGATAGAGAAAAAAGCCGGTTTGTGGAGCGAGACGAACCTGACAGATTTGGCGACCTATAATAAAATTCTGAATGATATCAATTCCGGGGTAAATACGGATTGGCTGTCCCAGCCTTTACGGGTAGGTGTCGGTCATCGGCATAACTTGCGTTTGGAGGGAGGAGACAAAACCTTTCGTTATGCTGCTTCGATCCAGTATAATGATGTCCAGGGGGTAATGAAAAAATCGTCCCGCCGTACGTTGAACGGCACTTTGAATCTGAGCTATTATTATAAAACCCTGAAATTTACCAATAGCCTGATGTTGGGGTTTAATAAAAGCGAAGAATCGCCTTATGGTAGTTTTAACGATTATGTAAAAATGAATCCCTACTACCGGATATACGATGACTCGGGTAAACTGATCAAAAGTTATATCCGCCAGCATCAGAATCCGTTGTATAATGCTTTGCTGAATACCTACGACCGAAGTGAATATACCGATGTTGTCAATAATTTTTCTATCGAATGGCAGATCATTCCGGATCTGTTGTTACGGGGCCGAATAGGCATAGAACAGAAACATACGGAGCGGAATGTTTTTAAACCTGCCGATCATACTGATTTTGCCGATTATTCTTCTGCCGATGTATTCCGGAAAGGAAGCTACCGCTATATTCCGGGTAAGGAATTTTCTTACGATGCTGGTTTGAATCTGAGTTATTCGGTTACTTTTAAAGAACGACATATGTTGTATGCCGGATTGGATTATAATATTCGTCAAAATAAGATCACAGGATACGATATTCTGGTAGAGGGTTTCAATAATGAAGATTTCGATTTTTTGCCGATGGGTTTGCAATATGCCTCGGGAGTAAAACCAGCTGGTTCTGAAAGCCTGACCCGGGCAATCGGTATGACGGCTAGTGTGAATTATACCTACGATAACCGGTATTATATCGATCTTTCGGGGCGTACTGACGGGGCTTCGCAATTCGGTACTTCCCGGCGTTTCGCTCCTTTCTGGTCGACGGGTATCGGTTGGAACCTGCATCAGGAGAAGTTCTTACAGGGAAATCCGATTGTGAATTTTTTGAAATTAAGGGCTTCGGTCGGAATTACCGGTTCTCAGAATTTTGATTCCTACCAGGCTTTGTCGACCTATCGCTATATCACTGACCGACGCTATTATAATTGGATGGGGGCGACGATGATAGGACTGGGAAATGAAGATTTGCAATGGCAGCAAAAGATGAATTATAATGTAGGTGGCGAAATGAAATTAATAGACAACCGTATTTCTTTGGCAGGCGATTTTTATATAGAGACGACGAAAGATTTGGTATCCTCGGTAGATATCCCGATGGCGAACGGATTTACTTCTTATATCGAAAATATCGGTAAAATGCGGAACCGGGGTTACGAACTGAAAGCGACGGTGTTTGTGGTCCGTAATTCAGACCGGGAACTGAGCTGGTCGGTGACCGGTGGTTTGATACACAACGAAAATAAAATATTGGAAGTTTCCGAAGCGTTGCAGGATGCACAAAAGGATTTGGAAGCCGATCAGGGGGCTAATCCCAATATGTTGTATAAAACAGGATATTCTACTAATACGATTTGGGTGGTACGCTCCTTGGGTATTGATCCGAGTACCGGTAGGGAGTTGTATCTGGATCGTTTCGGTGAACCGACCTTTACCTGGGATTCCAGGGATCTGACTGCTTGCGGAGTAGCTGAACCGAAATATCAGGGAAATCTGAGTACGATGTTCCGCTATAAGGGATTCTCTGCGAATCTTTCTTTCGGCTATCGTTTCGGCGGCCAGCTTTATAATTCGACCTTGATCGAGAAAGTTGAAAATACCGATTTCCGGGAGAATGTAGATGCCCGGGTATATAAGGGACGTTGGCAGAAAGCCGGAGATATTGCCGCTTTTAAAGGTTTGCACCTCAAAGATAAAACTTCTAAAACTTCCCGTTTTGTCGAAAATGAGCGGGTGTTTAACTGCCAGAGTGTGACCTTACAATATCTTTTCGATTCCCCCCGTTTGAAAAAAATAGTGGGTATGGAGAATCTGACACTGAATGTCAGTACCTCCGATCTTTTTTATATTTCGTCGGTAAAGAGGGAAAGGGGAACAGCTTATCCTTTTTCACGGCAATTTTCCTTTTCATTGAGTGCAACTTTTTAAAATGAGATATGATGAAAAATAAGATTATATATGCGATAGGATGGGTACTACTCCTGATTGTATCCGGATGTAGCGATTGGTTGTCTGTATCTCCTCGGACAGAAAAGCCGACAGAGCAGCTGTTTGAAACTCAGAATGGCTTCCGGGATGCCCTGACCGGTGCTTATATCGAAATGATGAGCGATAAAAGTTATGGTGAATATCTTACGATGAGTAAGATCGAATATCTGGTTGATTTTTGGGATCCTGAAAAGGGTAGCGGTGAGGAAGCATTGACCCTCCACCGTTATTCCGACGCTCAGGCAGTGACGATGATCGATGCCTTGTACGAACAACAATATAAGGTGATCTTGGCTGTAAATGCCATTTTGGAGTATGTCGATCTTCGGCAAGCGATCTTTGATCCGGGAGCGTATGAAGCCGTAAAGGGAGAATGCCTGGCTTTACGCGCGATGTGCCATCTGGATATTCTACGGCTTTTCGGACCGGTACCGGCAGAGGCGACTTCAGTTCCGATACTTCCCTATGTGGAAACAGTGACTAAAGAATTACACCGGCATGTGAATTTCGACGGCTATAAAGCCCGGTTAATAGCCGATTTGGAAAATGCGGAAGGGTTATTGAAACAACATTTGGAGAAACAATCCGAAATTGAGGAAGATTATTTTAAATACCGGACGATCCGGATGAACTATTATGCGGTAAAAGCCCTTCAAGCCCGCGCTTATCTGTGGTTCGGCGATACTCAGAAGGCTTATGAAGCTGCACAGGCGGTGATTACGGCTAAGGATGAAGACGGGAATCCAAGATTCCGTTTGGGGACAGCCGGTGATTTTAGTGAAGGCCGTTTTACCCTACCTTGTGAACAGGTGTTTTCACTTTATCGGTTTGATTTACAAGATAAATATACCGAATTGTTCAGTGGAGATGGCCTCTATAAAGGAACCAAGGAAACAACGGTAAAGAAAGAATTGTATGGAAATACCGGTTCGGATATCCGGGAAATGAATCTTTGGAATTTGTTGGTGATGGCGAATAAAGCGAGTTATTATGTATGCAATAAATACCAGGTGACGGAGGCTACTTCGGAGAAAGAAGAGGATAAGGTTATTCCGCTTTTGCGATTGAGTGAAATGTATTTAATAGCCATAGAGGCGGGACCGGAAACCGAGGCGCAGCGTTTGTGGAAGGAGGTTTTGTCTGGCCGGAATCTGGTTACTGCAGATTTACCTTCGGATGCTGCGCTGCGGAAAGCGGCTATTATTGCAGAATACCGGAAAGAATTTTATGGGGAAGGCGTTACTTTTTTTCTGCATAAACGTCTGAATTTGCCTAAAAATCAATGGCTTTGGGCTCCTTCTGACTTGGAGGTAAATTATGTTTTGCCTTTACCTGAAACGGAATTGAGTGAAAAATAAAAAGTAAGCAATGAAGATGAAAAAAATGAAAAGGTTTCTGATATCGGGATTACTGGCAGGATGTTGGGCTGCATGTAATTCGAACGATTATAAAATGTATTCCGGTGAAGCTTATATACAATTCTCGGAAACAAAAGATACACTGCAACGTTATTCGTTTTATTTTCAGCCGGAACAGGTGACGGAAGACACAGTCTGGTTTGAAGTGATCACGACAGGATATACTTCTTCCGACCCGCGTAGTTTTAAAGTGGTACAAGGACAGATCGAAGGGCAAAATAATGCTGTGGCCGGCGAACAGTATAAGTTTTTGACGAGATGAATTATTCGGTTGAGGCTGGCAGCGTTAAAGCCAGAGTACCGGTAGTCATTTTCCGGAATAAACTGGCTGAACGGACTACTTATTATTTACGATTGGAAATTGTAGAAAATGACTTCTTTAAGACCGGGGTGAAAACTGAATTGCACCGGACGGTGGTTTTTTCAAAAGATTTACTAAAACCTGCCGGATGGGGAGGATATCTGGAAAGTGTTGTTCTGGGACCTTATAGCATCAATAAACACATGTGGATGATTGAACAGACCGGTAAAAAATGGGATGACGAGTTTCTTACTGCTTTAAATGACGAGCCGGGATCGGATATGTATTGGAGGGACAAATTGAATGAATACCTTTTGGAATACAACCGGCAAGGAAATATTTTATTGGATGATGATAATCGTGAAATTACGGGATTCCCGGAATAAAAAGTAACACTATGAAAAAATATATTTTATTGGCAATCGTGGGGTTGCTGTTGATGTCTTGTTTTGAAGATAAGGGCAATTATAGTTATACAGTCGGAGAACAGATTACGGTTTCCGGAGTAGAAAAGGAGTACTTGCGTTATTTTATGAACGATCGGCTGGTTGTTCGCCCTGAAGTCTGTTCTACCGATCCGGACGCCCGTTTCGAGTATCTGTGGACGATTTCTGCTCAGAGAAGGTTAGGGGATACACTCACTCTGGATAAGGTATTGGATACTCTCGTAAATTGGGAACCCAATCAGAATTATACGCTGGTATTGGCAGTTACGAATATGAATAGCGGATATACTGTTTACCAGGAGGCTGAATTGATCGTAGGTACTCCTTATTCCCGGGGGTGGTATGTCTTGAAGGACGATGGACAACAGACCGATATCGATTTGTATAGCGAACAGGGAAAACTGAGTAATATTCTTTTTGCTGTGAATGGGCAAAATCTGAAAGGGAAAGCACAGAAGTTGTCTTTTATCGCCAGTCATCAGGTGTTTGATGAAGAACAGAATAAGTATACCGCACAAAAAACTTTATTTGCCCTGACCGATCGGGATTTACTGGGAATAGATATTTCCAGGGCCGGGATAAACCGGACCTACGAAAATATATTCTATGAAGTCCCCGAACACCCTCGACCTCAGATGATGTTCGAGACGATGATGTGTAGTTATTTCCTCAACGATGGAAAAGTGTATTCTATTTTCAACATGTCGGATAATAGTGGAAAATTCGGATTGCCGGCTAATATCGGTAAGTTGAAGGAAATTTTCCGGCAAGGTATCCGGGATGTGGAACAATGGGGAGGAGAGGAACCTGATTTTATCCGGGAATGGAAAAGTCGGCTTCGCCGAATGTATTGGGAAGCCATTGTGGCGACTTATAATGTAATGCGTTATGAGCATTGGCAGCGTCCCCGTACGTTATTGCGGGCTATCGGAAGGATGCCCTTCCGGGATACGGCTTTTTTTAAAACTTCTGAAGGGCGGGTGTGGATTTATAATTATCTGTTGGCACAGGAGGAAGAAGGACGTTTTCGGTTTACTCTTTCGGACTATTTACTGAAAAAAGCGAAATGTATTCCCAACCGTTCTATTGGTGAGGAGTATCTATTGAGGGAGTTGAGCAGGCGGGTAGATAACCGGGAATTGCTCTGTCTGTCGGAGACATTGGAGTGTTGTGCTCCCTGGATAAAAAGCAGGAAAGGAAAAATCCTCTTTCAGGAAATTTGCAGCAAAGCCGGCGAACAAATAAAGAACGACACCTTGAATGGTGAAGGATGTGCCTTTATTTTCGAGGACCAGGACGGGGTAAAAGTGAGTTCGGAAACTTTCCGGGGAAAGTATATATATCTGGATATCTGGGCGACCTGGTGTGGACCCTGTAAACAAGAGATGCCCTATATGCAGAAATTGGAGCAACAATACAGGGGTGAAAAGATCGTTTTTGTTTCTCTCTCCATGGATCGGTGGACGGAGAAAGAGAAGTGGAAACTATACCTGGCAGAACATCGGATTCAGGGAGTAACTTTGATTGCTCCGGAGGGATTTAAGAGTTCGTTCATCCGGAAATATGGCGTAACCGGAATCCCCCGTTTCATGTTGATCGGCCCTGACGGTAAGATGATGGCACACAACTGCTGGCGTCCGTCCGATCCCAGAACAGAATTATTGTTGAAAAAATTGTTATCGGCGAAAAACTGACATTAAGGTGCTGGAAGAAGATAATCGACTTTAGATAATAACGGATAAAACGGTTATTATTGTTATTACCGTTTTATCCGTTTCAACCGGTCGGACCATTATTTGATCACCAGCATATCCTTCATCTTTTCTTTGGGAATGGAAATGATGGTGTGGCCACAAGAGTAAGGACCGAGGATATATTGGGCATAAGTAAAATCGACCGTGTGGAGGGTAAGGTTGATGCAGGTGACATTATCCACTGTCGGAGCTTCGAAAGTGAAGCATTTGTCCGGATCTTTCAGATTAGCCTTTAAAAGGGCATTGATATCTGCTGCTTTGTCCAGGTTGAGGATATCTTTATTGGTTAAGAATTTCTGTGTCTTCACATCGTAATTTATAGCATAAAAATCGGTCATCCCATGGGCTCCTCCCAGCATTTCGTACGATAATACCCGGACACTGATGTAATTTTGGTCTGCCAGGAACACCGAATCTTCAATGATCAGTTCGTAGGGAGCTGCTTGCTTGAAACCTGCAGAATTTAAACAGGCAATGTTCTCTTTAGCTTGTTCGATAAAGGCTGCATGAATACCGTTGATCAGCCCGTTGACCTCGTCGTTGAATTTGACACAGCTTTTTTCAGTTTCAGCATCTGTAGTCGAGAAGGCAGGACGGTCGATTTTGATGTCCCATTGTCCGGTCGTGTCGGTCAGATGGATTTGTTTAACATCCAGCTTAATCTCTTTTTTACAAGCCCCTAAAACAAGGACTGCAAATACCAGGGTAAAAAGTTTTGTTTTCATCATTCTGTTTTTTGAAAATTAAAATTGCAATTTACGGTATATCGTAAATCGAATTTGCAAAGTTAACTTTTAACAGATGATTTCCTATTTTTTTATAAAAAATATAATCGAAAAATTCAAAACCCGATATGCCGGCGAAAATTGGATCAAATCACTTTTTTCTTCGGAGTCGTGGCAATAAAATCTTTGAGATAAAACGGTTCGAAGTAGGCGACATCGACAAATTCTTGCCGGCCGAACAGCTCCTCTGCAAGGGGGATCATGTGCCGGGCAGAGGTTTCTACTTGTCCCATGAAATGAGCATTAGGAGCGGTAAGGAGCATCCTGACTTTGTCGCTGCCATTTCCGAAAAAATAAATTTTATGTCCGGCCAATAAATCGGCAAACGAATTTTCGTCGACGATTTCTGCTTTGGTATCGATGACCTGTTGGTTGTTACGGTCGAAAAAAGCGGTATAGACTTCCATCCGGCGGGCGTCGATCATCGGGCAATACAGCGCTTCTTCCCGTATCCGTTCCGATACCGATAAGGCCAGTGCTTGTAAGGTCGGTACGGCGATCAGAGGTTTACCTGCTCCGAAACATACTCCTTTCGCCATAGATACTCCGATGCGTAATCCGGTATACGATCCCGGGCCCATACTGATCGCAACGGCATCCAGACAATGGGCATCCATGTGATTGTCTTTTAGGATTTCGTCGATGTAAGTGCCTAATAAAACCGAGTGGTTCAATCCCTCGTTATTTTCTTTCAAGGCAATCATTTTTCCGTCCCGGGCTAAGGCTACCGAGCAGACAGAAGTAGAGGTATCTATATTTAAAATCAAAGCCATAATTAAAGTCGAATGTTTAAAGTCAAGAGCTAAAGATTATTTCCGGATAATTTGAATCTCCCCGCCCATTCCCAGTTTGATAATACTCGAGGGAGCTGCCGGTTTATGATCGTTGCGGCGGTAATCTACGATATAGTCTACTGCATTTTTGATCTCCTCACTGATTTCCCCGAAAAAATGAGGGGAGGGTTCGCCGCTGATATTGGCCGAAGTCGAAACGATGGGTTTATTATAACGGAAAATTAAAGATCGGGTAAATTCTTCCCGCGTAATCCGGATACCGATCGTACCGTCTTCTGCGATCAGATTGGGTGCCAAACGTTTAGCACCCGGATAGATGATAGTTGTCGGTTTGTCGGCCACTTCGATCAAATCGAGGGCTATATCCGGGACGTCGGCATAGGAAGCTATTTTCCCTGCATCGTCCAACAATACAAGCATCGATTTGTTGTCGGCCCGTTTTTTGATGTCATAAATCCGTTTGACAGCTTCCGGATTAGTGGCGTCACAACCCAATCCCCAGATCGTATCGGTCGGATAAAGAATTACACCTCCGTTTTTCAGAATTCCCAGCGTTTTCCGGATTTCCTCTTTGAGTTTATCGTTCATATGATATAGATTTCAAAGGGCGAAAATACGAAGTTTTTCGTTTGTTTTTCGGCTATGAAGGGATTATTTTTCAGTTTAGTTGTGGAATAGTTGGTGGGTATCCGGAGGAAAATATATATTTACACTGTTTTTCTTAAAAAGTTGTTCGGTGGAAGGTGTGACATTGGATATGGAACGTTTCAGGCAAGGAGATAGCTTGATTTTCAAGACCGTTTTCGATGGTCTGTATCATTCGTTGTGCCTTTTTACCAACCGGTTTTTAAATAATCTGGATGCTTCAGAAGATATTGTGCAGGAAGCCTTTTGTGCACTTTGGAATCATCGGGAAGAAATGGAATCAGTTATACACATTAAATCTTTCCTTTATTCCGTGACCCGCAATACTGTCTTGAATTATATAAAACATCAAAAAATCAGGTTACGTTACGAGCAGAGTTTGCACGATTTAGAAGACAAAACTTTATTCGAATATTTCATTATAGAGGAAGAAGTGGAGCGGATATTGCTTAAAACCCAGGAAAATCTTCCGCCCAAATGTAAACGAATTTTCATTCTTGCCATACAAGGCAAAAACAATGATGAGATTGCCAAAGAACTGAATATTTCTGTCAATACCGTAAAAACTCAGAAAAAAATAGCCTACAGAACGCTCAAAGACTACATTTACGAAATCACCTGCCTGCTCTTTTTGCTTCAGAAATGAAGTTTTCTAAACAATTTTTTTTCATTTTTTCACCCACCATATCCGCTTAGTTGTATTACATAAAAAGCGGAAAGAAAATGAAATATTCGAAATACCCATTTTACATCTCACAACTGATAATAAAAAGCCTGAAAGGGCAATTGACGGAAGCCGAGCAAGAGGAGTTGGACCGTTGGTTAACAATAGAGGCAAATCGCGTGTTGTATCTTTCGTTATCCCGAAGAAATTTGGATGACAAGAAAAATCTGTATGGACAGTTACATCCGGAGCGGACTTGGGAATGCCTGGAAAAACGGCTGTATTTAAGAAAGAGATCTTATTTCCGGAACATAATCCGTTATGCTGCTGCTGTTTTGTTATTAGCTATGATCAGCACTGCCGTTTACCTGTATTGGAAACAGTCTCCTTCTGTTTCTATCCCCATGGTTTGGCAGACGGAACCGCTTCCGGGTTCAGCCAGGGCATTTTTGGTTTTTGCATCCGGAGAAACGGTAAATCTGGAAGATGAACGGAACTTCTCTCCACAACAAGATTCTGACGTCAGATTGGATAACAAAGACAACACCCTGACCATCAAATCCGGTCAACCGGCTTCGGTTGCCACGGAAGAGTATCAGACCCTTGTCGTGCCGAGGGGTGGGGAATACAAGCTCGTTCTTGAAGACGGAAGTCGCGTTTATCTGAATTCCAACACAAAGTTGCATTTTCCGTTGGTCTTTGCGGGCGAAAAGAGAGTTGTTCATTTAGAAGGAGAAGCCTATTTTGAAGTAGCTTTCGATTCTCTGAAACCTTTTATCGTAATGACCGGGGGAATGGAAGTCCAGGTATTAGGCACTAAATTCAATATCAAAGCATACACCGATGATCAGGCTATATTCACTACTCTTGTTTCCGGTTCTGTACAAATAAAGGAGCGTGAATCGGCGCATACTGCGCTGTTGCGTCCCGATGAACAATGTATTTATACTACCCACGATGGCCGGATGCGGATTCATACGGTCGACCCGCAAGTTTCTTTAGGATGGATACACGGGCGTTTTGTCTTTGAAAACGAGACATTGGAAGAAATATTAAAACAACTCGGACGTTGGTATGATGTGAAAATATTCTTCCGGGATCCTCAGGTTGCCGGCTATCGCTTTACCGGAAATGTAGGACGTTTCGACCAGATCTCTACCCTTCTCCGCATGATAGAGAAAGCCTACGATATTTCCTTTACTATTAGCGATGACACGGTGATAGTGTCTAAAAAATAGTGTGCGAATTAATACTAAACATTTTGAATTATGAAAAAAATCCGATTAACCATGAAGCTATTGTTATTCTTTAGCTTGGCCTTGGTGTTGAACACTTCGGCTATCCCGAGTAAGGCACAGCAGACGAAAGTGTCGCTGAACCTGAAGGACAAACAGTTGACCGAAGTATTAAAGCTGATACAACAGCAAAGCGGTTTCAACATTCTTTACAGTAATGAGCTGGTGAAAAACAATCGTATGGTAAGTCTTCGTATTGATAGTGACGATATTCACGAAGTTATGCGGGCTTGTCTGCAAGGGAACGCGCTGGACTATGAAATTCAAAACAACACCATCATTATCAAAGCACTTGCAGCCGCACCTCAGGTGCCGCAAGTAGTGAAAGTACGGGGGCATGTTATCGACGCCA